>CAJDVS010000001.1_pt1 | contig 19985 bp, 20 predicted proteins | sample 7391291 | NCBI WGS metagenome assembly CAJDVS01 (sample SAMEA7055702, study PRJEB34461) | soil metagenome | biome: terrestrial ecosystem; feature: Peninsula; material: soil | place: Antarctica | collected 2016
ATCGGGGTCGAGAAGTACGGCCACGTCATGGTCGAGCACGGCGACCCCGAGCACCCTCACTTCATGCTCGTTCACCACACGGCGATCACCAACCGCAGCACGAAGGCGCACAAGATCGACGCCCACGTCCGCAGCGACTTCGCCCCTGGCGTGCCGGACTTCGGTCCCGGCCACACGGTCGAGCCGCAGGATGGCCCCGGCATCGCCCGCCCACGGACACGTCGCCCGAACGTCCCGAAGCCGACCGCCCGCCCGGTCACGCCCCACGAGTCGAAGCCCTCGACGCGAGCCGTTCCCACGAACGTCCCGAAGTCCGCGCCCGACGCGCCCGGCCTGCCAGTGATCCCGGATCACTTCACAGAGGTCGACAAAAAGTCGATCCTCCGTGACAGCGAGCACGTCAATGGCACCTCGACCGTCCACTTCCACGGTGGCTCGCACGAGTTCAAGGCAGGCTCGATACAGCACGCCTACCGAATGGGACCACACCGGCTCATCGTCGAAAAGCGCATGACGCCCGAGAAACTGGACACCTTGAAGGCAGGGATCGAGTCCGTCATTCAGAAGACTCACGGCACCGTGCAGGGTCGTGGGATCACCTACTACGTTCCCGCGAACGACGCCCACTTCCGGGCGACGAAGCGTGGGACGACTCTCGGCTACGTCTATGCGGGCACCGGCAAGACGGTGCATATCAACCCGAACGTGATCGGCGGTGGTCTGGGCGAGATCAAACTAGGCCCACAGCATCACGGCCACTTCATGGCGACGGCCGAGGATAACGGCCAGACGATGCTCGAATACACGATGACGCATGAGACTGGTCACGTCGTGGACAATTTCAATGCCCACACGCACGAGGCTGGCCTATTGGGCCAACCGCTTCCGCGTGATGGCGAAAAGGCGTTCTACAAGGATCACAAAGCCGAATTGTCGAACTACGGCAAGAGTGCCGTCCAGGAAGCCTATGCTGAGGCATTCGCTCAATATCACCTGGGCAAGACACACAGTCCGGTCGCAGAGGAATACGCGAAGCGTTACGGTTGGGTACGGAGGCAGCAATGACGATGATCAACCCGCACGAGGAAGACTGGTCGAAGGTCTCACACACCGCGCTAGTCATCGCCGCGCATGATGGCATTCACCAGGCCGAAGCCGAACTCACCAAGCGCGAGACGCTATTGACTCGCATGGACGAGGCCAAGCGGAAGGCCGCTACGGACGGTCACTGACAATGGCATGGAGTACAGACCCGGCACGACGCAGGCACACGTCAGACAGGACGCTCAAGGCGTTCGTCACACGACGTGATGCTGGCGTCTGCTACATCTGCCACCACACAGGCGGCACGATGGACCTGGACCACATAGCCAACTACAAGCGCTGGATAGACGAGCAGCGTGACGGTGACCCCGATGATCCAAGCAACCTAGCATTAGCACACAGTGGCTATTGTCCAGTGTGCAATAGGCAATGCCATAAGGATAAGACACGGAGTGAATCGAAGTATGGTTCACAAAGAATGAATAGCAAACTACATCGACGCATGCCAAAGCATCCGGGAACGCATGAATGAGTCGTTTAACGCGATCCATCGAATAGGTCATTGATCATCATTCGGTCGGTCGCACTGCATGTATAACTATGCAGGCCCGGCACCCCCCGGCACCCCCCCTGGCGGGGATCCCTCCCCCCGGTAGAGGTAGCGCGGAGGGCAGTACTGTGTTCCAGGCCGCGCCGGACCGTGGGAAACACGTTTGCGACGACATGAGGCACGCTGAGACGCCGTCTCGTGCATAAACATTCACGCATGAATGGTCGCTCTGAGACAACATGAAACAAGTTTGAGCACAAAAGAATAGGTGTCGACATGGATTCAGTCGAACATGAGACAGTTCTCCTGCCCGGAGATGTCGTGCTCGTGCATTCAGGTGGCGTGGTCGGACGGTTGATTCGTCTCGGTGCCGCGTTGCTCGACAAGCCGAACATTCGCAACCATGTCGCCATCGCGCACCATGTGACCGCAGGCGTGACCTGGGGAATCGAAGGCCGACCAGGTGGCGTCGGCTGGGTCGACATGAGCGCCTACATCGCAAGCCCCTACAGCCTGGCGAACACCGAGCAGCCGAAGACGGACGCGCAGCGCTCCCAGGTCGCAGAGATCGTCGAGTCGTTGCTTCGCGTGCCGTATGACTGGACCGCGATCGCCGCAGACGCCATGCGTGCGATCCACGCCGACCGGCTCTGGCGTCCCAAAGACTTCACACCCGGCGACCTGGCCCCCGGCCACGTCGTGTGTTCCTCCCTGGCCGACTACGCCTACTCGAAGGCTGGTCTGGCGAGCCCCTGCAAGTTCGACGACGACGGCATTCGCCTCTCGACACCGGCCGACTGGGACGCCTTCATTGAGCAAGAGGAATGGCTCAGGTCGTGAGACTCCGATTCTCGATCGACGCGAAGTTCCTCTCCATTGACGCCGTAATAGGCCGAATCAACTACGAAAAGGACGACGAGCCAGAGCCCGAAGCGCTCGAATACGTCGACCTGGGATCCGCCGCGACACAGATCGAAGTCCCGGACCCCGACACCGAGATCTCCGCACGCCATCGTTGCGGATTCTGACACACAGGAAAGGTTCGGCATGGCTGACGCAACACTGGTATTCGGCTGGGTTGCCGGACGCTATATCAAGCCGGTCGCCACGACGGACGGCCCCGACTCGGACACCCTTCCCGACGCCGTTCCGGTTGCCGGAAGCATCATCTTCGACCGCGAAGACGTCGGCACCTCCGTCCTGTCTCCCGCCGTTGCTGGCGTGGTCCAGGACCAGACCGTCTGCGTGCTGGACGCCGATGGCTACCTGACGGACCCTGACGGCACCAAGGGCGTGCGATTGGTCCCTGGCGCATACATCGTCACCTACCGGCTCGACGACGCCGAGAGGCAGTCACACGAGATCCTGGTCCTCGACACTCACACGAGCGACTTCCCGCTCCAACTCCCGGACGCTTCACCAGGTGGTGGCGCACCGGTCACCCCGAGCGACTTCGCGATCCTGTCCGCACGGATCTCCGCAGGATTCGAGGAATCCGACTCGTCGGTGGCCGGGTTTATCAACACCCCCGACTCTGCCACCCAAACCGCGCTTAATTCCACTTATGACCCTCTCGCGTTGACCGTGAAGGCCGCGCCGCGTGTGGTCGTGATCGGGTGCTCAATCGAGAACCTGTATTCTTACCGCAACGTCGGAGCGGCAAGCAGTACAGAGCAGTACGGCAGAGATTGGCCGACCTTTGCTGCCGCGCTGTCGTCAGGCCGGTTCAACATGGTCCGCAATATGGGAACCGGTGGCGAAACCACGACGCAATACTTAGCCCGGTTTGATACTGACGTGCTGCCGTCACTCGGGTCCGCTTCCGCTCAGCGCGGAAATGCCGTTTTTATCGGCGGGGCCGAGAACGATATTCAACAGAGCATCCCGATTGCTACCACTCGCGCAAATATCGTGGAGATGGTGCGACGTACTCGGGCGGCAGGAGCAACCCCGATGTTGCGGACCACGATGCCGCACTTCCTCTCTAATGCGATCAGGCAGAGTGTCGGCGCGTTCAATCAGTGGGTGCGGAACTATGGCGCCGAGGCTGGCATCCTTGTGTTTGATTTCTGGCGGCAGGTGGTTGATCCTGCTACGGGTCAATATCTCGCCGCCTATTCTGCGGACGGTGTCCATCCCAATGAATTAGGTTCTAAATTGCTCGGGCAGCACGTTGCGGACACGCTCTCAGGTGTCATCCCGGCAGTCACGACGCAACTTGCATCCGACCCGACCGATACCGGGCTGCTCGCGCCTGCGAGGCTGTTTCTAACGGATACGTCCGGCACCCCCACAGGTTGGAACGCTATCGGCGGGACTCCGGCAGGCGCTACCCGTTCAATGGTGACCGCTGCTGGCGTCCCGGGCCGTCTCGCACGACTGACCGCCGCCGCTACCGTCGCGGGGTTCTCTATCTCTAACAACTCAGGCGCTATTACCAACGGAACTCACGCGGTTGCCGGTGATGTCCTTGAAGTGTGCGGTCTGGTCACATCTACCGGAGGCGCTCCTGTCTCCGTGACTATCTCTATCCTCTACAATGACGGCATCGTAAAGAATATGGGACGTATACCAATATCGTTGATAACCGTCCCGTTGAACAACGCGCAATACTTTGTGCGTATGCCGCCACTTCCCGGAGGGTTCCTTTACATAAGTATGACTCTCGGGATCGGTCCCGGCACCGGCACGGTGGATTTCTCCTACCCATCGGTACGCAACCTGACGCGAGAGGGGATCGCCTCATAACCCGCCCATAATCGCCGGTTATGCGGTAAGAGCGCCGAGGCTCTATCGAAAGCGCACGACGACGAGCCGACAGGGCACGTCGAGCACATACACCCGACATGGGAAAGGAATCATCATGGCTGGAAGAGGCCCCGCACCAAAAGGGCACAACTCGCGCAAGCGTGATGAGCCCGTCCTGAGAGACGTCGTCAATGACGGCACGACCTATGGAATGCCGCTCCCGAACCCCGATGGCATCCTGCCCAGTGGCGAGGAATGGCACATTCAGACTCTCCGATTCTGGGATGCGTTGCGTCATTCACCGCTCATGAAGGATGAGGATGACCTGTCCTGGTCATTCCTCATCGACACCGCGCTCATGCACCACACGATGTGGACAAAGGGCCGCTGGGACTTCGCGGCAGAATTGCGACTTCGCCTGAGCAAGTTCGGCGTGACTCCCGATGATCGCATGCGGCTCAAGATCAAGGTCGTCGACAAGCCCGGATCCCGAGGCGGCAATCAGGTCCGCACTGGCGACGGAAGTGTCACAGACATCACGTCTCGCCGCTCACGCTTACTTTCGGAGTAATCAATGCCGCACCTAATTGTGCGAGCAAAGAATCACGACCGCGAACGCTCGATCGGCTGGCTCGCACTGGCCTGGATCGAGTATTTCTGTGTGCATGGCCCCGGCGATGTCGAAGGTCAGCAGATCCACCACACGGACGAGCAGGCCGGTTTCATCGTCGACGTCTACGCGCTCGACGAGCACGGTCGTCGTCTCTATGACGGTGCGTTCCTGTCCCGTCCGAAGGGTTGTGACAAGTCCGGCCTGGCTGGCCGCTTCGCGCTCTTTGAAGGGCTCGGCCCCTGTCGTGGCACTGGCGAGTTCGCTCAAGGTGGCGAGTTCTACGAGGATCCCTGGGGACTCGGATTCCATTACGACTACCTGCCTGGCGAGCCGATGGCCCGCGTCGTCAAGTCGCCGTTCCTACGGTGCATGGCGACCGAGGAAGGCCAGGTCGGCAACGTCTACGACACGATCTACTACAACCTCACCGAAGGCCCCCTAGCCGCCGCCCTGGCCCGCAAGGATGACGCAGGAATTACGCGAGTGAACCTGCCGAAGCCGAACGGTGGCGAGATCCGGCCGTCCACGTCCGCGTCCGCGTCGAAAGACGGTGGCCGAGAGACTTGGGTCGACTTCGACGAAACCCACCTCTACAACAAGCCCGAACTCCGTCGCATGTATGGCGTCGTCACCAGAAACCTCCGCAAGCGCAAGAAACTCGCTGAGACGTGGTTCCTCGAAACCACGACGATGTATGCGCCAGGCGAAGATTCGGTCGCAGAAAAGACGTATCACACAGGCGAGATGATCCATTCCGGCAAAGAGACTCACGTTCGTCTCCTGGTCGACCACCGCTGGGGAGAGATCGACCCCGACGAACTCGACAACGAAGAGAAACTGCGAGCAGCCCTGACGGACGCTTACGGCGACTCGATCGCCTGGAACGATCTCGACGGCCTGGTCAACGGCATCTACGACCCGAACTCAGACATCTCCGACTCGATCCGCTACTTCCTCAACTCACAGTTCGCGCCTGAATCGGCCTGGCTGAATGAAAACGAGATCCGCACCGTCACCGATAAGGCCAAAGAGGTCCGGCAAGGCGAAGCGATCACGCTGGGGATGGACGGCTCGCGTGGACGTCACCGAGGCAAGCCGGACGCAACCGCGATTGTCGGTTGCCGCGTTCGCGACGGTCACCTATTCGAGATCGGCGTCTGGGAGGCCAGCGACGTGCAATCGTCCTGGCCGCTCTGGGAGCCGCCACTGGTCGAGATCGAAGCCGCGATCGACAGTGCATTCAAGCGCTTCAACGTCGTCGGTTTCTATATCGACCCGGCCAAGGATTGGCGTTCACACGTCAATGCCCTGGAAGCGAAGTACGGCAATAAGATGCGCGTCAAGGCTTCGGCTAATCACCCGTTTGAATGGTGGATGGTCGGTGGTCGAGCAACGGTTGCCGAACGAGCGATCGAATCCCTCGAAGGTGCTATCCGTAATGCGGACATCACCCTATCCGGCGAATATCGGCTCACTCAGCACTTCCTGAATTGCCGACGTCGTCTCTCACACGGTCACCTGGCCCTGGGGAAAGAGAACAGTTACTCACCCCACAAGATTGACGCCGCAGTCGCCGCAGTGCTCGCCTATCAGGCTCGCATTGACGCTATTGCTCATGGCGTGGTCGATCGACCGGCCGCTTCAATCATTCGAGCACGATAACAAAACAGTGAAAGGGGACGACGTTGATCGACATAAGTGTCCCGAACTCGCCCGGTTGGTGGATGGATCGTCTATCCCGGCAGTTGCAGCGCGATCAGCGTCGTTTCCGGATCCTGGAAGCATATGCGGTCGGCCGTCCCCCGCTGGCGTGGGGATCGGTAGACGAGCAAAAGAACTTCTACCGGTTCCAAAAGGTCTCGAAGACGAACTTCGCCTCGACGATCGTCGAAGCGCCTTGCATGCGAATCGCAATGCGTTCGATCACGACCGCCGCGAACTCGGACGCCACTGGCGACCCGGAAGCCTGGGCTCTCTTGAAGGCGAACGCGATCAACTCGCGCTTCGCCGACCTGGCCCGACTGTCCAAGACGTTCGGCCGCGCCTACCTGGCGACGTCGGAAGCGATCCTCGACGGCGGTCGCCCCGTCATCACGATCGAAGACCCGCGTCAGATGATCACCGAGGCACACCCGCTCATGCCGCACGTCCCGCGTGCAGCGTTCAAGTTGTTCCACGATGCCGCAGCGCAGATGGACGTCGCCGTCCTCTGGCTTCCCGGTCAGCGCTGGATCGCAACTCACCCCCGCATCGTCAACATGATCCCGCGATCGAACTCGATCCTGGGTCGCCCCGAGCCGGTCCGCGTCAAGTTCGCACCGTCCTCGTTCGTCATGGCCCCGCAGCGCGAAGGCCGCGACGACCCGGACACGTTCTACTCGGACACCTACAACGACCAAGAGATCCCGGTCGACATGATCCCGAATCAGGGTGAGGTCGGGGAGTTTGAACTCCACACCGACTTGCTCGACCGGATCAACCACATGGTCCTACAGCGTGTCGTCACGGCCACGCTGCAAGCCTTCCGTCAGCGTGCGATCAAACAGTCGACGGACCCTGGCGTTCCAGCCCTGCCAGAGTTCGACGAAGCCGGTAAGCGGATCGACTACAGCAACATTCTCGAAGCCGGTCCGGACGCCGTCTGGTTGCTTCCGCCTGGCGCAGAACTCTGGGAGTCCGGTCAGGTCGATCTCAACGGGATCCTGGCCTCGACGAAACAGGACACGCTCCACCTGTCCGCTGTCACCTTCACCCCGATGGCGATGTTCACCCCGGATGCTGCAACGCAGACGGCCGAGGGTGCCCAACTGGGTCGCGAAGGCGTCGTCTTCAAGGTCGAAGACTTTGAGGCTCGCGCCGAGATCGGCATCGCTCGTGCAGTCGCACGGTGCTTCCGCTACACGGACGACGCCGTCCGTGGTGACGCTTCCAAGATCGCTGTCCAGTGGGCACCGGCCGACCGGCCGTCCCTCTCGGAGATGGGTGCAGCCGCAAGTCAGGTGCAGGGAACTCTCACCTGGGAGCAGACGCAGCAGATCGTCTGGCAGCAGACCCCGGCGCAGATCGCCGTCGCGAAGGCCCAGCGTGCCCAGGATCTCGTCCTGGCACAGCAGCAAGCCCGACTGGCGCAACCGCCACAGCAGCAGCAGCCGCAACGGCCTCAAAACGATGCCCAGCAGCCCGCTGACAACACGAAGCCGGTAGCCGGGCAGAACCGTCCAACGGCTGGCTTCCAGCCCGGCAGGACGGCACATGGCAACGCAGACGCAGCAACGAAGTAACTCGACGATCATGTCTCGCGTGCGCTCCCTCGTGGACGCGCACGCAGACGGTCGAGCCGCGTTGACCGACAACCTGACGGAGCAGGTTCACGCGCTGGTCATGGCCCAGACCCCGGACGACTGGTACAGCACCCCGGCCGTCTCGGCACTCGCCACGAAGATTGCCGACCTGGTCGTTCCCAGTCAGCAGGTGATCGTCAGCCAGGAAGACGCCTTCCAGGCCGAGGTCGCCGCGATCCTGGGTCGACAGTTGACGCCGGTCGGCCCGATCAACGTCCACATGCTTCGCAGCGGCAAGCCGCTCTCCACCGTCTACAAGCGCCTGGGCGAGCAGTATCGCTACAGCCGCTCGATCGGTGGCAGCGAAGACGAAGCACTCGCCGCCGCCGCGACTCGCGCTCACGTCATGGCCGACACCGACGTCGCTCTGGCGACTCGGTCCCAGGCCCAGCGTTTCTACGAGCAGCACACGATCACCGGCTACCGCCGAATCGTCCATCCCGAACTCGCCAAGGGTGGCTCGTGCGGGCTCTGCATCGCGTCGAGCGACCGCATCTACAAGTCCGGCCACCTCATGCCGATCCACGGCCGATGCCATTGCGGCACGATGCCGGTCATCGGAGGCTTCGACGCAGGCGACTCCCTCAACAACCTCGACCTGAGCGACCTTTACTCCCAGGCCGATTCGACGAATGGCCGCGATCTGAAAAAGACGCGATACCAGATCAACGAGCACGGCGAACTAGGCCCAGTGCTCGCACCGGCAGGCGTGGGGAAACACCCCAAGCATGTCGGCCACTGACGTCCACCGCTTGACGGTGGCAACCCCGACATGGGGAAACAGCACGACCCGATCCCGACATGGGAAGGACAGCAACACAGATGGAAGACAACGGCAACGAAAACGTCATGGAGTTTCCGGCAGGAAACGCCGACGACGGCGAGACGGGTTATCCCGCCGAGACGAAGGTCTCGGACATGAAGCCCGCAGAGCAGGCCGCGTACTGGAAGGCGCAGTCGCGCAAGCATGAGGGAATCCTCAAGTCCCTCGACGGGTTGACCCCCGCCGCGCTTGCTGAATTGCGCGAAAAGGCTGATCAGCACGACGCGCTGAATCGCGAACTCATGTCCGACAGGGACCGTGCAGTTCTCGAAGCACGCGAGGCAGCCGCCGCAGAGGCGAACGCGACGTTCGCACCCCGGCTCGTGCAAGCGGAGTTCCGTGTAGCAGCGGCCGGAAGGGTTGACGGCGAACGTCTCGCCAAGATTCTCGAACCGTTGGATCTCACGAAGTTCCTCGCCGCAGATGGATCGGTCGATCAGGCAAGAGTCGTGGCATACGTCGACGATGTCGCGCCCGCCGTCGTCGTTCCTGGCAAGCGCAACGGACCCAGCCCGCTCGGCCTGGGTCACTACGGAGCACCGGCTGGCATTCCCGGATCACAGGGAGCCGCCGAGGCCGATCGACGGTTCGGCAAGAGCACCACGAGCAACTGACCCGTCATGGGTCGACCCGCCTGTCAAGGCGTTTGCATCATTTCCACGCTGACCCCAACTACAGAAAGGTCGGTCAATGACTGACATCAGCGTTCACTCTGTTTCCTACTACCCCGAGGATCTTTCCTGGAACCTCACGAATCTGGGTGACGGATATGTGGAGGGTTTGACCCTCGACGTCACCAAGGTCGACGCGAGCCTCTACCCGCACGGCTTCGTCCCGTCCGGCACCCTCGTCGCCGTACTGACGACCGGTGGCCTGGCCGTCCCGTACCTCTACGGAGCCCCCGCCACGGACGGATCTCAGATCGCAGTCGGCCTCCTGGTCGCTTCGGCCGAGGTTGTCCGGCGTGACGGCACGCTCGCCACGAAGATCGGCATCTCCGTCCTCAAGGCGTTCGGCGCTGTCTCCGTCTCGAAGTTGCCCTGGACTTCGGCCCAGACCAAGGGCGGCTACTTCGACTCACACGTCGCCGCCGCCCTCCCCCACATCCACTTCGCCGCCTGATCTCGGCAGAACTGAAAGGAAACAAAACTCATGGCTATTGCCTATGACGGCCCCGTCCTGCCCGACGACCTGACCACCTACGTCCGGAGGGTGCCACAGCCGCAGCAGTTCGTCCTGAATCAGATCCTGCCCGACGTGCACATCACGTCGAACAAGGTCGACCTGGGACTCATCATGCAGACGAACCGGACCGCCCGGTTCCGCGCCTACGACGCGAACCTGCACATCGCCAAGCGCGACATCGCGACCGTCACGTCGGTCACCCTGCCGCCCCTGTCCGACTCCCTGGGAATGGGCGAGTTGGAGCGCTTGAAGTTGGAGTTCCTCCGCAACGGAGGCACCAACCAGGGCGTCTTCGTCAACGCGATCTACAACGACGCGACGACCCTGACCCGCAACATTCAGAACCGCATGGAACTGGCTCGTGGCGATGTCCTGAACGACGGCAAGTTCACCCTGACCAACGAGGGTGGCCTCACGATCGAAGCCGACTACGGCGTGCCGTCGTCCAACTTCGTGTCTCCGACCACCGTCTGGTCCACGACCGCGAGTGCCGACATTCTCGGTGACTTCGACCGCTGGATCACCGCCTACATCAACCTCAACGGCTACGCGCCGATGGGCATGTGGCTCTCGCGTCAGACGATGTCCTACATGTTGCAGAACGCTGGACTGCGTACTGCCGCAGGGACGCTCCTGGGATCGGCAGCCTTCCTGTCGCGTGCCCAGATCGACGCCACCCTCGACGCTCACCAGTTCCCCCGCGTGCTGGGTGTGTATGACGCGAACGTCGACGTGGACGGTGCGGTCACTCGCACCTTCCCGGCCAACAAGGTCATCTTCGTCCCGCCGACCGGTGTGCCCTTCGGCCGCACCGTCTGGGGCGTGACCGCGACCGCGCTCGAACTCGTCAACTCAAGCGAGAGCGACATGACGTTTGAGGATGCCGCTGGCGTCGTCGGCGTCGTCGAGAAGGTTGGCCCGCCTTACCGCGAGTTCACCTACGTCGACGCTGTCGGGATGCCGGTCATCGACAACCCGAACGCGCTCATGGTCGCAACGGTCTACTGATCCGCAGTGGGACGCAAACTGGCAAACACAATCTTCGTCACCGAACTCACCCCGGCGAACCCGGCTGAGCCTGACGGAATGCAGTGCGTCGTCCGCACGGTCAGGTTTCTCCGTGGGGAGGAACTGCCCGACTGGGCGGTTCCTCTCATTCGCGACCTGGACTTCGTCCTCGAACCGGACGAGTCGCACGACGAATCACCCCGCGAGACAAGCGATCTCGCGACCGCCGAGCCCGAAACCCCTGCGACACAGCAGGATTCGGATTCGGTCCCACTCGATCAACCGCGTGGCAACGCTTCGGTCTCGGCCTGGCGCAAATACGCAATCCGCTCTGGGGTCTCAGAGGAAGTCGCCGCAGGTATGAGCCGCGACGAACTCCGTGAGCACCTGGGCACACACAACAACTGAAACACCTTTGAAGGGACGCCGAATGTACCTGGCACCACTGGCAAGCACCGGTAACGTCGCGGACATCTGGCGTCCCCTCGGAGCGACGGAGCAGACGCGAGTTGAACACCTCATCGCGTCCGCGTCCGCGTTGCTCCGACAGAAACTTCCGTCCATCGACGCTCGCATGGCGACGTTCGTGGCCGACCCCACCGATCCATCCGGACTCTCGTCCGAAGTCGTTGCGACCGTTGTCGCGACCGTCGTCAAGCGCTTCCTCACGAACCCCCTCGGGGTGACGACTGAGTCGAAGGCGCTCGGTGGCGCGTCCATCTCGCATGGCTACTCACTGCGTGGCGACAAAGACGTTCGCGGCGAACTCATCGTCACCGCAGCCGACCTGGAAAAACTGGCCGCACCAACGGAGGCCACTTCACGGCTGATCTCGTTCCGTATCAAGTCCAGCCACCCGGCCCCGTATGGCGTCTCCGACATCGACGTCGGCTCGTACCTGGTCGACGGCGACTACCCGGCCGACACCTGGCTAGGCGACGGCGATCCTTATGGACTCTGACTTCTGGATCCACACGGTCGCAGTGCAGCCATATCTCGGGCCTGGCCCGGCCGGTGACATCTACGGCCCGTCCCAGGACGTGCTCGGTCTCTGGATCGACGGGATCTCCGTCACAACGGAGGCCGGTGGCGAGCAACTGGCTGAGGGCTCGACCTTCTACTGCGACCGCAGCAACGCTTCCGTCTTCCCGCCGAAGACGAAGGTCACCTACAACGGCCGGACGTCGATCGTCGACGTCGCCCACGACTATGACGGTGCCACGATCCTCGACGACGTCAGCCACCTGGAAGTGATCTTGAAGTGAGCGGCGACATCTCCTGGCACGGCGACCTGATCGACGCGCTCTTGGAGATTCGCGCCAAGACCCAGGATCTCACTGACGACCTGGTCGTCGGTGCGCGTGACGTCATGACTCGCGCACTCGAACTCACGCCCGACGCGCCCACGGACGGTCACGGCGGTCCACCGCTCAAGGCGACCGCGCTGATCAACACCTCGTGGGGTGGCGAAAACACGGTCGCGATGGAGTTCACCTCCGAATACGCGCACTGGATCCACGAGCACATCTGGTTCAAACACCCGCACGGCGGTCAAGCGAAGTTCCTCGAATCTGCGATGACAGAAAAGCGTGATTCGGCCATGAACGAGATCGCTCGCCACCTCTGGGAAAGGCTGACATGAGTCACGCGACAACGGCACTGATCACCGGCCTGGCACAGATGATCTCGAACGCTCAGATTGGCGTCTACCGGCCTCTCGGTGGCTACCTGGGCACTGACACCGCCATCTTCCTCAAGTCGCTCCCAGAGGCCCCTGACCGCGCCATTGCGGTCACTGCGTACTCATCGTCCGACATGGTCAAGATCAACGAGTCGACGGTTCGAGTTCAACTCTGGTTTCGCGGCGTGCGCGACCTCTCGACCGACGTCGACGACCTGGCCGACGACGTCTTCGATCTCCTGCAAGGCATGGAGCACTTCGACCTGGGCGACGTCCACGTCATTCAGATCTATCGCGTCTCGTCCGGCCAACTCGGCACGGACCTGAGCAAGCGGTCTGAGCGCACCGACAACTACGCGCTCGACATCAACGTCCCGACGACCCCTGGCCGTCCGGGCTGATCAACCCCGTTCCAACCCAACTCATCGACCCGAACGCATGAGGCGTTGTGGGCGATCCGACCTGCCCAATAGGAGGCATTTCAGATATGGGAGTTTCCGCACTCGCACGTCGGTTTCAGATCGACGTCTCAGCCGATGGCTCGTCCTGGCTTCAACTCGTCGGTGTGACCGACTTCAACCCGCAGGTGGCCCCAAACAAGCAAGACTCGGCCACCTATGACTCGGACGGCTGGGGATCCTCCGAGATCACCATGAACGCCTGGTCGGTCCAGGTCAAGATGCTCCGTCAGACCACGAGCGGCGTGTTCAATGCCGCCCAGGAACTCGTCCGCGCTCGCGTGGCGCAGTTCGGTGACGACGCTCGCATCTTCGTCCGGTGGTATGACAACACTGGCGCTCCCGAGGCCCACACCGGCCGAGGCATCGTGGAGTGGTCGCGCAGCAAGACTGGCGTGACCGATCTCGACGAGGTGCAGGTGACCGTGACCGGCGATGGCGCTCTGGTCGACATCGCCAATCCGTACGCCGCCAACTCGGTCCCGATGCTCGTCTCTGCCACCCCGTCCGGTGCCGCCGCTGGCGCTCTGGTCGAGATCCAGGGTCAAGGCTTCACCGGCACGACCGGGCTCAAGTTCGCCGCCGTCTCGGTCGCCACCTACAAGGTGCTGTCCGACAACGTCATCATGGCCGTCATGCCCGCTGGAACCGCCGGTTCCGCCGCGCTCGTGGTCACGAACGCGACCGGTGCTTCGGCCGCGATGCCTTACACGCGAGCCTGATTCGTCCCGCTCCGCGTCCTGTTTACCCGGCCGTCATCGTCCCCCTGGACTGTGGCGATGACGGCCGTTAACAGTCCTCCCAGTCCAAAAGGAATCACGCACACATGGCTCTCAGTCCGTACGAAACCCTCGCGCCTGACCTACTCGCCTTCCCGATCGGCGGCAAGATCTACGAGATCCCCGAGATCGGCTACCTCGACGGACTCAAACTCCTGTCACTCATCGCGCACGCCGACGAACTGTCCGAGGCCGAAAGCGCCGACGTCGTGTGGAAACTCGCGATGGGATCCGCGTTCGAGCAGATGAAGGCCGACAACGTCCCAGCCGGTGCGCTCGCCCGCGCCGCGTTCTGCACTCTGACCGACTTCCAGTATGGCCGCGAGGCCGCAGAGCGTCTGTGGGAGACGGGCATTGACCCAAAAGTGCTGTCGGAAGCGATCCAGGCTTCCAGAGCAGCGGAGGCAGCCAAGCCGCAGGACCGCAAGGCCAAGGCACCGGCTACGAAGCGATCGCCCAGTACGGCATCGGCACCCCGGACGCGCAAGGCGTCTACCCCCTCTACGACCTCCCGGACGAAGTCGCCCGCGAAGGCGTCTCGCTCCTGAACCTGTCTGAGTACTGGGCCGAGATCGTCTCCGACTTCGCGTCGGAGTACGGGATCCGGCTCATTCGCTCGGACGTCTCCTGGCGTGAGTTCCGGCTCTACATGACCGGCCTGTTAGCGATCGACTCCCGGCTCTACCGGGCTCACACCTCAAAGGACAGTGAAAGCAATGGCTGACAACGTCGGCAGCATTCTAGGCGTCCTCAAGTTGGACGCCACCCAGTTCCACGCGGAGATCGAAAAGGCCGTAGCCGAACTGGAAGCGCTGTCCGGCAAAGACGTCAAGATCAAGGTCGAACTGACCGGGCTCGACAAGGTCGCAGCCGAAGCCGCAGCCGCAGATGCCGCGCTCGACGGACTCGACGAGAGCACCAAAAAGGTCGACCGGACGGCGAAGGGCACCGGCCCCGACATTCACCTCCTGGGTGCAGCGATCATCGGGCTCGTCCCGACGATCGTCCCAATCGCAGCAGCCGCAGCAGGATTCGGCGCAGCCTTCATTGGGATGGGTGCGGCCGGTGTCGCCGCGTTCTTCGGTATCAAGCAAGAGATGGCCGCAGGCACTGCGACCGGTGTCGCCTACACGCGAGGCATCGACGACCTCAAGACTGGATTCAGCGGTCTGGCTCGCGTGGCCGCAGGGAACGTCCTGGGCTCGTTCGAGTCCGTCGTCTCCACGATCAAGGCCGAATTGCCTGGCCTGACAAGCGAAGTCGGCGGTCTCGCGACCGTCACCGGCAAGACGGCGGTCCAGGCGATCGACGGTCTGATCGGTGGCTTCAAGGCGTTCGGTCCGCTCATGGACACGATCTCGATTCAGGTGCTTCACGCCATGACGTCGTTCGACTCGTGGAACAATGGCAATGGCGTCAAGGGTTTCGCGTCCTACCTGACTGGCATCATGCCGCAGGTCGAAGCGGATCTCGGTGCCGTCGCCACGGCGACTGGTCACCTGATCCAAGCATTCTCCGGGCTCGGGCTCGGTTCGCTCAGCATCCTCCGGATGCTCTCAAGCATCTTGAGTGCCATCCCAGTCGACGTCCTCACGGTGCTGGCCCAGGATGCCACGGCGGTCTACTTCGGCTTCAAGACGTGGTCGATTCTTTCGAGCATGATCCACGGCGTCTCGGACGCCCTCCTGGGGATGAACGCCGATCTCGCTATCAGCAAGAGTGCGATGCTCGGGTTCAACCTGGCGTTCGGCGTGATCGGCGCCGGAATCGCCATACTGTCAGTGCTATTCGCCCACAACGGCGAGGCCGCTCAGGCCACCGCCGCCCAGGTTGGTGACTACACCTCTGCCCTCGAAGCGTCGAACGGTGCGATCAACGACAACATTCGCGCCACGACCGTCAAGGCGCTCACGGACGCAGGTGCGTTCGAGCAGGCCAAGCAGTTCGGGATCTCCCAGGCGCAGTTGACTGACGCCGTCCTGGCTGGCGGTCCGGCCGTTACCGCGCTGACCGACAAGGTCAACTCCTACACGGCGGCACAGGCCGCGAGCATGCCTCACAACGAGGTGGCGCTACGTCAGCAGGGTCAGTTGGTCGACACAGGCAACGCCCTCAACGGCACACTGACCAGCCAGGCCGGTGCCTTCGCCACGGCGAAGGGCAACCAGGCCGACTACAACGCAGCCATGAAGACCGGCAACGTCGCGTCGGATCAGGCCGCAGCCGCCGAAGCCAGGCATGCAGCCGCGCTCGGGATGACCGTTCCAGCCTTTGAGGCCGCTACTGCCGCAGCGCAAAAGGATGGAACCCAGGCTGACGCGACCCGCAACAAGATGATCCTGGAAGGGGATGCCGCAGGCATCCTCAAGGCCGACCTGGACGCACTGTCCGGCAAGGCGCTCTCGGCAGCCCAGGCGCAAAACCAGTTCGAGTCTTCGCTGAATGCCCTCACGAAAAGGGCGACCGGTGCAGCGATAACCCTCAAGGGCATGTCGTCCGCTTCGGTCACTCTGCGAGGCAACATCTTGCAGAACGTCACAGCGGCCGAGGCTGACGCCGAAGCAACGGCGAGAGAGACGGGATCCAACGAGGCCGGTCGGCAAAAGTTGATCGCACTCCGGACCCAGATCATCAATAACGCCGTGGCGCATGGGGTCAACCGCGCATCGGTGACCAGGTATATCGACAGTGTGTTGTCGATCCCGGCCAAAGAGACGACCAACATTGTCGCCAATACCTCCGGCGCGTCAGCCGCAGTCGCCAATTTCAAGCGGACGTTGGAGTCGATCAACGGCAAGACGGTCTACACCTACATTCGCACAGTCGCGACCGGCGACAAGTCGCCCGGCGCACAAGGCATGGCTCACGCCGGACCGGCGATGCGGCATGGCGGATTCCTCTCGTTCGCGAAGGGGGACATCGTCCAGTCGTTCGCGACCGGCTCGCTTCCGACCTCCGCGACGATCGCACCCGATGGCGCGAACCTCGTGCAGTGGGCCGAACGTGGCACCGGGGGCGAGGCTTTCATTCCGCTCGGCCCGGACAACCGTTCACGGTCGCTCGACATCTGGGCCGAGGCCGGACGACGGATGGGCGTGAGCCCGAACGGTGGCGGTCAAGGATCACCACGCGTCCAGGTCAACGTCGTCGTGACGAATCCCTTTACGGGAGAACAGGTTACGGCACAAACGAAGTCGGTCGTCGTCAAGACGCTGGCTTCACATGCGGCTCAGTCCGCAGTCAACGCACGACAGATGAACGGAGTTCAACGATGAGGCAAGGTCGCTCGATCAAGCGTCAGGAACTCGCAGGCAAAACCGCGTCAGAGATCGCCGCCCACCTCGGACATGACCTGTCCAACGGTGGCGGCATCTCCGTCGAGCCCGGCGAGATCGTCGTCCACGTCCCAGGGGTCAACTCCCCCAACCAGATTCGTCACCAGATCACGGAGGGCTGACCCTTATGTCGATCACCTGGGGAGCATGGAGCAGCAACAACCGCCTCCAATGTGGGATCGAACTGACGATGTCTCCGACCACCGTGTCGGCCTCGACGTCGTCGGTCACGATCACCGCGAAGACCTACATGCGGACCCGCTACGCCTCGAACGAGTCCGGATCCAACACGACCCCCTGGAACGTCTCTGGCGCGTGGACCGGCTCTGGCTATGGCAACGGTTGGTCACTCGGTGCCATGGGCACCAAGTTGATCGGCACGTCGTCCAGCACGCAGACGACGTCCTACAGCGGCTCGATCACCGTGACGGAGCACGCCACATTCTCGTCCACCTACGCCTACCCAGGCGTGTCCGCGACGACCGTCCAGTCGATCAGTGTCCCGGCCCGCCCGATCGTCGCTCCTGGCGTTCCGACTAACTGTGGCTGGGCTCGCGTGAGCGACACCCAGCAGACCGTCACCTGGACCCGGCCGACGTCGACCGCCGCCGCGCCGGTCCAAGGCATCCTCGTCGAACGCGCCACGGACGAAGGGTCGTTCGCGCAGATCGCATCCCTGGGATACGTCTCGTCCTACTCGGACACCGGCACCAGCAGTGATCACCGCTACCAGTATCGAGTGCGGGCCTACAACACCGCTGGCTACTCGTCCTACACCGCCTCGACCCAGTTCGCGACCACCCCGGCCGCTCCGTCGAACGTCCAGGCGAACAAGACGGCTTCGGGCGACATCGACGTCACCTGGACGGACAATTCCACCTACAACACCGGTTTCACGATCCAGCACAGCACCAACGGTGGCTCGACCTGGGCGGTCCTGGCGACGGTCGGTGACGATGCCTCTTACCTCGACAACGCACCCTCGACCGCCACGACGCACACCTACCGGATCGCCGCTTCGACGTCCGTCCCGGTGCTCCTGTCTGCATACTCCGCTGCGAGCAAGACGGTGCAGTTGCTGTCCGCTCCGAACGCTCCGACGAGCCTGGCCCCGAACGGTGGCGTCGTCGACGGCAACACCAGCATCACCTTCACCTGGCAGCACAACCCGAACGACTCAACCCCACAGCGTGGCTTCAACCTCCAAACGCGAGTCCACGGCACGTCGACCTGGAACTCGACCTCTGGGACGGTCACGTCTTCGGCGTCGTCCTACACGATGGCCGGTGGCACCTACGCCAACGGCCAGTCCATCGACTGGCAGGTGCTGACCTTCGGCACCTACACGACCGGCAGCCCCTACTCCGCGACCGCGACCGTCCAGTTGTCAACAGCACCAACGGTGGTCGTCAACACGCCTGCCGGTGGCGGTCTGGTCAACTCGTCGACCCTGGTTGTCACCTGGGGATACGCTGACGCTGACGGCGACGGCCAGGCGACCTGGAAGGTCACGCTCTACGACGGATCCGGCAACACGCTGGAAACGAAGTCAGCGGCCGGTGCCGACTCGTCCGTGACGATGTCGACCCACCTGGCCGACAAGGTGGCCTATTCGGTCGGCGTGACGGTGCAGAGCACGTCCGGGCTCTGGTCCATTCCGGACGTCAACGCCTTCACGATTGCCTACAGCAAGCCGTCCACCCCGCAGTTGTCGTTGACCTACGACCCGGCCACAGGCAGCGTGGCGATCTCGTTGCAGACGGACGCCGCCTCGACCCGGACGAACCTCTGCACCAACGGCTCGTTCGAGACGAACGGGGCTGGCTGGGGGCTGGCTGGCTCGCTCACCTCTGCCATCGTCTCCGACGCCGACACCGCTTACGGCACTCAAGCCCTGGAAGTGACGGCCACGAGCAACACCTCCGACTCCGTCGCGTACTTCGTCATTCCCGCCTTCCCGGCCGGGGATCCGATGAACCTCGCGATGTCGGTCAAGCCGGTCAGCAACCACCTCATGCATCTACAGATCCAGTGGCGCAACTCGTCCAACGTCAACTTCGCCACCGCGTCGAGCCCCGACGTCATGTGCAACCCCGGCATCTGGACACGCCTCGACTTCAACGCGATCGCCCCCGCAGGCACGACGAACTGCGTCATCGGCGTGGTCATGTCGAGCCTACTCACCAGCGGTGACTCCTACCGGCTCGACGGAGCGCTGGCAGAGGATTCCGACCAGCAGTTGTCCTACATCGACGGCACGGTCACCGAGACGGCCACCGATCATTCCCTGGTCGCTCGGTCGTTCGACGACGGAGTCACCTGGGCGGTCGTGGCCGACAACCTCGACCCGAACTCGACCGTCATCGACCCGATTCCCGCACTGGGGACCGTCAACATCTACCGCGCTACGTCGATCTCGA
>CAJDVS010000027.1_pt1 | contig 17352 bp, 18 predicted proteins | sample 7391291 | NCBI WGS metagenome assembly CAJDVS01 (sample SAMEA7055702, study PRJEB34461) | soil metagenome | biome: terrestrial ecosystem; feature: Peninsula; material: soil | place: Antarctica | collected 2016
ATGGGCTGTGGTCGCACCGGCGAGTTCTTCAGCTTCAGCGAGTTCGAGATCGAGCCCGACATCGTGTGCATCTCGAAGTCGATCAGCGGTTCGGGCCTGCCGATGGCACTCACCCTCATCAAGCCCGAGTTCGACGTGTGGGCGCCTGGCGAGCACAACGGAACATTCCGCGGCAACAACCCGGCATTCGTCACCGCCACCGCGGCGCTGGACCTGTGGACCGACCGGGCGTTGCCCGAAACCACCGCCGGGAACAGCAAGTTGATGCACGATGCACTCGTCGAGATCGCCGGCACGCACGACCAGCTCGACGCGGACGTGCGGGGCCGCGGCGCCATCTGGGGACTCGATGTGCGCTCAGGCGGCCTCGCCGCGAAGATCGCCCACGAGGCGTTCGAGAACAACCTGCTGATCGAGACGTCCGGTCCCGATGGCAACGTGGTCAAGCTCATGCCGGCACTGACGATCGACGAATCGGATCTGGACGACGGACTGGACCGACTCGCTTCGGCCGTCGACCGTGCCGTGACGGCGTGATCATCTTGCATTCCGCCCTGATCGGGCACCGAGCGCGACATCGTCGCCGAAACCTGGCAGAGCCGCCGATTGCTGCTCGCCGCCGACGACCTCGGCTACTCGCTGCACGACACGGTGCTATTCGCCGGCACCGAGACCGTCATGCACTACGTGAACCACGTCGAGTCCGTGTACTGCATCGCGGGCACCGGCACCTTGCACGACGACACCAATCAGCGTTCCTACGCGCTGAGCGCCGGCACGCTCTACGTGCTCGACGGCCACGAAGCCCATCGCGTCGTCGCCGAAACCGAACTGCGCATGGTGTGCGTGTTCACCCCACCGGTCACCGGCAACGAAGTGCACGACGAGAGCGGCGCCTACCCGCTCGTCACACCCGAAGATCGATGACATCCGCACTGGCCATCGCCGATCGTTACCCCACCCGACTCGCCGGTGACCGGGTACCGACCCCGCTCCCCCGCCAGGACCCGGTCGTCTGGGGTGACGGCGAAGGCCCGCTCGCATCGGACGACCTCGGCACGTATGACCGAGACGGTTTCTTGTCGGTCGCCGCGCTCGTGACCCCGGACGAAGCCGCCGAACTCCTCGACGAGGTCCATCGGTTCGCGAAGGACCCGGCTCGTCGCGGCGATCCCCGCACGGTCATCGAGCCGGGCGGAGACGAAGTGCGATCGGTCTTCGAGGTGCACAAGGCGAGCGACCGACTCGCCGAGATCATCGCCGACGGGCGACTCGCCGGCATCGCCCGCCAGCTGCTCGGCTCCGATGTTGCGGTGCACCAGTCACGTATCAACCTGAAGCCGGGATTCACCGGCAAGGAGTTCGGCTGGCACTCCGATTTCGAGACGTGGCACGCCGAGGACGGCATGCCTGCAATGCGGGCCGTGAGCATCTCGCTTGCACTCACCGCCAATCTCGACTGCAACGGCCCGCTGATGATCATTCCCGGGTCCCATCGCACGTTCGTCCCGTGCATCGGGGAGACTCCCGACGACCACTACCGGTCGTCGCTGCGCCGCCAACAGATCGGCGTCCCGGACCCCGACGCGGTGCGTGCCCAGGCCGAGGCGTCCGGCATTCGCGTCCTCACCGGCGACCCGGGCTCGGCGGTCGTCTTCGACAGCAACTGTCTCCACGGATCGAACAGCAACATCACGCCGTTTCCTCGATCGAACCTCTTCGTGGTGTTCAACAGCGTCGAGAACGCGCTCGTCGACCCGTTCGCGGCCACCGCCCCGCGGCCCGGCTTCATCGCCGACCGAAACCCCGTCGTGGTCTGACAGGCCACGACGTCTCGGCACACCTGTGCCGCGACGGGCGACTCGAAAACGCACAGATGGGGCCCGCCGTTGCCGGTCGGACCCCATCTGGCGAGTTCGAAGACGTGGCCGGCCGGGCGGGATGCCCGGCCAAGCGAACGTCAGATCTCGTTGCTGAGTGCGGTGAAGTGGATGTAGTTGTCGCGGGTGCCACCGGGGTTGGTGTGCACGTGCTTGACCTGCTGGTAGGCGCGGAAGCCCTCGGCGCCCAGCTCACGGCCGATCCCCGACTGCTTGTAGCCACCGAAGGGCCGCTGCGGGTCGACGAGGTGGTAGTCGTTGACCCATACCGTGCCGGTGCGCATGCGGTTGGCGATGCCGTGGGCGCGCTCGATGTTGGTGGACTGCACACCGCCGGCCAGGCCGTAGATCGAGTCGTTGGCGATGGCGACGGCCTCGTCGTCGGTGGAGAACGGGATGACGCTCAGGACAGGCCCGAAGATCTCTTCCTGGGCGATCTTGGAAGCGTTCGGCACCTTCGAGAAGATCGTCGGCTGGAAAAAGGCGTCACGGTCGAGGTTGTCGGCCAGCCCATCGGGCTTGCCACCGCCCACGAGCGGTTCGCCGACCTCGTCACGACCGAGCTTCACGTAACGCTCGACGGTTTCGACCTGACCCCGTGACACGAGCGGTCCGAGGTCGGTGGCGAAGTCGAGCGGGTCGCCGAGGATGATCTTGCCGGCGCGCTCGACGAGGAGTTCCATGAACTCGTCGTAGATCGATTCGTGCACGAGTGCACGGGTTCCCGACTCACATACCTGGCCGTTGTGGAGGAACGTGCCCCACAGCACGACACCGGCGGCGATGTCGAGGTCGGCGTCGTCGAGCACGATGTTGGCGGACTTGCCACCGAGCTCGAGGGTCACCGGCTTCACGGTGCCCGAGGCGAGCTGCATGATGCGACGTCCGACCTCGGTGGAACCGGTGAAAGCGGTCTTGTCGACGAGCGTGTTCGCGGCGAGTTCCTCTCCGACGGTGCCGCCGGGACCGGAGACGATGTTGACCACACCGGGTGGGATGTCGGCTTCCTGGAAGATCTCACCGAGCATCAGGGCGGACACCGACGTGAACGACGCCGGCTTGATCACGGCGCAGTTCCCCGCGGCGAGTGACGGGGCGATCTTCCACGCCGCCATGATGAAGGGGAAGTTCCACGGGATGATCCCGGTGGTGACGCCGTGGGGCTCGTAGCGCTTGTAGTTGGTCGATGGCGGGAACGGGGTGCCTTCGAGCTCGACGGTGTCGGGCTGCTCCTCGGCACAGCGGGCGAACCAGCGGAACGCTCCGGCGCCACCGGGGATGTCGGCGAACGTGGACTTCTTGATGGTGCCACCGCCGTCGCGGGTCTCGGCTTCGGCGAGCTTCTCGGAGTTCGCCTCGATGAGGTCGGCGACCTTGTTGAGCTTGGCCGCACGCTCCTTGCCGCTCATCTTGGGCCAGGGGCCGTCGTCGAACGCCTTACGAGCCGCGGAGATCGCTCGCTCGGCGTCTTCCCGGCCACCCTTTGCCACATCGGCAAACTTGGTGTTGGTGGCTGGTTCGTACGTCTCGAACGTTTCCCCTGATGCGGCGTCGCAGTACTCGCCGTCGATGAAGAGCTTGTAGTCGGCCATTGCCGTCCCCTTGATGTGGCTGGTGGTGAAATGGTCCGACATCTCGTCGGACCGACAGGTACAAACCGTACTTGGCGCCGTGCCAGACCGCACCTGCCGCTGTGTCAGCCCGTGGCGACCAGGAGAAGCCGCAGCTCAGAGTGAGCGCCACCGACCGGCATCGAGGTCGTCGGGGTCGTCGACCCCGGCCCGACCGTCGGCCACCAGCTTGCGCAGGTGCGCCCACAGCGACCGACGCGCCACGGGGTAGAGCGCCGGGTGGACGTCGGCGTACACGTCGGGCACCAGCTCATCGACGGTCGTCTCGGCACCCTTTGCCGCGAGGGCGTCGGCGATGATCCGTTCGCGGTCGAGGCGATGGGCTCGAACCGCGGCGATCACCTCGGCGGGATGTGCCAGAACGTGTCCGTGGGCGGGTGCGATCGATGCCAACGGAGGATCGAGTTCGCACAACATGTCGAGGGAAGCCAGATACGCCGCCATGTCCCCGTCGGGTGGCGAGATCACCACCGTCGATCCCTGCATGAGGTGATCGCCACTGAAGAGCATGGCGTCGGCTTCCAGCAGATAGCAGAGGTGGTTCGAGGCGTGCCCGGGCGTGTGCACGGCGCGCAGCCGGTGGTCGCGCGCCACGATCTCGTCGCCGTGGGCGAGCATTGCGCTGGGGACGAGTCCGTCACGAGCATCGAAGGCCAGCACCTCACAGCCGAGTCGCTCGGCGAGGTCGACGGCTGCCGGCCAATGGTCGATGTGGGTATGGGTGCACAGCACACGAGTGATGCGACCGGCACCTGCGGCGATGATGGCGTCGATGTGTCCGGGATCGGCGGGACCGGGATCGATGACGGTCACCTCGTCGGAGCCGACCAAGTAGGTGTTGGTACCCGGTCCGGTCATCATGCCCGGATTCGGGGCGAGAATCCGAAGCACCGAGGTGCTGAGACGCACCGGCACACCTGTGGTCAGATCGTCTGGATACGACTCGGCGACGTCGGTCGGGGTGAGGTGGTTCACGGGGCGCTTCGGCCACCGACCACGTCGATGTCGGGCATCCCGACCGGCGTGGTGCCCGTTGGCGTGGACGCGCCCCACGGCCAACTCGTGAGCGAGGAATCGCCGGCGTAACCCAGGTCGTACTCGGGGTCGCCCGGCATCACGATGCGAACGCCGCCGGTGTCGGCGATGACCCGTGGAATCATGGCCGGCACTTCGATGGTGGCTGCAGCCGCGTCGAGTGCGTCGCCTGCAGAGTCGAACCGTCGCAGTGAACGCAGGGTCGCCACGGTCGGGGGAAGCATGGCGAAGTCGCCCGCGGCGTGGTTGTCGAGCGCCCGTGTGGGGGTGATCCACTGGGCCGAGATGACCTCTCGGTCGTCGTGCACGGGTCGCTGGCCCTCGGGTGCTGCGGCGAGAAAGAATCGGGTGTCGTACCGGCGTGGCGCACCCGCCGGGGTCACCCAGTGTCCGAAGTAGTGCATGGAGGTCAACTCCAGCCGGAGATGCTCCTCCACGCAGATTTCGATCAATCGCCGTTCGCCGCTGTCGGTGGCTCGGCGATGCTCGGCGAAGCGGCGGCCCACCTCGGGATCTTCCAGGCTCAACGGTGAACCGTCGGCGTGGGAAGCGAGCAGAAGTCCGGCCTCTTCGAACGTTTCTCGGACCGCAGCCACCCAGAACGCCAGTCCGTTGGTCGGTAATCCGAGTGCCCGGGAGGCTTCGTCGTCGCTTCGGCCATTACACAGTGGGGCCACTTCGGGCTCACCGTCGGCGGGATCGACCGCACCGCCGGGGAACACATAGGCACCGCCGACGAAGTCGGACTTGAGGTTGCGACGCAACATGCACACCTCGAGGCCATGGTTGCCGTCGCGTAGCAACATCACGGTGGCTGCGGGGCGCACCGGCACCGCTGCGGCCTGATCCATGGAGAACTGGGACACCGACATTGCTCAGCTCCTCAGGAACGATCGTTGGCTTGTGGTCCGGGAAGTGCCGGGGGTGCTGCATCGCTGCCGCGCGGCGTCTCTTCCCAGCCCTCGACGTCGACCACTCCCGGGGCGCGACGCCGTCCTTTGACGCCGGTGACATTGCCCACGGTGGTCACCACCATGAACGGCACCTTGAATCGGGCGATGGTCATGGCGCTGACCGACCGTCCGACGAGCCGCCGAGTCGGTCCGATGAGCAACGGCACCGAGACCACCGCGGTGCAAAGCCCGGGGATGCTCAGCAGCACCGCCCCGATGACGCGTAGCGCGCCGTCGAGCATCGTGGCCGCGGGTACCTGGCCATTGCGGACTTCGTCTCGTACGCGCCGCCACGCGCCGATACCTTGCACCTTGAGCTGCCACACACCCAGCAGCGAACACCCGGCGATGATCGCCAGGGTGGAAAGCCAGCCGATGTGGCCGGCGACGAATATGGCCGCGGCGATCTCCAGGATCGGGACGAGCACGAAGAACAACAGAAGCGCCATTGCTTCAGCGTATCGACGCGTCCACTGAACGAGGTCGGGCGGTCAGTCGTCGAGCAGTTGACGTCGTTCGGATTCGTTCTTTCCGCCCCAGATGCCGTGTGGTTCACGGATCTGCAGCGCATATTCCAGACATGGTTGGCGTACTGGACAGGTCATACAGATGTCCTTGGCACGGGCCTCTCGCAACCGCTTGTCCTCTTTGCGCTCGAATGAGGCAGGAGGGAAGAAGACAGTGGCTTGAGGTCCCCGACAGGAAGCTCTGACTTGCCAGGCTTGTTCGACACGTTGAGCAGTCAACGGCGTTCCCCTTTCGCCCAAAAGACCCTAGCGATGGTGGTCGAACGTCACAAGAGCCAACTGGATCACGCAATTTGCTCGCGATCGCGAGCACTCCGCGTGCCTGGGTGACGTGTCGGGAGTTCCGACGACGCGACGGATCAGCCTGCGCGTCGAGCGACTTCCAGCACCACGCCATCCACCGAGACCACGTCCACCGGGGTATCCGACGACAAGGTCTCACCGTCGGCGACACGCCCCGGCCAGGTTGCTCCATCCACCTGCACGATGCCTGTGGGAGTCAGGCCCCCGATCGACACGCCTTCCATTCCAATCATCCAGTCTCTTGGAATCGAAGGCGTGGAGAAACGTGTCCGAGTCATCGACGGCATGCCGTAGACCATGAACAGCAGCATCCCGATGACGCCTCCGACCAGCGCCAACCAAGGCATGGGTACATCGGTGAACAGCGTGAACGTGCCCACGGTGAACAACACCGACGCGATACCCGTCCAGACGCGGGGCACGCCGATCTGGATGTCGACCACGTAGGCGACCATCGCGACGAGGATCAGTGCAAGCGCCCACCAGCGCACCGGCAGCACCCAGATGCCGTAGCTGCCCAGCACGAACGATCCCGCACCGACGAGCCCGGCGATGCCGACGCCCGCGGTGAACAACTCGAAGATGATCAGTCCGAGACCGATCACGAACAACAGGTAGGCCACCGCGGGGCTGGCCACGGTGTGCATGAGTCCGGCGCCGGTGGGCACCTGACTGAACAGCAGCTGGGTGGCCGGGAGTTCCTGACCGTTCGCGGCCGTCGTGGTCTTCACCCGAAAGCCGGGCACCTCGAGGAGGGCCTGGCGCAGCACGAAGGTGTCCTTCGGGGCCATTCCCAGCGTCTTGGACTCGCCTGAGCCCACGAGACTGCTGCGCAGCTTTGCTTCGTTGGTGCGGAACGCCGGCGACCACTGCTCGAGCGGGACGACGACCTTGCCGGTGTTGCCCATGTTCGAACCGGGAGCCAACCCGACCGTGGTGACCGTGGCCAACAATTGAGCCATGCCTCCTTCGGCCCGTGCGCCACTGGGACCGACCCAGGCGACGATCGGCACCTTCGACTCGTGGAGCATCGTGGCCAGGTCACGAAGTCGATCGTCGGAGATCACGCTGCCGCGGCTGTTGACCTGCAACAGCACGCCGATGGAGCCACCCTGGTTCGCTTCGGACACCGACTTGGCCAAGAAGTCGGCAAGCACCGGATCGAGCAGACCGCTGATCTTGACGACCTGCAACGTCGGGGCGATGTCCTCTGCGGCGAACGTATTTCGGGTGGTCGCGGCACCGGCCGAGCCAGACAGCCCGGACAGTGCACCAAGCACAACAAGTGCTGCCATGACGACGGTCGATAGTCTGCGCACCAGGATCCTCCGAGAATTCGTTCAGAAGGGCGAGCGTGGACCCAGCCCAATTCTTCAGCACTTCCCGAGTCATCATCGTGGCCGGGAAGGGCGGTGTCGGCAAGACGACGGTTTCGGCGACGCTTGCCCGAGCCGCCGCGCACGTGGGGTTGAACACCCTGGTGATCGACGTCGAAGGAAAGTCTGGTCTATCGGCCATGTTCGGCAAGGATCCGCTCGCGTATGAAGAGGTGATCCTGGCGGCCGGCGACCCCGAAGCCGGTCGCGGGGAAATTCGGGCACGCACGCTCACCTCGGACGACGCGCTGCTGGAATACCTCCAGGATCACGGCCTCAAACGCATCTCGAAGCGGCTGGTGTCGAGTGGGGCGCTCGACGTCGTATCGACCGCAGCTCCGGGTATTTCCGACATCTTGGTGTTGGGCAAGGTCAAACAGCTCGAGCGCTCCAAGGGCGCCGATCTGATCGTGATCGACGCGCCGGCTGCCGGACACGCGATCACGTTCTTGCAGTCGGCCCGCGGTTTGATCGACGCGGTGCGGGTCGGCCCGATCAACGCCCAGGCACGCGACGTGCTCGCGATGCTCACCGACCCGACCCGTTGCCAGGTGATGTTGGTGACGTTGCCGGAGGAAACCCCCGTGAACGAGCTCGTCGAGACCGGCTTCCAACTCGAGGATCGCGTCGGGGTACACCTCGCGCCGGTCGTGGTGAACGGGCTCTACCCGAACCTCCCCGGACTCGATGCACGCCCGTCGACGGCGGCCAAAGCCGCAGGGGCCTCGCTCCGCAAGGGCGAGGCCGCCACGCTGTCCGCGGCGGCCTCGTTCCGCAAGCATCGCAGCGCCCTCCAGGACCAGCAGGTGGAACGTCTCGCCGAACGACTCCCCCTCCCCCAGATGCACCTGCCGTTTCTCTTCGATGAAGACATAGCGCGAAATCGTGATCTGTACCGGATCGGGCGGGGTCGGCAAGACCACCACCGCGGCGGTGTTGGCCATGGAGGCCGCGCGCCGAGGTCGTCGCGCCGTGGTGGTGACCATCGACCCGGCTCGCCGCCTCGCCGACGCCCTGGGGATCGCCGACATCGGCAACACCCCGTCCAGGATCCAAGGTGACTGGCCCGGAGAGCTCTCCGCGGTGATGCTCGACACCAAACGCACGTTCGACGAGCTGATCACCACGTACGCATCGGACGAGACCCAGGCTGAACGCATCCTCGCCAACCGCTTCTACCGCAACATCTCCGGGGCGTTGTCGGGCACCCAGGAGTACATGGCGATGGAAAAGCTCTACGCCCTGCACGCCGATGAGAACTTCGACATCGTCGTGGTCGACACGCCGCCGACGCGGCACGCGCTGGACTTCCTCGACGCACCCCGGCGCCTCACGCACTTCCTCGACCATCGGCTCTACCGCACGCTGATGGCGCCCACTCGTGGCGTGATGAAGGCCGTGAACGCCGCAGCACAGGCATTCGTTCGCAGTGTCTCCAAAGTGGTGGGCGCCGAAGTCTTCGACGACGTGCTGATGTTCTTCCAGGCGTTCCAAGGGATGGAAGCGGGATTCCGGGATCGCGCGTCCGAGGTCCTGGCGCTGCTGAGCGATCCGGGCACGGCCTTCGTCCTTGTTGCCTCACCGCGCCGCGACACCGTCGCCGAAGCTCAATTCTTCGCCGATCGCCTCGGCGAATCCGACCTCCCGGTGGAAGCACTGATCGTGAACCGGGTGCATCCCGAGTTCACCGACTCGCTCCCCGAAGCCGTGCGGGCCCGCGCCGAAACGTTCGCCGGCACCGACCTGGGAGACCTGTTCACGAATCTGGCCGACTTCGCAATGGTCGCCGCCCGCGAGGGAAGACACCTCGAAGGACTCGCCGAGCAGATCGCCCCGGCACCGATGGTGAAGGTCCCGTTCCTGCAGACCGACGTCCACGACCTCGAAGGCTTGGCGATCATCGCCGACCACCTCTTCGGTCGCGCCTGAGAGCCCGCCGGAAGGCGAGCCGACCTCTTCGCTCGCCGTGCGGGTACTACCCCGCGGGAGGTGCGTCGAGGGCCGCAACGGCACCCTCGAGTGTCTCTGCCACGGGCACGATCCGGTCGAACCCCGTGGTGTGCAACAGCCGGGTCAGGGTCGGTCGCCCGCACGCCACGGTCACTTCGCCGTTGTTCTCCCGGGTTCGCCGGATGCCCCCGATGAGCGCGCCAAGACCCGCTGAGTCCATGAACGGAACCGCTGACAGATCGATCACCAGGCGTTCCGCCGTGGCCAGCTCGGTGAGCGCCTCACGGAATTGTCCGACCGTGTACGCGTCCAGCTCGCCGACCGGTCGGCACAGCGTGTAACCACCATCATTGTTCACTTCGATTTCGAGCACGGTGCCTCCTGGTGATGCCGGACCCAGCGATGCTACCGAGCAGCCGGGGAGATGCGAAGGCGAACCCACGGTTCTGTCGAGGACGCCAGTGGCGGGTGGTATCGACCGTCCGCCGGGCACTACCCTCGCCCAGCGTGACTTTGATTCTGCTCGCCACCGACGCTGACTGGATCTCGTGGAAGAACCCGATCTGATCATCCTCGACATGCAGACCGGCAACATGGGAGCTTTTGCGACCTGTCATGCGCTGCGGCTCGAAGAAGGTGCCGGGCGCCTCCCACATTTCCCGGTGCTGATGCTGCTCGACCGCGACGACGACTTGTTCCTGGCGCGCCGCTCACATGCCGACGGTTGGATCATCAAACCGCTCGACGGTTTCCGTCTCCGCAAAGCGACCACCGCGTTGCTCGCCGGAGACACCTGGATGGAAGAGCGGCGCCTGCCGGTCTGATCGGTACCGGCATTCCTGCACGGACGGGCGATGCAGGTAGCATCGCCACTTCGACGGGCTGTGGCTCAGCTTGGTAGAGCGCTGCGTTCGGGACGCAGAGGTCGTGGGTTCAAATCCCGCCAGCCCGACCAAAAACCCGCAGATGAGAGGCCCTTTCCGGATATGCCGGTCGGGGCCTCTTTCGCATCTTTGGCACCACGCGTCCCGACACATCCAACTTCAGACGCAGACCAAAACGTCTTCGTGCCGGCCGGGCAGCGACGGAAGCCATCAGCTCCGCAGGCGTGTCACCGCCGCCGCCGCAACCGCCAGCGCATCATCACGGTTCACCGTTCCAAGTTCGAAATACGTCACGGTTGCCACGATGTCTGCTTGGCGGAGAACGATCACCAACGTCGACGAAGTCTGCTCGCCATCGGTCATGGTGCTCTGGAAACCTCGCTGCTCGTCCACGCCCAACTCGGGGATCGACACCTCTTCGATCTCCACCGTGAGCTCGATGCCGGCGGCCGAGGTGTGGGGAAAGGTTCCACATCCATCGAGTGAAGTCACGAACTCGTTGAATCCGACCGCACCTTGTCCGCTCGGGAACCGTGCGAGTTGTTCGGAAACCAGGGGCGGGAACCTGGCGTCCCCATTGAAAAGAACCTCAGCTCGGCTCGTGGCACCCGAGGTGTGCTTCTCGAAGGAGAGGCAGTCCGCCTGGGGTTCCAACGGGGCGCCGTTGACCACCCATCCCGCCGGCAGATCCGACAGCTGCAATGCCAGCATTTCCAGGTCTTTCGAGTTGGGATCACTCTGAGGCGCTCGGGTACGAGCAGGTCGTGTCGATGGGGACGCCGCAGCCACGCTGCTGGTACTTCCCGAAGTCGTGGGAGACGAGCGACTGAGTGTCGATGAGCCACAGCCTGCACCGATGAAAGCAACCGTCACCATGGCAACAAGGAGGCGCGCGTATCGGAGTTCGGCGGTCACGGGAGGATCAGTCGTTGGGTCCCGGCGTCGGCTCACCGGCGATGACGACGGCGTAGTGCTTTCCGAACACCAGTCGGTTGCGACGATTGGTCGACAGCAGGACCGTGGTCCGGGCGGTGCCATCCATTGCGTCGGCGATGCTCTGCGCCGTTTCGTTGAGCCCACCGTCGATCTCATACCACTCATTGCCGAATTGCACTTTGCAGGTCATGGCCGGAGCGTAGACGCGTGGTCGTCGAGGCGCCGCCGAGCACGCGTCCGCTGTCGTCGTCGACCGTACCGACATCGACCACCGGCGCAGGCTCACGCCAAGCCGAACTCGCTCGCACTCAGGCGTTACCCCGAAAGGTGTGCCGAGGTGTCGATCGCCTCGACGGCTCCGCCCTGGTCGACGCCTGCCACCACCAGGCGCGCCGCGGCGACGACCTCCGGGACGCCGTCGCCGATCGCCACACCCCATCCGACCGCTTCGATCGCCGGCAGATCGTTGTGACCGTCGCCGACCATCATCACGTCGGCCATGTCCACGCCGAGCTCGTCGGCGATGAGTGCGATCCCCGAGGCCTTGGACACCGAGTCGACGGTGACCGACACGAAAGCGGCTCCCGGCATCGACGGTGACGTCGCGGCCGTCGCTATGCAACCCGGGGGCGCGCTCTGCACGGCGAGATCGACCTCGCCGATCGGCACGACGAACTGGGCACGCACCACCGGTGCCTCCAACGCATCGATCGGGCGACGACGGTGCACCATGCCGAGCAATCCGGCATGGGCCACCGCGAGTGGCGCATCGGAATCGACCGTGAAGTCGTCCCAGCTGTACGCCTCGAACACCCAGTCGTGCTCTGCGGCCCGGTCTTGCGACGCCGCGACCGCATCGTCGGTGAGCGGCGTTGTGCGCACCGCGCCGCTCGCCGGATGCCAAAGCGCGGCGCCTGTGTGGAACACGTGCCAGCTGTCGGGATCGAGCTGTTCGGCCCAGACCCGGGTCGCACCACCGGCGAGACGAGCCGTGCACAGCGTGAGGCGCTGCCCCCGAGCTCGAGCACGCGCTGCTGCTGCCCACAGCTCATCGGTAGGGGCACCGCTCGAGCCCACCAACGTTCCGTCGACATCGAGACACACCAGGGGAAGCACGACGTCGGACGCTAAGCCACCGCCGGCCGTGTCCGCCATCCCGATCGGCGGAGCCCCCCGACGCTCAGTGGTCGATGGCGTTGACGATCAACGCCAACAGTTCGGGTTTGAGTGTCATGGCGTACGCATCGGTGAGGTGGTGGGTATCGACATACACCAGGACCCCGTCGATCTCGGTCCGACACACATCGGGACAGACGTGAGCCGGCATGTCGAGCATCGCGCTCCCGGACTCGGCGACGGTCTCGCGCAGCGCATTTCGTAATGCACCGGTTCTGAATGCCTCCTGCGAGTGCGACATCGTGCATTTCTCGGAGGTGCCCTGCTGGTCGAGGCACTGGGCAGCATTGAACCGAAGGACCGGTTCGTCGACGATCACGGCAACCTGCGCACCGGTGGCTCGGACCTTCTTGATGCGTTCGGCGAGCTTCTTCTGCCAATGGGCCAACAGCGCGCGCTGGTCGGTGATGACTCGACCGCGATCGTCATAGGTGGTGGAACCTCCGTGCATCCAGAATGCGAACACCACGAGGTCCGGCTTGCGCTCGGTGATCACCCGCAAATCGCCGGCTTGTTGGCGCTTGCAGACCTCTCGCTTGGCCTCACCCACCTCGTCCTCGCCTTTCGATCGATCGACGTCCAGCGGTGGGCAGCCGTCGTGCTCACGCACATCGACGCGGAAGTGGTATTGACGCCCGAGTTGATCCAGCACGCGGCGCCACTGCCCGGCATGGGAGTCGCCGATCAGCATCACCGACACTTCGGCTTCGGTGTCACCGGCCACGCAGATGATGTCGCCAGATGCAATCGGGATGCCATCGTTCGGGCACGCGGTCTTGACGCGCTGCCGATACAGCTCAACGGCGAATGCGACGCGGTGCTGCATCGACGACCCAGGTGGAGCTTGCAGATCCGCCGCCGTCGCATCGGGTTTCCTCGCGGCCGCCGTGATGACCTCAGCCGGACGAATTGCGAACGCCGACACTGCGACGAGCGCGGTGATCGACGCGCCGGCGGCAAAGGTTCGGGCATTCGAACGCGTCAGGACCGGAGCGAAACGCAACGGCGTCTCGAAGAATCGATAGGCCGCCCAGGCAACCGGCAGGGTCGCCAACCCGACGAGCGAACGAAACACGGCGTCGTTTCGTCCGAAATGGACCGTTGCGATCAGCATCGCCGGCCAGTGCCACAAATACCAGGAGTACGACACGCGGCCGAGCCACTGGGCGGGTGCGAGCGAAAGCACCTTGGACACCGCTGCGGGTTTCACTTCGCCCGACCAGGTGTCACCCGCAGCGATCGCGAGCAACGTGCCGACGACCGGCACGACCGCGACGACCCCCGGATAGCCGACGGTCTGGCTGATCGTGAAGACACCCATGACGATCGTCGCCAATCCCGCAAGTCCCATGACGTTGCGCACCGCCGGGGAGCGCATCCAACCCGGCATCGTGACCGCGGCGAGCAGCCCGGCTGCAGCGAACTCCCACGCCCTGGTCGTCAAGCTGTAAAAGACGTATGCGTCTGCGGCCCGGGATGCCAGCACGTTGTGCACGAACGACACGACCAACACCACACTGAACAGCACCACGAGGTTCCGCCGATCCACCGTGCGGGTGTTTTTCGATCGCCCAACGCGCACGATCACCCAGCACACCAACGCGATCAGCAGCGGCCAGACCACATAGAACTGCTCTTCCACACCAAGCGACCACGTGTGCAGGAACGGGCTTGCCGAGGCACTCTCGGCGAAATAGTCGGTGGCTTGCTGTGCGAAGAAGAGGTTGGAGATGTAGAGCGACGCCGCCATGCCCTGCGCGGCGATGTCGCGACGGCTGTACTCGGGCATGAGGTTCCATGCCGCGATCAACGTGGCCGTGACGACCAATGCAAGAGCCGGCACCAGTCGTCGGATGCGCCGTGCCCAGAAACGCCCGAGGTTCACGCTGCCCGATTCGTGCGTCTCTCGCAACAGGTTCCGCGTGATCAAGAACCCCGAGATCACGAAGAACACGTCGACGCCCGTGAATCCGCCGTGCACCTTGGGGACTCCGGCGTGGAACGCGATGACCGCCAGGATCGCAACCGCCCGCAACCCATCGACATCCGGTCGAAACCAGTGATCGGGGCGGCTCACGTTTCGTGACTTCTCACGAACTCCCTCGTCGGCATCTGGGCATCGTAGCCACGGTTGCGCTCACGGAAGCGCGGCGGACCGCCATCGTGGCCTCGTTAGGGTGAGTGGCGGTGCTCCACATCCCTGGAATCGCCACCGATCACAAGGAGCCCAGCATGGGACTTTTCGACAAGCTCAAAAGCAGCGCCGCAAAAGCGAAGGACACCGCCGCCGACAATGTCGACAAGATCGAGGACGGCATCGACAAGGGTGCGGACTTCATCGACGACAAGACCGGCCACAAGCATTCCGACAAGATCGACTCGGCGGCGGACAAGGCCAAGAACGCCGCGCGCAAGCTCGACAAGTAGTCCTTCTCGATCGGCCCGCTAGGCCAGGTCGTTCATCAACGTTTCCAAGACTTCTTCAGCCTTCCCGAATCCCGACAGATGGCCGCCTCCCACGCTCGGGTGGAACGTCGCGTTCGGCAGGCGCGCCACGACGTGCTCGCCGTGGTTCATCGGCACGATGTTGTCCGAATCGCCGTGCCACCAGTGCACCGGCACGTTCACGTCGCAGAGTTCGAACCCCCAATGGCGAGTGAACAACATGAGGTCGGCGAAGGGTGCGGAGAACTGGCGGCGGCCACCGCGGGTGAGGTCCCTCAAGAACATCGCCTTGAATTCCGGGCGGTGCAACAGTTCACGATCTCCCGGGGGTGAGAAGCGCGCGTAGAGATCGAGGATCGGTCCGCCGACGGGAGTCGTGAGCTGCACGAATCTGCTGAGGCCGACGCCGAGGGGGATCCGGCCGAAGCGAATCAGCGGACCCACGAAGCCGCCGAGCGCGACGAGTCCGCCGCTGATCGCGTCCTCACCCTTGGTCGGCGCAACGCCACCGAGGGATGCGACCACGCCGACGCGGTCGCCGAGCAGTGCGCCGGCAGCCAGGGCGTAGGGACCGCCGCCGGACAGTCCGATCACGCCGGCGCGCTCGACGCCCAGGGCATCGAACACCTGAATGAGGTCTCCGGTGAATTCGGCGATGGAGGTATAGACGTGGGCGGTCGACGCGCCGATTCCCGGTCGGTCGATCCCGATGATGCGCAGACCTTCACGCAGGGCCAATTCGCGTGCATCGTGAGGCACCTGGGTGCGCGCCCCGGGCGTGCCGTGGAGCCACACCAACGGGATACCCCCCGGCACACCGAACTCGGCGTAACCGAGCCTGCGCCCATTCCCGACTTTGACGGTGCCCGAAAGGCGCGGCTGCGTGACATCGTTCATACTCGACATCGTGACACGTCCGGCGCGTCACGCACTCGCCGGCACCGACCGGACCTCGGCACTGTCGTTCAGGCGGCGACAGATCGGAGCGGTTTCGGGGTAGCCGGCGCTTCCGAATTCGATCGCTTCCGTGACGGAAGGGCAAGTCGGACGATCTTGCGCGCCACCGTGGAGAGTTGCTTGGTGAGGCCACCGGAGTTGTACGGCAGGCCATAGCGCTCACAGATTTCGCGCACCTGGGGGGCGATGTCGGCGTAACGATGCGCCGGCAGATCCGGGAACAAGTGGTGTTCGATCTGGAAGCTCAGATTGCCCGACATCAGGTGGAAGAGCGGACCACCATCGATGTTGGCGGATCCCATGAGCTGCCGCTCGTACCAAGCACCACGTGATTCGGTGGCGAGGTCCTCGGGGTCGAACACCGCAACGCCGTCGGGGAAGTGACCGCAGAAGATGATGGAGAACGACCAGAGGTTGCGCATCAGGTTGGCTGTGGCATTGCCGGCGAGAGTCGACAGGAACAGCGGTCCGGTCAGGGCGGGATAGAGCAGGTAGTCCTTGCGAGTCTGCTTGAGCAGCTTCGCGCCCATTTCTTTCCGGATCTGCTTGGAGTCGGCCCATTTGTTCTCCCTCGAGATAAGCCGCTCGATCTCGAGTTCGTGGAGCATGACGCCATACTGGAAAAGGCTGGCGAGGATGATCGCCACGACCGGATTCGCGAGGTGCTGAGGCTGCCACTCCTGGTCGTCACTGACGCGCAACATCCCGTAGCCGATGTCTCGGTCCACTCCGAGGATGTTGGTGTTGGTGTGGTGAATGTGGTTGTGGCTGTGCTTCCAGTGGGACGCTACCGCCGAGGTGTCCCACTCGAAGGTCGACGACGACAGGTTCGGGTCGTTGGTCCAGTCGTATTGACCGTGCATCACGTTGTGCCCGATCTCCATGTTGTCCAGGATCTTGGACAGGCCCAATGCGGTTGCTCCGCCAACCCATGCCGGGGGAAACCAGCCAAGGTAGAACAGGCCTCGCCCGGTGATTTCCAGGAGCTGCTGAGCGCGGATGACCTTGGAGATGTAGTCGGTGTCGGCAGTGCCGAGGTCGTCGATGACCGATTGACGAATGGCATCGAGCTCTTCACCGAGTGACTGGCGCTGTTCGGGGGTGAGCATTGAAGAAGTGGTCATGGGGTTCGATCCTTTACAGGTCGACGATCACATCGCCGACGGGAACAGAGATACACAGCTGGATTTCCTCGGCATCGGGCCGGGAAAGCTGGCCGGTCAGCACGTTGCGGACGCATCCGGCGGTCTTGGGGCGGGTGCAGGTGTGGCAGATCCCCATACGACAACCGTGTTTCGG
>CAJDVS010000005.1_pt1 | contig 14059 bp, 8 predicted proteins | sample 7391291 | NCBI WGS metagenome assembly CAJDVS01 (sample SAMEA7055702, study PRJEB34461) | soil metagenome | biome: terrestrial ecosystem; feature: Peninsula; material: soil | place: Antarctica | collected 2016
CCAGCTACCTCACGGGGGACTGCTGTTGCTTCACCTCTATCCAGGTATCAACGCCAGTGATCTCGGCTACTTCCCTGAGCAAACCCTGCGACCACTGGGGATCATCGAGGGTGCGAGCAACCTGTACGGCTATTCGAACACCACCTTCGGTGAGCTCGACCCGATCACCGCTTCGGAGGTCCTCCGCGACCTGACCACGCTCACCGCCCCCTGAGCACAGCCGCAATCAGTCGCCGTCTTGCCAGCCGAGAGCGATGCTTGGGGCGCAAGCACACGTCTGGCCTCCACCACGAGCTTGCTCTTCCCGAACGCGTCCCGCGCCTCCAAATGCATACGGCACGGGCCGGTGTCCAGGGAATGGCCCAACTGGCTCTTGTCAGCGGCGAGGCGGCCGGACCTACTCGTGTGCCGTCCAGACACGGTCGGCGAGTCCGCCCACGTCATCCACCGGGTGGGACCGCAAGGCCCGCAGTCGGGCTCGCCACGGTTCGGGCCAGCTGAATCGCTTGCCCGCCGATTGCACCAATTGGAGAGCGAGGACGCCGGACCCGGCCGAACCGATACCGATCAGATGATCGGCGGCGCCGGCAAGCGAGTCGTGTCCCCACGTTGTCTGGTCCCGGTCGAGGGCATGCGCCATCGCACCCATGGCACGGTCGGCCAGGAGGGGATGGTCGTCCAGCCAGAGCCCGGCGGTGGCCAGAGTTGCGGTCGGATCGGTCCAGTCGAGTGCCGCGAGGCGGATGCTGAATTCGTCGAGGGCCAGACGCGGCCGGTCGCTGAGCAGGCCGGCCAGGTGCAGCAGATCCGCCCGATGGTCGTGTCGCTCCGGCCGGGGCAGACCCGACGCTGCGACGAGCACGTCCTGGAGGCGTTGTGCAGTGGGTCGGTCTCGTTCTGCCCCTGCGTCGTGCGCGGCGATATCACTCCGACCGAGCAGGCTGGTCGTCAGGTTCGACGTCTCCTCCCACCCGATTCCGTCCTGGAGCATCGTGGTCAGAGCCAGGAGCGCCGCCAGCCACTCTGGCCCGGAGTCGAGATCGGCGATCGCCTCACACGCAACATTCGGGGCTCGGGGTGACCACCGGCCCCAGTTCGCCAGTGACGCAAGGGCTTCGGCCCGTACGAGACGCGCCGTTGAGCGGCAGGCATCGACCACGAGTTCGGCGAATCGTGAACGGTGCCTCGGCGCCAACTGGTCGGGAGAGGTATCGAGGAGCGACCGTTCGACGTCGTGCGACCCCGCCGACATCGAGACGAGGGACAGCCATGCTCGGTCGTCGTCGAGCAGACCTCGGAGAGATCGACCGATGGCCACCTGTAGGTCGCGGTGAACTCCGTTGGTCGCAGCGGCGTCGAGGAGGAGGTCGACTGCTCCTGGCGGCCGGTTCGTCCCGATCAAGCGAGCGGCTTCGTTCTTGGACGTGATCTTCGCGTTGTCGCTCAACAGGATGGACTGGAGCGGGCGACGAAGTTCAGCCCGGGGGACGAAGCGGGCGCACCGAGTCGCGGCATAGATGGCGACGCGGGCTCGGTCGGTTGCGGCGAAGGTGAGCAGTCGGTTCAGGGAGCGACCGGGTTCGTCGGTCCAGGCCAGGCCGGAGAGCGCCGCCTCCTGGATGGCAACCTGCGGGCTGGCGAGGTAGGGCTCGAGCGCGGCTGCGCCGATACCGGGGAGACGAGCGAGCGTGCGGATTGCCGCCGTTCGAGTCCTTTCCGCGGTTCCGGGGGTGGCGATGAGCGAGTCGAGCGCAGCCCGATAGGCCTCGTGCTGCCGTGGCAGCCAGCGATCGAAGGAGCTGTTGACGATGGGCACGAAGCGGACGTCGCCCGTGAGAAGGCGGCCCTTCAGCGGTCGGGAACGAAACAGGACGTCGAGCAGGTCCTGGCGGGAGCGAACCACCGCCATGAGCACGGTGGGGTCGGTCAGCATCGACTCGTCGGTCTCCAGTGCGCTGGCGGCGCGTTCACCGCGCGTCCGAGGGTCGGCCAGCCAATAGCTGAGCGCCGTCGTCACCACCCGGTCTTCTGATGCTGTCGTGGCTGCTTCGAGCAGCCGCTGGAGACCCTGCTGCGGCCACGCCCGTTCGCCGAGTGAGGACGTCAACTCGACGACGATTCGGTAGCGACCGAGCTTGGCCGCCTGCTCGAGTCGTGGCATGAGCGCGTCGACCAATGCACCCTCCGAGCCGCACTGAAGCAGGTGGTCGAGTTGCGGAAAGGAGAGGGAACCGGTCAGACCGGCGAGTTGGTCGAGCAGATCGAGGGCGAACTGGAAGCGTGGTGAGGTGTCGTCGCCAGAAGCGTCGACGAGAAGGTTGACCCCCAGATCGTTGAGTTGGCGCAACGTGTTCGATGAGGTGTCGCGCGCCTCCAGAGCGGCGTCCGTCAGCGACCTCAGCGGTACGAGCGCATCGTCGTCGAACAGCGACGCCGACGATGCCGCCAGAGCCTGTACCGCCGACAGACGAACCGGTTCCTGCTCGTTCTTGAGCCGTTCGCACAGAACGAGGGCGTCGCGCATGGCGGTGGGGGACCGGTCTCTTCGCGCACAGGAGATCAGCAGGTCGTAGCCGACGGCCCGCTCCTCAGCCTTGGGTCGCCGCAGCTGCGCCGTCAATCGTTCACGAGCCTCCACGAAGGGCAGGAAGGCGGTGTACTGCAACGTCGACCCCTCGGACTCACGGACGAAGCGGACCCCGAGGATGCGGCGAGCCTCCGAGTGGCGCAGATCGCGGGGGAGAATGGCAAGGGAGTCGTGGTTCCAGACCCGGCTGGTCGTATCGAGGTCTTCGATCGCTCGGTTGAACACCTCCCCCCGGCGGCTCGGCGCCAGCGATCCGATCCACTGGAAGAAGATGAACTCGTTCTCGCGCAAGGCGCGTGCGATGGCTACCTGATCATCGATGTCGAACCGACCGGCGTTCCTCGCGAGGACCGGTGGCAGCCGCCACCCCAAACGGGCTACGAACTGGTCGCTCACCAGAAGTCGGGCCACGCGAGCTGGGTCGAAGCGGATGATGGACGCCAGTCTCCGGGCGAGGCCGGGTGGGATGACGCATGACGGTCCGGTCTCTTCGACGAGGCGGAGGAGTCGGTCGGGCTGAGCGACGGCGAGACCCACAGCAGGTCGCGCTGACGCCGGGAGAGGGTCTGGAGCTCCTCCTCAGTGTGGTCGAGAAGGATCGTGGGGTGGCGCTTGGCGAGCGACCGAAGGTTGGGGATGGCGTACAGCAGGTCGGGAAGGAGGCGGCGGACCGTGCCCTTAGCGCAGGTGGCCAGCAGTGCACCGGCCTCCCGATCGCCGAGCTCATCGCGAATGCGGTCGATCACGGTCTCGGCCACGTTCGTCAACCGTCGGCGGATGATGAACTGCCGGAGCATGCGGCGATCCTCTGCGCTCCCGCTCAGCATCTCTTCGAGGATCTGCTCGGCGGGGAGGTGCTCGGAAGCGATGTTGGCCAGCGCAAGAGACCGAATGGTGGCCGAGGGGTCACCGAGAGCGGCGTGGAGTCGCTCGTCGTCGCCAGCCGCAGTAGCGGCGACCAACGTCAATCCCTGGTGGTACTGGCTCTTGGAGGCCACCTCGTCGAGCAGACGGTGCAATGCCGGGTCGTCGGCATGGTCTCGTCCGACGAGGGCCATCATCCGAACCCGATCGCTGTGGTAGGTCCGGTCGAGCTGGTCGAGAAGCCGTCGAAGGCGTTGTAGAGGCACACGGCATCCTCGCACGACCTGCCTGACCGAACTGCGACGATTTCAGTGGATCTGGTCGGGCCGTATCGTCGTTCGAGACCGCCCTGTGTGCGTCATGGCGCGGTTCGACGATTTCCCGACCGTGCTGGCGAGAGCCTTGTCGCGTCCGCTCATGGGCAGGGAACCATCGAGGGAGACGTTGTTCGTCGACGGTTCGCCGGTGCTGTCGTTCCTGTCGTTCGATCAAGGTGACCGGACAGCCGACGAGGCACTACCGGTGGTCAGGTCGTTGCCCATGCGGTGTGCGCCCAGTTGGCGAACACGGCGTACGCGCCTGTTCAGCAGGCCGGGTCGACTTCTTGACGAACGACGCAGCCGAGGCGCAACGACCCACCGGGGCCATGCTCGGACACGTTGATCCTGGTCAAGCGAGGTGGTGGCGTTCGCGACAAACGGCCAGGAACAACGCAGCCTCGAACCAGGCATCGAAGATGCCCCGTCGCTGCGTAGCAGCCTCGGCGAGGACCTCGATCCTGCGGGCGGCTTCGTGCAACCCCAGGGCTCGCACCTCGCCGGCTGCGACGCGGAGCCTGGCGGTGCTGCCGGGGGTGGTGTTGTCCAGGCCGCGATGGAGCAGGTCGGCGAGCAACGTCCAGGCAGCGTCGATGGATCGAACGATGGGGTGGGGCGCCCCGTCATCAACCAGATCAAGGCTCCGCTGACCGGTGCCGGGTGCGAGGTCGGGAAGCACGAGCTGGTCTGCAGAGATGGCGATGACGTCGAGCACGAGGGTGCCCCCAGACAGTCCGACCACACCGGACACGAACCGTGGGGTCCCGTGAGCTCCGCCGAGGGCATCGGCGATCGTTTCGAGCGCAGCGGGAGCAGTGGGCCGGTAGGTGGATCGAAGCATCGCGGTGGTTCCCGAGGGGTCGGTGATGAGCACGTCGAGACGTTGATCGCCGGGTTCGTACCCGAGGCTCACGACCTCGCCGATCTCCACCACCCGCACCAGCTCGGCATCGATCCGGGGACGCAGCATCTTCGGCGGAAGTGCGCGTAGCTCGGTGATCAGACTCGAGATGTCCGAACACCTCAGCGACGTCGGATACGTGGACCAGTCGGCGGCGGTCGGTGCCACCGTCGTCTTCGCCACCCGATTCGAGCGCACGACGATCTTGCGGCTCGCAGAGCGGATCACTGACTCGCTGAGGAGCGTTCCGCCCGCCAGCGCGCCGAGGGAGGTGCGTGGCAAAACCCGGCGTCCGGCCAGGTCGGCGCCGGTCGGCAGGTCGGTTTCGATCGGCCAGGTCTTGGTGATCGTGAGGACGTGTCCGGTGCCGGGCTCGGCGACGAAGACTCGGCCCTGGACCTGGCCGCCCCGCTCGTCGATCCGCACACCGAGGCTGTCGAGGCGGATACGGCGGAGTTGGCTCTCGGCTCGTTCCTCGAGGCCGAGCACCCGTGACCGGAGGCTGGCACCACCGTTCACGGCACAACGCTCACGAGCCAGTACTTCGACGACGATGTCGGCGATTGCTCTGGTGTCGTAGGACGCGCCGCGATCTCGATACGCAGCGAGCAGCGAAAGCAGGTCGTCCACGGCATCGACGCTCCACTGTTGTCCGGCGGTATCCAGCGACCGGCGGAGTCGTTGCACGGTGACATCGAGCATGGTGGTGCTTTCCGCTATTCCCGTGGATGCCACCACGTCGAGCACATCGATGGCCGACACCACGCTGCCGTCGCGCTGTCCACCGATGTCGAGCGAGACCTCGCTGCCGATGCCCTGTGCTTGGCGCGCCGCCCACACGGCGAGCGCGATGCACTCGGGGTTCGCATCGGCATCGGGAGTCGCGTAGGTCAGCTCGTGGGGGACGAGGAAGCGGACGGTGCATGCCGCCAGTTCGACTGCCGGCGGGTCAGCGACCGTGGCAGGAATCACCCGCGCCGAGTAGCCCGCCTTGTGGAGTCGACGGGCAGCGGCCATGGTCCGCCGACCCAGGAGGTTCTCCAGTTGGTCGTCGGTGAAGCTGCCGGGATCCCAGATCGTGGGGGTCGAGCGGAACGGGGCCGGTGGCTCATCGCCGTCTGCGGCCATGGCCCACGCCTGATAGGCGAGCACCAAGGCGAGGCGATGTCGGCACATCGCCGTTGCCGAACAACTGCATTGGCTCGCGTCGATGGCGACCCCCGGAGCGATGGAGGTGATCGTGCCATCGGCCGCGGTGGCGACGACCGTGCCGTCGGTTTCGACGATCATCGGTGGTGACGATTCCATCTCCTTCGTCGCCCGTTTGAACAATCCTCGGTTGGCCAGAGAGACCAGGGCCTCTGGGGTCAGCGCGAGCAGGTCGGCACGCATGTCAGGACCCGACCTTCTCCGCGATGAAAGCGGCCAGTTCACCTGGTGTCATCGCCCCCATGTGTGCCCCCACGTTGGCCAATCGCTGCCCGAGCACGCGGTCGTAGGAGGCGTTGGCCGATCCGTCGAGTGCGGCCAGGCCGAGCACGTGCGTTCCTTGCTCACAGAGCGAAGCGATCGTGCGGATCAGCGAACCTGTGCTGCCACCTTCGAAGAAGTCGCTGATCACCACGAAGATCGTTCGTCGTGGGTTCTCCACGAGCTGCGCGCCGTACTGGACGGCCCGGGCGATGTCGGTGCCGCCCCCCAACTGCACCTTCATCAGCAGATCCACGGGGTCCTCGACCTCGGACGTGAGATCGACGACGTTCGTGTCGAAGGCCACGAGGTGGGTCTTGACCCCCGGAAGCCCCCAGAGGCATGCCGCCGTCACCGCAGAGTGGATGACCGAATCGACCATCGAACCGGATTGGTCCACCAGCAGGATCACCTGCCAACGATCGAGCTGGCGGCGAGTGCGCGAACGGAAGTACGGCGTCTCGACGTAGAGCCGCTTCTCGTCGGGTCGGTAGTGGCCCAGGTTCGCCCGGATGGTGCGCTCGGCATCGAAGTTGCGGGCCACCTTGAACCGACTGGACGTCCGGGCCCTGGTACCGGAGAACACGGACCGCACCTCCGTGGCCAACTGGTCCATCAGCTCGCGAACGACGGCGGCAACGATCCGCCGGGCCATGGCCAAAACATCCGGGTTCATCAGGTGCTTCGTCCGCATGACGGCGCGGAGCAGGGTGGCATTGGGCTCGACCCGTTCGAGCACCTCGGGGCTGGTGATGACGTCGGTCAGGTCGAAGCGCTCGATGGCGTCCTGCTCGAGCCGCTCGATCGTCTCCTTGGGGAACAGCCGGTGGATCTCGTCGAGCCATTCGAAGGTGCTCAGCGTCGAATCACCGAGTCCACCGGCACGGTCGGCGCCGCCTCGGCGGATGCCGCGCCGCTGGGCGGCGAGGTCGCGCCCGTACAGCCAGTCGAGTGCGGCGTCGGCCGCTGCAGCATCGCCGCTGAGGCTCACCACCTGCTCGGCGGGGTTGCCGAGCACCAAGCGCCACCGTTGCAACGGATCAGTCATCGTCGGCTCCAGTCAGCAGGCCCTCGGCCGCCAGGGTGCTGACGACCTCGCGCTCCAGGAGCCGTCCGGTTTCCACCAGGATTGGGTCGACCTCGATCCGCAGTAGGGAGGTCGGAGAAGCGCTGGACTCGTGGCGAGCCAGGACCGCTCGTGCGATTCGCTCACGTTCACGCGGTGGGAAGAACGAGAAGGCGTTCCTCAACGATGGCAAAGCCACGTCAAAACTGTTCGGAGCCATACCGGCGATCAGTTCGTCGAGGACCCCGAGTACCGCACCGTCTTCGCCGAGGATGTCCTCGCGGGCGACACCGAAGAGGCCGGCGAGCCAGTCTCCCAACAGTTCTGGACGGCCGACCCCACGAACCGCTCGGGTGATGTCGTCGGCGCGACCCAGCGACCAGGCCAACCCGAAGGTGGCACCCCGGAGGTCGGGGGGTACGTCGGTAGCACCGGCCACCCGATGGGCGAGGGCCACGACGGTGTCGGCCCGCATGTCGATCTCGGCGCGGGCATGACGGAGGGCATCGCGAACGGCAGCGATCGTGGCGATCCGCCCAGGATCTGCGGGCGAAGGACCACCGCGCACCCCTTCGATCAACCAGACGGCACGATCGACCCCGAGCCCGACCAGGTCCACCAACGAGGTCTGGCCCCGGGCTCCGAAGAGGGCATCGTGGCGCCACAAGCCGAGCGACACGGCAATCACCCGGCCGAGCCCGGGGAGGTCACCCGTGGTGCGGACCGAGTCGTGGATCTCGTCGAAGGCCTCAGCGCCGAGATCGTGGATCCCACAGAGTGCCGCGTCGAAAAGCGCGTCGCCGAGGACGACGAGGTTGCCGGGGTCTTGGCCGACGCGTTCGCGGAGCGCAGCCAGTGCCGCATCGATGAGCGAGGCGCCGTAGGACCCCGCTTCGATGGTTGCGGTGAGTCGGTGGTCCGGCGCCCTGATCGACCAGCTTTCCTCGAACTGCGGGTCGTCACCAGCGGTCGGTCCGAGGTCGCGGACGAAGCCAGGGATCCTCAACACCCGCAGCCGGTGCAGTACTCGACTTCTTGCCAGGTCGCTCGGTTCGGCGAGGTCGATCTCGACCGCCCCATCGACGAGACCATGGCGTTCCAGTTCGGCGGCGACGTCGTGAACGAGCGGTGGCAAGGGTGTAGCCGGGTCGAGGGTACCGACGCGCTGTCCGCTCAGGGCTCTGACCATCTCGACCACGACCGGATCGGTACCTGCCACCAACGTGCCCCGTCGGCTCCAAGGAAGTGGTTGGTCGAGTGCGTCGGTGACGAGCGCCGCGGCCATGCCGTCGAGGACATCGGTGCGGGACCGTGCGTCGTGGTTTCGCAGTCGGGCCAGACCATGGGACAGGGCCGTTGCCGCCACCAGATCGGCCGTTGACACGACTTGCCGTCGCTCCCGAAGGGCCGTCGCGATGTCCTGGACGAGACCCTCGGCTGCCCCTGCGATGCCGTCCTCCCAGACCCGCTGGTAGTACCCCGGCGACGGCATGCCCGATTGGTAGCCGTCGAACGAATCGAGCCGCTTGAACGAGAACGGCACGAGGAAGCTTCCACCGGTCGCGTCGTCGGGGAACGACGGCATCACCGGCCAGGGGACCGGTTCGTTGGCTCCGTCGACGGTCTCGGCGGTCATCGCCAGCATCGGCGAACGGTGAAACCCTCCGGTGACGACGACCACGTGATCCCCACCAGCGGCGTTGGCCGCGGCCGCCACCCAACTGGCCATGTAGGCCTCACGGGTCGTGTCCACCGCAGATGCCTCGGCATCGCCGCGCAATCCATCGAAGTACTCCGCGAGCAGAACGGCCAACTCCGGTCCCCCTCGTTGGTCGCGTTCCACCAGGTGGTCCCACAGGGCATCGATGTTGTCGACGGCGAACTCCCGACACAGCCGTTCGCTGGCGTCGCGGTATCGACGTTCGGCATCGGACCACCGATTCGACCGGTCGATGAATGCCTCGTCCCAGGACGGCAGGTCGATGAACTTCACCGTCGCCCCCACGGCCGCCCCGTGGCGGATGGCCACCCACTCCGGTGAGTAGTCGCACAGCGGCGCCCACGTGGCGTGATGTCGTTGATCGTCTCGATACGACGCGAAGATCGCGATCGGGAGGTCGTGGTCGAGGAGCAGTTCGTCGATGCGGTCGTTGAAGTCGGCTGGTCCCTCGATGAGGACGTATGCCGGTCGGAGCTCGTCGATGGTCCGCTCGACGAGGCGGGCACAGGCAGGACTGTGGTGCCGGACGCCGATGTGGGTGACGGGCATCAGCCCGGTAGCTGGTGACGGGCGGCGTGGAACGCCTTCCACTCCTTGCCTCGCCGCTTGGGGGCTTGTTGCTCCACGTAGCGTCGGATCCTGGCCAAGTCGTCGGCATTGTCCTTGGCGGCGGTACCGGCCAGCGACTCGACGATGTCGGCGGCCGAGCCGATCTCACCGCGAAGGAACCAGCCACGAAGTCCGACGGCGTGGGCGACCGAAACGGCTTCGGCCGTGCTCATGACCGTCGACAGCGGTTCCATGGATTCACCTGTTGCGGTGACCCCGTTGCGGAGCTCGCGAAACGTGGTGACGAGGACTTCCAGCACCGCCCGATCGGGAGGCTTGGTCACCCCGGACTTCGCCAGCAGGGCAGTGGCCTCGCGTTCGACCAGCGCCAGTTCCACATCGAAGTCGGCGATCGGGAACACGGTTTCGAAGTTGAAGCGACGCTTGAGTGCAGCGCTCATCTCGTTGACGCCACGGTCGCGGGTGTTCGCGGTGGCGATCACGTTGAACCCGTCGCGAGCGAACACCATCGAGTTGGCCCCCAGTTCGGGGATGGCCACGACCCGGTCGGAAAGCGGCGAGAGCATGGCATCCTGCACCTCGAGTGGACAGCGAGTGATCTCCTCGAAGCGCACGACCTTGCCATCGGTCATCCCCCGGAGCAGGGGAGCGGGAACGAGCGAACGCTCAGACGGGCCGTCGGCGACGAGGAGGGCGTAGTTCCACGAGTACTTGATCTGGTCCTCGGTGGTGGCGGCGCCACCCTGGATGGTGAGGGTCGAGTCACCCGACACCGCAGCGGCGATCAACTCCGACAGCAACGACTTGGCCGTACCGGGCTCGCCGATGAGCATGAGCCCACGGCTGGTGGCCAGCGTCACGAGGGCGCGGTCGATCAGCGACGGATCGCCCACGAACTTCTGCTCGATCTTCCTCCTACGGTCACCGACGATGAAGGCCCGGGCCGCGTCGAGCGAGAGCACCCAGCCCGGTGGCCGAGGCGCGTCATCGTTCTCCCGCAGCTGTTCGAGCTCATGCGCGTAGCGCACCTCGGCAGAGGGTCGCTGGAGGTCCTGATCGGTCACGTTCGTTCCTCAGTTCGTCGTGAGCCAGGTGAGCGCTCGAAGCACTTCGCTCGCCGTCAGCGCATCGAGCTCGGAGAAGGGCAATCCGGAGTTTCGACGGCCCCAGGTTCCCTCTGGTGCATCGTTCAGCCAGATCTGCGTCAACTTCTGTTCAGGCCATTCGGCGGCCATGCCCGCCGGAATGCCCGGATCGAGATCGATGACCACGGCGTAGCGACCGTCGACCACGCGAGATGCCCAACTCTGGATACCTGCGTCCTGTGGCGCGCCCAGGTTGAACCCGTAGCCCTTCAGGCCGAAAAGCTTGGTGGTCGGGACCGTCTGCTCGAAGCGTTCGAGCGTTCGACCCTGAGCTTCCTCGGGTGTCAGCTGATAGATCTCGCGTCCGAGTTGGTCGAAGGGTTGGAGGGTTTCGTAGTCGGCGAGCACATCGGACCAGCGCTTGACATCGTCCAGTTCGATCGGGTGCGCGATCCCCACCGACGAACCCTCGGTGAGCTCGAACGTGTCGTCGTCCACGTCGGCCAGGGTGCGGTCCTCCGCGATGCGGAACGGGCGGATCCCTTCCTCGAGGTATTCGGCCCAGATGAGACGACGGGCGATGTGGAACATCAGAGGGTGCCCGACGAAGAAGCGGTGAAAGTCCTCGGTCTTCCAACGGCGCTGTTGGACCATGGCTCGTTCCAGCCGCTTGAGTTGATCCGATGCGACGGTCCGGACGTCCTTCTTGAGGCCGCTGAACGACTTGTATGCCGCGGGGGCCAGGCTCTCGTCGTCCTTCGCCCCCGGCTTCGGCAGGGCTTTGAGAGCCTTGCCGGCCTCATCGATCACGAACGGCTTGAGAGACTCGTCGAACCCGACTGCAAACGTTCGAGGGCCGTAGTCGAGCTTCATGCTGCCGTTGTCGTCGAGTCCGAAGTCGGGGACGAGGCGGTCGGCGAGCTCCTCGGTGCTGAGGCCGAGGTCCGAGGCGATCTCATCGACGCGCTCTCGGGCTTTTTCCTTCACACCCTTGAACTTCACCTTCTGGGAGATGCCGTACAGGTGCATCAAGGCCACGTCCGTCCCGATCTCGCACAGGACGTCGAGTCCCTTCACGGCACGAGTGTGGCCGCCCTCGCCCGGCCAGGTACGTACGAAGGGCGCCAGGTTTCGCACGGTGTCGTCGTCGCCGAACCAGCCGAGCGACTCCAGCGCCCAGCTCTGCGCGCCCGGCATGCCGACCGCTTCCCAACGCTTGAACAGCGCCCATACGAAGTTCGCGAGCGACGTCGGATCCACGATCTCTGCCACCACGTCGAGTCCGGCGTAGACGTCGCCGGGTTTGGAGATGGCCAACATGGTGACGACATGGCCCGACGCCGAGCGTGGAAGACCGTGGCAGCGATCTCGCATCGCGAGCTGCGGGAGCATCGCGGCCGCAGCCCAGTCCGGGTTGGCGGGCAGCCGCGTGGGAAGGACGTCGAGCGGATCGATGTCGAGGAGGGCCTCGATGGCGGCCAGCGCATCGGGTCCGTGCATCGCGGCACCGGCCAGCACCTGGCTGCGTCGGTCCCCGGACGCGGCGAACCTCAGTGCCGATTCGGCTGCTCGGCGGGGTGCTTTGGCCTTGGCCAGGGCGGCTGGCGTGAGGGCCGAACCTGCCATCTCCGGATGGCGCTCGAGCCAGGCTCGGGCATGGGGCTGTGCCGACTTCAGCCGCACGAACCAGTCGGCCATCAGTTCGGCGATCTCCGGGCTGGCGAACGGCAGCAGCGAGAAGCCGGCCTTTTCCGGCAATTGGCGGCTGACCTCGATGGCGATGGGCAGCGCATCGGTCCCGAAGCGCGCGAGGATGAGCGGCAACCGCAGGTACCTCTCCCAGGACTGGTCGTCGCCGAGCGTGGGCAGCACGGCCCGAGCGTCGGCTTCTGGTGCCACCGCCACGTAGTCGAACCTCTGGTTGCGGTATCCCGGGTCGCTCATCGTCGCCTTGGCGGCCTTCCAGTCGGTCCTTGGGCCGTAGCAGTTGGACGAAAGACCGTTGGTCGGGGTCGTGGACCAGCGTTCGCGTTCGCCCAGCTTCCAGACGTTGGTGAGGTCGCCGAGGGGAACGAGTGAATCGATCACCGCTGACGGCAGTTTCTTGCGCTTGCCGGTCCACGGTGGGGAGACCAGCAGATCGGGCAGGTCTTCGTCGGCGACGTCGGGCAGTCCCTGCGCTTCTCTCCCTAACTCGTCCACGAGTGCGAGCGCAGCCTCTGGCAACTCGGACCGAGCGGCATCGAGCAGGTCGACATGGCCGAGGACATGGGCTTGCAGTAGATCCCGAGCTGCAGATGCTGCCGCACCAGATCCGGCGGAGGCTTCGGCGAGGAGCCGGGTGGCGCGTACGGGGAAGCGCCCCGCTGCTTCCAGCAGACTCGGAGAGACGTATCTGTCGTCGATCTTCGCAAGCAGCAACAGGAATGCTTCGTCGGTGGGGATCCGACTGACGGCCTTGGCGACAGACTTTGTCCAGTCGGCACCATGATCGAGGTTCAGCCACGGGTCCAGCAGGATGAGAGCATCGCGACCGAGCCCGTCGACGACGGTTGGAATGAGCCCTGGCTCGCGAGTGACCTGCCAGGCTGCAAGTGCTTCGGCGAGGGCGGTGGCGTCCTCGGGTGTCGAGATCACCGTCGCTGCCATCCAATCGGCGGCCCAGCCGGCGCTTGCGATGGCGCACTCGGTGGCGACGAATTTGCTCACCCGGACGGCCGTCGGCGACAGGAACGCGGCCATTCGTTCCGACGGCTCGCCGACGATGTCGAGCTCGTCGATGGCGGCATCGACGTCGTCGTGCGCTCGTCCGGCGGCGATGAGGCGCCGAAGCCGGCGCGCCAAGTTGTCCACGCTCTGGGAGCGGACCCCGTGCCCGGACGTAGCAAAGACGAGCGCCATCTTCTGGTGCTCCACCGGTTTGTTGCGAGGTGTCCACTTGGTCTGGATTCCGGCAGCGTGAACGACCGCTTGGGCCGCGAACCCGGTCCCGTGCTGGATCACGAGGTGGTCGACGACCCGCCCGAGGTCGTCCGGTTCGTCCGAGCGAAACACGACCGGACCGAACGCCATCAGGGCCATTGCTGCGCCTGCATCAGCGGCCGTTGGGTTGCTGACCTTGTGTGTCGACAGCAAGCGAGGATGTGATGTGGTCCTGGAGCCGAGCGAGAACCGACTGGTAGGCGGCCTCCACGGCATCCGCGTCGAGCACCATTTTCTTAGGTTCGACCCCACCACGCCGGGGCAGCAGGTCGCGCTTCCACGAAGACGGGAAGTCGAGAACCGTCTCGTCGGGGCGATCAGACTCAGACGGCGGCGTCTCGTCGACAGACTCGGATGCACTGGTAGTGGAAGGCATGCGGCGGGAGTGTAGCTAGTGCCTGTTGCCGAGAGTTCGTGTGACCGGTCCCAGTCAGCAACACCGGAATGACCGTCACAGCATCACCGATCCGTGCGGTGCACCCGGGCCAGCAGGGCCT
>CAJDVS010000173.1_pt1 | contig 13565 bp, 25 predicted proteins | sample 7391291 | NCBI WGS metagenome assembly CAJDVS01 (sample SAMEA7055702, study PRJEB34461) | soil metagenome | biome: terrestrial ecosystem; feature: Peninsula; material: soil | place: Antarctica | collected 2016
GAACTGGAGTGGCACGCCGAAGTCGCCTTCTCGGAGTGCCGCGATGACCGCTTGGAGATCGTCGCGCTTCTTCCCGGTCACCCGGAGCTGTTCGCCCTGGGACTGTGACTGCACGCCCTTGAGTCCCAGACCCTTGATGAACTTGTTGAGTTCGCGGGCCTTGTCCCCGGAAATGCCGGCCTGCAGCGTGACCACCTGGCGAGCGCGGGACCCGCTGGCTTCCTCGACCTTGCCGTAGTCGACGGCTTTGAGGGACACCTTGCGTTTCACCAGCTTCTCTTCGAGGACCACGCGCAGTGCCGACAGGCGATCTTCGCTCGCGGACCGCAAGGTGATCGTGTGATCGTCGAGCTCCAGCGACGAGTCGGTGTTCTTGAAGTCGAACCGATTCGCCACCTCCCGGCTCGCCTGATCCACCGCATTGCGGATTTCTTGGAGATCCACCTCTGAGACAACGTCGAAGCTGGGCATGACCAGAGAGGGTACCCCGGCAACGGCCTCGGGCGCGCGGCGGGCGGGTCGCTATGCTGTCGTCTCCCGGATCGGTGCCCGAGTGGCCAAAGGGAACTGGCTGTAAACCAGTCGCGTCATGCTACGGAGGTTCGAATCCTCCCCGGTCCACTCGCTTCGGCGGCACTCGGTTCAGAGTGCCGCCGACGTGCGTTTTGCCGGCGTCACTCCTGGAGCTCCGGCGCGCCGGTCAGCCCGGATGGACGCGGTCGTTGTCTCCGTCGGTGTGCTGCGAGGCCGAACCCGGGGTTTCGCCGGACGGAGACATGCCCTCGCCGGGGCCGACGAAGGAGAGCGCGCCGGTGAGTGCCTCGAGGCGTGCCCAAGCCACGACATCTTCTTCGTTGGTGAGCAGGATGATCTGCGGGGCGCCCGACTGGTGGACCAACACCTCGAGCAATGCCGGTCGGATCGTGGGATCGAGCGTGCCGAAGGGCTCGTCCAACAACAGCGGGAACGACTCTTCGCCCTGTCCGAGCTGGCGGACGCGTCCCAGGCGAGCCAGCAGGGACTCGATGAGTTCCGGTGTTTCGTCCTCGGCTCGGGTCGGCACCAGTGCGCCACCGGCATCGGTGGCGCTGCTCGTCGGACGGGTCGTGCGCAGCCGTGCTGCAGCCTCGATCGCCGGGCGGTGTTCCATGGCCCAGCTCACGGCGATGTCCCCGGCGATCAGCTTCCAGCGGGCTGCGGCCTCACGGGCATCGGCGATGGCATTCGTCTTGTGTCGACGGCTGTGCTCCCCACTCACATACGTGTCGATCCGGGACAGGTGGTAGCCGAGGTAGGAATCCGACCCGGCCTCGTGCAGAGCCGCTTTGAGCTCTCGGTCGATCTTGGAGGCTCGCGCCCTGAACAAGAACGCGGTCGCGGTGGCGGCTGCGGCGATCACCAGCAGCACGGCGGCGGCCACGGCACTCGTGCCGAAGATCAGCGCGGCGGCCAGCAACCCGATCGTTCCCACGGCCACCGCGAGCATGCGGGTCTTCTCGGCCTGTTCCTGCATCTCGTCGAGGGACTGATAGGAGCTGTCGATCCGTTCGGTGAGCGACTCGTCTTCGACCGGTTCCGCCTCGACCTCCTCGGCGACGGCGAGCTCCGCAAAATGGACTCGCTGCGCCGCAGACCACAATTCGGATTGGTCGATGCGGGCCATCCGGGCGATGAGCTGCTGACTGTGCGTGGTGGCGACCAGGTCGTTGGGGCCGACGCGCATCCAACGGCGGGCGGTTGCGGCGTCGAGGCCGTAATGAGCGAGCAGATCGATCGTCCCCGACGTCGAGCGGTACTCCTCGGAGACGTCGGCGCCGGTGGCCATGTCGATGACCCGGTGGGGCGCATCGGGTGGACGGAACACCGTGAGCGAACGGCCTCCGTCGGTCAGCACCTCCAGGTGGGTGCCCGATCGGTTGGTGCTGAGCCCACCGATCAGCTCCTGCACCAGCGATTCTCGGCTCGACGAGCCGACGCCGGTGATCACGGTGAGTCGTGGATGAAACGCGAGTTTCATGGTTCGGCCGTTGGCTTCGATGGCAAGTCGCGCGTACTTCATGCTCTCCGCATCGGCACCGGCGCGGTGCCACTTGAGTCAAATGGCCTATATCGTCGAAGAGTCGGGCGAAGCTGTCGATGACGATCGAATCAGCCCCATCAGCCGGGAATTTCAGGGATTTCATGAACACTGCTGAAAACTTGGAGAGGGTCCGACGAGACCACTACGATCAGCGGTCGGCTCGCCGTGAGGCGGGCAGTTTTGTGCCCCCTTAGCTCAGTCGGTAGAGCGTTTCCATGGTAAGGAAAAGGTCGTCGGTTCGATTCCGACAGGGGGCTCCGTACCTCATTCGCGGCGACGTAGCTCAGTTGGTGAGAGCGCTCGGCTCATAATCGAGAGGTCGTCGGTTCGAGTCCGACCGTCGCTACCAGCATCACTCTTTCAACCCAGAATCAACTCGACCGGAAGCGATCCCGCTTTCCGGCAGCGCCCCCCAGGAGACGCAACCGATGGCCAAGGAAAAGTTTCAGCGGAACAAGCCGCATTTGAACATCGGGACGATGGGTCACGTCGACCATGGGAAGACGACGTTGACGGCGGCGATCACCCGTCGACCATGGGAAGACGACGTTGACGGCGGCGATCACCAAGGTTTTGCATGATGCGGATCCGAAGTCGGCGTTCATGGCGTATGACATGATCGACAAGGCTCCTGAGGAGAAGGCGCGGGGGATCACGATCAACATTTCCCATGTTGAGTATGAGACCGCGAATCGGCATTACGCGCACGTTGACATGCCTGGTCACGCTGACTACATCAAGAACATGATCACGGGTGCCGCGCAGATCGATGGTGCGATTCTGGTGGTTGCTGCGACGGATGGTCCGATGGCGCAGACGCGTGAGCATGTGGTGTTGGCGCGTCAGGTTGGGGTGCCGTCGATCGTGGTGGCGCTCAACAAGGTCGACATGGTCGATGACGATGAGCTTTTGGAGCTTGTCGAGGTCGAGGTTCGTGACTTGTTGGATGAGTACGAGTTCCCTGGTGATGACACTCCGGTGATTGCTGTTTCGGCGCTCAAGGCGCTCGAGGGTGACGCGGATGCGGCTGCTCAGGTGTTGGCGTTGATGGCGGCGGTTGATGAGTTCGTGCCGGAACCGGCTCGTGACTTGGATCGTCCGTTCTTGATGCCGATCGAGGATGTGTTCTCGATCACGGGTCGTGGCACGGTGGTGACGGGCAAGGTCGAGCTTGGTGTGGTGCACACCGGCGATGAGATCGAGATCGTTGGTATTCGTGACACGACCAAGACGATTTGTACCGGCGTGGAGATGTTCCGCAAGTTGCTCGATGAGGGCCAGGCGGGTGACAACATTGGTGTGTTGCTGCGTGGCACCAAGCGTGAGGATGTCGAGCGTGGTCAGGTGCTCGCGAAGCCTGGTTCGATCACTCCGCACACCAATTTCGAGGCGCAGGTGTATGTGTTGACCAAGGAAGAGGGTGGCCGTCACAAGCCGTTCTTTGGCAACTACCGTCCGCAGTTCTATTTCCGCACCACGGATGTGACCGGCAGTATCACGTTGCCTGAGGGCACCGAGATGTGTATGCCTGGTGACAACACCGAGATGACGGTGGAGTTGATTCACCCGATCGCGATGGACGAAGGTCTGCGGTTCGCGATTCGCGAGGGTGGACGTACCGTGGGCGCCGGCCGCGTCACCAAGATCCTCAGTTAGAGAGAAACGACGAGTAATGGCTGACGCCAAGCAGAAGATCCGCATTCGCCTCAAGGCTTACGACCACGAAGTGATCGACCAGTCCACGAAGAAGATCGTCGAGACGGTGCTGCGCACCAACGCGACGATCCGTGGACCGGTGCCGCTGCCCACCGAGAAGCACCGTTACACGGTGATCCGCTCACCCCACAAGGACAAGGACAGCCGCGAACACTTCGAGATGCGGGTCCACAAGCGCCTGCTCGACATCCTCGATCCTTCCCCCAAGACCGTCGACTCCCTGCAGCGCCTCGAGGTGCCAGCGGGCGTCGACATCGAGATCAAGATTCAATCGGCCTGACCGTCCCGACCATCCGGGGCTGCACTTCGTTCCTCCGGGACCGGATGTGATCCCGGATGATCGTGTCGACTTGGACCACCCCGGCAACGCTCGCTAGTGTTGCCTCTCCGCACCCGTCAGGGTACGGAACCCGAACCGAAGTCTGCGACGGCCCCTCCGGGTACCCCGCAGCGACAACTGAGACGACGCTCCGCCGGGCCCCCCGAGCGGAGCGTTCGCGTGAACGACCACCGTTCCTCCGCGAGCCCCTAGGAAAGCGCCACCATGGCAAGCAAAGCAATCGTCGGCGAGAAGGTCGGCATGACACAGGTCTGGGACGACCAGCATCGCATCGTTCCCGTGACCGTCGTGCAGATCGCTCCATGTCGAATCGTTCAGATCAAGACTCCCGAGCACGATGGGTACAGCGCGCTGGTGGTGACGTTCGGAGCCAAGAAGGCTTCCAAGCTCACCAAGCCGGTCGCCGGTCAGTACGCCAAGGCCGATGTCGAGCCTGGCGAACGCCTCGTCGAACTGAGAGTCGATGACGTGTCCAGCTACGAGGTCGGCGGCGAACTCAAGGTCGACCTGCTCGACGAGGGTGACCTCGTCGACGTGACCGCCGTGTCCAAGGGCAAGGGCTTCGCCGGTGTCATGAAGCGTCACAACTTCAAGGGCCAGCCGGCTTCCCACGGTGCTCACCGCACCCACCGCAAGCCCGGCTCGGTCGGCCAATGCGCCACGCCCGCTCGTGTGTTCAAGGGCAAGAAGCTCCCGGGGCGTATGGGCAACGTGACCACCACCACGCTGAACCTCACCGTGGTCAAGTCCGATGCCGAGCGGAACTTCCTGCTCGTCAAAGGCGCCGTTCCCGGCCCCAAGGGCGGACTCGTGTTGATCCGCGATGCGGTCAAGGGAGGGAAGTCCTGATGGCTTCGGTAGACATTCTCGACACCAGCGGCACCAAGTCCGGCTCGGTGGAACTCGATGACTCGGTCTTCGGTCTCGAGCCCAACATCCCGCTCATGCACCAGGTCGTGACCGCACAGCTCGCGGCTCGACGCTCGGGCACCCAGAGCACCAAGACCCGCTCCGAGGTCGCCGGCGGTGGCGCCAAGCCCTGGAAGCAGAAGGGCACGGGTCGCGCACGCGCCGGCTCCAGCCGCATGCCGAACTGGCGTGGTGGTGGTGTGGCGCTGGGTCCCAAGCCCCGCAGCTACGCACAGCGCACGCCCAAGAAGATGATCCGTCTCGCCCTCTACTCGGCACTGTCCGATCGTGCCGCCGATGGCAAGATCGTGGTGCTGGACGGGTGGTCGTTCGATGCGCCCTCCACCAAGGCCGCCGCGGCACTCCTCGCTTCGGTCGGTGCGACTCGCCGGGTGATGGTCGTTGTCGACAGCCACAACGACAACGTGGTGAAGAGCTTCCGCAACCTGCCCGAGGTGCACCTGTGTTCACCTCGTGAGCTCAACGCCTTCGACGTGCTCAGCGCCGATTGGCTCATCTTCACCACCGACACGCTGCCGTCCACCTCCCAGGACTCCGTGGCGCCCGAAGGGGGCAACGAACAGTGAAGGATTACCGCGACGTCCTGATCCGACCCATCGTGTCGGAAAAGGCATACGCACTCCAGGAGACCGGGGCCTACACCTTTCTGGTGCACCCCGCCGCCTCCAAGCCCGAGATCCACGACGCCGTTCAGCGCCTGTTCAACGTCAAGGTCGTCAAGGTCAACACCTTGATCCGCAAGGGCAAGTCCAGCCGCAACCGCCGCACCGGTAAGCCGGGGTCCCGTCCCGACACCAAGCGGGCGATCGTCACCCTCGCCGAGGGCCAGACCATCGAGATCTTCGAGTAGAGGGACCATGGCACTTCGTAAGCGCAAGCCAACCAGCCCCGGCCGTCGGTTCCAGACGGTCTCCGACTTCTCGGAAATCACCAAGGATCGTCCCGAGCGGACGCTGCTCGCCCCCAAGCACAACACCGGTGGGCGCAACAACTACGGCCGAAAGACCGCCCGTCACAAGGGTGGCGGCCACAAGCAGCGCTACCGCTTGGTCGACTTCCGTCGCATCAAGGACGGCGTGCCGGCCAAGGTCGCAGCCATCGAGTACGACCCGAACCGCAACTGTCGGATCGCCCTGCTCCACTACGTGGACGGCGAGAAGGCCTACATCCTCGCCCCGCGCAATGTGAACGTCGGCGACCGTCTTCAGAACGGTCAAGGCTCGGAAATCCGCTACGGCAACTGTTTGCCGATGCGGTACATCCCGGTCGGTACGACGGTGCACAATGTCGAACTCAAGCCCGGCGGCGGCGGCAAGATGGCCCGCAGTGCCGGCTCGAGCGTCCAGCTCGTCGCCAAGGAGGGCAACTACGCCACCCTGCGACTGCCCAGCACGGAAATGCGCCGTGTGCCGATCGACTGCCGCGCGACCATCGGCGAAGTCGGAAATGCCGAGGCCGAGCTCATCAAGATCGGCAAGGCCGGCCGGAACCGCTGGAAGGGCGTTCGTCCCCAAACCCGCGGTGTCGCCATGAACCCGGTCGACCACCCCCACGGTGGTGGCGACAAGAACAAAGAATCCCAGAATCTCATCGTGCGGCGCCGGCGTACCCGCGGCTCGCGGAGGTAGGTGCAATGCCACGTTCATTGAAGAAGGGTCCGTTCGTCGACGACCACCTGTTGAAGAAGGTGGACGTCCTGAACGCCAAGGGCGAGAAAAAGGTCATCAAGACCTGGTCCCGGCGTTCGACGATCATCCCCGACATGGTCGGTCACACCATTGCCGTACACGACGGGCGCAAACACGTCCCGGTGTACGTCACCGAGTCGATGGTCGGTCACAAGCTCGGAGAGTTCGCTCCCACCCGCACCTTCAAGTACCACGCGGGCCAGGAGAAATCGGTCAGGGGACGTCGCTGATGGCGTTCGGAACCAAGACCAACGAGCGCCCCGGCACACGTGCCCAGGCGCGCCACGTCCGCATGTCGGCGTACAAGGCCCGTGAGGTCCTCGACCTCATTCGGGGCGAGCACGTCGCAGATGCCGACGAGATCCTCGAATTCGTCGAGCGTGACGCGGCCATCGTGATTCGCAAGGTTCTTGCCTCTGCGATCGCCAATGCCGAGACCAACGACGACCAAGACCGTGAACAGCTCGTCGTTTCGGCGTGTTACGCGGACGAGGGTCCGACGATGAAGCGGTGGCGTCCACGGGCCAAGGGCCGTGCCACTCGTATTCGGAAGCGGACCTGCCACATCACGATCATCGTGAGCCGCACTTCCGACGAAGCCCAGGCTCGTCGCCTGGCGCGCTCGACGTCGGCCACGGCCGGCAGCGGTCGCAAGGCCAGTGCTCGTGCCAACGAGGCCCGTTCGGCTCGTGTCGCACAGAGTCGGGCGTCCGACGCGGCCAAGGCCGGGTTGGATCCCGATGAAGAAACGACCGTTGACGACGGCGACGATGTCGTGGCCGACGCGGTCATGGACACCGGCGAGATCGACGGCGACACCACCGATTCCGCGGCGACCGAAGCATCGGTCACCGACGAAGACAACGCAAAGGAGGCCGACGTGCCTGAAGCAGCCCAAGACACCAAGGCCACCGACGAGAGTGGTGAGAACTAATGGGACAGAAGGTCAACCCCTACGGTTTCCGCCTCGGCGTCACCACCGAGTGGAAGTCGCGTTGGTTCGCTGGTCGCGAGGACTACGCCAACTACGTCATCGAAGACTCCAAGATCCGTGACCGGATCATGACCGATCTTCCTCACGCGGCGATCAGCCGCATCGAGGTCGAGCGCACCCGTGATCGAGTCCGTGTCGACGTCCACACCGCCCGCCCGGGCATCGTGATCGGTCGCCGGGGCTCGGAAGCGGATCGACTCCGCGGCGAGCTCGCCAAGATCACCGGGAACAACCGGGTTCAGCTCAACATCCAGGAAATCAAGCAGCCCGAACTGGATGCTGCCCTGATCGCCCAGGGTGTCGCCGACCAGCTTGCCAACCGCATCGCCTTCCGTCGTGCCATGAAGCGTGCCGTGCAGAACGCACAGAAGGCCGGCGTGCTCGGCATTCGGGTGCAGTGCTCCGGTCGCCTCGGTGGGTCGGAAATGTCCCGCACCGAGTGGTACCGAGAAGGTCGTGTGCCGTTGCACACCCTGCGTGCCGACATCGATTACGGCTTCCGTGAGGCTCGCACCACTGCCGGGCGCATCGGCGTCAAGGTGTGGCTCTACAAGGGCGACATCGTGCCGTACCGCACCCAGGTCGACGAGCGCATCAGCCGAGAAGCAGCCATGGCTGTCGGCGAAACCTCCGGCCAGGGTCGCGACCCCGGCGGCAAGGTGGTCTCGTCTGCTGCGCGCAAGCGTGCCGCGGAAGAGACCCCGGGTGGCGAAGGCGACCCGGATATCGAAGCCGCACCGTTGGTCAAAGAGGCGGACCCGGAGTTCGAGCGACTTCTCGCAGAAGAAGAAGAGATCGAGCGCTCCACCCAAGCCCACCACGAAACTCCGCACTTCCGTCCCGGGGATGGTGACTGAACATGTTGATGCCCAAGAAGGTCAAGCACCGCAAGCACCACCGCGGGCGCACCGGCGGCACCGCCAAGGGTGGCACCGAAGTCAGCTTCGGCGAATACGGCATCCAGGCCCTCGAGCCCGGATGGATCACCGCTCGCCAGATCGAGGCAGCACGTATTGCCATGACCCGTCACATCAAGCGTGGCGGCAAGGTCTGGATCAACGTGTTCCCCGACAAGCCCGTGACCGCCAAGCCCGCCGAAACCCGCATGGGTTCGGGCAAGGGCAACCCGGAGCACTGGGTCGCCGTGGTCAAGCCCGGACGCATCATGTTCGAGCTCAGCTACCACGACCAGGTCGTTGCCAAGGAAGCCATCGACCGGGCCATCCAGAAGCTGCCGATCAAGTGCAAGTTCGTCGTTCGTACCGAGGGGGTCTGATGGCCAAGGAAAATCCTTACACTCAGTCCACCGACTCGGAGCTCGTCGACAAGCTCGCGGAAGCCAAGCAGGAGCTGTTCAACCTGCGCGCACTTGCCGCTCAGAAGGAGCAGGTGTGATGGCAGAAGAAACAACGACCGAGGCCAGGGCCAACCCGCGCAAGATCCGCGAGGGTGTCGTGGTGTCCAATGGCATGGACCGCACCGCTGTGGTCCAGTTCACGCAGCGCAAGCCGCACCGTCGCTACGGCAAGACCGTGGCGCGCACCTCGAAGCTCTACGTGCACGATGCCGACAACGACCTGAACGTCGGTGACCGGGTTCGGGTCCAGGAGACCCGCCCGCTTTCCAAGCTCAAGCACTGGCGCCTCCTCGAGATCCTGGAGCGCGCAAAGTGAATGCCGTCCAGAACATCGAGCTCTTGGCTGCGGCCACCTCGTCCGTGCTTCCCGAAGGGACGACACGATGATCCAGCAGGAATCCCGTCTTCGGGTTGCGGACAACTCTGGCGCGAAGGAAGTGCTGTGCATCAAGGTGCTCGGCGGCTCCCGGCGTCGTTACGCCTCGATCGGCGACATCATCGTGGCGACCGTCAAGGACGCCATTCCCGGTGCCGCGGTCAAGCGCGGCGAGGTCGTCAAGTGCGTGATCGTGCGGTCAAGTGCGTGATCGTGCGAGTGAAGAAAGAGAAGCGTCGCTCCGACGGTTCCTACATTCGCTTCGACGAGAACGCCGCCGTGCTCATCAATGACCAGCAGCAGCCTCGCGGTACACGCATCTTCGGCCCGGTTGGCCGAGAGCTGCGTGATCGCAAGTTCATGCGCATCGTCTCCCTGGCACCGGAGGTGCTCTGATGGCGGGTATCAAAATCCGCAAGGGTGACCTCGTCCAGGTGCTCACCGGAAAGGACCGTGGCAAGCAAGGCACGGTCTCTCGGGTGCTCCCCAAGAAGAACAAGGTCATCGTCGACGGCGTCAACGTCGCCAAGAAGCACCAGAAGGCCCAAAGCGCCGAGAAGCCCGGCGGCATCATCGACAAGGATCTTCCCTTGCCGGTGGCCAACGTCGGCATCGTGTGCAGCGCCTGTGGTGGCCCGGTTCGTATCGGGTACAGCTTCGAAGGCGACTCCAAGGTTCGTGTTTGCAAGAAGTGTGGTGGTGTGTTGTGACCGAGACGACGACGATGCCGCGCCTCAAGGTGCGCTACAACGAGACGATCCGTGCCCAGCTGCAGACCGACCTCGGTCTCGGCAACGTGATGGACGTTCCACGCTTCGAGAAGATCGTCATCAACATGGGCGTCGGTCTTGCCACCCAGCAGCAGTCGCTGCTCGATGGTGCGATCGCCGACCTGACGGTCATCTCCGGCCAGAAGCCTCTGGTCACCAGGGCCAAGAAGTCGATCGCAACCTTCAAACTCCGCGAAGGCAATGCCATCGGCGCCAAGGTGACGCTGCGAGGCGACCGCATGTGGGAGTTCCTCGACCGGCTCATCAGCCTGGCGATTCCCCGCATCCGTGACTTCCGTGGATTGCCGGCCAACTCGTTCGACGGCCACGGCAACTACACCTTCGGGGTGTCCGAGCAACTCATTTTCCCCGAGATCAACTACGACAAGATCGACACGACGCGTGGCATGGACATCACCGTGGTCACGACCGCACGTACCAATGCCGAAGGCAAGGCTCTGCTTGCCGCCTACGGCTTCCCGTTCAAGCGCGAGGGGCAGTAATCATGGCGAAGCAAGCGCTCATCCAGAAGCAGCAGAAAAAGCCGAAGTTCAAGGTCCGGGGTTACACCCGTTGCCGTCGCTGTGGACGTCCACGCGCGGTGTACCGCAAGTTCAACCTGTGTCGCGTATGCCTGCGCCAACTCGCCCACGCCGGCGAGCTGCCGGGCGTGACCAAGGCCAGTTGGTGACGAAGCCTTCGAGATAACTCAAGAAGAGGGCAAGCCGTATCGCACGCTTGCCATCTCGATGAAGTACTCCCCCGAGCGGTATCGCACCATCTCGGGAATGAAGCGGGTTTCCAAGCCCGGACTGCGGGTCTACTCGCAGGCTCGGCAGATCCCCCGCGTCCTCGGCGGCCTCGGTGTCGCCATCGTTTCGACCAGCAATGGACTGATGACCGACCGCGAAGCGCGCAAGCGCAACGTGGGCGGCGAAGTCCTCTGCTTCGTCTGGTGAGGATCCACTGAATGTCTCGTATTGGAAGATCTCCCATCCCGGTGCCCAGCGGCGTCGACGTGACCATTGCCGACCGGCATGTCACGGTGAAGGGCCCCAAGGGCACGCTCGAGCGTGAACTGCCGGGCGCGATCACGCTTCGCCAGGACGGCGACACACTGCTGGTCGAACGGCCCGACGACGAGCGTGAAAACCGTTCGTTGCACGGCCTCGTCCGCACCTTGATCAACAACATGGTCGTCGGCGTGACCGACGGCTACACCAAGGAGCTCGAGATCCAGGGCGTGGGTTACCGCGCCACGCTCCAGGGAACCAACACCCTGGACATGGCACTTGGTTTCAGTCATCCGGTCAGCGTGACCGCTCCCGACGGCATCGTCTTCGAGGTTCCCACCCCGACTCGCATCGCGGTCAAGGGAATCGACAAGGAAGTCGTCGGTCAGGTCGCCGCCAACATTCGCAAGCTTCGCAAGCCCGAGCCCTACAAGGGCAAGGGAGTCCGGTACCTGGGCGAGCACGTCCAGCGCAAGGCCGGCAAGGCCGCGAAGTAGCCAGGGAGCATCGAGATATGAGTAGTTCAGCGAAGTACTTTCACGAAGCCAGGCTCCGTCGTCACCGTCGGGTTCGCAAGAAGGTCAGCGGCACGCCCGAGCGTCCGCGTCTTGCCGTCTTTCGTTCCAACCGCCACATCGTGGCCCAGGTGATCGACGACCGCAGCGGTCGCACCATTGCGGCTGCAGCATCCACCGAAGCCACCCTCGGTGCCGACGGTGCCCGTGGCAACGTCGCATCCGCCAAGCAGGTCGGCGAAGCTGTTGCCGAACGCGCCAAGGCCGCTGGCGTCACCCAGGTCGTGTTCGACCGTGGTGGCAATCAATATCACGGGCGCGTTGCCGCCCTCGCCGATGCCGCCCGTGACGCGGGTCTGGAGTTCTGATGAGCAGTGTTCCCGAAGCCCCGCTGCACGAATCGCGGGTCATCAACATCAATCGTGTCGCCAAGGTCGTCAAGGGCGGTCGTCGATTCTCGTTCACGGCTTTGGTCGTGATCGGTGACGGCGCCGGCCGTGTCGGTCTGGGATACGGCAAGGCCAAGGAGGTGCCCCTGGCGATCCAGAAGGGCACCGAGGAAGCCAAGAAGAACTTGTTCTCGGTTCCGCTGGCTGGCACCACGATCACCCACCCCGTCACCGGTGTCACCGGTGCCGGCCGGGTCATGATCAAGCCGGCCGCTCCCGGTACCGGTGTGATCGCCGGTGGTGCTGCTCGTGCCATCCTCGAAGAGGCCGGCATCCAGGACGTGCTGTGCAAGTCACTGCGCTCCTCCAACGACATCAACGTCGCCCGTGCCACGATTGCCGGACTCAAGTCGCTCAAGCGCCCCGACGAGGTCGCCCGACTGCGCGGCCTTTCGGCTGAAGAGTTCGTCCCCAAGGGCCTGCTCGACGCCTACCGCGAGAGCGAGCGCGGTCCGCTCGTTCCCGATGAGGTGAAGTGACCATGGCAGATCTGCTCGTCACCCAGGTACGTTCTTCGATCGGCACCAAGCCCAAGCAGCGCGGCACACTTCGCGCCTTGGGGCTCGGTCGCATCGGGAAGCACAACACCTTGCCGGACCGTCCTGAGATCCGTGGGATGATTGCCAAGGTCCCGCATCTCATCACCGTTGAAGAGGCCGATTCATGAAGATCCATGACCTCAAGCCCGCAGAGGGCAGCAACCGCTCCCGCAAGCGCGTGGGTCGCGGCATCGCCGGCAAGGGTGGCAAGACCGCCGGCCGTGGCACCAAGGGCCAGAAGGCTCGGAGCAAGGTCCCGATGTACTTCGAGGGTGGCCAGATGCCACTGCACATGCGTGTGCCGAAGCTCAAGGGATTCAAGAACCCGTTCCGCGTCGAATATCACGGGATCAACTTGGACGTGCTCGAAGCCAGCGGCCTCGACGAGATCTCCCCGGAGACCCTGCAGTCCAAGGGGATCGCTCACAAGGGTGCGCTCATCAAGGTCCTGGGGCGCGGCGAAGTGAGCCGTGCACTGACCGTGAAGGCCCACGGCTTCTCGGCTTCCGCCGAGGCAGCGATCACCGCCGCAGGCGGTACCGTCGAGCGGCTGCCAATGCCGTTCGGTAATGGTCGTCCGCCCGCCAAGGGCAACGCGCTCACCAACCGCTAGTCGGCGGCTGGAACACTTCTCGGGAGCCTTCGTGTTTTCCAGCTTGTCGAACCTGTTCAAGGTGACGGATCTGCGCAACAAGATCCTGTTCACAATCATGGTGCTGGTGATCTACCGGATCGGTTGTCAGATTCCGGTTCCGGGTGTCGACATCACCGCGCTCGAGACGCTCAAGGCTCAATCCG
>CAJDVS010000002.1_pt1 | contig 12957 bp, 9 predicted proteins | sample 7391291 | NCBI WGS metagenome assembly CAJDVS01 (sample SAMEA7055702, study PRJEB34461) | soil metagenome | biome: terrestrial ecosystem; feature: Peninsula; material: soil | place: Antarctica | collected 2016
CTCGGTGGAAACAGCAGCACGCCAACGACCGGAGAGGTCGAGGTCGTGAAGAAGCGTGTCGCCGGACATCGCCGTGACGCTACCCCGGGCGTTTCGTTGCGCAGATCGGGAGGCACCGCGCTTCGACCGCCCATGGGCCTGTGCCTTGTCGGGGACGGTCGGCCAGATGGCGGCGGTAGCGTGCGAACCATGTCATCGCGCGCCGCAAACCTTGGTCAGCTTCGAGCGTCGGAGTGGGCGTCGGTGCCCGTCAAAGAAGAGCTGCGACGCAACGCCGTGGCCCGCATCCGTTCGGGTGAGCCGCTGATTTCGGGGCTGGTCGGCTACGAGGACACCGTGTTGCCCCAGGTCGAGAACGCGCTGCTGGCCGGGCACGACATGGTGTTGCTCGGCGAGCGTGGCCAGGCCAAGACCCGACTGATCCGCTCGCTCACCGACCTGCTCGACGAGTGGATGCCGATCATCGCCGGGTCCGAGATCAACGATGATCCCTACAACCCGGTGTCGCGTCACTCGCGCGACCTCGTGGCCGAACACGGCGACGAAACCCCGATCGAGTGGGTGCACCGCTCACAGCGTTTCGGCGAGAAGCTCGCCACCCCCGACACGTCCATCGCCGACCTCATCGGTGAGGTCGACCCCATCAAGGTGGCCGAGGGTCGCTACCTGTCCGACGAGCTGACGTTGCACTACGGCTTGGTGCCGCGCACGAACCGGGGCATCTTCTCGATCAACGAGTTGCCCGACCTCGCCGAGCGCATCCAGGTCGGGCTGCTCAACGTGCTCGAGGAGCGCGACGTCCAGGTGCGCGGCTACAAGATCCGTCTCCCACTCGATCTGGTGCTCGTCGCGTCGGCGAACCCCGAGGACTACACCAACCGGGGGCGCATCATCACACCACTCAAGGATCGGTTCGGGTCGCAGATCCGCACGCACTACCCGCTCGACGCCGCGACCGAATCAGCGATCGCATCCCAGGAGGCCCGACCTCTCGACATCGATGGGGTCACGATCGTCCTCCCCGAGTTCATGGCCGACGTGGTGTCGGAGTTCTCCCAACTGGCTCGGGCAAGTCACGACATCAACCAGCGTTCGGGTGTGTCGGTGCGCATGACGGTCGCGAACCGTGAGGTGCTCGTGGCGAATGCGGCGCGACGCGCGCTGCACCTCGGCGAGGCGACTGCGTCACCGCGCGTGAGTGACCTCGGTGCGCTTGCGGCGTCGACGGTGGGCAAGGTCGAGCTCGACACCATCGACGACGACCGTGGCGACGAAGTCTTCGCACACCTGATCTCGGCCGCGGTGTTGACGGTGTTTCGTGATCGGATCGGTCTGGACGACCTGCGTGGCGTGGTCGAGTCATTCGAGGGTGGCACGGTCGTCTCCGCAGGCGATGACGTGGCTTGTTCCACCTACGGGGAGCTGCTTGAAGAAGTGCCCGCCCTCCAGGCGTCGGTGCACGCGCTGATCGGCGACGTCGAATCGCCGGCGGTCGTCGCCAGCGCGGTGGAGTTGGTGCTCGAAGGACTGCACCTGTCCAAGCGGCTGAACAAGGACGCAGCGGGGATGCGCGCCGACTACCGGGCGCGTCGTTGACTCGGGACGAGCAGCGAATCGTCACGAACCTCGACCCCACGCCGCCGGTTTCCGATGTGCCTGCACCCCGCACGTTGGCCGAAGCACGCGCACTGGGTGACGGCACCGCCGAGGTGTTCGGATCGAAAGTGGAATTCGCCAAGGCCAACAGTCGGCAGCTCCGCGGCACCATCATCGAAGAACTCGCGAACGACGAGGCCACGTTCTCTCGGGAGACGGTCCTTGCACTCAAGTTCCACGGGACCTACGCCCAAGTCGACCGAGACACCCGTACCGCCCGTCGTAAGGCGAACGAGCCGGTGGACGCGTTCCAGATGGTGCGCACCGGCATCCCCGGCGGCGTACTGACTGCCGAGCAGTACCTGGTGATGGACAAGCTGGCCGATTCGGTCGGGAACGGCACCCTTCGAATCACGGCTCGCCAGGACATCCAGTTCCACGGGGTCGCCAAGTCCGACCTGCACGACGTCATCACCACGCTGAACGAGAGCCTGGTACTGACCCTGGGCGCGTGTGGCGATGGGGTGCGCAACACCACGGCATGTCCGGCGCCGTTGCCCGGCAACGTTCGAGCCGAGCTCACCGACTGGGCGCAGCGGGTCCACATGCACTTCAAGCCGCGCACCCGCGCGTATTACGCGATCTGGCTGGACGGGGAGCGGGCCGTCACCGCCGAAGCCCCCCAACCCGGACCTGCCGGCACCGCCGAAGAGGAACCGCTCTACGGGCGGGTGTACCTGCCACGGAAGTTCAAGATCGGGTTCTCGGCGCCGGGGGACAACTGCACCGACGTGCTCAGCAACGACTGCGCCATCACCCCCCACGTCATCGGCGACCAGATCCGTGCCTTCACCATCTCCATCGGTGGCGGCATGGGCAAGTCTTCGAACAAGCCCCAGACCTATCCCCGACTGGCGACCCCGCTCACCACCGTGCCGCCCGAAGAACTCATCGACACGATCGAAGCGGTCGTCGCGCTGCACCGCGACCACGGTGACCGGGTCAACCGTGATCACGCGCGTCTCAAGTACGTGGTCGACGATCTCGGAGATGCCCGGGTCGTAGAGATCATCTCGGAGTTCCTCGGTCACCCGGTGCGCCCGGTCGAGGCAGTCGTATTGGACGAAGCCCACGATCACCTGGGGTGGCATGCGCAAGGCGACGGCCGCTGGTTTCTCGGCGTCAAGGTGCTCAGTGGTCGTGTCGCCGACACCGACGACGCCGCGATCCGCTCCGGCGTGCGCGCCGTGGTGCAACGTTTCGCGACCCCGGTGCGCTTCACGGCGCGTCAGAACCTCTTGCTGTGCGACATCGCCGACGCCGACCGAGCGGACGTCGATGCCTTGCTCGCCGAACACCGGGTCAAACCGCCACGCAAGTGGCTTCCGATCGAACTGAACTCGTTCGCGTGTCCGGCGCTTCCCACGTGCGGCCTGGCGCTCGCCGAAGCCGAACGGGCACTCCCGGCCTTGTTGAAGGAGCTCCACGCAGCCCTCGACGAAATGGATCTGGGCGACGTGGAGACCCACGTGCGGATGACCGGTTGCCCCAACGGATGTGCGCGCCCGTACTCCACCGAGATGGCCTTCGTGGGGCGCGGCAGGGATCGCTACGACATCCACCTGGGTGGTGAACGTGTCGGGGTGCGACTCAACGAGGTCTTCTGCGAGAACGTGCCGCGCGCGTCACTCGTGCCGGTCCTGCGTCCGGTGTTCGAGCGATACCGACACGATCGAACCGAAGGGGAAGAGTTCGGGCATTGGTGTCACCGCGTCGGGGTGGCCACGTTGCGCGGCGAGCTCGGCACCGAAGAGTGGACGCGCAAGCCCCGCGTGACGCCCTGAGCGACCCCGAGCGAGGTCGCGAGCACGCGCTCAGGCATGGAGCATCTCGGGTGAGAGGCGCGTGCTGACGGGTGGCAGCACCCTCAGCGGGTCGGGGAATCGACTTTCGTGAGCGCGGCGAACTGCGGCCGCGAACCGGTACCGTGCAGCCATGGCTGTCCCGTCTTCACGTCGTTTCCGCTATTCGGCGTGGGATGGCACGCAAACCGGGTTCGACTTCGATGCCCGTGACGTGTTCGCGGAGATCACCGACGATCTGCTCTACCACGGTGACCTCGACGCGGCCCTGCGGCGTCTGCTCCAAGACGGGTTCACCGACCGGGACGGACGTGAGATCGACGGGCTACGCGAGCTCATGGAGCAGCTCCGCGACCAACGACGAGACCTGCTCGAGCAGCACGATCTCGGCGGGGTGTACGACGACATCGCGGGCGAGCTGCGAGAGGTCGTCGACACCGAACGTGCCGCGCTCGACGACCTGCTGCGTGAAGCCACCGAATCGGGTGATGCTCGTCGCCTGGAGCTCGCCGAGTCGGTCGTGACCGCACATCGCGACACCCTCGACCTGTTGTCCCCCGATTTGGCGGGCATGGTGCGCGAGCTGGATGCCTATGACTTCACGTCGGCCGAGGCGGCCCGACGGTTCGAAGACCTCATGGACAAACTGCGGAGCCAGCTGATGGCCAACCAGGTCAATCAGATGGCGGGCGACATGGCCGACATCACCCCCGAGGACGTCGCCCGTCAGAAGGACATGCTCGCCGACCTGAACCGCATGCTCGATCAGCGCGCCCAAGGGATCGAGCCCGATTTCGATGGGTTCATGGAGCGCTACGGCGACATGTTCCCCGAGCAACCCACCACCTTGGACGAACTGCTCGAGACGCTCGCGCATCGCATGGCCGCGATGCAGGCGATGATGCGGTCGATGACGCCCGAGCAGCGTGCACAGATGCAGGCCCTGTCGGATCAGCTGTTGGAAGACCTGGACTTGCGGTGGGAACTCGACCAGCTCGGACAGAACCTGCGCACGTTGTTTCCGCAGATGGGTTGGGAACGGAGTTACGACCTGAGCGGCGCCGACCCGTTGGACTTCTCGAGTGCTGCAGGGTTATTCGATCAACTCGGTGATCTCGACCAGCTCGAGAACCTGCTGCGCGGCGCGGCGAATCCCGGCGCGCTGGCCGAGGTCGACTTGGAACGTGCCCGGAGGCTGCTCGGCGACGATGCGACCCGCAGCTTGGATCGATTGAGCGAGCTCACCCGGATGTTGACCGAAGCCGGCCTCATCGAACAGCGCGAAGGCCGCCTGGAACTCACCGCAGCCGGGCTTCGGCGCATCGGCAAGAACGCGCTCGCCGAATTGTTCCGCTCACTGTCTCCCGATCGACTCGGCGGTCATGAGATCGCCCGTCGCGGCACGGGCCACGAACGCTCTCCCGACACCCGTCCCTATGAGTTCGGCGACGCGTTCAACCTCGATATCGAACGCACGATCCGCAACGCCATCGCGCGCAGCGGTGGGGGGACGCCAGTGCGTCTCGAACCCGACGACTTCGAGATCGCCCAGACCGAGCAAAGTGTCACCACGTCGACCGTGCTGATGGTCGATCTCTCGTTGTCGATGCCGATGCGCGACAACTTCCTGCCCGCCAAGAAGGTGGCGATGGCGCTGCATTCGCTGATCTCGTCGCAGTTCCCACGCGACTATCTGGGCATCGTCGGGTTCAGTGAAGTGGCTCGCATCATCGAACCGTCCGAATTGCCTGCGGTGTCGTGGGACTACGTGTACGGCACGAACATGCAGCACGGCTTCGTCCTGGCCCGCCAGCTTCTCGCTCGCCAGTCGGGCACCAAGCAGATCATCATGATCACCGACGGTGAACCCACCGCGCACATCACCGAGTCCGGCGAGGTGCTGTTCAACTATCCGCCGATCCGCGAGACCGTCGATGCGACGTTGGCGGAAGTCGCACGATGCACCCGGGCCGGGATCCTGATCAACACCTTCGTGCTGGATGCCACCAGTGATCTGCAGCACTTCATCTCTCAGCTCACCGAGATGAATCGAGGCAGGGCGTTCTTCGCGACGAACGAGAACCTCGGCGACTTCGTGCTGGTCGACTTCCTCGAGAGTCGGCGCCGCCTGATCCGGGGTCGCGCCGGGTGAGCTCCACCAGCCTCGACGTCGACGACGACCAGCGCCGACGGGATCTTCGCCGCATGAAGCGAGTGGCCAGCAGCCTGCTGGTGCTCGCCACCCTCGTGTTCTTGGTGGCCCGGCGCTTCGAAGTCGACCATTCCTGGGTCGGGTATGTGCGGGCGTTCGCCGAGGCCGGCATGGTCGGTGCGATCGCCGACTGGTTCGCGGTCACGGCGTTGTTCCGTCATCCCCTGGGGATCCCGATCCCGCATACGGCCATCATCCCGAATCGGAAAGACGACATCGGTCGGGGTCTGGGTGGGTTCGTCGAGTCGAACTTCCTCACCGCCGAGGTGGTGGAAGAGAAGCTGCGCGCCACACCACTGGCCGCTCGATTGGGCGAATGGCTTGCGGAACCTCGCAACGCCGCACGAGTCGGAGATCAGACGGGCACCGTGGTGCGCGCGGTCCTCGACACGTTGCGAGATGCCGAAGTGCAAGAAGCGATCGAGCAGTCGATCGCCACACGGGTGCGTGCCACACCGGTGGGTCCGCCGGTGGGGCGCATCATCGAATTGGCCATGGCCGATGGTCGCCATCAGGAGTTGCTGAGCTCGGTGCTGCGGCGCGTGGTCGAGGCGTTGGAAGAGAACCGGGACTCGATGCGGGCGCGCCTGGACAACGAGTCTCCATGGTGGGTGCCCGAGCCGATCGACGATCGAATCTTCGCCAAGCTCTTCGACGGGATCAGCCGGTTCCTGTCCGATATTTCCGACGACCCGGACCACGAGATGCGGCGCACCTTCGACGAGCGCGTGCGCGAGTTCGCAGTGGCGCTCGAGGCCTCTCCGCAGATGCGCCAACGCGCCGAGGATCTCAAGGAAGAGGTGCTGGAGCATCCGGCATTGCGTGCCTGGTCGGCCTCGGTCTGGGCGGATCTCAAGGCGTCGCTGCTGCGGCGCAGTGCCGACCCGAACTCGTCGCTGCGACGGCGGTTGGACTCGGCGTTGGTGGATTTGGGCGAGCGTTTGCGCGACGACACCGAGCTCCAAGCAAAGGTCGACGACTGGATCGTGAGTCTCGCGGTTGCCGTGGTGGAGCAGTCGCGCGGCGAGATCGGCGAGCTCATCGCGTCGACGGTCGCGCGGTGGGACGCGGATGAATCTGCCGATCGGATCGAAGTGCAAGTGGGTCGTGACCTGCAGTTCATCCGGATCAACGGCACGGTCGTGGGGGGACTCGCAGGGCTCGTCATCCACACTTTTGGTCAGTTCTTGTAACCCGAGGCGCGGTCGCGTGGCGGGAAACGGTGCGCTACGAAGCGACCCGAACCGCCGCGAATCGTTGTGTCAGTTGAGATTTTTGCAGGTTCCGCTTGCAAGTGCGGCCAGAAAACGCCATCCTTACATCGTTGTAATTCCAACGGTGTGGCTTGCGCAGGTCGGCAGCCACACTCACCGGATTACTTCGTCCAGGGACAGGGGTCAGCGCCGACGACCTGTCCGTCGCGAAGGAATCGACCCCAGTTGGAGGAGGTCGAATGTCAGTTGAACAAGAACTCGAGATCGAACCGAAAACGTGGCACGACTACGCGAACTGTCTCGGTGTCGACCCGGACCTGTTCTTCCCTGAGCGAGGCGCGTCCACGCGCGAAGCCAAGGAGGTGTGCCGCGGCTGTGAGGTGCGTGAAGAATGCCTCGAATTCGCGCTCGCCAACGGAGAGAAGTTCGGCATCTGGGGCGGCATGAGTGAGCGCGAGCGCCGGCGTATTCGCCGCCAGCGAGCGATTGCTCAGCGCGAATCCTCGGGCATCGTCACCGCCTGATCGTTCACTCGCAGCATTCAGCCCGGTCGGCGAGCGATCCGGGCTTCGATCGTGCGCTCGGGGGCCAGGTCGAGTCGTTGCCACTCATCGGGGTCGATGGCGTCGAGCACCGAAGCGGGCACCAAGCCGACGAGTTCGGTGCCCTGCACGGAGATGTCATGTCGAGCGGCCGCATCGGTGATGCGATCGACCGCCTCGCGAGGCCCCACCTCGTGGGGTACAACGAGGTTGCACGACACTTGGAATCGGTCGCCGACCTGTAATCCCAGCGTGCGGAGCTGTGGCGTGCGAACCGCTGCTGCGACGGCGCGGACGGTTGCCAGCGCACCACCGGTCACCCAGACGTTGTAGGCGACGAGAAGCGGACGGGCTCCCACCGCACAGCCACCCGCGGTGGGGTGGGGTCGTGGCGGCCCACAATCCGGAACGAGCGTGTCGAACGCTCCCCGCCGCACCTCGGGCAGCGACCGCTCGTCCCCGTACCGGAAGCACGGCAGCGACAACGTGCGGCCGGCCCAGTCGCAGAAACGGTCGCGAGCGGCGGCGGCTTCCCCAGGGGTGCCGTCCAGCGCGACGAACGGCACGACATCGACGACGCCGATGCGGGGGTGCACCCCCTGATGACGGCGCAGGTCGACGGCCTCGATGGCCGCGCTCGTCAGCAACCTCGGCGCATCTTCGCCGAGCAGCGTGAACACCGACCGGTTGTGGTGGGGATCGACGTGACGATCCAGCAGGTCGGCTCGAACGGCTTCCGACAAGCGGTCGAGCACGACGGGATCGCGACCTTCCGAGATGTTGACAACGCATTCGAGCACGCCAGATGGTCGCGCATGACGACCGAGGTGTGGAAGCCCCTCTATGCGGTGTAGCCTTCAGTCGTGTCTATTGCACCGCTTTTCGGTTTTCTCGAAGGTCCCGAGCTGATCATCGTTCTGGTGGTCATCCTGGTCCTGTTCGGAGGGGCGAAGCTTCCACAGCTCGCACGTTCGATCGGACAGGCCCAGAAAGAGTTCAAGAAGGGCCTGGCAGACGACGACGACGACCCCATCACCAAGGCTGAGAAAAAGTCCGACAAGGCCTGAGCCTTCTCGCTCCGCCGGGAGCTAGGAAGCTTGCGCGGCGTTGGCACCACGCTTGGCGCGCCTGATGCGTTGCCGCTGACGCTCCGACTTTCCGCCCCACACGCCGTGCTCGATGCGAAGATCGATGGCGTAGTCGAGGCACGTGGCCTGCACCGGACAGCCCTCGCAGACCTGCTGGGCGCGCCGAACGCCGATGCCGTCGCTGGGGAAGAAAACCCCGATGTGTTCCTGTTGGCAATTGCCAAGGGTCATCCACGCCATGTCCATGAGGGTCTCCTCGCTGATGTTATGTACCACGGTCGAACCGCACATTTCACGGGTTTGACCAAGATTTGACCTGACAATGTGCACTCGCCCCATGGCTGATTACGTGCCGAGGCGCAAGGCGCGACGACGACGTTCTACAATCACCACATCGCACGGCAGTCGACGAGAAGTCGGGTCGCGCACGCGGAATGCGCAACCGCATTTCCTCTCTGAGTTCAGGAGCATCCATGTCCCAGATCGATACCGCCCCCACCGAGCCGCCTCGCGGGCACGCCCGCATCGTGTACCTCGGTCCGGTCTCGCCCCACTGGGACGTACGAAGCGATTTCGGTGACCACAAGTTCATCGACGACTTTCGAGCACGCATCATGGCGCGACTCCAGCTCGTCCCGCCGCACGACCCACAGTTCCGGCGCAACCGTGAACGCGTCGTGCGTGACGCCGAGCGCGAGAACATCCTGTTGGATTGGGATCTCGGCATGCCCTCCGACGGCTGAAGTCACCGGAACCCGGGTCCCGGACCAGAAACGACGTCATGGATCCAACATCAGTGCATCCCGAACCCGAAGGCACCATCGCCCTCGATGACCCTGCGCGCCTGGTCAACCGGGAGCTTTCCTGGCTCGATTTCAACGAGCGCGTGTTGGCCAAAGCTGCCGATGCGTCGCTCCCATTGCTGGAGCGTGCCAAGTTCTGCGCGATCTTCAGCCAGAACCTCGATGAGTTCTTCCAGGTGCGCGTAGCCGGCCTCAAGGACCAAGTGGCGGCGGACCTGTCACGTCCGAGTGCCGACGGGCGCACGCCGGTCCGCGCCCTGGCGGAGCTCGCGACCCGCAGTCGTGAACTCGTCTCGAGGCTCACCGAAGTGTTTTTGGACGACGTGGTGCCGGCGCTCGCGGCCAAGGGCGTCGTGCTGTCGGACTGGGAAGGACTCGACGACGAAGACCGCGCCTTTCTCGTCGAGGAGTTTCAGAACCGCATCTTTCCGGTCCTCACCCCGCTTTCGGTCGACCCCGGACACCCCTTCCCCTACATCTCGTCGCTGAGCTTGAACCTCGCGGTGATCGTGCACGACCCGGTCACCACCGAGCGCCGCTTCGCTCGGGTGAAGGTGCCTGCGACATTGCCGCGGTTCGTCGTACTGCCCGACGGTGAACGCTTCGTGCCGCTCGAGGACGTGATCTCCGCGCACCTCGATCTGCTGTTCGAAGGCATGGTCGTGGAAGAACACGTGCCATTCCGAGTCACACGCAATGCCGACCTCACCCTGGAAGAAGAGGAAGCCGACGACTTGCTCGTCGCCGTCGAAATGGAATTGCGGCGTCGACGTTTCGGGCGGGCCGTACGCCTCGAGCTCGATGCTCGTGCCTCGGATGAGGTGCGCGAAGTACTGATGCGCGAGCTCGCACTCACCGAGGACGATGTGCAGGTGCAACCCGGCCCGTTGGATCTCAGCGGACTCTGGGAGTTGCAGCGCCTCGACCGTCCCGACCTGAAGATCTCGTCCTGGGCGCCGGTGACCCCGGCGCGCCTGCTGCCCGCAGAAGGCGACCACTTCGACTTCTTCGCAACGATTCGCGCCGGCGACGTGCTCGTCCATCATCCCTATGAGTCGTTCGTGACCTCGGTGGAAGAGTTCGTCCGCACCGCCGCACGCGACCCGGACGTGCTGGCCATCAAGGTGACGCTGTATCGCACATCGGGTCGCAGTGCGATCGTGCAATCCTTGATCCGCGCCGCGGAAGAAGGCAAGCAGGTCGCCGCGTTGGTCGAACTCAAAGCACGCTTCGATGAGGCCAACAACATCGAATGGGCGCGGGCCTTGGAAGAAGCCGGCGTCCATGTCACCTACGGGCTGCTCGGGCTCAAGACCCATTGCAAGACCACCATGGTGGTGCGAGAAGAAGCCGGTCGTCTGCGGCGCTACTGCCACATCGGCACCGGGAACTACAACGCGCAGACCGCCAAGATCTACGAAGACATCGGCTTGTTCACCTGTGACGACGCGGTCGGCGCAGACCTCACCCAGCTCTTCAATTTTCTCACGGGCTATTCGCGCAAGGTCTCCTACCAGCGTCTTCTCGTGGCCCCGCATACCTTGCGATCCCGGCTCAACGCGCTGCTCGATGCCGAAGTCGCCGCGGCGCGTGCGGGGAAACCTGCCGCGGTCACCTTGAAGATGAACTCGTTGGTCGACCCGGCGTTCATCGACGAGCTCTATGCCGCGTCGCGGGCCGGAGTCGAGATCGACCTGCTCGTTCGTGGGATCTGCTGTCTGCGTCCCGGCGTTCCCGGCTTGTCCGATCGCATCCGGGTCCGTTCGCTCATCGGCAGGTTCTTGCAACACTCTCGTGTCTACCGTTTCGCGAATGGCCGGGGGATCGGCCAGCCGGTGACCTATCTCGGGTCGGCCGACCTGATGCCCCGCAACCTCGATCATCGCATCGAGATCCTCGTGCCCGTGATGGCTCCCGAACTGCACGAACGTCTCGACCAGATGTTCGACCTGGAGCTTGCCGACGACACCCTGGCGTGGGAGATGCAACCGTCGGGGTCGTGGGAACGCGTCCCACCCAACCAGCCCGATCACCGGGTCGATGCCCAAGCCTCACTGCAAGAACTCGCCCGGGTCCGGGCGCGCCGACACGAGGTCGACGATGCCTCTCCGGCCGGGCACCTCAACGCGTTGAATGCTGACGCGTCGACCGCAGCCGGCCGGCCGCCGATCGCGGTGTTCGCCGCGGGCGGAGTGATCTGGCGGCGACGCGACGGCGACGGCGACATCGAGGTGCTGGTCATCCATCGCCCGATCTACGACGACTGGACCTTCCCGAAAGGAAAGCGAGACCACGACGGCGAATCCGATGAGGACTGTGCGCGACGCGAGGTGGCCGAAGAGACGGGTCTGGTGTGCGATCTGGGCGTCGAGTTGGCACGGAGCTACTACCAAGACCGCAAGGGTCGCTCCAAGCAGGTCCGCTACTGGACCATGCAGCATCGCGAAGGTGAAGAGGTCGAGTCCGACGACGAGGTCGACGAGAAGCGCTGGTTGCCCCTCGACGAGGTTCTCGGCTGTCTCACCTACGAGCGAGAGGTGCCGGTGTTCGAGTCGTTCATGCAGCTGGTAGCCAACGACGCGTTGCCGCCGTCGCCGCCCGGCTGATCATCGGCAACCGGGTTTCGTCCGTCGTTCATGCTGCGTTCACCTGATGGAGTACGGCCCGTTCACCTGGACTGCTTACGGTGCCGACAATGCAGGCTGCCTACGCTTGGCAATTGTCACCCCGCCCCCTTCGTCGTCGCCCGGAACCTGACGGGTACCTCGTGACAGAGAGGCCACGATGACCGACACCACACTCCGAAAGCACTTCGGTGAGCAACTCGAGCGCATCCAGGCCATGGTGCTCGAGCTCGGCGACATGGCGTGTCTCGCCGTTCCCGCGGCGACCGCCGCGCTGTTGGAGAGCGACCTCGGCGGGGCGCGGGCCCTGATCGAGGGTGACGATGTGCTCGACGCGCTCACGTTGGAAATCGAAGAGGAGTGCTTCCAGCTCCTGGTTCGCCAGAGTCCCATGGCGGGCGACTTGCGCATCGTGGTGACCGCATTGCGGCTCGCCTCGGAGATCGAGCGCTGCGGTGACCTGGCCAGCAACATCGCCAAGAATGCCCGCAAGCTGTACCACCTCGAATTGGACCCGAAGCTGCGCGGCATGATCGACCGGATGTCGAGCCTCGCGGTGTGGCTGCTGCGCTTCGCGCTCGACGCGTACGCCGATGCCGACGACGGCCGGGCCGCCGCGCTGGATGATCTGGACGACGAACTCGACGACCTGCACCGGGAGTTCATCGAAGCCATCTTCGAGCTTCACCGCACGCAGGATCTCGATCTACGCGTCGGCGTGCAACTCGCGCTGGTCGGTCGGTTCTACGAGCGTCTCGGGGACCACGCCGTGAACATCGGCGAGCGTGTCCAGTACCAGGTCACCGGATGGCTGCCGGAACGAGACGGGGCACGACGTGCCGCCGATCGGGGCGCGCGTCCCGCACATGTGTTGCCCGACATCACGACCGGTGCCGATCGCGGTGTGGTGATCGATGACGACGCCGAGCGGCAACGTGTCGAGATCTTGCGCAGGGACTTCGTGGCCAACATCGGACATGAACTCCGCACGCCGGTGGGGGCGTTGGCCGTGCTCG
>CAJDVS010000003.1_pt1 | contig 12647 bp, 14 predicted proteins | sample 7391291 | NCBI WGS metagenome assembly CAJDVS01 (sample SAMEA7055702, study PRJEB34461) | soil metagenome | biome: terrestrial ecosystem; feature: Peninsula; material: soil | place: Antarctica | collected 2016
GGGAATGCTGGGATGGAAAGTCCACGGTTCTGGCTCGGTCGGATCGACCATCTGACCGGCTGCTACGAATAATGATCGCTCGACGGTGAGCGCGCACGAGGCCGTCGCAGTCGGCCTGCTCGTCATCATGCTTGGCGTCGCGCTTTGGCATCCGACGCGCACGTGGGAAGCCGCGATCGCGGTGGTGTGCGGACTCGGTGCCGTCAGCTTCGGCGGACTGAGCTTGCACCAGGCGTGGCGCAGCATCACGGCCATCGGTCCGGTCGTGGCGTTCCTCTTGGGGATCCTCGTGCTGGCCGAGACCTGCCACGCCGACGGCCTTTTTGATGCCCTGGGTGATCGTCTTGCCCGGACCCATGCAACGTCAGGCAACCAATTCCTTCACACCACGGTCGCCATCGCCGCGGCGACAACAACGCTGTTGAGCCTCGACGCGACGGTCGTGCTTCTCACTCCGCCGGTCAGCCGCGCTGCCCAACGACGAGCCATCCCGCGACATCCCCATGAAACCGCATGTGTACGTCTGGCGAACTCGGCGTCGCTACTGCTGCCGGTTTCGAACCTGACGAACCTACTCGTCTTCGGGGCGATCGGACTCAGCTTCGTGCGGTTCACCGTTGCTCTAGCACCCGTGTGGATCGTGGTGATCGGGCTCGAGACCATCGCGTTGCAGCGCTACTTCCGCCGGAGTCTCCAGGTGCCGTTGAGTCCGCCACCGACATCCGTCAGGCCCCTACCGGCCACGTCGATCACCGTCGTCGTCCTGGCCCTGGTGGGGTTCGTTGTCTCGTCGTTTCTGGGCATCAACCTGGCCTGGGTCGTCTGGGTGGCCGCGCTGGGCGCCTCGGTTGTCGCACTTCGTCACCGACGTGTGCGGATCATCACCCTCGCCACCTCCGCTCAGGTCGGCTTTGCCGTCTATGTCTGTGCGCTGGCGGTCGTGGTGCATGCCGTCGCGGTGGGAGGAGTCGGCAGTTGGCTCCACCACGTGGTCCCGACCGGTGAGGGCCTCGGCGCACTCGTAGGTACCGCGCTGGTCGCCATGATTGCCGCCAACCTGCTCAACAATCTGCCCGCCGCGCTACTTCTCATCACCGTCGTCACGCCCGATCCGCCATCGATGCTCGCCATGCTGATCGGACTCAACGCCGGTGCCGCGGCGACCTACCCCGGGTCACTCGCAAACCTGCTGTGGGTGCGAACACTGCGCCGGATCGGTCGCAGGCCGGGCATCTCGTCATTCCACCGATTCGGTCTGACACGAACGCCGATCATCGTGATCCTTGCGACGACCGTGCTGTGGGGATGGCTACGGGTACTCGGTTGGCACTGACCAACCACGTTGCCCCAGTGGTGTCCCGTCGACCCCCCAACCCTTGGGCGCGATCATGGTTGGGTCGGGTGCGTCAAGGCCACGGCAAAGAAATCCCGCTGGTCCGGGGCGAGAAAGCGGGTTGCCGAACTTTGCATTGATTGCGTCAGCTTTGTGCCGGTGACTGAGCTACCACTTGCGTTGGGGTAGAAGAAATTGAACGTTGGATTGACGGCGTGGATGTCGAGTTCCATGGCTCGAACGCACCCGAGCTTTGCGAGTGCGTCGCCGAGTGTCTCGGTCGTCAAGTTCGATCCGGCCACATATATGAGTGCGTGGTTCGAGGTGATACCAAGACCGGACCGGTTGGTGTGCTGCAGCTGCCACCGACGACTGCCCCACTCACCGGCTGTGCTACTCAGAAGTCCTGGAGCTGGGCGACCATGGTCGACGATGAGCCGAAGGTTCTGCCGCACCGATACGACGTCGGATGCCATCTTGACGTCTGTGCCCCACGCACCGATATCAGCTGATCCGTTGCTGCGCAGGACCAGTGAAGCCTGGCCATCTACGAGCGGGACCGGCGTGTGACCCTCGGTGCGGTAACCACCAGGAATATCTTTGAACTTGAAGCCTGCATTGAAAGCCGCCACCAGATTGGGACGCTCGGCGAGGGGGGTCCCTGATTTCCAGGCCCAGTTCCCGGGCTGCTTGGTTCCCGGCACGTAGATGACTTTTGTGGCGGTCGGATCGAACCACACCGCGGAAGCAACAACGTCGGTGTGGGCCCGGTCAGGCCTGATGAAGGTCGTATACGTAACGGGACGGCCTTGGACGATACGTCCGCTGGGCGACCATCTCCCCTCGCCTTTCAGTCGGCCGTCAATGAGATTCCCGACAGCTATCGGAGCGGGTACGCGAGTTGTGCCGGGTAGTCGAACTGATCCTGCAATGGCAGCGGAAGGGATCTGGGTTGCAGCGATGCGCCCGTTGCTCAACGTTTGATTCGCGTAGAGGTACTGCTCGAGCCGGTCAACGATGGGGCTCATGCCGTGATCCCGCATCCAGTCACTTGTTCGAACCGAGGTTGTGGCTGCTCCGGGTGCATCGAGGTAACTGTTGTATGACCAGGTAACAGAGGCGAGGACCCCGACAAGCAGGACGCCGACGACGAAAGACGCCCGTGGCCAATGCGCTGGATGCTTTCGACGCCCAACGAGGATTGCGACGGTTCCAGCGGTCACTGCGGCTGCGACTGTCGCCACCGATCCGATCGAGTGCTGCTGGGCGAACACCGCCACAGCAATGACCAATCCGATCGTGAACGCCCGACGGGCCCAACGTCGTAGAACGCGGACCAGCCATCGACGCCGGCGATGAGGTGAGCTACTCGATGGTTCCGCCCACGTCTCCGCCGATTTCGACCGGCCGTGAGGGAGGCGTTTCCCTGCAGAGGTCGACATTGACGACCGCGCGGACTTCTGTGTGGCAGATGCGGATGGTCCGGTGATGGTTCCCATGGTCATCGGATGCCCCCGGTGCTGAGAGCGACGAACGCTGCAATTGCCAATCCGGGGAGGACGGCGATGTTGGATGTCAGGTCTCGAGTCGGGTTCCCGCCGCGGCCTCGTAGCGTTGCGAGTCGTTGGGTTTCAAGGACCTGTCCGAGGCCACCTGCGGCCACCAGTCCGAGTACCAAACCGAGGTCACTTCCTGTAGTGACCAGGATCCACAGTCCGAAAGCCAGCACGGTCAACACCTCGACCGAGCGGGTCACTGCGTCGAGTGTGCGGAGGTGATAGCGCCCGAGGGCAGAACGGTGAGCCGTCGCCTTTTCACCGAGCAGCATCAGCTCGGCACGCCGCTTACCGAATGCCAGGAAAGAGGCCCCGGCGAGGACCGTCACGAGCAGCAGCAGCGGAGCAGCCGCGTGAACGGCGACGGCACCTGCAACTACTCGGAGTACGAACCCCGCCGCGAGCACCAGCACGTCGACATAGGCGACGCGTTTGAGCCGTAGCGAGTAAGCACCGGTCAATACGAGGTAGGCGGCAATGGTCGCGACAAGTGCGGAGGAAACGACTCCTGCGAGTAGCAGCGACGATCCGGCGAGGACCGCCGCTGCCCCGAGTGCTTCGGCGGGCCGGATGAGCCCTGACGCGATCGGCCGGTTCCGCTTGACTGGATGGAGTCGGTCCTGGTCGCGGTCGACGATGTCGTTGAGGAGGTAGACGCTGCTCGCAGCCAGACAGAACGCCAAGGTCGCAATCAGCGCAGTCGCCGCGCCGTGGAACCCGATGGTCAGGAACATCAGGCCTGGAACGATGAGAACCGCGATGTTCTTGATCCACTGGTGAGGGCGAGCAGCCGACCACAATCCGCGAACGAGCCCACGTCGTCTGTCGGCGACCGTGAAGTCGGTTGCGTCGTCATAGAACAGGTCACCGCGGTGGATGTCGCGGATCGAAGGGGAAATACCAAGGGCAGTCATGTCCAACCGTTCTTTCGAGGAGGTTGGGCTGAGCATGCGCCGTGTCGCCTGAAGGAACCCTGAACGTCGAAGCCGGAGCGGCGCCAGCGACCGGAGGTATTCAGGGTGTCTTCAGGAGCGTTCAGGGTCGGTCACGTCGGCCGATCACGGGACTACACGCCTTCAGGCTTCCTTCAGGAACACCAGCGCATGCTCCAGCCATGTTCAGAAACGTACGCAAGCGTCAACGTATTCTCACCCGGTTCGCCGTTGGCACCGTGGCTGCGGCGGTACTCATCAGCTATCTCGGACCGTTCGTTGGTGCAGCGATCCCCGAACCGGTCCATCTCGTCGATAGGGCGGTCACTGCGCCTGCGCCGGGCGTGCCGATGGTGGTGAACGTTCACAACGCGGGCGACACGTCGCACTCGGCTGCTCGCGCGGTGGCGGCCCATCCGTCGATGATCGAACTCGATGTGAGCTGGGATGGTGAACACCTTGTCGTCGCCCACGCCCTTCTGCCCGCTCCACTCCGCCAAGATGCCACGGACCTGGTGACGGGGTGGTCACGTGCCGATGGAGTCTCCGCTGTGCTCATTGACGCCAAGACCCACTCCCGTGCCGGAACTTCCCATCTGGTGACGTTCATGCGGGCGCACCCCAACCGTTCGCTGTACCTTTCGTCACCTGACCCCCAAGTGTTGGACCGCGTCCACTCCGGCGACCCACGGGTACATGGCCTTTTGAGCCTCAACAATTCCGACCAGGTCGAGCAGCTCGTCAGTGGCGACGTAGCAGTACCAGGACTGGTGGGCGTGTCGGCTGCTGACAACCTGCTCACACGGCCTGTCGTCGCTGCCCTGCGGCACCGGGGCTTGTTTGTGCTTGTCTACTCGGTGAACGACATGCACCGAGTCGACACGCTTGCGGGTTGGGGCGTCCGAGGGATCACCACGGACAACCTGGCCATCGTGCGGGCCCTGGCCGCCCCAACCAGCCGACCGGTAACCACATGACCACGAATGTGATCGGTCTTGGCACGCAGATTTCCGCGATACTCAGCGAGGTGCGATCCTCGCCGAACACCGGGACGGTGAGCTGATGCGGATCCTGGTGGTCGAAGACGAAAAGCGTTTGGCGGCGGGGCTTCGCAGCGGACTGGAAGCCGAAGGCTTCGCAGTCGATGTTGCCCTCGACGGCACCGAGGGCCACTGGATGGCCACGGAGAACACCTATGACGTGATCGTGCTCGACATCATGCTGCCCGGCATGAACGGTTTCAAGGTCTGCGGGGAACTACGCGAGGCCGGCAACTGGACCCCGATCCTGATGCTGACCGCGAAAGACGGGGAACTCGACCAGGCCGAAGCACTCGACACCGGGGCCGACGACTACCTCACCAAGCCGTTCTCCTACATCGTGCTTCTCGCCCACCTGCGGGCGCTGATCCGTCGCGGAAACGTCGAACGGCCAACGATGCTCGAGGCCGGCGACCTGCGATTGGATCCCGCCGCTCACCGGGTTTGGCGCGGTGACGAGCAGCTCGACATGACGCCGCGAGAGATGTCCGTGCTGGAATATCTGCTGCGGCATCGAGGCGATGTGATTTCCAAGCGCGACATTCTCGACCACGTGTGGGACTACGACTTCGAAGGCGACCCGAACATCGTGGAGGTCTACATCGGCCACTTACGCAACAAGGTCGACCGTCCGTTTGGACGTGAGTCGATTCTCACGGTGCGGGGCGCCGGCTATCGACTCTCTGCCGACGGAGGATGACCAATGGTCCGTGAACACCGCACGTTGCGACATCGACTCGACTCGGTCCGCGTGCGAACAACGGGCGCCGCCGTGATCGTTGTCGGCATATCGTTGATCATTGGCGCCACGATCCTGGTGTCGATGCTGCGCCAACAGCTCACCGATCAAATTCAGACCAGCGCACGACTTCGAGCCCACGATGTCGCTTCCGCGTTGACGAGTGGAACGTCGCCCCACGACTTGGCAGTCTCCAATGACGAGGAACAGTTGATCCAGGTGATCGACTCGCGGGGGAAGGTGATCGCGTCCAGCGAGAACATTGCGGGTTCTGCTCCGGTGGCCGATCTTGATCCAGGTCAGTCAAAGAAGATCAATCATGCTCCCATTGACGACGCCCACACCGGATTCATCGTGGTGGCCGTCAGTGCCAAGGTCAAGGGATCTCACGATCTCGTGCTGGTCGGCCGTTCCACCGAACTCGCATCTGGGTCCATCAGTTTCCTGACGTGGTTGCTGGCGGGCGGCGTTCCCGTGCTGCTCCTCATCGTCGGGTTGACCGTGTGGTGGCTGACCGGCCGGGCACTGTCCCCGGTCGAGTCGATGCGCGCCGAGGTCGAAGAAATCTCCGGAAGCGAGCTGCATCGTCGGGTACCTGACCCTCGGGGCACCGATGAGATCGGCCGACTCGCGTTGACCATGAACCGGATGCTCGACCGGGTCGAGCGCAGCGCGGATACCCAACGTCGCTTCATCGCCGACGCGTCCCATGAGCTCCGATCTCCCGTCGCGTCCATTCGACAGCACGCCGAAGTGGCGATTGCGCACCCGCAACGGATGACGACCCCAGAGCTCGCCGAAACGGTGCTGGCCGAAGACCTGCGCGTGCAACACCTCGTGGAAGACATGTTGCTACTCGCCCGCACCGGCCAATCCGACCTCTCCCAGAACTGGCAGGAGGTAGACCTCGATGATGTTCTGCTCGAGGAAGCCAAGCGGGTGCGTGCCACGTCGGATCTTCACGTCGACCTCTCGGGTGTGTCAGCAGGCCGTGTCATGGGCAATGCCGCGCAGCTTCATCGGATCGTTCGCAACCTCGTGGACAACGCCATGCGTCATGCGAGCAGCCGTATCGTGCTCGCACTCGATGTCGAGGACACCACGGTCGTGCTGGGCGTCGGCAATGACGGGCCGGGCATTCCCGAGGGTGACCGAGTCCGCATCTTCGAACGTTTCGTACGACTCGATGATGCCCGGGCGCGAGATGACGGTGGCAGCGGACTCGGCCTTGCGATCGTGCACGATCTCGTCGCTGCGCACGGAGGGTCGGTGTCGGTGATGCAACCCGACATTGGAGGCCCGTCCTTTACGGTCGTTCTTCCTGCAGTCGATGTGGCTGGGCCAACGCGTCGTCGCGGTCGGTTCACATGATGCGCACATCTTCGAGGTCGTAGGGTTTTCGACGTGCGAGTGCTGGTGGTCGAGGACGAAGTGCGGATGGCCTCGATGCTCAAGCGCGGACTCGAAGAGGAGGGCTACTCGATCGACGTGGCGCCCGACGGCGTCGACGGACTGTGGCTGGGTACCGAAAACCCCTACGACGCGATCGTGCTGGACGTGAACCTGCCCGGAATCGATGGGTTCGAGGTGTGTCGGAAGCTCCGTGAACAAGAGCGGTGGGCGCCAGTCATCATGTTGACCGCGCGGGGTGACGTGCAGGATCGAATACGTGGGCTCGACTCCGGTGCTGACGACTTCCTTCCGAAACCGTTCAGCTTCGGAGAGCTCACCTCGCGCCTGCGGGCGTTGATTCGACGCGGCGCGCCGCCGCGCCCGGTCATCCTCCAGGTCGGCAACCTCCAGGTCGATCCGGTCACGCGCCGAGCACGACGTGGCTCACTCGAACTCGACTTGAGCCCCAAGGAGTTCGCGGTGCTGGAGCTGTTCGTACGCCATCCGGGAGAACTGCTCACCCGGACCCGCATCCTCGAGCACGCCTGGGACTTTTCCTATGACGGCGTGTCCAATGTCGTCGATCAGTACGTCGGGTACCTGCGTCGCAAGATCGACAAACCCTTCGGTCGGAACGACCTCGAAACCGTTCGTGGCGCCGGCTATCGGCTACGCGAACCCTTGGACTCTTGAGCCTGTGCCACTGCGCATTCGACTCGCGTTGATCTTCGCGGTCGCCACCGGCTTGGTGCTCACCATCGGTGGCATGGTGTTCGTCGATCAGCTCAGCTCCGATTTGCGACAAACGACCGATTCGACGCTCACGACGCGGGCTGCGGACATCGCCAATGCACTCGCTCAATCGGGGGCGACTCCGGCAAAGGTGCTCGAGACGAGCAGCAACGCACCGTTGCCCTTGGGTGGATCGGAAGCACAGATCTTCGACCAGAACGGAACCGTGGTCGCAGCAAGTGGTACGAGCCGAGCCCCAGTGGTGCCGATCGACATGGCAAAGGTCGCCGACCAGGGCACGTTGTACTTCTCGAGGGGTACCGAGTCGCCGCAGCGATACATCGTGGTCGGGACGTCCAGTAGCGGCCAGGAGATGGCGATCGTGGTTCGATCGGATCTCCAAGCGGGCGACGAAGCGATCGACCGCGTCGAGAAATTGCTCGTCTTGGGCACCATCCCCCTGGTGGTCCTGGCGGGCATCGCCGGGTGGCTCATCGCCAGTGCAGCGTTGCGTCCGGTCGAAAGGATGCGTGCGCAGGTCGAGAGCATCCCCGATGACGAGGTGGCCCCGATCCTCGACGTGCCCCGCACCCGAGACGAGATCGCGGCACTTGCCACCACGATGAACGATTTGCTGGCACGGGTGCGTCGGGCACGACACAGAGAGCGACGATTCGTCGCGGAGGCCGGCCACGAATTGCGTACACCGCTGTCGATCTTGCAAGGCGAGCTGGAATTGGCGAACCGACCGGGCCGCTCGGTCGAGGAACTCCGCGAAACCATTCGGGTCGCACATGAGGAAGCACTGCGATTGGGTCGGCTCGCCGAGGATCTCCTGGCACTCGCTCGCTCCGATTCCCAAGCCATGAATCTTCGCTGTCGCCAGACCGATGTCGGTGCGCTGATCGAGCAGTCGATCGCAACGTTCAGACGCCGTGAGCAGGGTCGAGCGGTCTCGTTCGACTTGCACGATGGCCTCAGCCTGACGGTCGACCTCGACCCGGACCGGTTTCGGCAGGCGATCGACAACCTCATCGACAACGCGCTCCGTCACGCACCCGAAGGTTCCACGATCGACGTGTGCATCGAGTCACGCGATTTCGAGGTCGCGTGCATCGTGGCCGACCGCGGGCCAGGATTTCCGCTCGACTTCATCGAGCGGGCAATGGACCGGTTCGCGAAGCCGACCACGCAGAACGACGGTGGTTCAGGTCTCGGCCTCTCGATCGTCTTGGCCGTTGCCGAAGCACACGGTGGAACGGCATGGGTGGCAAACCGTGAGGGAGGCGGGGCGGAAGCCGGGATCTCGATTCCGGTTGGTCGTTCGATTATCGACTCAGCGGAGGTTGAGCAATGACGGGGTATCTGGGACAGCCCTCTGGTCCGCCGAGAGAGATCATCATGGAGCGGAGCCGCATGTGGAACTGGAGGGTCATTGTCATCGGTTTCGACTGGTCCTCCGAACATCGCTTCCTGGGCCCGAAATGGTTGGCACACCACCATGTTCGGCACCTGTTCCACCGGCTGCAACGCGCCTGAGGAGACTCCGCGTCGCTGATGTGAGCGCTCACATGTGGAGCACATGTTCGCCACACCGACGCGAGCACATCGTGGGTACGTCCCAGCAGTTACCAGGAGCCGTCTCCGATGACCGTGATCGATTCTTCCAACGAAACCCGCCATCTGGTTTCCGGCGTCGCCGTTGCCCGCCAACTGCTCGCTGTGGCCGGCGCTTGGCTCGCGCTGCTGGCCGCAACCTGCATTTTCGGGTACTTCATCGTGGGCCCTTCCGGTCACGGCGCTTCGCGGCCTGTCGACTTGTCGATCGCACGTTTTGTGGCACGAAACCACTTCGGGCATTTCAGCGGAGTGCTCGAGAGCTTCCCGGCGGTCGGGCTGGCTTTGCTCGTTGCGGCTGTCGGGATCCTGGTGGTGCGGAGGTTCCGGACAGACGGGCGAGGTGCGGTAGCGCCTTTGCTGGCGATCGCGGTCTCCGGTGTCGGCGCCTATGCATTGAGTAGCACGCTCAAGGAGATCTTCACCCGGGCCAGGCCACCACTGGCGTTGGCCGCAATCGCCGACAACGGATTCTCGTTTCCGTCGTCACACACCACCGTCGGGTTGGCGATGCTCGTCACACTGGCACTCGTCACCGGTCAGGTCGCTGATGGGCGTGTGCGACGGGTCGTGGTGATTTGGGTGGCAGCCCTGGCGGTCATTGTTCCCGCCTCTCGATTGCTGCTCGGGGTGCACTGGACCACCGACGTGCTGATCGGCGCATGTGTCGGTGCGGTGTGGGGGGTGATCGCCTACCGACTCGCCACCCGTCCGTTCGGGTTTCACGCGGCAAGCGCGGCCAGGGACTGACGATGCACGCCCTGGAAGACACGCACGGCAATCGCCGCCATGCCACCGACGGCGATGGCAACGAGGTGCTCCCGGTCGGCGAGGTCGGGCTTGAGGAAGGTCTCGATCACCATCACCCCGACCAGCAACGAGGTGAGAATTGGCACGCGAAGCGTGACGCCGAGGTAGGTGCCCAAGCCGACCACTGCGGCAGATGGCCCCGTGTCGCGCTGCCAGCTCACCCAATTCGGCAAGCCGAGGTGCAACGGTGCATGTGGTCCGAGGGCAATGAACACGCGAGCACTCGCGGTAGCGAGGGCGTGGGTGACCGCGGCGACCGCCACCGAAGTGCGCCACCCCAGGTGTGTCTCGGCCAGACCGAAGCAGAACAACACCTGGGCCAATGCTCCCCACATCGGCAGGCGGAGGGCAGGAGCAAACAACGATCCGGGCATCCGAGCAACCGCAACCGGCCACCAAAGACTTGCCTGCTCACCCAAGACGAGGCGGCCGAACCCAGGGTGCATCTGCTGCAGCCACGCAGCAACGACGATCAGCGCGCATGCCGTGATCCCCAGGCTGAGCGCGGGTCGACGCCAATGGTCTCGGCCTGGCGACATGCGAGTGAGCGTCCGCCACTCCGATCGGACATGAACAACCGAAACACGCGCGAAGGCCCGCGGCGCACGTGCTCGACTCGACGTCACCTGGTCTGCAACCCTGAGGTTCGCTGCGGGCATAGGTTGCATGGCGTGACTCCAATCGAGGTCGACTACCCGGCCATCGTCCCGCTTGGAATGTGTGACGAAGATGTGAGAACTCCCGGCGTGCGAGAGAGCGACTGAACGCATGGAGCACTTCGTCGTCCCCATACCCAGCGAAGCAATCATGCTTTTCGGTGGTGCGCTCGCAGGAGGACTCACCCTCGCGCGGCTTCTTTCAGCGCCTTGGTGCCACGGCGATCAGACCACTCGCTCGCCACGCGGCGGCGTCGTTGAGTTGAGGGTCGAGGTGTCCTCGCAAGACCCCGGCCGCGTTCAGCGCAGTGCGTCCGTGCTGGATGTGCGTCACCGCCGACCGCTGATCGGCCTCAAGGCTGGACGTTGATGACGAATTCTTTGTCCTTGGGGGGTGGCGTGCCACAACCGCCGCTGTCGTCGGCGAAGATGACGCCGCGTAGGGGGCCCACCTTGTTGAAGTTCATCGTCACGGTCTCACCCGGAGCCACATTGAAGATCCCGAGTCGCACCAGCTCGGTGTCGTCGTTTCGGACCCGTATCTTGTCGCCGACGTGCACCTCGAATTCGCGAGGGATCAGCTCGGGGTTTTCCCCATTTTTGAGTCTCTCGGTCGTACCGGCAGGAACAACGAAGTCGTGGGTGACACTCTTGCGCGCCACCGTGCTCTGGGCAGGCACTGTCGTTTCGGTGGCGCTATCAGTGCTCGGCTCATCGGCGGCACACGACGACAACGCCACGAACCCCCCGAGCACGATAAAGGCCGCCATGCCGATTCTCCGACGTCGAGCGTGCGGGTTCATCTGCCTCGCCATGATCATGACCCCTCCGTAACCGGTCGGTCGCCACGCAGTAGCCGAGCGAGGTCCCGTTCCATTTCGTCGGAGGTCACACCGAAAGACCACGCCAAGATGACGGTCCCGGTGTCGTCGATGACGTAGGTATCGGCGCTGTGGCTGACTTCCCGCGTGCCTTCGAGGGTCCTTTGGATCCGGAACTCTGCCCCGAACACCTTTGCAGCGGACCTGAGCAACGCCGGATCGTCGGTCCGAATTGCATACCCGGTGGGGAAAAAGTCCTTCAAATAGGCGGCGAAATTCTTGGCGGTGTCCACCGAGGGGTCGACCGTGATCATCGCGAACTGGATGCGCTTTTGATCTGCCGCCGATTGCTTCGCAATCGCTTTTTTGATGGAGGCGAGCGACGTCGGACAGATGTCAGGGCATGAGGTGTAGCCGAAATACGCGATCAGCAGACCGCCCGGCTTTGCAACCATATTGACCGGAGTGCCATCGACCGTCGGAAGGGTCACCGAGGACACATCCAACGCTGGCGACCGGACGTAACCGGTGAATTCGGTCGATGCGGGCGTGGTCGTCGTCGAAGCCTCGGACGAGGATTTCGCGCTGCTACACGCACCGACCAACAGCGCGAGCAGCACCAGAAAGAGTCCGCCACGAACGCTGTACGAATTTGACCGAGTCACGAAGCACCTCGCAGAGTTCATCCGACGTCGGATGATCTCACAATGCTATTGCGCGCGAGATTGAACGGCGGTTTCTGAACACAGGTCTTCTGGCACGCCGCGGCAGCGCGGCCTCTTGCAAGTTATCTGTTGGTTTCCTTACTGTTTGGGGTCTCTTCACTTTCCGACTCAGGAGCACTGCATCATGCCGAACAAGGCCCCCTTCCAAGCGATCCGGACACTCGTCGCGCTGCTGGCGGTTCTGGCCCTGCTCGGAACGGCATCGGCATGCTCGTCGAGTTCCAGCCCGCTGTAGCCGGCTGCCACGAGGACCTTCCCGTAGGCCTCGATCATTTCGCCGACCGGCTTGTCCTT
>CAJDVS010000036.1_pt1 | contig 12186 bp, 26 predicted proteins | sample 7391291 | NCBI WGS metagenome assembly CAJDVS01 (sample SAMEA7055702, study PRJEB34461) | soil metagenome | biome: terrestrial ecosystem; feature: Peninsula; material: soil | place: Antarctica | collected 2016
CTCGATCAACGCACGAGCACACCGCCTCTTTCAGAATGAAGTCGTGATGAACTCGCTTCGCCCTGGCCCGGAATGCCCGCACCTCGCGAGCCTCAACGATCATCGCCGCCTGATTCCATTCCATCCGGACGCTCCCGAGCAATACCAATTCGCCCCGGTCGTCGAGCGTCTTGCCTTCGTTCCACACGCGTTGCATGACGACATAGATTCCGGCCGTCCCGTCCCGACAGATGACGGCATCGTCAACGCCGATCGAGCCGCCGTCCGGCAGAGGTTGCTTCGCGATGAGCCGGGGATAGCCGACCCTGGGCCGCGAGAGATCCGCCGCGAGTGTCGTCACCCGCATGCGCCGATTCTGCATTCCCCCGTCACGCCAGGCCGGATTCGACGACACCAGATAGTCGGTGCCCGGCTTCAACTCAGAGCGCTTCATGCTCGTCTTCCTCAACGTCATGGATCGGTGTAATCCAGTTCGGGTTTGCCGCAGCGACCTTCACCAATCGGTCGTGCCAGTCTTTGTGGTGCGCTGGAACCTTGTGCGGATCCATCGGTTCCATCCGCCCGTTCCGCCAGCCAGGTGCAGCACCGAAGTCGACGTCGGTGCCCGGCTTTATTGGCTTCGTGCCGTGAACGTCGAGCATGTGTGCCGTCCAGTCGCGAGCACCGACCGCGCCGACGAACTCGACCCGGTCGTGCTCGCGTGAGCAAGACGCGTGGAACGTGATCATGCCGCGACCACCTTCGCGATCTTCGGAGCCTTGACGACGGTCACGCGCTCGTCGTCCCTGGTTTCGAGTTTCTTGATCGTCGCCGTCAGCGTGACCGCCTGGTCGCGTACTGCCTCGCGAGCCCATCCGGCCGACGTGTATGCCTTGACGGTGAATCCGTCACCCTTGACGATGAGGAAGATCTGGGTCGTGCCGTACGCGTAGCCGTCGACGATCATCGCGACCTTGACGGTGCCGGTGAACGTGACCTTGTCGCCCTCGGCACCCAGGAAGTGGGATCCCGCCAGGGCCGCAGCCGCAGCCGCCTTGCGCTCAACCTCGCGAGCCGCCTCGACGATCGCCTCGGCCGCTTCCCGCTCTGCCGCCTCTGCCGCCTCGGCCGCGTAGCGCTCGTCGGCCTTGACGTCGCGACGTGCCCGAGCACGCATCTTCCGTGTGGCACTCTCGATCTGGCCGAGCGACGAACCGATGCCGGTTCCGCCGCACTTGAAACAGACGCCCTCGAAGACGTGCGCATAGCAGTCCAGGTAGCCGGTCCCGCCGCAGCGCTCGCACGAGATGAAGTAGTAGGTGCCGACCCGGTCGATCCAGTAGGACTTGCCGAGCACCGAGACGGTGACGACGGTCGACGCGTTCCGACCGATCGTGCCCGGACGACCTTCGACGAACTCGACCTCTGCGAGCGAGCGTGCCATGATGCTTCCCTTCGGGACGGACTTGAACCAACACCTCACAGAGTACGCCTTGACACCTCATGACACAACAAGAGACACGGAGCCACTGAATGACGCACACGGACACTCGTGGCGACTGGGCGCAACTACATGCGTCAGATATGCGTCACGAGCCTGGAACGTCAGGCAACTACGGGAGACAGCATGAGACAGAATGAGAGGTTCACGAGATGCCATAGGCCGCTGACCTGCACTAATGGATTCCCTGATAAGGAAGAGGTCGGAGGTTCAAGTCCTCCTAGGCCCACCACGCTCAGGTGAAACACCACGGCACAATATGACACCCCGGCCGGATCCTCCCGGTCGGGGCGTCGTGCGTCTGTAGTGCGTCAGGAGACGTCAGGAGACGTGCTGAGACTGCGTGCGTCAGGGTGCGTCAGTGTGCTCGCAGTCCCAGCCGATGTCGCAGGTGCAGCCGACGATATGGCCGGGAGCGACACAGTCGCCCCAACAGCCCGGACAGGTGCAGGGCTCGCCAGGGCCGTGCGGACAGCATTCCTCGCACATCATCGCGTGTCGCTCCGTTGGGACTCCCACCAGGCCGCGATCTCGGCCTGGACTTCGCGAGGTTCGGGCATGTCTCCGGACGTCTCCCAGGAGCCGCGTTGGACGTCGCTCTCGACGTCATAGGCGCACGAGTCGACGTCGTGGCCGGTGACGGATGATCCGAAGCCGATCTCGACGAACTCATCATCGTCGCTCAGGGCTCGCTCGATCGAATAGGTGATCCGATAGACGGCCACGTCAGTACGCCTTCCCATGCTTGTGCGGGCGAGTCTCGTTGTAGTCCATCTTCAACGAGAGGATCGCGTCGACGTCGACGTCGAGCGAGTGCAGCGTGTCCAGGCATCGGATGATGCAGTCGACCAACTCGACGGCGACCCCGTCCGGCTTGCAGTGACCGTTGGAATCGGCGGCATGGAAGTACAGGTTTCGATCGCCGTCCCGGTGCGCTTCCAGCGACTCCGAGAGTTCGGCGTGGGCGAGTGCGATCATCTCTCCGAAGTTGCGATCGGCCTCCCAGAAACCGTGCGCGACCGCGTTGTCATGGATCGCCTGGGCGATCTCGTTGAGTGTGCTTGGGATCATGTTGTGCCTTCCGTCGTGTCGTGATATTCCGTCTGAATGAATTGCTCGAAGTGAACGGTGACCTGGCCCGGAGTGACGCTGGGTCGCGCCAGGAGCCGGATCCCGAGCCGGTGACGGGTCGGGCGTCCCTCCGCGTCGAGCGAGGGTCGCCATCGACCCCACAGCACCTTCGCCTTCGCCTTCACAGCACGTCCTTGTCGCCGCTCATGCATGCTGGGAGATCGTCGGCCTCGTCGTCGACCATCTGGACCGTCTTCGTCAGGACGTCGGCCAGGCGAGCCGCCTGGGCGCAGGTGATCCGCATGTAGTTACCGTTCCTGCCGACGAAGATCGACACCAGGCGACGTCGTCGACTCCAACGGACCGTGACGTCGTCGCCCATGACATAGACGCCGTCGTTCGTGTGACCGGTCGTGATCTTCATGCTGCACTCTCTTTCGTGACCCAGGGAAGCCGGACGTCGGTGAACCCGCGATGGATCGCCGCCTCGGCATAGCCTTCCTCGACCAGCCCGGCCGCAACGAGTGCGAGCAGCAGATCCCGGTAGACGTGCCAGTCCATCGGCTTGTCGATGTAGACGTGCGAGTGGCCGGGCGTGGACGACTCGACGACGGTGACCGGAAAGTCGATGTCGAGCACTGGGGCGTGCTGTCCAGGTCGGCCGTTGACCTTCGACGTCACGATATTCGGCTCGTGCGAGACGAAGACGACGTCATCGGCGTCAGCGTCTTTGTAGTCGGTGTCTTCCAGGTCGACGAACGCCGTGAACCGGCCGCGCTGACCGTCGATCCGATAGGACGCCGTACCGTCGACGAACTGCGTCAGGTAGCCGTCAGCAGTGTGGTTCGCGTGCCTCGTCCAGAGACTCATCGCGACACCGGCTTCATGTCCCAGACGCCCTCGGACGTCATGAAGAGATCGAAGTCCCTGGGCATACGCCAGAGCCCGCGAGTGAGGTTGTCGACCTCATAGCCGACCGAGCCGTCGACCTCCGTCATGAACCGTCGACCGTCGTCCGTGATGAGCCTCCATCGTGGATTACCGGACTCGCTCATCCTCATTCGCTCGACCTTCGTCAGTGTTACCCGAACGGGTGTGTCTTTCATTGCCGGATTCCTCTCATTCTCTTCATGAACCAACGGTGTGAGACTTGACGCTCACCTTTGTCGTCGACCAGGTAACTCCCGGTGGTCTGCCCGAATTGGGGATCGACCAGGACATAGCCGATCGTCTTCCATTGATTCGGCTCGTCACCGGCCGATGTCACGCGGACCTGGAGCATCGCTGAATCGGAGTTCCGATAGACAGTGACCCTTTGACCCCTACGGGTGAGCGCCTCCGCGAGATCGTCGACGACGACGGGGACCAGCGTGCGATCAGACGAATACGTCTGGCTATCGCCGTCCCAAACATTGACGACCGCGACTCGATACGAGTCCGGCGACATGATCGGCCGAATGGCCGACGTATTGGTGGGGTACATTCTGGGTATTGCCTTTCCTCATGGTGGTGGACAGCAGTGTTCACAAGCCGGTCGCAGTCCCTCTCAACTGCGACCGGCTTGTTTCATGTCAGTTGAGGATCGCCGCGAGTGCGTCGATCATGTGGTCGTCGAGCCCGGCGATCTCGCCGTCGTCATCGGTTGCGGTCACGACGACCGTACCCAGGAGACGACCGAGCATCGCCCGGCCGGACAGATCGCCAACGAGCCGCGTAGCAGCCACGTTCGGCTGGACGTCGGCCTTGAAGCACGCATTCTCGTCGAGCCAGAACGCGAGGTTGCCGATCTCGTGGACCTCGACCATGTCGGTGTCGATCACGCGATACAGGACGTTGAAGTCGGAGTTCGGGTCGTCGAACTCGAAGGTCCGATACTCGCCATCGGGCGAGATCGCGAATCCCTTACGCAGCGTGGTGATGGTCATGATGCCTTCCTGACGACGTCGCAGCCGAACGACCGGACGGTGGTGGTGGTGGTGGTGGGGACGACCAGCGGTGAGCCAGCGTGACAGTGGCCGTGCCGGTGGTGGTGACCGTTGCGCTCGAAGCCGCCTTCGTGCGTCATGCAGCATGCCGCGTAGAAGGGAACCCGGTCGAACGTCGGGTTGGTCAACTGGACGATGTCCGCGAGTGCGCGAACCGAAGCCGTGATGCCGCGCATCTTGTCGAAGTCTTCCGCATCGTACGAATCTGCCATGAGCACTGCCACTTCGCGAGCAACCGCTTCAAGTTCGATCCCAGTCATGCCGCGCCTCCAAGACGCTCCACGACGACGCGCCTTGCGCCATCACTCTTCAAGATACGCCTTCCTACGCCTTGACACAACATGAGACGCCAGATGGCCGCGTGCGGGCACGAGAGAGCCGGACGGATCCAGTCCGTCCGGCTCGGTGCGCCAGGGCCGTCAGCAGCCCGCCAGGTCAGTTCGCGACCATGCCAGGGCAGAGCGTCTGAGTCGCCGCGACGTCGATCGCCGTGATCTCGCTGGCCGTCATCCCCCCGGCGAGCAGCGTCACCGAACCCGCCGACGTGGACAGGACGACGCCAGCAGCCAGGGCCGAGCATGCGTTCCGGCCGTAGTTGACCAGGGCCGTCGTCGACGCCTGATTCAGCAACGGCAGATCGAAGCCGTCGTTGTAGGCGGCGGTCACGAAGGCATCCTCGTCGACCGTGAGCCCGTTCCGGTTCGCCCCGGCCGCGAGCACCTGGGGGTCGCCCCGCTGAGCCGCCAGGCTTTGAGCGCTTGTCACGGCGGGCGCAGCCGGCATTAGGCAGCCGGTTGGACGGCCGGACGACGACCTGGCTGACGTACGGGCGTTGTCGTCGATCTAGGACGGGAGTACTCATGACGTGCTCTTTCGATGGTGTGCGTGACTGCAAATGGAACATGCGTTCAAGACTACGCCTGGGTAACCTCCGATGCCCAGACCTGGCCCAGTTCGACGTCTTCGCCGTCGATCGCCACGAAGCCGCATGACACCTCGTGGATCCGGTCGAGCCCGAGCCGGTCGAGCAGTAGCAGATAGGCCCCGTTGGGGTGGGAGGCCGGGAACATCGCGCAGGCGACCTGCCCGAGCAGCGAGTCTCCCGTCATCGTCATGTCGAGCCGGGCGACGTCGACCCGCGACCGCCAGCCGAAGAGATCCCGGTCGAGCAACGCCGCACCGCGTGCGACGTGCTCAAGGATCCGGCGAGTCGGCACCGCGTGCGCTGTCATACGGACCGCTTCCTCATCGGCTTGCGATCGGCCAGGCCGGTGTCGCGCTTGTGCGACCAGGCCCGGACGCCGAACTCGATCACGCCCACCTTCGCAGTGGCCGACATCACGAGCGGACCGCCGTCGTCGACGTCCCAGGTGATCGTTCCGGCTCGTGGCTCGGAGTAGTGGACCGCGAGCACGGAATACTTGTGTTGCTCGACGACGACGACGTCGCCCTTGACGATGGCCGCAGCGGGCACGGAGTCGCGACTCATCGGTGCGACCGAACGCGCACCCGGCGAGTGGGCCGGACCTGGCCCGCCAGCACGGTCAGGAAGGCCGCGAAGACATAGGCCGTCACACCTGCATCGGGACTACCCGCCAGGCCCGCCACGAGCCCCACAGCGAGCAGCACGACGGAGCCGAGCCAGACGGTACGGCCGGTCGGCCCTGCGACCTGGGCGTGACGCACCATGTAGGCCGTCAGGACGGAAACGATCAGCCAGGAAGTCATGTCAGCGCTCGATCCATGCGGGCACGGCATAACGCCGTGCGTTGAAAGTCATTGCACGAGAGGCCGCGTCGGCTTCCTCGCGAGAGGCGAAGGTTCCCGTCACCGAGAAATCGTCGCGCATGAGGTGAAACGACCCCTTCGGGTTGGCGTGGACCTGGTCCACGACCAGCAGACCCCAATGGGCGTTCACAGCAGGCCGTCCAGTTCCGCGTCGTCGAACGTCAGAGCCGCGCCGAACGAAGCGTCAGCCGCGTTCCGCATGACGGTGGCGATCGAGTCGACGTTGTCCAGGAACTCGGGGAGCCGGACGACATCGGCGTCCAGGAAGAGGTGACGCGCCTTCAACGTCCACACAGCGATCGTGGAACGGAGCACGAAGTCAGCGCCGGTCATGAACTCGGTCGAGTTCGCATGACCCATCGACTTGCACGTCTCATGCAGGGAGTGAGGGTCGACCAGGTTGTTAGCGAACTGCAACCACATGCGAGCCTGACGGTTGCCGTCGAGCGATGGAGCCCTCGTCACGGTCGCCGCGAACTTGGCCCGAGCCTCATGCGTGACCGACTCAAGGGCACCCGCGACATACATCGACGCCGCGTACGCACCCAGGGTGAAATCGTTGGTGGCCTCCATCGGGACGCCACCGGTCAACTCTGCGTCGATCTGACCGAGGATCCCGCGAGTCACCCTCGCGATCGCCGCGTCGTCATCCGCGTCGTTCCCGCCGAACTGATTGAACTCGTTGCTTGCCATGACGCGCTTCCCTTGAAGTGGAGTGACTGGCCGCTGACTGCGACCACACCTCGAAGAGTACGCCTTGATACGTCATGGCACAACGAGAGACGTCTTACGGTTCGATCAGGGGTCGACGCGCCAGAGCGTCCAGAGCACGCTCGAAGCGTGCTGGGTAGGCGTGGAGGTAGCGCTCGGTCGCCCGCAGCGAAGAGTGGCCCATGAGTGCGCCGATGTCGGTCGGGGAGACGCCGTGCCCGGCGAGCCACGAGCCATAGGTGTGCCGCATGTCGTGGATCGTGGGATAGGGCTCAGCCAGTTCGGCCGCGAGCACGGCAGGCACGAAGACACGCGAGCGCCAGTTGGTGTAGCCGACGTGTGGGAAGACGGGGACGTGGCCGCGATGCACGAACGGGCGCAGCATCTCGACCAGTTCGGCCGGTAGTGGGACGTAGCGCTGTCCGGCCGTCGACTTCGGCTGAGCCTTGATCGACAGATCTCGCCGCTGCACTTCGACGACCAGCAAGCGGGCAGCGTCCAGATCGACCCGATCGGAGTGCAGCCCGGCGACTTCGCCCCACCGCAGCCCGGCGAACGCCATACAGCGCAACATCGCCCGGTCTCGGTCGGTCGGCATGACCTCGTCGAGCCGCCAGAACTCCGCTTCGGTCAGGAACCGGTCGACATGCTTCGGCACCTTCGGCTGACGAATGTCCACGGTGGGATCGGACTGGATCATCCGGTGACGCTTCGCGTCCGACATCATGTGGTGCAGTAGCCGGAATGACTGAGCCGCCGCCGACTTGCCGACGTGCTTCCGCTGCATGCCCGCCAGCCAGGACTCGACGTCCCAGGACGTGATCTCCGAGAGCCGCGTGAGCCCGAACTGGGGACCGACGTGGCATCGGTAGTGTGAGCCGTCCCGGTCGGAGGTGGCCCGCTCGATCGTCCGCGTGTCCGACCACTTCGCCCACCATTGGTCGAGCGTCATCTGGCCGTCATGCGGATCCGCCCAGTCGCCGCGATGCAGGTCGTGCTCAAGCGCTTCCGCCCAGACCTTCACAGCCGACTTCAACGGATCGGTGTGGGTTCGTCGCTGTCCGTTGGGGAGCCGAACGGTCGCCTGCCACTTGCCGGACGGTAGTCGTCGGAATCCTGCCATATTCGTCTTTGCCTTCCACGCGGTCGCACCGGCACTGACTGCTTCACTGCCACTCCCAGTGGAACACGACGCCCTGCCCGGTAGCCAACTCGGTAGCCGACCGCGAACTCGTCTTCGAGCATCGTCCGCGACATGAGCAGGCCGAGCCCAACCGCCAGAATCGTCGCCACGACGACCAGGATCAGGCCGACAAAAAACCAGGGCTCGTCCGGATCCCAGTCGATCGCAATAAGCCCGAGGCCGAGCACGACGATGACGATGATCAAGACGACCAGGGACGCCCGGTGCCTACGCATGAAAAAATCGCCTCTGCCTCTGTGTAGCATGCCTATGAGTGGTCGCCAGGTTGGGGATCCATCGGACCCGCCTGGGGGGTGGTGAGCATCCGTAGGATCGACCCACCTGACGACCGCTCCTGACATTACGCCGGGAGTCGGCCGTATGAAAACGGGGAGCCCGCAACGTGACCTTTACCACGTTGCGGGCTCTTCGTCGTCTCCGCGTGCTATGACGCCTTGACCTGACGCTTCAACCAGCGCACCAGGGCATCGTCGACGCCCAGGTCGGCCGCTCCGTCGACGTCGTGGACGCCGATCGTCGCGAGCGTGTCGAAGGGGAGCCCGAGGCTCGCCTCGATCTTCCTGAACGTCGAAGCCGTGATCCGCTCATCCGCCCGCTTCAAGCGGGAGATGGTGGAGTGTGACAGACCGGCTTCGCGCTCAAGTGCTGACCAGTTCCCGCGAAGGGTGGGGTGGCCGAACAGTTCGCGCTCGATCACTTGGGTCATGAGTGTGCGGTCTAGTTCCATGAGGGTTGCCTCTCATCTCGAACGTCTCGTCGGACCCTGGCTGGGTTGAGCCTTCCCTGACGTCTCATACAGTCTCATCTGGCCGACATGACAGACCATACAGGTGCTTCCTGAGTCTTACAACCGAAATGGCTGAGAGAGTGACACAGGAAGCGTACATCAAATACTCAGAAACGGATCATGCTGGATCATGGTGTGTCACTGGGTATCTTTGAGGCATGAAGAAGTCCAGACCAACCGCGAACGATCATGAATCCACGCGGCTACTCAAGCCCAACGAGGTAGCCGCTCAACTACGCCTCTCCCGAGCCAGCGTCTACCGGCTCATCGCGTCTGGCGTCCTCCCGAGCGTCCAGGTCGGGCGTTCCCAGTACACCCGCGTCTCGTCCGTCGATCTCGACGCCTACATCGCTGAGCATCACCTGGTACGGCGTGCCGGTCAGGCGAGCCCGTCGAAGACGAACCTGCCGAACCGGAAGACGGACGCCGCGTGATCACCGCCGCCGAGGAACGCTTCCGCCCGGACCTCGACCCGGCCTGCACGATCCCAGACCTACAGCGGATCATCGAAGACGCGATCGTCAACGACCCGCGTTCACTGCAACGACGGATCGGCCCATCCTCCCTGGGCATGCCGTGCGACCGATGCCTGGCGCTCGAACTGTCCGGCATCCTCGAACCGAGCACTGACGCCGCGTGGCTTCCGGCCCAGGGTCGTGCCGTCCACGCCTTCCTGCAAGACATCGTCGACACCTACCAGGCGACGACCGGCACCCAGCGCTACATCACCGAAGGCAAGGTCTCGGTGGGCACGGTCGGCGGCATCGTCATCGACGGTCACTCCGACTTGCTCGACACCTGGACCGGTTGCGTCGTCGACTACAAGGATCTCGGCATCACCTCCATCCGGAAGTACCGGAAACAGATGAGCGTGACATACCGCCACCAACTCCACCTCTACGGAAAGGGTTGGTACGACGCAGGATTCGTCGTCAAGTCGGTCGCCCTCTGGGCTCTGCCGCGCAACGGATTCCATATCGGAGATGGCTTCGTCTTCCAGGAAGCCTTCAACCGACCGATGGCCGTCGACGTGATCAACCACGCCGACATGCTCGCCCAGGCGATCACCGCCCTGGGACTCGAAGCCGTGCTCGCCCGACTCGGGGAGCACACCGGCACGGAGTTCTCGTGCCCAGACCCGAAGGCAGCCGACAAGGCAGCCAAGCAACTCGACGGACTCATCATGCCGTCGACCACCAGAAAGGCAACAACCAAATGAGTCAGCAGCCGAATGGCAACTGGGGACAGCAGAACGACCCCTGGAACCCGAACGCCCAGGCCCAGCAGCAGCAGGTCGCACAGCAGCAGCGAGCGATGAGCACCCCCGGCACGCAGCAGGGTCACTGGCCCTCCCAGCAGCCGCAGGTCGCCCAGGTCGCCGCGCAGACGACCGACCGCAGCGCGAACGACATCCTCATGGGAGCCGCGAACGCGCCTGCCTGGAAGTTCCAGAGTCCGGGCGTGACGAAGTCGGGCGTCGTGTGCTCCGCTCCGCAGACCCGGCAGGAACGCGAGTACGACCCGAACAACCCCGGTGGTGGCCTGCCGAAGACGTACCCGTCCGGCGACCCGATCTGGGGAATCCACGTCGAAGTGCAGACCGACGAGGTTGACACCTCGAAGGCCCACGACGACGGCAAGCGGACCTTTTACGTCGAAGGTCGACGGGTCAAGGATGCCCTCCGCACCGCCATCCGCAACAGTGGAGCCGCTGGGCTCGAAGTCGGCGGTCGCATCGACGTGACGCTGGACTCCTACAGCGTGCCTGGGGACCGCCGCAGTGGCATCAACTGGGTCATGCGCTACACCCCGGCCAGTGCCGCCGCCCCGGTCGCCGTACCGGCCGGACAGGCCGCTACCGCGTTCACCAACGAGCCCGTCTCGGCCGCTGACGCCGGTCGGGTCGCCTACGCCCAGCAGCAGCAGCAGGCCGCAGCCGCAGCCGCGTTCGCCCACGCCTACCCGGCCCCGGCTCAGTCCTACGACGAGCCGCCGTTCTGATCGAACCCGGCCTGACGTAATCCATACGCTCTGGCGTGTCATGTTGTGTCATGGCATGTCAGAGCGTATCGTCTAAGACGTAGTTACGGATGCCGACCGGCAGGTTTCACTGCCCGTGTCTTGCCGGTCGGATCCACGTTCCATCCCGCATCCGCGCACCTCCCGCCTGATCGCCTAGGAAGCCACGAATCCTCATGAAGCAATCACTCCGCACCGCCCGTCGTCACCTCAACCCGCGTGGCTTCACGCCCATGCAGTGGGAAATCCTCATCACGGTCGCCCTCGCGATCGTCGCCATCTTCGTCTTTATCGCCGTCTTTGAAGCCCTCCCGGCTCAGGCGTCGTCCCCCTTCCAGATCCGCCCCGTTAGCACCACCACCAAGTGAGAGAGAGCCAGGAATGACCACCGTCAACCACAACGGCTGGACCCAGAGCGACGACGGGAAGTGGCACCACGACTTGAAGCCGCAGGCCCCGCACCTGTCCGTCGTCCCGCCGAGCGAGCCGATCCCGTTCGACTTCAACCGCGATGCCGCCCCGCTTCGCCACAACGACGGCTTGAAGGTCCGGATGCTTCCGGACGGTGCCGACGAATGGATCGACCTCGACGGAGTCGTCGACAATGTCGCACTGCGTAGCGGGCTGGACGACACCCCGACATTCACGATCCGAGGCTTCATTGTCCGACCCGAGCGACACTGGGTGCAGGGACCGAACTGGGGATCCTGGGTCGAAGGTGAGCCCGAGGCCGACCCGTTCGCCCCTCTCGTCGCCGCAGCCGCAGCGACGGACCCCGACGACTACTGGACCGGCTCTGCCGCCCAGACCGCCGCCCAGGTCGACACCGACTGGGACGACTGCCTCACTCCGACGCAGGTCCGCGAGGCCGCGAAGACGTGGCAGCCCGTCGACGCGTGGCCGATCCGCAACGGCTCGCACGCTGTCATCACCTATGACAGCGGTCGCCGCTACCTGGCCCGGCTCGTCGACGGCCGCTGGGTCACCTCCTGGGACGCGATGGGCAGGCCATTCGCTTCGCTCGCGACCGCCCACATCACCAACGTCGCCGTCATCACCTCACCCGACACCGCCGCCTACCTCGAAAAGAACGGAATCGCACGATGAGCAGCAGCACGAACGAAATCTTCAACACCGACAA
>CAJDVS010000015.1_pt1 | contig 12038 bp, 10 predicted proteins | sample 7391291 | NCBI WGS metagenome assembly CAJDVS01 (sample SAMEA7055702, study PRJEB34461) | soil metagenome | biome: terrestrial ecosystem; feature: Peninsula; material: soil | place: Antarctica | collected 2016
ATAGCCGGTCACCCCCAGGAAGATCGCAGCGGAGAATCGATGGCGGATGATCGCCGTGCCGAGCGCCGCGACGATCAGCAGCGTTGCCACCGCCACCTCCGCGACCGACCCGAACGCGGGGAGGCCCGGCCAATCCCAGTGCCGGAGGAGTGCCCCGAGCGGGAGGAACGCCGCGGTTGCCAGGATCACGCCCATGTAGATGGGCAACGATCCGTTCTGCACCACTGCGGTGACCTTGCGCGCCGTGACCGCCAAGGCACGCAACGCCACGAGGTAGGCGTCGTCACTCTTCGGCGTGTGGCCCCCGACCGCGAGCACCGGCTGCACCAGACGGTTCGCGAGGACGATGAGTACGCCCCCGGTCAGGGTGATCACCGACAACACCAACGGTGTGGTCCAGCCGTGCCACAGCACCAGGTGGAGCCGTGCGTCGCCCAACCCGAGCCCGGCGGAAGAGACGGCCGCGAACCGGTCGACGAGGCGCGGGGCGACGCCGAGCACGACGCCCGCGGCACCGAGTACCGCAGCGGGTGCGGCGAATGCCCAGGACGGCGATGCCTTACAGGTTCCGGTTGGCGCAGCGTGGCGACGTCGAGGGTCGACGAATGCTCCGAGGTAGAAGCGCAGCCCATAGGCCACCGTCAGCATCGAGCCGCCGACGATGGCGATCAGGATCACGATGCTGCCCGTGACGTCTCCGCGCAGGAATGCGTCGTAGGCGGTTTCCTTCGCGATGAATCCGGCCAGGAGCGGCACGCCGGCCATCGAGGCCAACGCGAGCCCCGCAATGACTTCGATGACCCGCCAGCGCCCGTAGAACGCAGGAAGTTCCCCGATCGTGCGGGTACCTGCCTGTCGATCGAGGATGCCGACCACCATGAACAGGGTGGCCTTGAACGCAGCGTGCGCGACCAGCAGCATCCAGCCGGCGCGGGTCGCGGTTGGGGTGCCGACACCGAAGAGCACCACCATCAAGCCGAGTTGGCTGACGGTGCCGTGGGCGAGCAGCAGCTTGAGATCGATCTGGCGCATGGCACGCAGCCCACCGGCGACCAGGGTGACCAGGCCTACCCCGACCACGGTCGGGCGCCACAGCGGCAGCACCGCGCCCACCGGAGCGAGGCGGGCGATCAGATACACGCCGGCTTTCACCATGGTCGCCGAATGCAGAAACGCGCTCACCGGCGTGGGGGCTTCCATCGCGCCGGGGAGCCACGCGTGGAAGGGGTATTGCGCGGCCTTGGTGAAGGCCCCGAACAGGATCAGGATCACCGCGGCGGTGACCGTTGCCCCCTGGGGAAGTGGCCCGGCGACGATCTCGCTGAGCCGGTAGGTGCCCGCGGCGTGGCCGAGCAGGACGAAGCCGCCGAACATGGCCAGTCCGCCGGCGCCGGTGACCAGCAGCGCGTGCAGGGCGGCCGCTCGCGCGCGTGCCTCGGTGTTGGTGTTGCCGATCAGGAAGTACGACGTGATGGTGGTGATTTCCCAGCACGTGTAGAGGAAGAACAGGTTGTCGGCCTGGACGATGCCCAGCATGCCGCCCCCGAACAGCACGAGCAGCCCGGCGAGGCGACCCAGGTCTCGAGTGCCCGCGGCGAAGTAGGGCACGGCGTAGAGAAAAACCAGGATGCCCACGACGGCGATGATCGTGGTCATCGTGGCCGCCATGCCGTCCAGGCGCATGTCGAGGGCGAGTCCGAGGTCGGGCACCCAGTCGAGATGCTCGGTGACGACGGCGCCGCTCGCGACGCGGGAAAGCCGCGGAATCACCCAGATCAGTGCCGTCAACGGCGCGATCGCAGCAACGAAAAACGCTGCACGTCCCAACTTCGCTCCGCCGGCGACGAGGCCGAGCCCGAAGACCAGGAACACCCCAAGGACGAGAATCAAGCGATCACCGACACGAGGCGATTCTAGAGGGGTGTCCGGAGCGGGCAGACTGCGGAGATGGCCATTGCAGCATTGACCACACCCGCCACCGTTGCGCTCGTCGGAGCCGGGTGCGTTGCGGCGGTGAATTGGTGGTCCGTCACCGTCGGACGTCGCAAGGTCGAATGGGCCACCAAGCCCACGGTGATGGTGCTGTTGGTCGTGGCCGCGATCACGCTGACACCGGTCGACGGTGCGGTGCGTGCATGGATCGTGGTGGGCCTGGTGCTGTCGCTCGCCGGGGATGTGTTCTTGATGCTCCCCAAGGAACGGTTCATCGAAGGACTCGGCTCGTTCCTGCTGGCCCACGTCGCGTACATCGTGGCGCTGCTCATCACCGCGCACTCGCTGACCGGTGCGGCGGTGGGACTGGTGTTCGTTGCGGCAATGGTGGCGGTGATCGGCGCACCGATCGTTCGAGCCGTTCGAAAGCGACCCGAGTCAGGACTGCTCGTGCCGGTGATCGTCTACCTCGCGGTGATTTCGGCGATGGTCGTTGCCGCGGTCAGTACGACGAATCCTTGGGCGATCGCCGGCGCGTTGCTGTTCTATGTTTCCGACGGCGTGCTGGCCTACAACAAGTTCGTCAAACCGATCCCGATGGCACGTCCCGCCATCATGTCCACGTATCACGCCGCCCAGTTCGGTCTGACCCTGTCGTTGCTCGCATGAGCACATTGCGAGTCGGTGCGGTGATCCTGATGAGTACGGCGGTTCTCCTGGTCACCGGGTGCGCCAAGGGTGCGGGACTGAATACATCGGGGGTGGAGCGCGCGGTGACCGAGAAGCTCACGGTGGCCTACAAACCTCTGAAGGTGGGCGCCACCAAGTGCCCGTCGAAGGTTTCGTTGGAGAAAGGCACGACGTTCACCTGTGAGACCGAAGTGGCGGGATCGATGGTCGGCGTGAAGGTCACCACCACCGATGACGCCGGCGCGATCCGTTTCGAGACGACCAAAGCGGTGTTGCAGATCTGGGATGTGCAGCGGGACCTGGAAGCCAAACTGCATGCCGCCTACGACGAACCCGGCGATGTGCTCGACATCAAGGCGCAATGCAACGGCCTGGCGGTCCGCGTGCTCGCCGTCGGCTCGACTTTTCGGTGTGACGTGACCGTATCCGCCGAGAAGATGGTGCAGGAGGTCACGGTGGAGGACGCCACGGGCAACGTCACCTATCGGGCAGTTTCCTAGCAAGCCGCGGCGCGCTACGGTTTGCCGAGCCCCACGTGGAGGATCTGATGCGAGTAGTTGTCGATTTCGACCTGTGTGAAAGCAACGCGATCTGTATGGGTATCGAACCCACCGTGTTCGAAGTGCGCGACGACGATTATCTCTACGTCCTCGACGAGCACCCCGATGAGTCCAAGCGTCCGAAGATCGAAGAAGCGGTTCGGCGCTGCCCCAAGCAGGCCATCTCGATCGAAGAGGACTGACCGCTGAAGTCCATTGCCGTCGTCGGCGCGTCGGTCGCCGGCTTGGCTGCGGTCGACGCCCTTCGTGTTGCGGGTTACGACGGTGAAGTGATCGTCATCGGGGACGAGCCACACACCCCCTACGACCGTCCGCCGCTTTCCAAGCAGTTCCTGGCCGGCGACTGGGACGAACCACGGTTGGCTCTGCCCGGAGCAACGGGCGACGAACTGGGCGTCGACTGGCACCTCGGGCGAACTGCCAAGTCCCTGGAAGCGTCGACGCGCACCCTGACACTCGACGACGAAACCTCACTCGTCCCCGACGGCATCGTGGTGGCAACCGGGGCGCGGGCCCGAGCGCTTCCCGGTACCGACGCGATGACCGGAGTGCATGCGCTCCGCACATTGGACGACGCCCGTGCACTCGCCCACGACCTCGACGGCACCCCCGAGCGGGTCGTGATCGTCGGCGCGGGTTTCATCGGTGCCGAAGTGGCCGCCACCTGCCGAGCCCGAGGCCTCTCCGTCACGTTGATCGACCCGTTGGCCGCCCCCATGGCACGAGTCCTCGGGGCCACCATCGGCGGGGTGTTCGCCGACATGCACCGAGACGAAGGCGTCGATGTGCGCATGGGTGTGGGAGCACCGAGTGGCTCGAAGGATCGGGCTTGCGAATCGACGACGGCGTGGTGTGTGATGCCACCACCCACGCGGCCCCCGGCATCGTTGCCGCTGGTGATGTGGCGCGGTGGCCCAACCCGGTGTTCGATGACGAACTGATGCGCGTCGAGCATTGGGATCACGCATTCGACCAGGGCGAACACGCGGCTCGAGCCCTGCTCGCCGGCGACGCGGCGGAAGCCCACGCCCCGGTGCCGTGGTTCTGGTCGGATCAGTATGACCGCAAGGTCCAGCTCGCCGGCCGGGTTCGAGCGGACGACGAGGTTCATGTCGTCGATGGCAGCCTCGCAGAACGACGATTTGTTGCGCTCTATGGACGAGCCGGACGCCTGGTCGGCGTGCTCGGCATGAATCGCCCACGCCATGTCATGCAACTCCGGCCGCGCATTGCCGAGCGCATCTCACTGGCCGATGCAATGGCGACGTTCGCGACCTAGGCGAACATCACCAGGTCAGCGTGACGCAGCGCGCTGCGAGCGACGACGGGGTCCAGTGTCGGTAGAAGCCGCCGAGCGCGTCACCGGTGCGTTCGGTCCATTGGATCGCCGACGGCGCCTCCACGCGCTTCACGGCCTGGCGCATACCGCCCTCGTGGAACACGTAGCCCGCCCATACCCCCGGGTAGTCCTTCACCGATCCGATACTGGTCATGGTCAACGGGCCACGTCGCCAAAGTCGGTTGCGGTGGACGTGGCCGCTGGTGATCAACGTGTTGGGGTGCACCCTGGCGACATCGTCGAGCACGACCTGCGCTTCGGAGACGGGAACGCCGACGGGCCAGCCACTCGGGGCATGGTTGCGGCGAAGGTGATGGTGCATCGCGACCAGCGCCCCACCCGAGGTGCAATCGAGCGCATCGATGAGCGCGTCGTGCACGTCGTGGAGATGCCCGCGCTCTTCCCCGGCGACGGCGGTGTTGACCAGGACCAGTGACGATCCGCCGAGGTCGATGCGCTCCACGTCGGTCGTGAAGGTCAGCGGCGTGTCGCTGAGAACTTCCGCCGGCTCGATCGTGCGACGGGTCTTGGTTTCGTGGTTGCCGGGAATGATGTGTACCGGCAACCCCGCGCCCTCGAGCACATCTATCGCGGCCTGCCAGTACCCGGGGTGGGACTGATCGACCAGGTCACCCTTGACCACCAGCTGCTGTGCACCCCAGGTGCGAAGGTCGTCGATCGCGGCGCGCACGCACCGCAACGGGTGGGTGTCGGCCAGGGGGAGTGCCGCCGACTCGCCGATGGTGTGCAGGTATCCGAATGTGGTCTCGCCGACGTGCGCGTCGCTGATCGTGGCGATGCGGGCGAGCTCTGCGCCCGGGGGAGCGACTGGGGTGACCGCAGAGAGTTCGAGTCGGCCACCGGGCACGGCCTCGCCGGTCAACACCACCAGAATCCGATGGCCCTCGGGCAGTCCGTCGATCGTCACCGCCCCCGGGCCGCCGTCCGCGACGAGATCCACGATCGCATCGGCGGCGCGGATGCGTACCGGGCCGGGCCCGAGGGCGGCCCAGTCGAGTTGCAGCGAGGTCGGTTCCGCGGCGAAGACCCGGAGCGCGCGAACTCGGGGCATTCGCTGTGCTCGTGGCCGACGCTGACGGAGTCGGGCCAGGTCGGGGAGGTCGACCGTGCTGCGCAGCGCATGCGTTCCCGAGCGCAGCAGTCCTGAGCTTCCGCTGGGGAGCCGAGGTGCCGAACTCACCGCAACAGGGTCGTGAGTCGACCCCGCTCCCGGTTCGCCAACGCCACGGTCACCTGCATGCGTTCGATGTGTTGCGAGAACGCCTTGGTGGCCTGGGGCACTTCGTGGGAACCGAGGAAGTCCTCGACCCGTTGCGCCAATGTCGCGTCGGTGAATGTGCGCACCCCGGTGATCATCCGGGAAATGGCGTTGTTGGGCAGACGCTCCACCAACTCGTCCCAGTTGGTCTCGGCGAAGCCCCACGCTGCGGCCGCATTGGCGCGGTTGGTCAGGGCGCGGTTGAGCAGCCCGCCGGCGTCCTGGGTGCGAACCCGCTCGCCGAGCAGCATTCCCAGGAAGCGCTCGAACACCGCGGGATCGTCGGCATCGCCCAACGCCGCGAGATACCGCAGTTGCTCCTGGGGGGTGTCGGCTGTCTCGGATGCGGCGAGGAAGCGGTCGAACAGTGCATCGTCGAGATCGGCCGCGACGACCCGTACCGACGCGTCACCGAGTGCGGGGTCGATCGTCGTGTCACCGTCGAGCATGGCGTCCACGTAGCTGCGTGCACGCGTCGTCACGGATGCGTGGCGGGCGATCAATCCAAGTGCCTCGAAGACCGCGGCGCGCAGGTTGGTGACCTGTTCGGACTCGTCGCTGGCGGGTGACTCGCCGATTCGGTCTGCCAACGGACCGAGCACCTCGGCGGCCAAGCTCTGTACCGCAAACCGTTCGTCGTCGGCGGCAATCCGATTCAGGGTGGCCAACGAGCCGATGATGCGTCGCCACACCGACACGTCGTCGTCGGCGGCCAGCGCCCGGATCACCGACGCGATCGCTTCGGAATCGGCTGCCCCGGAAAGCACCGTCGCCCAGGTGTCGTCGACGAGCGTGTAGCGCTCGGTCGGGTCGAGTACGTCGAGGGCGACCGCAGCCAGCGCGTCGCGCAACTCGGGGTCGTAGTCGGTCCGGAAGAAGCCGGCTGCGTCTCGGTTGGCGACCAGCCAAGTCGGTTTCGACGGGAGCGCGACACGCGCCTCGCGCTCGGAGAGCAGCACGTCCAGTGATGCCACGTTGCCATCGTCGTCGGCCCAGCGAATCCCGACCGGAACCTCCCAGAGGGCCTGGTGCGACGGGTCGGGGAGGTAGCGGAACAGCCGCTGTGTCAGCACGAGCTCGCTGGTCGCGTCGTCGAAGGCCACGTGCACTTCGGGGTGGCCACCCTGGTAGATCCAGGTGTCGGCGACGCGGCGGACCGGTTCGCCGGTGGCTGCTTCGAGGGCGTCCCACAGGTCGGTGGTTTCGGTGTTGCCGTACGCGTGCTCTTCCAGATACGCCGAGATGCCCTTCCGGAACGGTTCGGCACCCAGGTACTGCTCGAGCATCCGAAGCACGGCGGCACCTTTTTCATAGGTGAGGATGTCGAACATGCCCTCCGCGTCGGCGGGGGACAGCACCTCGTATTCGATCGGTCGGGTGGCGGCGAGCGCGTCGGTGTCGAACGCGGCGCTGCGGCCCAACGCGAAGGTCGACCAACGCTTCCAGTCGGGTCGGAAGTGATCGACGGCCAGCATTTCCATGAACGTGGCGAATGCCTCGTTCAGCCAGATGCCGGTCCACCACTTCATGGTGACCAGGTCACCGAACCACATGTGGGCGAGTTCATGGGCGACAACGTCGGCGACGCGTTCCAGCTCCGGCTGGGTGGCGGTGGCGGGATCGACCAGCAGCGCCGTCTCCCGGAACGTGATGCAGCCGAGGTTCTCCATCGCACCGAACGCGAAGTCGGGAATGGCCACCAGGTCGACCTTGTCACCGGGGTAGGGGATGCCGTAGTAGGACGAGAAGTACCGCAGGGCGCTCGCCCCGATGTCCAGGCCGAAGTCCGCCAGGTGCGCCTTGCCGAGCGGGTGCACGACACGCAGCGGCACGCCGTCCACGTCGACCACTCGGGTGGCTTCGAGCGGTCCGACCACGAATGCCACCAGGTAGGTGGACATCACCATGGTGTCGGCGAAACGCACCCGGACGGTGTGCTCGCCGGCGGGGGCACGCTCGACCTCGGCGCCGTTGGACAACGCCAGAAGGTCGTCGGGGACCACCAGGGTGACGCCGAAGACGGCCTTGAAGTCGGGCTCGTCCCAGCACGGAAACGCCCGACGTGCATCGGTCGACTCGAATTGAGTGGTTGCCAGGGTGCGTTCGACACCTTCGGCGTCGGTGAACCGTGAGCGGTAGAAGCCGCGCAGTTTGTCGTTCAACACGCCACGGAAGGTGATGTCGAGGGTGGCCTCACCGGCACGCATGGGCTCGCCCTGGCTGGTGAGGGTCAGTCGTTCGAGGTCGTCGTCGAGGGCGGCCGTCAGCGTTGCGGTCGATCCGTCGGCGCCGGTGATGGTGGCTTCGTCTATTTCCAGTTCGGCGGCGTGCAACACCAGGGCATCGGTTGCCTCGACGATGTCCACCGCAATCCGCGCCGTACCCGAGAATGTGCCCGCGGTGAGGTCGGGGACGAGCTCGAGGTCATACCGCGACGGCACAGCCGTGCGCGGCAGTCGGTGAGGATTGGGGGCGCCGGTGAGGTCGGACACGAATTCTCCTGAGGTGCGGACGCGCCGGATCAGGCGCGGGGCTCTGATCGTACTGGCGTCCGGCGCGACACCCGCCCGAACGCATCGCACTTCAGATTCGTGCCAAGATTGCCGATTGAAGACAGATTGCTAACGTTCTGGTTTCGGAAGTCCCGAGACTGGCCTTCGTCAGGGCTGGGAACGACCGGTAGCACTCGAGGATTTCGCCATGTCAGCATTTCCCAGCCGACGTTCGCCGCGGCACCTCGCCGTGTGTGCGGCCATGGTGTTGGGGCTGGGCGTGGTGGCAGCGGTTCCGGCCTGGGCCGACGAGACGCCGCCGGACTCCACTCCGGTGACGACCACGGTTCCCGACACGACGGCGCCCCCGACCACGACGGCGGCTACGACAGCGCCTCCTGTCACGAGCGCACCGCCGGTGACCCAAGGGCCCACCCGCCCGGGAGCGACCACGACCACGGTCCCCAAAGAGGACGATGCGGCCACCACGACCACGGCACCGCCGGTCGACGAGGACTCCATCGGCTACGCGAACACGCCGGCCCCCCAGGTGCCCTCGGCAGACTCCGACCCACTGTTCCATGCGGCCCGCACCGTCGATGCCGACCTGCGCAACGTCGACATCGCTCGCATTGCGTTCGAAAAGGCGAAGGCTCGCTCACTCGCCCACGACGACGTCGCCGCGGCATCCAAGGTGATCACCGAAAAGAAGGTCGAAGTGCATGCGGCGGCCCGCAAGCGTCTGGAGGCTGCGGATGAAAGCCTGCGCGCTGCGGCGCTCTACGCCTACACCGGCTACGGCGCCGAACAGACCGCGGTCGACAACCCCGAACTCAACGGCGCCACCACGGTGCTGCCCTACGTCACCTATGTGCGGGTGAGCATCACCCAAGCGACCAATACGGTCAACGAGCACACCGCGCACACCAAGGCGACCGCCGCGGCGCTGGCCTCGGCCAAGGCGAACAGTGACGCAGATGCCGCTGGTGCTGCCGCCGACAAGCGTGCCTACACCGAAGCGAAAGCGACCTTGGTCGAGGCAAAGGACAAGCTCAAGCGCGACATGGCCGCGCTCGAAGATCTCGTCGGAAGCATCTCCGACCTGGCGCCCGGCAGTCTCCAGAAGCTTCCCAAGAACGTGAAGCTGCCCGAAGGGGTACACGTGGTGGAGAGCCCGGCCGGATCGATCGTCGTGCCCGCCAAGGCGGATCCACGCACGGTCATCGCGTTGCAGTTCATCGTCGGCCAGCTCGGCAAGCGTTATGTCTGGGGTGCGACGGGTCCGTCGACCTATGACTGCTCCGGGTTGATGCTCCGTGCGTACCAGGCTGCCGGAGTCACCACCATTCCGCGGGTGTCCCAGGCGCAACAGATCTGGGCAACTCCTGTCTCGGCACTCGAAGCCCAGCCTGGTGACCTGGTGTTCTTCGGAACGCCCGCCTATCACGTCGGCGTGTACATCGGTGGAGGCTTGATGATCAATGCGCCTTACACCGGGACGGTCGTGCGCATCGACAAGGTCTGGTCGAGCGTCACAGGATTCGGTCGGCCCATCTGGTCGACGCCTGCGCCCGACGCCTGACCGGAGAGGGTCGCGAAGCCCGGTAGTGTTCGGGACTTCTATGACCCATCCCACTGCCTCTTTGGACGTCGTCGCGATCGGGAGTGCGATCGTCGACGTACTGTCCCAATCCACCGACGAGTTCCTGGAATCCCAAGGACTCGACAAGGGCGCAATGGCGCTCATCGATGCCGACCGGGCCGACGAGCTCTACGCCGCGATGGGCCCGGGCGTCGAAGCATCGGGCGGATCCGCCGCCAACACCGCCGCCGGTGTGGCGTCCTTCGGTGGCCGGGCGGGGTTCATCGGCAAGGTGCGCGATGATCAGCTCGGTGACGTGTTCGCCCACGACATCACCGCGATCGGCGTGAAGTACTCGACCGCACCGGCGACGGAGGGACTTCCCACGGCTCGCTGCCTGGTGCTGGTCACCCCCGATGCACAGCGCACCATGAGCACCTTCCTCGGCGTGGCCGGGTCACTCGGTGTCGACGACGTCGACGACGGCCTGGTCGCCGAGGCATCGGTCGTGTACGCCGAGGCGTATCTCTGGGATGCGCCGCCAGCAAAAGCTGCCCTCGAGCACGCCTATGCGGTGGCTCGTGCCGCGGGTCGAACGACCGCCTTCACGCTGTCCGACGCGTTCTGCGTCGATCGTTTCCGAGACGAGTTCATCGCGCTCATCGCCGACCACGTCGACATCGTGTTCGCCAATGAGCTCGAGATCTGCTCACTGCTGCAGGTGGACACGTTCGACGAGGCACTCGCCGAGGTGCGCACCCGTCCGGGCACCTGGGCGTTGACCCGAAGCGAGAAGGGCTCGGTGATCGTCGTGGACGGTGACGTGTCCACGGTGGCGGCCGCTCCGGTCGCCCATGTCGCCGACACCACCGGCGCCGGCGACCTGTTCGCGGCCGGGTTCCTGTTCGGTCACACCCGCGGGTTGACGCCGGCGCAATGCGCGCAGCTGGGATCGCTCGCCGCGGCGGAAGTCATCTCGCACATCGGTGCCCGCCCGGAAGTGCCGCTCACCGATCTCATCCCGGAAACCATCGTCGCCGCGATCGGCTAGGTCGCGGGTTCGTCCTCGGGGGGATGGAACTGGAACTTCAGGTCGCCGAGGCGCACCAGGGTCGATGCGATCCAGCCCCCCATGACCCCGAAATGGCGATCGAGCATCGAGCCGTCGGTGAGGGTCGCCTCGTCGAGTTCGTATGTGCCTTCGTAGCTGACGCCGATGGCATACGCGACGTCCTCGAGGTCGAGGCCATAGGCCATCTCGATCGTCGGACCCGAGCGCACCAACGTGGTCGTACCGACCGCGGCGCTCTCCTGGGGCAACGCCGCCAGCACGGTCGCGGCGTCGGGCATCGCCACCAATCGCTGTATGCGGAACCCGATCTCCATTTCGATACGCGGTGGCTCACCGAAGGGTTCGCCGATGTACCAGGAGCGGTAAGCGGTTTGGGCCCAGGTGGGCCAGTCAAGGGTGAGGTCGGCCCTGGTGCGTGGCGGCGCGCCTTCACCCGGCAGCGAATATGACGTCTCCCAGGTGAGGTCGCCGAGCAGCACGTCGGACTGGAAGCGCTCCTCGAAGGCTTGCCGCTCCAGGAATGCGCCTTCCACGGCGTCGCGGAGCGCGCCGATGGCATCGGTGAAAACGTGATCGAGCATCGGCGGCTCAGGCTAGTGCCGCAGTTCGGGGTGCCCGGGAGCACCGAGTAACGTGCCATCCTTCGGGCTGTAGCGCAGCTTGGTTAGCGCGCCTGCTTTGGGAGCAGGAGGCCGCGGGTTCGAATCCCGCCAGCCCGACCAACCAGATCATCATCGTCGTCGAACATGAGGGCCGTACTCCGGCCACCGGCGCCGGCACCGACGGGTTCGCCTTGGGCGAGAGCCATGACCTGACGTCGCCGCTCTGCGACGACGGGACCGAAGTCATCGGCATCGACCTCGAGGAACCGGGCTATCGCGAGGATCGTCTCGATCATCACGCTGTTCGGGTCCATCTGGCCATCCCAAAGCTTCTTGAGTGCGTGATGCGTCGTGTAGACGCCGGTCGTTCTGAAAATCGTTGCCGCCATCCGACCGTCGCTCATAGGACCGTGGCGTTCCAGCCAGGCGTCGCGGGCTTGGACGGCGCGCTCAGCAAGGTCGGCTGCGGCGTTGAGGTTAGGTGCTGGTC
>CAJDVS010000029.1_pt1 | contig 11581 bp, 14 predicted proteins | sample 7391291 | NCBI WGS metagenome assembly CAJDVS01 (sample SAMEA7055702, study PRJEB34461) | soil metagenome | biome: terrestrial ecosystem; feature: Peninsula; material: soil | place: Antarctica | collected 2016
AACGGGATCGACTCCATCAGCGAGTAGGCGATGCGGAGGCCGGTTCCGGACAGGAGATCGTCGAGTAGCGAATACCCAGCGAAGCCGTTCGCTACGGCGAGAACGAGCAGCGTGACCCCGAAAAACCAGTTGATGTCGCGCGGCTTGCGGAATGCTCCAGTGAAGAAAATCCGGGCCAGGTGCGCCACGATGCACGCAATGAATACCAGCGCGGCCCAGTGGTGGATTTGTCGAAACAACAGGCCGGCGCGCACGTCGAAACTCAGCTTCACGGCCGACTGGTACGCACCGGACATCTGCTGTCCTACGAGCGGTCGGTAGCTGCCGTGATACACAGTTTTCGCCTGACTCGGAACGAAGAAGAACGTCAGGTAGATGCCGGTAAACACCAGAACGACGAACGAGTACAGGGCGAGCTCGCCGAACAAAAACGAGAAATGGTCGGGGAACACCTTGCCGAGCGCTTTGCTCGTGAAGCTCGCGGCACCGACGCGATCATCGAGGGCCGTGGCGAGGCGCAGGCTCAGTGGACGGTGTCGCTTCCGTCCATGGTGTCCCACTGCCCTCCCGGCTGTCCCCTCGGACATCAGCGGTTCCAGAAGCCGGGACCGACGGGTTCGTGGTAATCGCTCTCGGCGATCAGGTAGCCGTTGGCGTCGACCCCGAGTGGGAGTTGCGGCAGTGGCCGGCTAGCGGGTCCGAACTCGGGTTCGGCGCCATCGAGGACATTGAACAGCGACTGATGACACGGGCACACCAGCATGTGGGTATCGGACTCGTACAGCCCGACCGGACAACCGGCGTGAGTGCACACACGGGAGTAGGCGACACAATCATCGACGGTCCACGTCTCACGACCGGGCTTCGGCCGGAAGTCCGCATTGCCGTACTTGATCACGACCGTCTGCGAGTTCGCCGGGTCGACCATGCCTTCGGGGAACACCGGCACAGCGCTGCCGTCGGCGAGGTCGGACGGGCGGAGCAGGTCCCCGGTTTCGGTGACGAGCCGACGGCCCTTGTGCCACGGCGTTGTGCGTAACGAGTCACCAGGCTGTGGCCCGAGAGACCGGAATGGAAAGAGCGCCGCGATGCCGCTAGCGGTGAGTCCTAGTCCGGCAAAAGCCAGCACCAACCGCCGACGCACCAGCACGTGCTCGCCACCCTCGAATTCCGCGGCGAACTGCGAACGTTCCGCATCAGTCGAACGAAGCGTTTCTCGTTCCTGTTCGTCGTGGCCTCCGGGGAGGGTCGCGTTGGCCCAGATACCGAGTCCCAGCGCGAAGCCGGCCAGTGCGACGCACGCAGCCGCACCCTCGACTTGCGTGTTGTTGCTGCCAATCCAGTATTCAGCGGCGAACGCGATCGCGCCGAGCGTCGCCGCCGCGAAGGATGCGAGGATCGCGAACTCGACGCCGCCGCCCCCCGCGTGGTCGTCTCGCGTCTCGGTCACCGGCTCTCGCTGCCCGGGTGCGCCCGATCCAAACCACAATCGAAAAATATTTAGTCGGTGCACGGTTTGCCTGCAGCCCGAACGTTTCCTTTCAAAGAATCTGGATAAATATGTTTCGGATCGTGCCGGCGGGGGATGTTTGTAACAACCCCTTCCCAAGGAGCAGCGATGTCCCTCACTTCGGTCACGCACAGAACTCGGTCACGTACGCAGCACGACGGTCTGGACGGCGTGCTCGCACGCGTTGTGCAGCCAGAAGATGTCGCGCAAGCAAAGGCGACGGTGCCTCGACAGCTGGATGGGACCGACGATTCCCCGGCGGTCGACGAACAAGTGTGGCTCGCACACGTGTGCTACGCCAGAACTCGCGACGCGGGCCTGCGGCGCGTACTGGTCGACGAGTACCGCAGCTATGTGCTGTCGTTGGCCACCCGGATGTACCGGGAGGGGGAACCTCGTGACGATCTCGCGCAGGTCGCATTCGAAGGACTTCTGCAGTCGTTCGATCGGTTCGATCCGGCACGGGGGATCCCCTTCGTGGGTTTCGCGACACCGACCATCCTCGGTGGACTCAAGCGTCATTACCGCGACACCGGTTGGCTCCTGCGGGTACCGCGGCGCGTCCACGAGCTGGTGTCACCTGCGAGGCGAGCGGGCGAGGAACTGTCCGTAGAGCTCGGGCGGGAGCCGAGCACGCGTGAGGTGGCCGCCCGACTCGGCGTCGACGTCGAGGATCTCTTGATTGCTGAGGAGGCGTCGAGCGCGCGCGCGACGACGTCCCTCGATCTGCCGCCGGACGAGGGCACGACGCCGCACGACCGGCTCGGTGGCCTGGATCCAGAAATTGCCCACCTCGAGAACATGCTTTCGCTTCGTCAGGCTTTGGGTGAGCTCTCCGAGCGAGACCAGGAGACGATTCGCAGGTATTTCTTCGAGAATCAGTCTCAAGACGAGATTGCCAAGGCATTCGGCGTGAGTCAGATGCAGGTGTCGCGCTGGATCACGAGCAGCTTGGCTCGTCTGCGAAGCTGGCTCCCTGCTGACTGATGCATCATCAGATTGGTGCGTGGACAGTCGGTACAGTCTCGTTGGCAACCTGGTGCAAATTCTGTAGTGGAGGTGTGAGTGGAGTTCGATTCGGGTTTTCGATGCGAACTCGTAGCAGGTGCTCCTTCGCTCGTTGTTGCATTCTTCGGTGAACTCGACGCGGCAGCTTCCGATGCAGCGTGGGCCGAGATTGCGGCTCTTCTCGACGACAACACCGAAGGGCTCGTCATCGACTTGTCTGGGCTCACTTTCATAGACTCACGTGGGTTGAGCGTGCTGATTCGGGCGTGGCGAGCGCTTGGAGCGGTCGACGGTCGACGCGTCACCCTGCGCGGCCCCAAGGAGAGCATCCGGCGCACACTCGAGGTAGCCGGAGTCGCTCAGGCTTTCGAGATCATCTGACGTTCAGTCGTCCGTCGCGCTAGCTCGAGAAACCGTACTCACGGGATCTACCGGCTGACGCAGCGAGTTCGGAGCGGTATGGCGTGACGACCTGGTTCATCGAAACTGGTGAAGGTCAGTTTCATGCCGGCCCTTAGGTTTTGATGAACTTCGCGAAGGTGAGCCTGTTGTGATCGAGGTCGATGCTGAAGTGGTCGACGAGTGGCTCGAGGAGCCGCTCGGAGAGTCGGTCCGCCGCGTAATCGCGCATGGGTGGTGTGGCAAACATTCCGGCCACCTCGACGTCGATTCGTTCATCCCTCATGTCAAGGACGACCGTGATCTCACCGGCGTGGCCAACCTGACCCATGACCAATGCGCACGACTCGCTGAGCGCGGCTCGCACATCATCTACGAATCGAATGCTGTAGTCCCCGAGCGAGAGCGCACCTGCAGCGGTGAGTCGTATGACGCGGATGAAGTGTGGATACGACGGCACGGTGAGCCGCACCCTGCCGTTCTCGGTCGATTCATCCACGGTCATGGTTGCGATCGTACGCAATGGAATGAACAATGCGACCGGCTTGCGCTGGTACCGAAAAACGGTCGACGCGGCAGGAACGCCATCCGTGCGAGTCGTCGAACGCGACCGTCGCAAGCAACTCGCCCTGGTTCATGCCTGGTTCGGCGGTCTCGTAGCGGTGTCCTGAGCCCTGTGTCCGAAATGGCGTTCCGCGCCGTGCGCTGATGGGTTCGGTTGGCCACAGTGGAACTGCTGCCCGTGCGGAGTCCGCTGAACCAGATTCGTCGTGGGAGCAGACGAGGCCGACAAAAAAGTTTGGCGCACCCGGGAGTGGTCAGTGCTTTCATAACAGACGCCGCTCAACGGGAGCCTCATCATGGGAATCATCATTGTCGTACTCGCGCTTGCGCTGATACTGGGAGGCCTCGGATTCGCCATACACGCGCTCTGGTGGATCGCAGTGATCTTGTTCGTATTCTGGTTGATTGGCTTCGTAGCCCGTTCCGGCGAGGGTCGTTGGTATCGCTGGTAGCAGCCGGTCCGAAGTACGCGCATCAATGCAGAGGTCCCCGAAGTCCACTCGATGGAGAGTGGACTTCGGGGGCTTCTGCGCGTTCGGTTCGACGGAATTGGCGGACAGACTTGGATCGAGCGACTCCGCAGTTCGGAGCACCGGGCCCGGGTTTCGAACCTCCTGGTGCATTGCTTCAACGACTGATCGGATCTCGAGTGGACGGCGGCATGTTTCAATTCGGCCGCCGGGTCGGGCTTGTTCTCTGTTGATCATGTTTCATTGCACGCGCTGCGGGAAGGGCTTGGCATGGACGCCATAACCTTGCTCAAGAACGATCACCGGACTGTCGAGAAGCTTTTCAAGTCATTCGAGAAGGCTGGTGACCGCGCATACACCGAGAAGCGGAAGCTGGTCGACAAGATGATCGAGGAACTCTCGATCCATGCTGGCATCGAAGAGATGCTCTTCTACCCGGTGACCAGAGCGACTGTGCCGAAGGTCGAAGACGAGGCATTGGAGAGCATCGAGGAGCACCACATTGTGAAGTGGGTGCTCTCGGAGCTCGAGGGTTTGGACCCGAAGGACGAGCGATTCGATGCCAAGGTCACCGTGCTCATCGAGAATGTGCGCCATCACGTCGACGAAGAGGAGTCCGACTACTTCACGGTGGTGCGTGACGAACTCGGCCGGAAGGCGCTCTCCGACTTGGGTGACGCGATGGTGGAGGCGAAGTCCACGGTTCCGACTCATCCGCACCCGCGGGGTCCGATGGTCCCGCCCGGGAACGTTGCCGTCGGATCCGCCGCCGCAATCGTCGACCGCATCGGCGACACGGTGAGCGGGGCGGCGCAGGGCAGTGTCGCCGCAGCGCAGGACCTGATCAACCGGATCCGCGGATCCCGAAAACCGGTGAGTGCACCACAAGGATCGAGCAAAGCTCGCAAGACGGCCAAGAAGATTCGCGCCGGATCTGATCAGGTCGTGGAAGAGTTGATCGGGGTTGTGCGGGATGCAAAGTCGACCGGAGAGTCCAGTACGAAAAACGCCAAGTCAAAGGTGGCGACGTCGACGAAGGCAGCCAAGACCGGCGCCAAGCGAACCGTTACGAGCGCTCGCAAGGGCACTCGGAACACGGTCACCACCGCGAAGCAGGCTGTCACGTCGACCAAAAATACGGCCAAAAAGGGCTGAGTCGGTGCGCAGACTGTGTCGGTTGGCCGTCGGGGTCTCGCCTCAGGGGTGAGGTAGTCGCACGACCGTGAGGAAGAAATCGTCGACTTGGCGAACGACACTTACGAACGTGTCGAAGTCGACCGGTTTGGTGACGTAGGCATTGGCATGAAGGTTGTAACTGCGGATCACGTCTTCCTCGGCATCCGAAGTGGTCAACACCACGATGGGGATGGTCCGAAGCTCGGGATCTTCCTTCACGATCGCAAGGACCTCTCGCCCGTCGAGGCGAGGTAGATTGAGGTCGAGAAGTACCAGGTCAGGCCGTGGAGCGTCGGTGAATTCACCTTGTCGGCGCAGAAAATCGAGCGCTTGCTCACCGTTGTCGACCACGTGCAGGTTGTTCAGCAATTTGCTGTCCTTGAGGGCCTCGCGGGTCATGAGCACATCACCCGGGTCGTCCTCGACGAGCAGCAGCTCGATCACTGATGTCGGATCGGTGGCGTTCACGTGTGTTCCCCCTTGTTCTCAGTCGGCAGAGTGAAGCAAAGTCTGGCCCCGGGATGGTCATCCGTGTCCAGCCAGAGTTGGCCACCGTGGTGCTCGACGATCTTGCGTGCGAGGGCCAACCCTATGCCGGTGCCTTCGTACTCGGCTCGGCCGTGAAGTCGTTGGAAGATCACGAACACCCGCTCGGCGAACCGCGGCTCGATGCCGATGCCATTGTCGGCGACGGTGAACCACCAGAAGTCGTCAGCCTGCTCGGCGCTGATCGCGACTTCGGGTGGTGCTTCGGTGCGAAACTTCACCGCATTGCCGATCAGGTTCTGGAACACCGCTGTCAGCAGGCTCCGATCGCCTCGCACGACGGGAAGCGGCGTTGAGCTGATCGTCGCTCCGGAAGTTCCGATCACGTCCGCCAAGTTCAGTTCGGCGTCTCTCAGACATGCGTCCAGGTCAACGTCTGAGAAGTTCTGATCGTTGCGGCCGACCCGGGAGAAGGCCAGAAGGTCGTTGATCAGTAACTGCATTCTCCGGGCACCGTCGACGGCGAAGTCGATGTACTCGTCGGCCCGGTCGTCGAGATTTCCGCCGTAGCGCTGTTGCAGCAGCTGCGTGAACGACACCACCTTTCGGAGGGGCTCCTGAAGATCGTGCGACGCGACGTAGGCGAACTGTTCGAGGTCCCGGTTCGACCGTGCAATCTCCTGGTTGGTAGCCAACAGCTCGGCGCGAGCTGCGGAAACCTTCTGGAGTTCGCCGACGACGCGGTGTCGCATCGCTTCGGTGTCATCAGCGAGCCGCACCAGTTCGGGTGTGCCCGAGCCGGTGATCTCGTGGGTCAAGTCCTCGGCCACCACGAGTCGCACGTCGGCGGCGATCGCTTCGAGCGGTCTGGTGACGAGTCGTCGCAAAGAGAGCGCGATCAGCAGTCCGACACCGACTATCAGGACAAGGCTGGAGCCGAGGAGTGCTACGAACGTACGGGTGTTCTGATCGAGGTTGTGCGCGGCGACCGCTCGGGTGTGTGCCAGCGTGACGTCGAGCGCCGTCATCGCGGAACGCACTGCATCGTAAAGCGTCGCGCCGGTGGTGAGAGCCGCGGTGACGTCGAAGCCATCGGGCCTCGTACGCAAGGCCGTGATCGAGGGATCGACGTACTGGCTGTGCCAGGCATCGATCCGGTGTTCGACAGTATGTAATTCGGCGCGCCCGCGTGAGTCGCCGTCGAGGATCTGATCGAGGCGGGACAGGCTGGTCAGCTCGGTATTGCGGCCACTCTCGTACGGGGCCAAGAACGTGTCGTCGCGGGTCAGCGCAAAGCCCCTCAGTCCGCTCTCCTGGTCAGCGAGTGCGGTGCGCAATTGGACCGAAGCCAGCGCTGCGGGTGTGGCACTCGAGACGAGTTCGGCGCGCGCCCGGGTCACTTGGATCAATGAATAGCCGGCGCCGGTGGCGATCAGCGCAATCACGACACACACCTCCCGATCGCGCCGAGTCAATCCTGTTGCCATCGCTTCGACGGAGAGAACAGGAACATGGCCAGGTCGTCGGCGATCGGGCCACCGTTGGCGGTTTCGACGCCGAAGCGAATCCGGTCTGCCAGCGTGCCGAGGTGGTCAGTGCCTGGCAGGACAGCAGAGGCGATCCTGGTGAGACCCTCGGTTTCGAGCCGTTCGCCGTTCGCCTCGTCGAGGCCCACGATGAGGCCGTCCGTATAGAGCATCCAGGTCCACGCGCGCCCGATATCGATTATGGTTGGTTCCCAGACGGCGTCGGGAAACACTCCGAGCACCGGTCCCCGGTGGTCCAACGGCTCGGGCCCGACCTGTCCGGGGTCGAGCCGAAACGGGCCGGGATGACCAGCGAGACGCACTTCGGCACGCGTGAGGTCGGCGCTCAGCACCACATCGCACGCGGTGGTGAAGAGATGGCCAACGTGGCGTTCTGCCACGAGAACCGTTTGCAAGTGCGGCAACACCTCGCTGGCGGGCACACCTGCGAGTACCAGTGTGCGCCACGCGACCCGGAGAGAGACGCCGACCGCAGCCTCGTCAGGCCCATGACCACACACGTCGCCCACGACGAATCGGAAGCTGCCATCTTCGAGTTCGACTGCGTCGTAGAAGTCACCGCCGAGAAGCGACTCGCCGCCTCCCGGCGAATAGCGTGTTGCCCACTGGAACTCGGTACTTCGTAGTAAAGGATGGGGTAGCAAGCCATGCTCCAACCGGATGTTCACGGTTCGGCGGAGTTCGGTTTCACGGAGCTGATGCCGCATGACAGAGCCGCGTTTTCGTTCAATCGAGTAGCGGATCGAGCGGTTGAGTTTCTCGGGGTTGACGTTGCCTTTCGCGAGAAAGTCCTGTGCTCCGAGCTCGACGGCCCGACTCCCCAGGACGTCGTCGTCGATCCCGGTCAGCACGACGACAGCTGCACTTCCCGCAAAGTCGAGTGCTGCGGCAAGCGCATCGAGTCCTGACGCGTCGGGGAGTCCCAAGTCGAGCAGGACGCAATCGGTGTCGGTGTCGATCATGCGGGCAGCTTCGGCGAGACTCGTGGCGCATCCGCATTGCGTGGTTTCCTCCCAAGCGCCAACCGATTGCGAGAGCATCTCACGCACCAGCAACGCGTCGCCGGGATCATCCTCCACGAGGAGCACTCGGGGTGCCCTCATGATCTGGACGGCTGGCAGTGGACAGGCGCGGCCCGCTCTCGAGACACTTGGCCTTGGAGAATCACGGCCACAACCTACCAATCGGGCATCCGGCTGGCCCCGAACCTCGAGCAGATAGGCGTCGAAGCGGTAGCGACCGTCACGTCGGGCACGAGCGAGCCTGTCGCCCAGGCTGCCTCTGCGCCCGCGTTCATAGGGGCAGTCCGTCTTTGAGGGACTCGATGACGTAGTCCGCGCCGCCCGAGCGGAGCTGGTCGGCGTCGAAGTTGTGGCTGGCCACGCCCACGCACTTGATGCCAGCGGCATGGGCTCCTTCAGCGTCGCTAGGGGTGTCCCCGACGACCAGGCAGTCCTCTGGGTTTACTACTTCGCCGTAGACGAGAGCGGCTCGCGAAAGCGCGATGCGGGTGAGCTCGCCCCGGTCGGTGGAGTCGGAGCCGTAGCCACCGAATGAGAAGAATCGGTTGAGCTTGGCTCGGTGCATCTTGATATGTGCGGCGGCCTCGAGGTTGCCGGTCACCACTCCGAGTAGGTAGCCCTTGTGGAGAAGTTCGGGCAGCATGTCTTCGACACCGTCGAGGACCCGGTAGTCCTCGGAGTCAGCCACCGTTTGGTAGAGGTAGTGCAGTCGCCGCTCCAACAACTTGGCGAACTCGTCGTCGCTCGGCTGGCGATCCAATACTGCTACGAAGGTCTGGCGGCCTACGTCGGGATCGGTCATGCCGTTGTCGGTGAATTCGCCGATGTCGGCGGGAATGCCATAGAGCTCGTCGAAAGCCATCCGCCACGAGGCCGCCCCGGCGCCGCCGCTGATGATCAGCGTTCCGTCGATGTCAAAGAGAATGGCGAGGTATTTCGGTGCCATGGATGCGCTCCTTTGGATTCGTGATTTTCGAGCACGCCGACGCCGACGCCGGCGTCGGCGACGAGCCAGAGGACTTGGGTCGACTTCGATCCCGAGAGTTGAGGGTCAAGGCCATTCTGTCGGCTTCTCGTCATGCCCGCCGGAACCCTTGTGCAGGGCGACGGGGTATTCACTTTCGATTCATTCCACCTGAGGTCGAGAACGTCCAGTCGGTGATCAGGCCGGCGGCGGTGACGAGGATTGCTGCCACCGCCGCGTCTGACACACCTTCGACGGCGGTCTGGGAGAGGGTGCCGTACAGGAACGCGATGCTGCAGGTCACGGCGTAGAGCACGGCGACCAGCCGCAAGGTGAACGCTTCCGGTCCGGCTGGAGTGGCGCAACGTTCCGAGGCAGATGAAAGGGTCCAGAGCCGTCGTCGCCTCGACTCGTGCTCACCGGACAAGTGTTTCAACAACTGTCGCACCGATATGGCGGCCGTCGGCGTCGCGATGTCGGCTCATTTCACCAGACCGGCAACGACGTTGATGGTCAGGGCGACGATGACCGCTCCGAACAGGTAGGACAAAAGTGCGTGCGACAGCGCCGCCCGTCTTATTGGCCGAGATCTGATGTCGGTGTCAGAGACTTGGAACGTCATGCCGATCGTGAACGCGAAGTATGCGAAGTCCACGAAGTCCGGGTCGTCGTCGCTGTTGAAGTCGATCCCGCGAGCTGGCACTTCGTAATGCAGCCTCGCGTAGCGCATCGCGTACAGCGTGTGAACAAGTGCCCACGACAGGAAGACCGTCGCGACACCGACGCTCGTGAGCGCGGCAGCGAGTGCCCCGGACTGTGATTTCGCCTTCACCACAGCGAACGCGGCTCCAACGAGACTCACGACTGCGGCGCCGCAGAGCAGGAGTCTCGTGCTATCGCGGCTGTCGTCCTCGAGGCGGGATCGGGCGCGGGTCGCAGACGCATCCAGTGACCGAAGAGTGCCCCAGGTCCAACCCATCATCACCGCGGCGATGACGTCCCAGCCGACGAGCACCGTCAACTGCCACACGGTGACAACGGCTGCAGCGGCAGCCGCACACCCACCGATCAAGAGCGCGACGATCATGCGGGCGCGTTCGCTCGCAACCGTCACGTTCATAGAAGTGCACTACCCGAGCTCGCGCGTTCGAAGCACTTCTGTCCAGGACATTGCGCGGGGACCTGGAAGACGGCTCGAACTGTTCAGTGACCATGGGTAACCGGATCGATTACCCAAAGGCTGATGTCGACCTCACGTGTAGGTATTGCTCCGGCGATCACGCCCACGTACCAACACTTCACGCCGCTGTCTACTGGTGAGCAGGTAAGTTGTTTAATGCGCACTTTGGCGGGAAGACAAGGTTCATGTATATCGGAATCGGCACCATCATCGTTATCTTGCTCATCGTCATCCTCATAATGGCTATGCGTGGTCGTGCGCGCGTCTGACCTCTCGCGACCTGACGGGGTCCGTCCGACCCGTCAGGTCGCGTAGGGCTGATTACGCTCTTGAGGGGTACGCGAACCTTCAGCGCACTACCCAGACCCCGCCCCAGTCCAAAGAGTCGGTTTCCTCACGGTTCCGCCGTAGGTGGATCGTTAGGGAGCTTCCTCACGGTTCTGCCGCTGGTCTTTCCATGGCACCAACAGCGACATTGCGTCATCCGTCCCTTGCGGTCGGGTTGTTCGAACGATGACCAGCGAGATTCTGTTCGACCACGGCATCGACTTGGGTGCGCGGGACCGGAAGGCGTATCGGTGTGCGAGCCGGCATGGGATATGCGCGAACCGGAAGCTACTGGCGAACCATCGGTGACGAGTCAAGTTGTGAGGAGTCGGGTGACGCGCCGTAGGTCCGGCCCGCTCGCCGTAATCGGTCCTGATACAGCGTTGCTGTGGGTTGTTTTGCTCACCCGGTCCAGCAGCCGAGCACGGCGCTGGAAATCTCATAGGCGAAGCCGTTTCTCGAAATGCTCGTGGAGCCGAGCTTGTCGGACAGCCGCCGGGCGTCGACCTCGAGCACCTTGTTGTCTTTGACGGTCAGCACAACGCCGTCGTTCGACTGGAAGCCGGCCTTGCCGAGCGACTGACCGGCCCCGAGAGTCTTGCTCGTCTTCGTGAAGAACCGACCAGCAGCAGCATCGCCGGAGAGTTCTTTCACGCTCAGCACGAAGATCCCCTCGGGCAACGTGTAGGTGCAGGTGTACAGATCATCGACCCAGGTCGAGGTCGGTGCCGGCTTCTGGGGAAGCGAGAGGGCGGTGGCGATGTTCGTCCGGATCTCGGACCCGCAGACCATCTTTGCCGACTCTGAAGGCGTAGCCCCGGGAGTTGTACTTCCATCAGCGGTTCGGCCCGCTGAGGCAGTGTCTGTGGCGGCACGAGCGCTGCCGCAGGCCGCGGCGGCCAAGAGCACCACCGCCAGTACGGCGACA
>CAJDVS010000028.1_pt1 | contig 11018 bp, 10 predicted proteins | sample 7391291 | NCBI WGS metagenome assembly CAJDVS01 (sample SAMEA7055702, study PRJEB34461) | soil metagenome | biome: terrestrial ecosystem; feature: Peninsula; material: soil | place: Antarctica | collected 2016
AGTCCGTTGGCGCAGCAATCCGCAGTACCAACGGAGCGGCCCGCGCCGCAGATCAACTCGAACGGCTTGTCGAGCGTTGACCGCGACCACGCCCGCCGAGACGTGGCCAGCCCAACAGAAGTACCCCCAACGGGATTCGAACCCGTGTTACCTGCGTGAAAGGCAGGCGTCCTAGGCCGCTGGACGATGGGGGCCTGATGATGCTGGGACGAGAAACTGTAACAGGATGCGATCTGAGACCGGACTTCCTGACCGTGATGCGGGTCGGAATACCTCTTGTCGTGGCCAACTGCTCAATCGGGGCGGTCCCCGGCCGACGATTCATGCAGATGTGATGTCGTCGACCACCGGCATGTCCGGTCGCGGCGGAGCACTGAACGAGGGAATCCGTCATTCGTACTTCAGCGAGCACAGCGCAGGTCGACGTCGTTGCCGGTAGCCCGGTACGACCGAGGCGCGCCCACGGTGATGTGGTGCGCGCGGTGCGGTCATGAGCGCGGGCATGCTGTTGTGCACGGCGTGTCGAGCGCGCGTGCTCGCCGACTGGACCCAGTGCAAGTTCTGCGGCGAGAGCCTCGTCGACGAAGCCATCGGCGCGAACCTCCACCCCGACGAGCTCGTCGTGGCCGCCCCGCCTCCGTTCCCCGAGATCGCCGCTGCGGCCCAGGGTCACGCCGAACCGGCCGAAACCTATGACTGGTCGAACTGGACCAACGACGACACCGCTGCCCCCACCGCGGACGCCTCCGACGCCGCAGCAGGTGACGACTCCGGCTGGGGCAGTGACGTCCAGACGCCCCAAGGGCCGCCCGAAGTCGGAGCCTGGGAGCCAGCCGAGTCCGTAGGAGCGGCGGCGACGTGGGACGCACCGGCGCAGTCCGAAGACACGTGGGCGTCACCGCCACCTCCGCCCCCCGACGAGCAGGGATGGGCGCCACCAACCGACGGGGCGATTCCGCGCGGGAGTGACTCTCAGGACCAGCCGTTCGGTGCGCTGGAGCCGATTGCCGGTGGTTCCACCGAATGGATCCAAGGACCCGCTCCCGCCGATCCGAACGCCGTGGAAGAACCGGGACCATCAGGCCTGGAAGCGGTCTCGTGGTACACCGAGCCAGCCGAAAAGTCGACGACCGGGGCGGGACCGTCGCTGTTCAGCGGCGACCCGGGTCCCGCGCACACCGATGTCGCGCCACCCTCCTTCGCCGACGCACCCGCGCCTTCCTTCGGCGACGCACCTCCAATGGGTCACGTCGGGGAGCCGGCTCGAACCTCCACACAGGTGGCGCCGGTCGGACCTCGCTGGGAGGCCGCACCCGATAGCTGGGCTACCGAGCGCCAAGGTCCCGAGGAGGCCGCCAAGGGCCAAGCGGTGCTGTCGCGCGAAGTCCGGCTCCTGGCGATGGGCATCGTGCTCATCCTTGCCGTCAGTCTCATCATGGTCGTCGTGCGCCAACGTGGCGATTCTGCTCCGGCGAACTGGACCGGAGACATGGGACCGATCGCGGCGTTCGTCACCAAGCAGCGCGGGGTGGAGTTCAAGCACCCGGTGCGGGTCGAGGTGTTGGCGGCGAACGCCTTCGACGCATCGGTCGCCGAAAGCGGCAAGGTCACGGACGGGACACTTCGTCAGCAGTTCGCCGATCAAGTTGCGGGATACCGGGCACTCGGGCTGGTCTCGGGCGCACCCGAGCCGCGGCTTGCCAGCTCGACCCTGATCAAGCAGGGCGACGGCGCCTACTACAACCTCGAGACCAAGCGTCTCGTGGTCCGAGCGGGCGCGCCGACCACGGCTTCACGAGTGGCGATCGCGGGGTCGCTCTCGATCGCGTTGGACGACCAATGGCACGCCCTCGACGAGCTTCGGCGTGGGATCGAGCCCGACACGCCGTTGCTGGCGGTCGTCGACGGCACCTCGCAACTCATCCGAAACGCCTATGTCGAGGCGCTTCCCGACAAGGAACGCATCGCATTCCAGGCGAAGGCCCCCTCGGTTGCCGTCGATGGTTCGGAGCAACGCGACTTCGTCGAGGTGCTGACCGGCGCCCCTGGTCGACTCGGCCCTCCCTTCGTCCAATTCGTGCACGATGTGGTCGGGATCGAGCGGGTGAACCAGGCCATTGCACTGCCCCCGTCCACCGACAATCAGATCTACCAGCCACCCGTGTTCTTCCGAGGCACCCGTGCCTTGCAGGTTCCGCGCCCCGAGGTGCCCGAGGGCGCCGAGGAGCTTTCTTCGGGTCAGTTCGGGGCCACGTCCTGGTATCTGTTGCTCGCCAGTCGGATCGACCCCCGCCGTTCGCTGGACACGGTCGATGGCTGGGGCGGCGACGCCTCGGTGTCGTATCGCATGCCGAACGGCAAGGTGTGCCTTGCATTGGCGGTGCGCGGCGCGAACGAGGACTTCACGGCGGTATTCCTGACGTCATTGCAGTACTGGCGGGACCAGCTGCCCTTCGAGCGTGTGAAGGTTGCCTCGGCTGACGGGATGGTGACGGTCACCGGCTGTGACCCGGGCGCCGACGCCGACCAGGGCGAGCTCATTCCTTCGGGAAGTGCGCTCGACGTGCCCGTGGTTCGCTCACAGCTCGCGGCGGACTACTACCGGGCAGGGGCCAAGGTGGACAACGGCCCCAACGGTCCGATCTTCGACTATCGCGTGACGTGGTGCATGGCGAACTATCTGGTGGACAAGGTGCCCACCGCGGAACTCGCGACGGTCGCTGCCGAGCGTGGTGCGCGCTACGAAGCACTCACCCGAGACGCCGGACCGAAATGCGGGTCGACCTTGGTGAACCAACTGTTCATCGAATCCACCGAAGATGCACCGCCAGGGAACTGAGGTCGCCTCAGTGGAGCGTCAACGCCTCCACGAGTTCACCCAGGAGTTCGGTGAGGAACTCGTACGCGATCCACAGCGGCACATCGGGGTCGTCGCGTGAGATCACCACGGGGCCGTCATCGTCGGTGATGTCCAGCCGTGTTCCCACGACGAGCCGTGTTGCGTTGATGGCCTGCAACCATGCGGTTGCCTGCTCGGGAGTGAGGGTGGCCTCGTCGGCGCCGGTTCGCAGTGTCTCGATCGATTCGAGGTGGGACTGGCGAAGCTCGTCGCCCATCTGCATCTGGTAGGCGGCATCACGCGCCGCGTCGTCCGCATAGGCGGGCGGGAAGAGGCGACGGAGTGACGGATCGGTGGAATCGTCGAGCATGTCGCGGACTTGGTCGGCGAGGTGTTCGATCTGGCGGCGTTCGTCGTCGGAGAGTCGCACGTCGATGGTGCCCTGTGCGTTGCATTTGAGACGGCGGCGGAGTCGAAAGGGCATGGCTTCGCGATCAGGTGTCGCGCTGCATGGTGGCCCAGAGCCCGTGCTCGTGCAGACGGAAGACATCGAGCTCGGCCTTCTCCCTGGTACCCGTGGACACCACGGCACGACCCTTGGTGTGCACGTCCATCATGAGCTTCTCGGCGGTTGCAAGTGGGTAGCCGAAGAGCTTCTGGAGCACGAAGGTGACATAGGTCTGCAGGTTGATCGGGTCGTTCCACACGAGCACCACCCAGGGAACATCCTGGTCGACTTGCGCGTCATCCGCCGGCGACCAGGTCTCGACCGGAGCGGTCTCGACCTGGGACATCGTTGCTCGGTTCCGCCACATCGTCATGGCGCGAGTTTGCCCGAGCGGGGCGGTATTGGAACAGCCCGAGCAAAAGCCACACCACCGAACCCCACACCAACGTGGCGCCGAGGATGTGCAACGTCACCAACAACGGGGGGACCCCGGTGAGGAATTGGGTGTAGCCGATCGCCGCTTGCAGAATTCCGAAGACCAGTACCAACTCGACCCGGCCGAGCAGTTCCCGGGGCGCCCCCGAACGGCGCAGCGCCACGGCCAGCGCGGTGATCGTGACGATCACCGTGAAGTCGACGATGCCGTGCAGGCGGGTGACGGCGTCGATGGAGAACGGCAGGCGCTCGACGAGTTCGTCGCCGTGAGAACCCGAGTGAGGGCCGGTGCCGGTGACCACGGTGCCGGTGACGATGGCGATCGCGACCACTCCTGCCAACAGCTTTGCGAGGCGCTGCACGATGAGGGAAGGCCACGCCTCGGTGCGTTCGTCGTCGCCGATGCGGGCGCGATGCCAGAGTGCGACGGCGTCGAGCACCAGCAGCTGGGAAAGGATGAAGTGGCCCATGACGAACGGTGGCCACAGGTGGCTGAGCACCACGATGCCGCCCAGCACGATCTGTCCGATCACGCCGACGACCAGGCCCCACGACAGCCAGGTGAGGTCGCGGCGGCGGGGGAGCCGGGCGAGCGATCCCAGGACGGCCACGACGACCACGATCGACACCAGTCCGGTGATCAGGCGGTTGCCGAACTCGACCCAGCCGTGGAACTGCCATTCGGGGTAGATCTGATTGTCCTGGCAGGTCGGCCAGTCGGTGCAGCCCAGCCCGGATCCGGTGAGGCGCACGGCGCCGCCGGTCACGACGATGAGCCCGATGAGCCACACCGCCCACACGGTGATGCGGGCATAGGACTCGGGGCTGAGTCGGAATCGAGTGCGGCCGACGGTGGTCGGGCCAGCGGGGGTCACGCGGGAAAGCGTACGGGAACGCCTCCCGGGCGGGGAAGTCGTCGTGGCAATCAGCAGGGGTTTTTACGTCGAATACCAAAGAAATCGGGTCCGGCCTTGGTGTCGCGACCCCCGTGCACCTAACGTCCATGGCGTGTCTGTCGCCGTGACTGTGCCTTCCACGAAGGCCCGGATTGGTGGCTTCATTGCCCTGACCAAGCCCAGGATCATCGAGCTGCTGCTCGTGACGACGGTGCCCACCCAGGTCGTGGCCGCCCGAGGGATCCCAGGAATCTGGGTCATGTTCGCGACCGTCTTCGGTGGAACGCTGGCTGCCGGCGGCGCGCACGTCTTCAACATGGTGGTCGACCGCGACATCGACGCGGTGATGAAACGCACCCAGGGACGACCGCTGGTGACCGGGCTGATCGAACCCCGAGAAGCCCTCGTCTTCGGAGTCGTCCTCGAAATCGTCGCATTCGCATGGCTTTGGGGCACCGTCAATTTCATCAGTGCCGTACTCGCGACCGCCGCTTGCCTGTTCTACGTGTTCGTCTACACGATCTGGCTCAAGCGCACGTCGTCCCGCAACATCGTCATCGGTGGTGCTGCCGGCGCCGTCCCGGTGCTCATCGGCTGGACCTCGATCACCGGGGAGCTGGCGTGGCCGCCGATCATCTTGTTCCTGGTCATCATCTACTGGACGCCGCCCCACTTCTGGGCCCTCGCCATCAAGTATCGCGACGACTACACCGCCGCCGAGGTGCCGATGCTGCCCAGCGTCGCAAGCTACCGCACCACCACGATTCGGATCCTCGTCTACACCTTGGTGCTGTGGGCGCTGACCCTGGTGTTCTCGCCGGTGGCAGACATGGGCACCATCTACCTCATCGCGGCGATCGTGCTCGGCGCGGTGTTCACCTGGCTCGCGATCGTCCTGATCCGCACCGAATCCCCCAAGGTCGCCATGCGGGTGTTCAACTATTCGATCACCTATGTCACGCTGCTATTCGGGGCGATGGTGGTCGACCAACTGGTGAGTTGGGGACATTGACCTGCGCCACGCTGTCGACGATGGCACCATGGTGGTTTGTTCAGGGCGATCTTCGCCTGTGTATTGTCCCATCCCGTTGCCTTACCTTGACCGAAGGTCTTTCGACGTATGGAACTGACTGACACCCGCCCCGTTGCGACCACCGCATCGGTGGCGCGCGCCCAGCCTTCGGGCCTGTCCGGCCTGCTCGGATCCGGTGACCACAAGGTTATCGGCCGGTTGTTCATTCTCGCCTCGCTCGGCGTGGTGGCAGCCTCCGAAGTGTTGGCGACCCTGCTGCGCATCGACACCTACGACACCCAGACGCATCAGTTGCTCAGCGACGCCCGCTGGGCGTCGCTGCAGACACTGCAGCCCTCGGGCGTGGTCTTCATGGGCCTGATTCCCCTCCTGCTCGGAATCGCCCTGTTGGTGGTGCCGTTGCAGATCGGTTCGCGCACCGTGGCGTTCCACCGTGCCGCTGCCGCCGGATTCTGGACCTACTTCGTGGGTGGCGGCCTTTTCATCACCTCGTACTTCATCGAGGGAGGCCCGAACGGAACCCGTGTCGAGGCCGTCGAACTCTGGGCGTTGTCGCTGATCATGGTGCTGATCGCAATCGTGGTCGTGTCGGTCACGCTCGTGACCACCGTGCTCACCCAACGTGCCCCGGGCATGTCGATGACCCGTGTCCCCATGTTCTCGTGGTCGATCGTGGTCGCCGGCGTGCTGTGGTCGCTCACGCTTCCGATCCTCGCTGCCCTGGTTCTGCTGGCGTTCGTCGACTTCCAGCACGGCGGTATCTTCACCGCCGATGGTGCCGGTCTGAACAGCACGATGTTCTCCCAGGTCATCTGGGCACTGCGTCAGCCACAGATCTACGCGGTGGCCATTCCGGTGTTCGGCATCGTGGCCGACATCGTGACCACTTTCTCCCGTGCTCGCGACGAGTACCGCCGCTCCGTGTCGATGGTGATGGTCGGACTCTTCGGCGCCCTGGCCTTCGGCGCCTACACGGTGACCAGCTACGCGGTGTTCCCCGTGGGTACCGTGGCCAAGACGCCGTACTCCAACCCGGTGCTCATCTTTGCGTCGCTGCTGATCGTGTTGCCCGTTCTCGGCATGCTCGGCCAGGTCGCCGACTCGCTGCGACGTGGACGCGCTGCAGGGAAGCCCGTTCCCGGCGCTCCGTTGCCCATGGCACTGGCCGCAATGCTGTTGGCGCTGGGCGCAGTGGTCGTCGGGGCGATCGAGCCCATCGAACGATTCAAGCTGCACGGCACGCTGTACACCGACGCCCAGTTCCAGCTGGTGATCGGTGCCACGATCATGGCAGCGCTCGCCGGGTTGTTCTACTGGTCCAGCAAGATCGTGGGCGCCAAAGCCGCCGATCTCGCCGGCTACGTCGCGACGACACTCGGACTGCTGGGCACGCTCGGCCTCGCTGGCGGGAACATCCTGTCGCAGTTCGGCGGCGACGCACAGCAGCACGAAGTCGGCACCAAGGCGTTCAACGCGCTGAGAACGCCGGGCAGACGTTGGAGTGGGCGACGCTGTCGCCGCCCGCGTATGACAACTTCGCCGAGGTTCCGCCCGTGCATTCCGAGGCTCCGCTTCTCGACCAACTCTCTGCGACGGAGGAGGAGGCCTGATGACCAGCGAACTTGCGATCATCGAGCGGGCATCGATTCTCGACGCCCCGCCACCCAACCCGATTCGACCCCGCTCCCTGGTGGTGGCCGCAGCGCTGCTCGCCGCAGGATCCGCGCTGGCGATCCTGACCCTCGTCGGGATCTACCTCGCCGCTCGTCATGGTGCGCTCGCCGCGAACTCGGACTGGATTCCCGCCGGTGGCCTGCCGCTCACCGGACCGAACGTGGCGCTGTTCACGCTGCTGTTGTCGGTTCCGACCATGGCCTGGGCACAGCACGCCATCGCCAACGACGATCGCCAGAACCTCTTCGTGGCGCTCGGCCTCGTGTTGCTTCTCGGCGTGGCGTTCATCAACGCCGAGTCGTTCATCCTCACGAACCTCACGCTCTCCACGGACGCCGCCAAGCCCGTGGGTATCTCCAAGAGCATCCCGGGTCTCCTGATTTTCACCACCATCGGATTACACATCGCGATGGTCGGTGCCGCACTTGTCGCCATCCTGCTCACCGGGCTCCGTACCCTCGGTGGACAGCTGTCGAGTCGAGACCGTGACGGGGTCAGCGCCGTGGCGCTGTACTGGTATGTCACCGTCGCGGTGTTCACCGTCCTTTGGTACGCGATCTACGTGACGAAGTAGGGAGCTGGCACAGACATGCTCACGACCGGATCGAAGTACCTCTTTGGCTCCGCCGCACTGGCGTTGCTCGGCGCGTTCTTCTTCGCGCTGGCAACGGCCAACTCCAGTATCGGGATGTCGGAACTGACCGGTGCGATCACCCTCGGCTACAAGGGCGGCGTCGGCAACCACTTCGCCTACACCGTCCTCGTCGCCTACGCGGGTGCCGCCATCTTCGTCGGTGCCGTGTTCACCGCCGTGCGCGACGGTGACCCCGAAGCGGGTGCGCAGCTCATCGGCCTCGACTCGCCGCCGCCCACCGCAGCGCCCCAGGGTGCAAGCCACTGGCCGATCATCGGTGCCTTCGGTGCCGGCATGGTGGCGCTGGGTACGGTCTTCAACGAGCTGCTCTTCATCGCCGGGCTCGTGTTGCTCGGTGTGGTGGCCCTGGAATGGACGATCAATGCCTGGGCGAGCCGTGCCACCGGCGACCCGGTCGTCAACCGCAAGGTGCGCAACCGCCTGGTGAACCCGTTCGAGATCCCCTTGATGGCCATTGCCGGGATCGCCCTGTTCGTGCTGGCGATCTCCCGTCTGCTGCTCTCCGTCGACTCCAATCAGGGGCTGATCATCTTCGGCGCCGTGCCCACCGTGGCCTTCATCGTGGCAATCGTGTTGAACAGCCGTCACAAGGTTTCGAAGTCGGTCATCGCAGGGCTCCTCATGGCCGGCGCCGTGCTCGTGCTCGGAGCCGGCGTCGTCGGACTCGTGCAGGGATCCCACCCCGTCGAGGACAAGCCGCACTCCGACCCCCAGTTCCAGTTGAAGGGTCAAGCCGTCAATAATCCGGCCGCCCCCAAAATCGTGAAGGAAGGCGAATGACGTTGCGTCGTTCCGCGGCGGCGCCACGCCGCGCCGCCAAGCCAGTCGCCCGGACGACCCGTCTGGGCTTGCTGCTCGCAGGGATCGTCCTGGTCTCCAGCGGCTGTGTGAAGGCCAAGCAGGACTCGCTGACGCCCAAGGGCCGCTACGCAGACATCATCTACGACTTGGTGGTGCCGGTGTTCGCCGCGGCCGGTGTCGTCATGGTGCTGGTGCTCGGTGTCACGATGTACGCCGCCGCCCGCTACCGGGTGCGTACCGACGCCCCGCTCGAGGGTGAAGAGATCCCCGAGCAGATCCACGGCAGCTTCAAGATCGAACTCGGTTGGACGATCCTCCCCGCACTCGTGTTGCTCGTGGTCGGATTCATGACGGTGCTGGCGATCTTCAAGCTCGCCGAAGCTCCTCCCAAGGCGAACCCGCACGTCGAGGTCATTGGTCAGCAGTGGTGGTGGGAATTCCGCTACGACGTGAACAAGGACGGCAAGTACGACGAGATCGTCACCGCCAACGAAATGGTGATTCCCGCCGGAGTCGACATCGCACTCCTGATGGACTCGCGTGACGTGACCCACGGTTTCTGGGTTCCCGAGCTCAACGGGAAGCGCAACACCACCCCCGGCCACCCCACGGAATTCAACATCCAGGCGGCCGAGCCGGGTATCTACTACGGACAGTGCACCGTGATGTGTGGTCTGTCGCACTCCAACATGCGCCTCGAGGTGCACGTGCTTCCCCAAGCCGAGTACGACGCGTGGATCGCCGAGCAGCAGAAGCCGGCCGTCATGCCCGCCGAAGGGCTTGCAAAGGAAGGCGCAGGCCTCTTCAAGGCCCAGTGCGGGACTTGCCACAACGTGCGCGGTGTGCACAAGGTCGACCCGAACGTCATGCCACTCACCGCGGGTGCCGCCCCGGACTTGACCCACCTCATGTCTCGCACCACGTTCGCCGGTGCCGAGTTCAAGCTGCGTCGCCCGACGGCGGCATGTATCGCCAAGGGCCTGGATTACGCCAGCGACCCCGACTGCATCAACGAAGCCGAGCTCCGCGCCTGGCTCGAAGACCCCACAGCGATGCTTCCGATGTACGCGGACGGCATCAACAATGAGAAGGGCACCATTCGTGGTATGCCCAACCTCAACCTCTCCCCGTCCGCCGTTGACCAGCTCACGGCGTTCCTCAAGACCCTCAAGTAGAAGGAAGCGAACCGGTATGGCCATCGTCGAGGCCCCCCAACCGCTCACCGTTACCGATGGGCCAGGTTCCATCTCACCCAAGCCGATGGGCGTGTTCACGCGCCCGACTGCCATCACCGGATGGCGCAGCTGGGTGACAACGATCGACCACAAGAAGATCGCGAAGATGTACGGCGCGACCTCCATGGTGTTCTTCGTCATCGGTGGGATCGAAGCACTGTTGATCCGTGTGCAGCTCGCCGTTCCCAACGGCAAGCTGCTGTCGGCCGACCTGTACAACCAGGTCTTCACGATGCACGGCACGACCATGATCTTCCTGGTGGTGATGCCGCTGGGTGCCGCGCTGATGAACTACCTGATCCCGTTGCAGATCGGGGCGCGCGATGTGGCGTTCCCCCGTCTGAACGCGTTCGGTTACTGGTGTTACCTGTTCGGTGGGATCGTTCTGAACTCGAGTTGGATCATGGGCGGCGCACCGGACAACGGTTGGTTCAACTACGCGCCGAACTCCGGCGTGATCTTCTCGCCGACCCACGGTGTCGACTTCTGGACGATGGGTCTGCTGATCACGGGTATCGCCTCGTTGAGCGGTGCGGTCAACCTGATCGTCACCATCATCAACATGCGGGCCCCCGGTGTGACCTGGATGAAGGTTCCGATCTTCACCTGGATGTCGTTGGTGACGCAGTTCATGCTGCTGTTCGCGATTCCGGTGCTGACCGCCGCACAGTTCCTGCTGCTGTTCGACCGCCGCTTCGGTGCCAACTTCTTCGAAGTGTCCAAGGGCGCCGATCCGCTGCTCTGGGAGCACCTGTTCTGGATCTTCGGGCACCCCGAGGTCTACATCATGATCATGCCGGCGTTCGGGGCTGTTTCCGAGATGATTCCGGTGTTCAGCCGAAAGCCGTTGTTCGGGTACAACGTGATGGTCTTCTCGGGTATCGCGATCGGTTTCCTGGGCTGGGGTGTGTGGGCTCACCACATGTTCACCTCGGGTATGGGTCCGATCTCGGTGGCCGCCTTCTCCGTTGGCTCCATGACCATCGCGGTGCCGACCGGTGT
>CAJDVS010000004.1_pt1 | contig 10620 bp, 15 predicted proteins | sample 7391291 | NCBI WGS metagenome assembly CAJDVS01 (sample SAMEA7055702, study PRJEB34461) | soil metagenome | biome: terrestrial ecosystem; feature: Peninsula; material: soil | place: Antarctica | collected 2016
CACCCTCGCGATCTCCACGGTGCAGGGCATCTCCCTCACCTACATGCTGCACAACGGTGGTGGAGGGTTCTTTGCCCAAGGTGTGCAGGGGATCGACATGTTCGGACCCGGGAACTTCACGTTGGGCCGGATCCTGCTCTGCTCGCTGAGCCTCACCGCCGGAGCGACCCTGTTGATGTGGATGGGTGAGACGATCACCCAGCGAGGCATCGGCAACGGCATGTCCCTGGTCATCTTCGTTGCGGTGGCCAGCCGGGTGCCGGTCCAGTTCGGCACGATCAAGGCGGAGAAGGGCATGTTCATCATGTTCATCGTGCTCGCCGTGTTCACCGTGATGATGGTTGCCATCGTCTATTTCGAGCAGGGTCAACGCCGCATCCCCGTGCAGTTCGCGAAACGTGTGGTCGGACGGCGCATGTACGGCGGTCAGAACACCTACATCCCGTTGAAGATCAACTCCTCGGGCATCATCGCGATCATCTTCGCCAGTGCGCTGCTGTACCTGCCGGTGGTCATCTCCGGCATGCTGCCGGTGAAGTCCAAGACCATGCCCGACGGCTCGATCCAGTCGGTCGACAACTGGGCGTCCACGATTCAGAACTTCGTGAGCCAACACCTGGTGTCGCCCACCAGTCCGGTCTACTTGGTGGTCTACGGCATCCTGATCCTGTTGTTCTCGTACTTCTACAACTCGATCCAGTTCAACGCCCCGATGCAGGCCGACAACATCCGCAAGCAGGGTGGCTTCATCCCCGGCATCCGCCCCGGTCCCCAGACCGAGCGCTACCTCAACAAGGTGCTGAACCGCATCACGCTTCCGGGCGCGATCTTCACCGTCTTCGTGGCGCTCATTCCGGCGTACTTCCTTTCGAAGTACCTCCCCGGCGGTGGCGGCCAGGCGCTGGCCTTCTTCGGGATTTCGGTCCTGATCCTGGTGCAGGTCGCACTCGAGACGGTCAAGCAGGTCGACAGCCAGTTGATGCTGCGCAACTACGAGGGCTTCCTCAAGTAGTGGCTGGGCAGTCCACTCCGGCGTCGAGGCAGCTCCCATGAGGAGCGGCACTCGCTTGGTCATGCTCGGCCGTCAAGGTGCGGGCAAAGGTACCCAGTGCGTGCGATTGTCGCGCCACTACGTCGTTCCGCACATCTCGACCGGTGACATGCTTCGTGCCGCCGTCAAGGCCGGCACGGACGTGGGGCTGCGCGCCAAGGACTACATGGATCGGGGCGAACTGCTTCCCGACGAGGTGATGGTGGATGTCGTCGACCATCAACTCAACCATTCCGACACCACCCAGCGTGGCTTCATTCTCGACGGTTTCCCACGCACGGTGTCCCAGGCGGAATCGCTCGCCGACATCGTGTCCGAGCGCGGCGGCCTGGACCTGGTGATCGATCTCGAAGTACCGATTCCCGTCGTGATGGAGCGGTTGGCCGGTCGTCGGGTCTGCGTGGACTGCGGCGCGAACTACTCGGTCAGCCAGCCTCCCAAGGACGGTTGGGTCTGCGATGAGTGCGGGGGAGACGTCATCCAACGAGCAGATGACACCGAGGACGCCATCCAGCGTCGACTCGACCTGTACGAGGCGGAGACCGCTCCGTTGACGGACTGGTACACCCGTGCGGGCCTGCTCGTTCGGGTCGACGGCCTGGGAGAAGCAGACGACGTGACCGCTCGTATCGTGTCGGCGATCGACGAGCGCGCTTCGAACCGATGACCGGCCGGTTCTCGCCGATCACTCGGCGAACACCCGCCGAGATCGTCAAAATGCGGGTTGCCGGCCGCGTGGTCGCCGAGATGCACCACGAGATCCGCGCCGCGGTTCGCCCCGGGGTGACCACCGCCGACCTCGATCTCATCGGACGCGAGGTCCTGGAACGTCGCGGAGCCCAGTCGAACTTCCTCGGGTACCACGGGTTTCCCGCGGTCATCTGCGCGTCCCCGAACGAAGTGGTCGTGCACGGCATTCCCGATGGACGAGTGCTCGACGAGGGTGACATCATCTCGATCGACTGTGGGGCCATCGTGGACGGCTGGCACGGGGACGCCGCATTCACCATGGGCGTCGGCACGATCGAACCCGAATGGCAGCGCTTCATCGAAGTGGCCGACCGGGCGCTGGCGGTCGGCATCGCCACCCTGGTCGAAGGAAATCGGCTGGGGGACTACGGCGCGGCCGTTGCCCAGGTTGCTCATGACGCGGGCTACTCGGTGGTCGAGGAGTACACCGGTCACGGCATCGGGCGCGCAATGCACGAGCCGCCGTCGGTCCCGAACCTGGGCCGCCCCGGCACCGGCGCAAAGATGCGGGTCGGCAACGTCCTCGCGGTCGAGCCGATGTTCTGCGCAGGAGACGCCGACACGGCCACGCTCACCGATGATTGGACGGTCGTCACGATCGACGGCAGCCGCGCGGTGCACGTCGAGCACACCGTCGCCATCACCGACGACGGCCCCGAGGTCCTCACCCGCGAGTGACTCGCATCGGTGCCGGACCGCGGCCGTGCCGCCGGTGATGGTGACGGCCTGAGCTCGGGGCTACGTGTTCTGGTGGATCGTCTTGCCGTCGAGGATCATCGCGAAGTCGTGGGCGAGATCTTCCGGAGTCGTCCCGAAAGCCCAGTTGGCCAGGATGCGGCCCTGCTCGTCGACGCCATAGGTGATGGCGGAATGGCCCACCTCGGGTGGTTGTCCGTGGCCCAACTCGGTCACCGAGTAGGTGGCGCCGAAGGCATCGGCGGTCGCTTTCAACGTGTCCTGGTCCTCGGTGCGCAATGCGTGCGATCCCTTGTGGAAGCTTTCCAGATAGCGCGCCAGGTTGACGCCGGTATCGTGCTCGGGATCCACGGTCACCATGGCGAGGTCGACCTTGCCGAGATGGCTGGCCATTGCGGGGTCCTCGAGCGCCTTGCGGATATCGGACAAGGTCGTCGGGCAGATGTCGGGGCAGTTCGTGTAGCCGAAGTACACGAGGAGCAAGTGCCCCTTTTCCGCACGCATGGCGAACGGCTCGTTCTGGTTCGACGCATCGGGGAGCGTCACCGTGCCCACTGCCCTCGGCGGTGAGACGGTCGCCCCCCGGAACTGGTCGTCACTCCTCGCCTTCCCCGAACCACAGGAGGAGACGAGGAGCGCGATCGCCGCGATGGCGACGATCGCGACGAGCTTCGGGAGGCGGACCATCAGCCCTCCTTGACCGGCACGTCGATGACCATGGGCTTCGCCTTCGCGAAGGTCAGCGTCACCTTGATGGTCGTTCCGACGGTCAGGGGCTCGACGATGTCGATCAACATGATGTGGTAGCCACCGGGCTTCAGCGCAATGGCCTTGCCGGCGGGCAACGGCAGTGACTCGATGGGCTGCATCGTCATCATCCCGGACCCGGACATCGTGGTCGCGGCGGGCATCGTCGTGTCCGACGACATCATCGGTTCATCGCCCATCATGGTGGTCGAAGGCGCATCCGACATCATGCCGTCCGAGGGTGCTCCGGGCATGTCGCCCGCGCCGGGCTTTGCGGCGACGGTCTCGTGGATCTCGACCGTCTTCGCGACGCCGGGTTCGACCGAGGCGGTGAGCAGCTTGTCGTCCATGGACGAGGTCAGCGTCAGATACACCGCGCCCTTGGTGACACCGGCGGGGGACATCCGTGCCCAGGCGTCCGTGACGGTGATGCCGGTGGCCGGAGCAACCGTGGTGGTGGTGTCGGCATCCTTCGCGGGTGTCGAGGAGTTGGAGCCGCAGGCAGTGCCGCCGACGACGAGCGCGCTCAGCGCCACGCTCGAGAGGAGGGTGCGGGTCTTCATGGTGGTGTTCCTTTGTGGGGGGTGAGACTGGGAAGTGTGGGAGATCAGGAAATGGTGATGCTGATGTCGTCGGTGGGGGTGAGCCCACACGCTCCGGCGATCGAGCCGGGGGTCCGGAAGGTCTGTTCGAGGGTCTCGCCGCTCAACACCTTGTAGGGCCCGACGATGAAGTCCTTGGAGTCTTCGTTCTTGATGACGAGCCGGTCACCGACGCTCAACTCGAGCTTCGACGGAAGCACCTTGATCACTTCGCCCGAGGCGGCTCGTGCAGCCGTGCCTTTCTCGACGACGTAGCTGTAGGTCTTCGGGGCGTTGCGTGCCGAGTGGATCTTGACGGCGCCGATATCGGCGGCGACGACGAGTGCCACCAAGACCAGGGCCACGAGGATCAATCGGCGCGTCCCGCGTGCGGCCGCTTCAGTCGCCGGGTCAGTCGATGTCATAGAGGGTCTCGATCAAGGAGGAGAGGCCGCTGGCGGTGAGGGCACCTGCGTGGCGTTTGAGAATCTTGCCGTCGGCGTCGAAGAACACGGTGGTCGGCAGGTTGATCACACGAAGATCTGTTTGGAGCGTGCCATCTTCGTCGACGAGCAGCGGGTAGGTGACCCCGGTCGACTTGGCGAGACGCTTGGAGCCGGCCGTGTCCATGGCATCGGTGACGCCCACGATCTTCACTTGGTCACCCAACCGGAGGTGCACCTTCTCGAACTCGGGCATTTCGCGGACACACGGCGTGCACCATGGCGCCCACAGGTTGACGATGAGAGGCGTGCCCCGGAACGCTGAGAGTGGCTGTGCCGACCCACCCGCCAGTGGTGCGAGCGACGTGTCCGGGTACGACGCGGTGCCGGTCGAGCTGCCGGAACCGCTGCAGCCGACGCCGACGCCGACGGCAAGCACGATGAAGGCCACCCACAGGATCGGGCGCGCCCTCAGCGGGTCTGACTTGTCGGCTCCAACGAACATCTGCCTTTTCCTCACTCCGAAACGATGTCTTGAGTATCTCTGGACCGATCCTGACTCAGCAGGGGCAAAGGTCCTCAATCGATGTGCCGTCCGTCATCGTGACCGGAAGGGGTGCCACGCCTCCTCGACGCGGTACGACCCACCGATTCTCCTTGCGACCCGACGAGGGGAGTATCACCGCGAAACGCCCTGAAATGGTTTATCCTGCTGGGGTCTGCAACTTGCTGCGACCGGGCCCACGTGCTCGCGCCATCGCCGAGTTGGACGTCAGGACCAGCTGCGCTAACGTAAACCCTCGGCCCATGGCTAGGGGTATCTCCGCGATGCTCTCCACCGAAGCCGAATTCGTCGCAGGTCTGGAGTATGACGCTGGCTAAGCCAAAAGAAAACGCCATTCTCCTCGAGGGGATCGTCGTCGAATCTCTCCCGAACGCCATGTTCAGGGTGGAATTCGAAAACGGTCACCAAGTGCTCGCACACATCTCGGGGAAGATGCGCATGAACTACATCCGCATTCTCCCCGGCGATCGGGTGCAGGTCGAGCTCACGCCGTACGACCTGACCCGCGGTCGCATCACCTACCGGTACAAGTAGTGCACCGTCACTCCGTAGGAAGCTCAGAGGCATCATGAAGGTCCGACCCAGCGTCAAGAAGATCTGCGAGAAGTGCAAAGTCATCCGTCGACACGGCAGTGTCCGGGTGATTTGTGACAATCCTCGACACAAGCAACGGCAGGGCTGAAGCTCATGACCGCAACCACCCCGTACAACAGGACAGAGGCTTAGGCATGGCGCGTATCGCCGGTGTCGACATCCCCCGCGAAAAGCGGCTGGTGATCTCGCTCACCTACATCTTCGGCATCGGATCGACCACGGCGCAGCAGATCTGCGACGCCTCGGGCATCGACGCCAGCACACGAGTTCGTGACTTGACCGATGAAGAGGTCAACCGGATTCGTGCCTACATCGACCAGAACACCAAGGTCGAAGGTGACCTCAAGCGCGACATCCAGCAGGACATCAAGCGCAAGATGGAGATCGGCTGTTACCAAGGCCTCCGTCACCGCAAGGGTCTGCCCGTCCGGGGTCAGCGCACCCACACCAATGCTCGTACCCGCAAGGGCCCCAAGAAGACCGTTGCTGGCAAGAAGAAGGTGAAGAAGTAATGGCGAACCCGAAGCCGGGCAGTCGTACTCGCAAGCGCGAGCGCAAGAACGTCACCCATGGGGTGGCGCACATCAAGAGCTCGTTCAACAACACGATCGTGTGCATCACCGACCAATCCGGTGCCGTACTCGCATGGGCTTCAGCCGGAAATGTCGGCTTCAAGGGCTCCCGCAAGTCGACTCCATACGCCGCGCAGACCGCTGCCGAGCAGTGCGCCCGCCGCGCGATGGAGCACGGCGTCCGCAAGGTCGATGTCGTGGTCAAGGGCCCGGGTTCGGGTCGCGAAACCGCAATCCGGTCGCTGCAGAGCGCCGGCATCGAAGTCACCGGCATCAAAGATGTCACTCCAGTTCCCCACAACGGATGCCGCCAGCCCAAGCGGCGTCGGGTCTGATCGGAAGGCTCACCAGCAATGGCTCGCTATACAGGCCCCAAGGTCAAGATCTCACGCCGACTCGGCGTCAACATCTACGAGAACGACAAGGGAGACAAGGCGCTCGAACGCCGACCCTTCCCTCCCGGTGAGCACGGCCGCGCCCGTCGCCGCCAGCCGTCTGAGTACCTCCTGCAGTTGCAGGAGAAGCAGAAGGCCAAATACATCTATGGCGTGTTGGAAAAGCAGTTCCACAACACGTTCGTCGAGGCCAACCGTGCCGAGGGCGTCACCGGCGAAAACCTGCTGCGCATGCTCGAGCTTCGTCTCGACAACATCGTGTTCCGGGCCGGATGGGCCTCGACACGACCGCAAGCTCGCCAATTCGTCAACCACGGTTTCGTGAATGTCAACGGCCGACGCCTGGACATTCCGAGCTACCGAGCCCGCAAGGGTGACGTGATCTCGCTGCGCGACAAGCACCGCGAACTCATCATCATCCAGCACAACCGCGACACGCTCGACCGCATCACTCCCCCTTGGCTGGAAAAGGGCGAAGAGGGCCTTGCGGTCACGGTGGCAGATTTCCCCACTCGGGCTCAGATCGACGTGCCGGTGCGTGAACAGCTCATCGTCGAGCTCTACTCCAAGTAGTTCAGCCGGCTTCTGCCGCACACGGGCTTCGGCCCACTGTCTCATCCGATCCGCGCTTCCCACATGGAGCAATGCATGCTCGTCATCCAACGTCCGACGGTCGAGTCGATCGGCGAAGAAGAGAACAACCGCCAGCGATTTGCGGTCAGCCCGCTCGAGCCCGGCTTCGGGCACACGATCGGCAACTCACTGCGCCGTACGCTGCTGTCCTCGATTCCCGGCGCTGCCATCACCGAAGTCCGCTTCGATGATGCACTCCACGAGTTCACCACGGTGCCCGGAGTCGTCGAAGACGTCACCGACATCATCTTGAACCTCAAGGACGTCGTGCTGACCAGCTTGTCCGACGAGCCGGTCGCCTTGCGCCTGGACGTCCGTGGTCCTGCCGACGTCACCGCCGGCGACATCGCGGCAACCTCCGACGTCGAGATCCTCAACAAGAGCCAGCACCTCGCCACGCTCAGTGACAAGGGCCGTCTCGCCATCGACCTGACCGTGAACCGTGGCCGTGGATATCGTTCCGCGGACCGCAACAAGTCGACCGCCACCATTGGTGTGGTGCCGATCGACTCGGTGTTCTCACCGGTACGGCGCGTGTCGTTCCAGGTCGAGCCCACCCGTGTGGAGCACTCCACCGAGTACGACCGCCTCATCGTCGACATCGAGACCGATGGTTCGATCTCGCCTCGGGAAGCCCTCGCATCTGCCGGGGCCACCTTGCGGAACCTGGTCGATCTCGTCGCCAACATGTCCGACGAGCCCCAGGGCCTCGAACTGGGCGAAACCAGCACCGCCGTGGTCGGATCACCCGACCTCGACCTGCTGATCGAGGACCTCGAGCTTTCCGAGCGTCCCCGGAACTGCCTCAAGCGCGGCCAGGTCAACACGGTCGGCGAGCTGCTCTCCAAGTCGGAAGACGACTTGCTCGCCCTCACCAACTTCGGTCAGAAGTCGCTGGACGAAGTCAAAGAAAAGCTCGACGAGCGGGGCCTCACGCTTCGCCCCAGCGGTAGGGAGTAACGATGCCAGCAACACCACGGAAAGGGCGTCGCTTCGGCGGCAGCTCACAACACCAGAAGCTCATGATGGCCAACCTCGTTGCGTCACTCGTGGCTGCTGAAGGCATCGTCACCACCGAGGCCAAGGCCAAGGCCGTGCGACCCATCGCCGAGAAGATGATCACCAAGGCCCGCAAGGGTGGTTTGCACAACCACCGTCAGGTCCTGGCGTTCCTCGGCGACACCGAGGTCACCGCCAAGCTCTTCGAAGACGTCGGTCCGCGCTACGTCGATCGCAGCGGTGGATACACCAGGATCCTCAAGCTCGGCACGCGCCACGGTGACAACGCTCCGATGGCTCGTATCGAGCTCGTCTGAGCCAGCCTCACCCCGGACCTGTCCGGAATGTACTCATGACCCAACCATCACCGGTCCCGACGGGACCGGTGATGCGCGTTCGGGCGACGCTCGCGTATGACGGCACCGGTTTTCACGGCTTCGCCGAGAACATCGGCGTGCGCACCGTGGCGGGTGAGTTCATCACCTCGATCACCCAGTGGCTCCGGGCACCCGAGCGCGTCGAATTGGCCTGTGCCGGACGGACCGATCGGGGTGTGCACGCCCGTGGCCAGGTCGTCAGCTTCGACGTCCCCGTGGCGACCGATCTGACCGAGATGGCCTTGCGCCTGAATCGACGGCTCGGACCGGAGATCGCGGTGCGTGATGTGCGCGTGACCTCCCAAGAGTTCGATGCCCGGTTCAGCGCGACGTCTCGGCGCTATCGCTATCTGGTCTGGAATGCGGTCGAACCCGACCCGTTCCTGTTCGGGCGCGCATGGCATGTGGATCAACCGTTGTCGCTGGACCTCCTCCGGCTCTCCTGTGACCCATTCATCGGACTGCATGATTTCTCGTCGTTCTGCCGTCGTTCCATCGGGCGTGACGGAACCGAGAACACGCTGATGCGGCGGGTGCGCGACGCCAGATGGGCGCGCATCGACGACCAACTCCTGAGTTTCGAGATCGAGGCGTCGTCGTTTTGCCATCGGATGGTGCGGTCCATCGTGGGATCGATGGTGGAGGCGGGCACGGGACGGACTCGTGTCGGCGATCTGCTCGGTGTCATCCGTGCGCGCGATCGGGCGGCTGCAGGCGACGTCGCGCCGGCACATGGTCTGTACCTGATGCACGTCACCTACGACGAGCAACGCTGGCTTCCCGACGCCGAGTAGGTTGTGCCGGCGACCCGTCCCGCCGCTCGAGACGCCGCAGATCACCCACCGAGCATCGGGGAGAATCCGACGTATTCGCTGGTGGACCGTGCCTGCGAGGTGGGGCGATGCAGGCTACTGCAGCGTCCATTTGCTGTGGTGGATGCCCGGGCCCTATCGTAACCCTTCGCCCTTTACTCCTGTGCTGGGCTCCTACCTGTCGCATCACCGATCGAGGACTGCCGGATCGTGCCTACCTACTCACCCAAGGCCAGCGAGATCACCCGCACCTGGCACGTCGTCGACGCCGATGGCATCGTTCTCGGCCGCCTGGCGACCGAAGTGGCAAACGTCCTGCGTGGCAAGCACAAGCCGACCTACACGCCGCACATCGACACCGGTGACCACGTGATCGTGATCAACGCCGACAAGATCGTGCTGACCGCCGACAAGGCAGCCAAGAAGCCGGTCTACCGCCACACCGGCTACCCGAGCGGGATCCGTGAAGAGAGCTACGCGCATCTTCTCGAACGCAGCCCGGCCGAGGCCGTGCGCCGCACCATCCGTGGCATGGTTCCCAAGAACCGCCTCGGTCGCGCCCAGCTCAAGAAGCTCAAGATCTACGCCGGGCCGGTGCACCCCCACTCCGCCCAGAACCCTCAGCCGCTCGAACTTGACGCCCGGGCCAAAGCCCGAGCATAGGAGCACCCGTGTCGAAGCCTCTCGTGCAATCAACCGGCCGCCGCAAGCGGGCCGTAGCTCGTGTCCGATTCCGTCCCGGAACCGGCAAGATCACGGTGAACCGCCGCGATGTCGCCGACTTCTTCCCGTCGGAAACACACCGGATGATCCTCACCGAACCGCTCCGCCTCACCGAGTTGAATGAGGCGTACGACATCGACGCCACCCTCGACGGCGGCGGTCCCACCGGTCAGGCCGGCGCATTGCGTCTCGGCATTGCCCGTGGCCTGCTCGAGCTCGACTCCGAGCTGCGTGGCGCTCTCAAGGCTGCCGGGTTCCTCACTCGTGACTCCCGCGAGAAGGAATCCAAGAAGTACGGCCTCAAGAAGGCCCGCAAGGCGCCTCAGTACTCCAAGCGCTGATCGGTTCGTCGGCTCGCTCGGCCACTTCGGTGTCGTCGTCGCCCAATGAACTCGCCTTTGGCACCGATGGTGTCCGAGGTCTGGCAAATCGTGAACTCGGCCCCGAGTTCGTCCTCGCGCTCGGCAGAGCCGCGGCCGAAGTGCTCGGGGGTGGGTCGTGGGTGATCGGACGCGACACGCGCCGCTCGGGGCCGATGCTGCACGCGGCCCTGGCCGCGGGCTTGGCCTCACAAGGCGCCGAAGTCCTCGACATCGGGGTCTTGCCGACACCTGCGGTCGCCTACCTCGCCGAGGTGCGGGATTGGCCCGCCGCCATGATCTCGGCGTCGCACAATCCTTTC
>CAJDVS010000089.1_pt2 | contig 10604 bp, 12 predicted proteins | sample 7391291 | NCBI WGS metagenome assembly CAJDVS01 (sample SAMEA7055702, study PRJEB34461) | soil metagenome | biome: terrestrial ecosystem; feature: Peninsula; material: soil | place: Antarctica | collected 2016
GGTGTCCTTCCGGGGGCTGCGCAAACCAGTACCCCAACGCCAGTCCGAGTTTCATGGTCCGAAACCTACCTTGAAGACCGGCCCGGATTTTCACCGTTGCCATCGCCTATACTGAAACACGTTCTAGTTTTTCAACGACTGGGAGAAACCCATGTCCCGCTATCCCTTCCCCATCCCTTACGGCTGGTTCCAGATCGCTTGGCCGGACGAGCTTCCGATCGGTGAAGCCAAGGCGCTCTACTACTTCGGGCGCCATCTCGTGGGTTGGCGTGACGAAGAGGGCACCCCACACATCCAGGACGCGTTCTGCCCGCATTTGGGTGCGCACCTCGGCCACGGTGGCACCGTCCATGGCTGTGAGATCCGCTGCCCGTTCCACGGTTGGAAGTTCGACGCGGACGGCTGCAACACCGAAATCCCCTATTCACCGACACCGTGACGTACTCGACCACGATGCGCAAGGAGTTCAAGATCGACGCGTGCTGGCAAGAGCTCGCCGAGAACGGCGTCGACTCCGCGCACTTCCGCTACGTGCACAACACCGCCGAAGTACCCGTGCTCGAGCTCTACGAACCCAACGGTCCGCTCGCGAAGATGCGCTCGTCGCAGAAGTTCGTGACCCCGCAGGGGGTCGTCGAAGGCCGCATCGACGTCGACACCTACGGCCCCGGCTTCACCTTCACCCACTTCAGCGGGTTCGTCGACCTGTTCCTGCTGGGCTGCAACACCCCCATCGACGACGAGTCGGTGGAGCTGCACTTCACCTTCGCTCTCGCCTCGTTGGGCGACGACAAGCTCACCAATTCGGTCGGAAAAGCCTTCGTCAAGGAGGTCTCCACGCAGGTCGACGAGGACCGTGCGATCTGGGAGCACAAGGCGCACATCGCTCGCCCCGCTCTCGCCATGAACGACGGGCCGTTCATCAAGTTCCGCAAATGGGCCGCACAATTCTACGTCACCGACGAGGTCAACTCGACCGATCCTTCGGTGACCGGGGTCTACCCACCGCCGGTCTGGGAAGACCGCATGGAAGACGCCCCTGCCAAGGCCACCGCATCGGCCCGCCTCGGAACCGACTGATCGAGTGGGAAGCGTGGCGCGGTGCCCGAGGCATCGCGCCACGCCGTTCCCGATCGCAGGATCAGCCCATCAGGTTGTGGATACCACACAACCCGCCGCCATCGACGACGAACTCCGAGCCGGTGCAGTAGCTCGACTCGTCCGATGCCAGGAACAGCACCATCGAGGCGATCTCGTCGACGCGCGCGTGCCGCTTGATCGGCAGGGTCTGGTTGTAGGGCGCATCGCCGGTTGAAGAACCATCGGGGTTCTGGGTCATCGGGGTGTCGACGCCCCCGGGGTGCACCGAGTTCACCCGAATTCCCGCGCGTGCGAAGTCGATGGCTGCCGTTTTGGTGATCCCTCGCACGGCGAACTTCGCCGCGACATAGGCGCTCAGCATCGGCAGGCCGATCATGCCTCCAAAACTCGAGATGTTCACGATCGAGCCGCCGCCCGCGGATTTCATCGAGCGGTACACCGCCTGCATGCCGTGAAACGTCCCCATCAGGTTGACGTCCATGCTCTTGCGCATGTCGGCCTCCGAGAGCGTCTGAAGTGGTCCGAACACCAGCACACCGGCGTTGTTCACCAAGACACTCACCGGGCCGAACACCATCTCGGCGGTCGCTACCGCAGCGCTCCATTGTTCGGCAGCGGTCACGTCCAGGTGGACGTAGTGCGCGGCGTCACCGAGTTCGGCGGCAACCTTCCCGCCGAGTTCGTCGTTGAGGTCTGCGATGATCACCCGCGCTCCCTCGGCCACGAACCGCCGCGCTTCGGCTTCACCTTGGCCCTGGGCCGACCCGGTGATCAGCGCGACCTTGCCATCCAGACGTCCTGCCATCAGGGTTTCTCCGATCCGACGATCCACATTGCAAAATACTGTGACCCACCCCCGTAGGCGTGGCCTAATGCCGTGCGGGCACCATCGACCTGATGGTCACCGGCAAGCCCTCGCACCTGCTGCGCGGCTTCGGCAAAGCGGATCAACCCCGAGGCACCGATCGGGTTGCTCGACAACACCCCGCCGGACATGTTCACCGGCAGATCACCATCGAGAGCGGTGACGCCCTGCTCGGTGAGCTTCCACCCTTCGCCGGGCCCGGCGAACCCGAGGCTCTCGAGCCACATGGGCTCGAACCAACTGAAGGGCACGTAGATCTCTGCACAGTCGATCTGTTTACGAGGGTTGTCGATCCCGGCCGCCGCGTACAACGCTTTCGCGCAGTCTTCACTGGCATGGGGCAGCACCGGATCACGGTCGGCGGACAACGTCGGTTCGGAGCGCATCGCGGTGCTGTGCACCCACGCGGGAGGACGAGTGGACCGGTCGGCGACCGACTCCGACGCGAGCACAACGGCGCACGCGCCGTCGGATGACGGACACGTCTCGGCATAACGGATCGGGTCCCACAACATGATCGACTCGGAAATCGATTCGTAACTGATGTCGTGCTCGTGCAGGTGCGCATAGGGGTTCTTGAGCGCGTTCTGACGATCCTTCAACGCCACCAGGATGCCGATGTGATCCGGTGCGTTTGCACGGCGCATGTACGACCGGATGTGCGGTGCGAAATAGCCACCTGCGCCCGCGTGCAGCGGGGGCGTGAAGGGAATCGGCAACGACAGCGCCCACATGGCTTCACTCTCGGACTGCTTCTCGAAGCACACCGTGAGCACCCGTTCGTGGATGCCCGCCTGGACGAGGCTTGCCGCCACGATTGCCGTCGATCCCCCGACCGACCCCGCCGTATGGACCCGCAGCATCGGCTTGTTGGTCGCACCGAGCGCATCGGCGAGATACAGCTCGGGCATCATGACACCCTCGAAGAAATCGGGCGCCTTGCCGATGACCACGGCGTCGATGTCCGCCCAGGTGAGTTCGGCATCTGCGAGGGCGCGCACGGCTGCCTCGCGCACCAGACCCGCCATCGACACATCGCCACGCGTCGCCTGATACTTGGTCTGACCGACACCGACGACGGCGACACGTTCCTTGGCCATCAGTCCTCCCCTTCGAGCACGGTCACGAGGTTCTGTTGCAGTGCCGGACCTTGGGTGGCGTGCGCCACGGCCCGATGTGCCTGACCAGAAGCGATCTGGGCTGCGGCCTCACCGATGCGAATCAATCCCGCGGTGAGCATCGGATTGGCGGCGAGCGCTCCGCCGGATCGATTCACGACCGCGTCATCGGGTACACCCATCGCGCGTCGCAACAGCAGCTCGTCATGTGAGAACGGGGCGTGCAGTTCCCACGCATCGACCGTCCCGTCCGCCACACCCGCTCGCTGCGCGGCCAGTCGAGCCGACGGCACATCGGTCAGGTCGCGGGTACCGAGCGCCATCGGGTCGATGCGGTGGTCGATCCCTCGGATCCATACGGGATGGTCGCAAAGCGACCGGGCTCGATCGCCTGCTGCCAACACGATGGCCGCTGCTCCGTCGGTGATCGGCGGACAGTCCGAGCGACGAAGCACCCCGATGTGGTCCGGCTCTGCCGCAACCTGCTCGGCACTTCGATCGAAACGGAGTTGCGCATGCGGATTGTTCGCCAGCGCGTCGCGGCGACTTCGTGCTGCGACCTGGGCCATTGCCTCACGAGTCACCACACCGGCATCGAGTGCCGCCTGCGCTTGGAGTGCCGCGACCGACACCGAGTCGAGCCAGAGCGGGCCCAATGCATATGGGTCGAGCTGCCGCGACAACACCATGGGCAGATCACCCGGCGAGGCCTTGGAGTACGCGTAGACGAACGCGGTGTCGATCTCGCCGATCTGGAGTTTCACCCACGCTTCATAGAGCGCCCAGGCACCATCCATCTCGACGTGTGACTCCTGGATCGGGGGCCACGGGCCGACACCGTCCAACGTCGACACGAATGAAAATGCGCTCCCGGCGAGATAGTCGGTGCTCCCCGAGCAGGTGAAGCCGATGTCGCCGATACCCAGTCCGACCTGATCGAGCGCCGCTCGGGTGACGGGCATGAGCATCTCGACCTCGTTGAGGTCGTCCACCGAACGCTGATGCACCGATTGGGCGAATGACACGATCGCAACCTCACGCATCACGCCTCCCCTCCCCACGCGGTGACGTGCCCGGCTTCGTCGACGGTCGCATCGGGACGTTCGATCGGCCGAAAGTACTTGATGCTCTCCAAGGTCGGTGCCAGGTCGGCCTCGTCGACCCACACGGCCTCCACCCATTGCCCGACACGCACTTCATCGGCCTTTGCCTCCTGGATGAGGTGCATCAAGAACATGTCGGCACCCTCGAGTTGGATGAGGGCGCTCACATAGGGCAATTCCATGACCGACCCGTGGAATGCCACGTTGACCACGCAATACGAGACGATGACCCCTTGGTCGCCGAGCTCGACTATGCCTTCGGTCGGCACACCGTGCGACGGGCACGCACCACGCGAAGGCACGTAGACCTTGTGACAGATCGGGCAAGCCTCACCGAGCAATTTGTGGTCGAGGATGCCGCGCAGAAACGTCGACGTCGCCCGTCCGGCGGTGAAGTCGTAGTCGAGTCGGGCGGGTGTGCGAACGCTACGGACGGGATCGACCTCGCGAAGTCGGGAAGGCCAGACCACGTCTGGTGTGACGGGAATGGGGGCCGGGTCGGTCATAGGTCGCTCTCGATCTCGAAGCACTCGATGTCACCGATCTCGCCGATTCGTTCTTCACGCCAGCGCGGCACCACGCGTACTCCGGCGGCGACCTGATCCGGCGAAGCTGCATCCACTGCGTGCACCATGGCCGTGTCGGCGCCGTCGAGCTCGATGAGCGCCCACGCAAACGGATGATCCAGGGGGTGTTTGGGGTGGGGGTTCGCCACCCATGCATGCGAGGTGACCGTTCCGGCTGGACCGACGACGACCAGTTCGGTGAGGTCCTCGGCGGTCACCGGGTCGTATTCGACGGGTGGGACGATCACGCGCCCATCTGCACCGGTGATCCCCACCAGGATCTTCTCGCGCAGTCCGGTGAGAAATGCCCCGACGACCGGACCGGTGGTACGCACGAACGGATACTCGATCACCAAGGGTGCGCGAAGCACCTCCGACCCCTTGTGTTCCTCTGAACTCGGCACGGTGGCGAGACTAGAACAGATTCTATTTCCAGCGCAGGGATCGGTCCGCACGCACGGCGTTCGATCGGCGCCCGGACGAGGGTCACGGGGCGCACCTGTGTCCCTCGATGCGATCGTTGCAGCGCGCGAGTGAGAACAAATGCACTTCTCCGGCGACGGCGAACTAGTTTTGTGGACTTGGAGGAGATCCCGAATCGCGTTGAGCTACCGCCATCAAAGCTCGAACGCGACTATGGATCGAGGGGCAGGGGAACCGTGTCCGCAAGCCGCGTCTTTTCCCTGGCGATCGCGACGGTTGGTGCCGTCGCCGGCGGCTTTGCTGGTGCACAGCCCACCGGGACGACCGAAGTCGACATCGCGTTCTGTGCCGTCGCCGGATTCGTCGTGCCCCTCGCAAGTGCTGCATCCCGTCGCTGGACCTGGCCGATCCTTGCCGGTCTCGCCGTGGTCATCGGAAGCACGATCTGGGTGACCTCGCTCGCTGCGGTGGCCCTTGGCTTCGCCATGTACAGCACGATCTTCGCCAAGCGACGAGATCGTGTCACGGGGGCCTTGATCGGCGCCCTTTCCGTCCAGGCGCTCCTGCGCGGCGCGGATATCGGCTTCCACGGGCTCACCATCCTGCTTGGCGTCTTCGTGTGCACGTTGGTCGTGGTTTCGGCATATCGGACCTTGGGACGCCGAAGCCGCAAACGCGTCCGCCAGACGATGTACCTCGTCACNNNGCAGTCCGTGGTGGCCACCAGAGCGTCGCGAAGACCGAATGGTCCATCGCCGGACAGGCGTTCGCGTCGGCAGAAGCGACCCTGGACAACCCTTGGCTCAAGGTCGCCTATGCGGTTCCCGTGGTGGCGCAGCATGCACGAGCTATTTCTTCCACCGCGCACTCCGGAGCACAGATTTCCAAGGCGGCGTCTCACGCTGCCGGTGTCGCTCCCTATCGTTCGCTACGAAGTCGCAACGGGGCGATCAACGTATCGCTCATCCGGAAAATGCAGGTCCCGGTCAAGGACACGGAAAAGGCATTGCTCGACGCCCGCCGCGACCTCGCGGCGACACACTCGAAATGGCTGCTCCCCCAGCTTCGGACACCACTCTCGTCCTTCGAAGAGGAGCTCGACGACGCACTCCCCGAGGCATCCCGTGCGTACGACGCGCTCCTCGTTGCCCCCGAGCTGCTCGGCGGCGACGGGGCGCGGCGCTACCTGGTGCTCTTCGGCACCCCGTCCGAGACACGCGGTCTGGGCGGATTCATCGGCAGTTGGGCAGAGCTCGACGTCGTCAACGGCAAGTTCACGCTCGGCCGCCACGGCAAGATCGGCGAACTCAACGACGGATCGCCATCCGAGTCGCGCAAGATCGCGAACCAACCCGAGTACGTCGCGCGCTATGGCTTCCTGCAGCCCACTCGTTTCATTCAGAACATCTCCGCATCACCGGACTTCCCCACGGTCGCCGACGTCGCCCGCCAGCTCTATCCCCAAACGGGCGGCCCGGAGATCGATGGCACCATCTACGTCGACCCCTACGCACTGGCGGCGTTTCTCGAGTTGACCGGTCCCGTCACCGCCGAAGGCATCCCCGAGCCCCTCACCGCCGACAATGCGGCCCAGTACCTACTCCACGATCAGTACCTGCAGTTTCCCAACACCGATGATCGCAGTGACCTGCTGTCCAACGCCTCCGAAGCCACGTTCGACGCGCTCACGACCCGTGATCTGCCCAACATCGCCAAGCTCGCCGATGTCCTCAGTCCAATGGTGCGCCAGAAGCGTCTGCTGTTCACGACGGCGAATCACCGCTCCGATCGCTTCCTCGCGGACATCGGTCTCACCGGTGCGTTCGCCAAGCCGGATGGCAAGGATTTCCTTTCGCTCCGGACCAGCAACGGCAGCGGCAACAAAATCGATTACTACCTGCATCGCTCGGTGACCTACGAGGCTCGCTTCGATCCGGCCACGGGCCGAACCAAATCCACTGCGACGATCACCTTTGAAAACCGTGCGCCCGCCGGTGGTGAGCCGCAATACGTCCTGGGCAACCAGGACACCCTCGCCGATCTCCCCAACGGTCGACCATTTGCCTCGAATACCGTCGTGTACAGCCTCTACAGCCCATTGGCTCCCATTGCGATGACCGTCGATGGCACCCCCACCGGCGTGCAGGTGGAGCAGGAACTCGGCTACACCGTGGCCTCGGGCAGCGTGACCGTCCCCGCCGGAGCCACCGCCGTCATCGAAATCGATCTCGAAGGACAGCTCACCCCGGGCCGTGACTACGAGCTTCGCCTCGACCCCCAGCCCCTGGTCTCCCCTGATTCCGTGACCACCAGTGTGCGGCCGCTCACCAGTTCGAGCCGTCTCGTCGGTAGTGGCGTGGGCAGCAACGGTACTTGGTCGTGGGATGGCCCCCTGTCGGTGCAGCGCTCGTTCCGTCTGCACTTCCGTGAACCCTGAGGATTCCTGCTCCCAAAAGTACCCGTCCAACGCCCGAATGGGTATATGCTGCTCACTCGGCAGCTCTAGGCCGTATCCATTCGTCTTCCACGAGGTGGGGGGAACACACCCATGATGACAAACACCGCAGTAAAACCGCTCTCACGAGCACTCATCGCCGCACTGTTCGCAGTCGGCTTCCTTGCAGCGGTGCCCTCTGTGGCCGGTGCGGCATCGGGCGCAAAATCCGCACCAATGTGTATCGCCGATGGTAACTACGCAGGCACGATGACCCTGACGGTGAACCCGCCACAGGCACGTCCTGGTGACAGCGTCACCATTGTTGGTTCCGGCTACCCGCCCAACTGCGAACTGACCGTCTACGTCGACGGCAAAGCGATTGGCAACGTCGTCACCGACGCCAACGGCGGCTTCACCCTTCGGTGGACGATTCCTGCAGGCGCCAACGCCGGCGACCTGGACATCACCACCTCGGTCAGTGACATCGTGAAGCACGCGAACCTGCGTGTGATCGTCGACGGACAGAATGTGGTTCCGGCCCCGCGGCCGACCCCGCCCAGTACCACCGAAATCCCGCGTACCGGTTCCGACGTGCTTCCGCTGCTTGCTGGCGGCGTGGCATTGATGGTCCTCGGTAGCCTGGTGGTTCTTTCCACCCGGAAGCGGTCTGCACACCAGATCTGATTCCCCTTCCAGTCGGTTCAATGGCCTCACCTTCGGGTGGGGCCATTGACGTTTTTGCGAAGAGGTGCGCGGGGTCCGCTCCGTGCCAATCCATGAAGTGGCGGGGAATGATCCACCGGCCGACGCTCGACGACACGTCGAAGCGCCTGCGCCTGCGCCTGCGCCTGCGATGAGACTCAGGCGCTGCCGTCGAGATGATCCAGCATCAGATGGCTGGCGATCTCGACTTCGGAGCTGACGTTCCCGATGTTGGACCAGCCCAACACCCATCCGACGAGCGACGAGAACCAGACGTGTCCGAGGATACGAGCCGTGTCGTCTCGAACGTCGGGGTCGAGGTCGTCACCGAGTCCACTCGCGATCGTTCGCGTCATGATCATCGTCACCTGACGCTGACACTCCGCCGCCCCGGGATCCGGAGACACCATCGCGGTCACCACCGCCTCGGAGAGGCGGGGCTCTCGTTCCATTGCTCGGTGCGCACGCTTGAGCACACTGAGCACACGGTCGGTCGTCGTGTCGCCCACCGGCGGGTGCTGCAGCACCCGACGCTCCAGATCCTCGACCCATGCCACGAGTGCCGCGGCAAGCAAATGGTCCTTCGATGAGAAGTATCGATAGATCGTTCCGAGTGCGACCCCGGCCTCCGATGCCACGTCTCGCATCTGCACGGCGTCGTAGCCGCCGGCGCGACCGAGTTCGAGCGCCGTACGAAGCACGCGCTCGCGGCGAGCCGCCTGAGATGAGGTGAGGGTGGTGGGCCGGGTCGGATCCATGGCTGGCACGAATGTACCGGTCAGTGCACAACCAGCGGGGGACACCGCCGAGTGCGCGCAGCATGCACCTCAGGCAGTCGCACGGGCCGTCTCCCGAAATGGGAGGTCTCGGTCGTTGCGAGGCTCTGCGGGAAGACCGAGGACGCGTTCGCCCAGCACATTGTGCTGCACCTCGTTGGTTCCACCAGCGATCTTGATACTCAGCGCAGACAGCATCCGGCCCTGCCAAAGGCCTTCATCGTGCGCGTCCCGCTGCAACATGCCTTCGGGTCCTTGGAGCTCGACTCCCAGTTCTGCGAGTCGTCGGATGTGCTCGGCATAGAACAGCTTCATCACCGACGCCTCCGCGCCGAGCGGGGTGCCCTGACTCAACGCCGTCTGCATCCGATAGGTCAGGAACGACAGGATCTGGTGACGCGTGTAGCAGTCGGCGAGACGCTGGCGCACCTGTGGGTCGCGATGCAGATCGCGCTCGGTGGCCAAGTCGACGAGTCGGCCGAACTCCTTGCCGCGATCACTTCCACTGATTGCCGCGCGCTCATTCGACAGCGTCGTCACCGCCGCCTTCCAGCCGCCGCCGACGCCGTTGACGATCATGTCGGCAGGAATTCGCACCTGGTCGAGGAACACTTCGGAGAAGTGGCTGTGACCGGTGATCTGGCGCAATGGCCGGATCTCGATACCGGGTGTGGCCATGTCCAAAAGGAAGTACGTGATGCCCTGATGCTTGGGCACGTCGACGTCGGTGCGTGCGAGCAGGATGCCCCAGTTGGATTCTTCGGCCTGTGAGGTCCAGACCTTCTGGCCCGTCACCAACCAGTCCCCCGTCGCCGGGTCCAATTCTGCTCGCGTTCGCAGGTTCGCCAAGTCGGAGCCGGCTGCGGGTTCGCTGAACAGCTGGGCCCACACGTCGGTGCCGGCCAGCATCGCGGGGAGGAAGCGTTGCTGTTGTTCCGGGGTGCCGTGCCGCATCAACGTCGGCCCGACCATGCCGTGAGCGATGGCGAACAGACCGGTGGTCACTCCGAACCTGGCGTGCTCCTGGTTGAAGATCGATGCCTCGATGGGCTTACCACCTCGGCCACCGAACGCCTTGGGCCAAGCAATTCCTGCCCACCCTGCTTCCCACAAGGTGTGCTGCCACGCCTTGCAGTTCGCGGCATGGACCGAATCGGGTACCCGGTCGTCCTGGTGTCCGTTGGAGAAATCGTCGGGATGACCTTTCGGTACCGCGTGCGATTCCAACCAGGCGCGCACCTCATTTCGGAACGCTGCTTCGGCCGGAGTGTCATCGAAGTCCACGCGGTCGAGAATAGAACAGATTCTCGTTTTTTAATCTATTGCATCGCTTTGAGTAGTAGGTCAGCACGCAGTCGCTGGCCACGCTCGAGCATCACGATCGTTGGGACCTCATCCGGCTAATCAGACGATCACAGCACCTCACTGAGCGTGCTGTCGCCTTCGTCTTGCTGGCATGTAAGACTCTGAGTTCTAGTCCCGCCGAGGAACTGAATGTCGTCGATGAGCAGCA
>CAJDVS010000019.1_pt1 | contig 10566 bp, 7 predicted proteins | sample 7391291 | NCBI WGS metagenome assembly CAJDVS01 (sample SAMEA7055702, study PRJEB34461) | soil metagenome | biome: terrestrial ecosystem; feature: Peninsula; material: soil | place: Antarctica | collected 2016
TGGGTGAGGCCTGCGACGACGATGACCCGCATCCGGCCAGGGCGGCACCGAACACCATCACGACCACGGCGGGGGCAATGGTTCGAATGCTTTGCGATCTGCTCATGTGACGCTGCTTACCCATCCACTTCGAGGCTCAAACCCGCCCCCAACGAACACCACGATGCGCAGAATCCCGGCCGACGGCACCTGCACAAAACGTCTCATCTGACGGAATCGGACGGTGCCCCGTAGCATCAGTCGCCATGGCTGCCGACACCGAACGTCTGTACTTCCGTCAACTGCTCGCGGGGATGGACATCGCCGATGGCGATCCCATCGCCACGCAAATGGTCAACTTCGTCTATCTCATCGGCGATCGGGAGACCGGCGAGGCCATCGCCGTCGACCTCGCCTACGACGTCCAGGGCGCCCTCGACATCCTCGCCGAGGACGGCATGCGACTCACCGGCGTGCTTGCCACCCACTACCACCCCGACCATGTGGGTGGGTCGCTGGCGGGCCACGAGATCGAGGGGATCGCCGAACTCCTCGAGTCCACGCCCGTGCCGATTCACGTGCAGCGCGAAGAGATCGAGTGGGTGACCATGGCGACCGGGGTGAGCGACGACCACCTCGTCGGTCACGACAGCGGCGACATCGTCACCGTCGGTGACATCCCGATCACGCTCATCCACACGCCCGGGCACACCCCCGGTAGCCAGTGCTTCCTCGTCGATGGTCGCCTGGTCGCCGGAGACACACTGTTCCTCAACGGTTGCGGCCGCACCGACCTACCCGGGTCCGACCCCGCGGCGATGTACGAGAGCCTCACCACCAAGCTGGCGAAGATCCCCGACGAGACCATCTTGTTCCCGGGTCACCTGTACTCCGAGAAGCCGTCGGCGCCGATGGGTGAAGTGAAAGATCGCAACATGGTGTTCCGTCCGCAAAGTGCCGAAGAATGGCTCCGCGTCTTCTCCTGATCGGACGCCCTCCCCGGTGTCCCGGGGACCGGCACCCCTAAGGGCTGGACGGTCCGACGGTTCCCGACGCTTCGCCACTCGCCACATCGACGCCTGCGGGAACCGACGTCGTCACCGGTTCCGGCTCGATCGTCGGTTCGGTGCACGCCGGGCACTCACCCACACCGGATTCGTCGGGCTTGAAGAACCTGCCGACCACGGGGATCTCCCACCACGACTCCGCCTTCGCCAGTGCCGTGGCCGACACCAACAGATGCTCCGGTGCGTCGTAACAGGCGTAGCGCGGCACCCAATCGGGATCGAACTTCTCGTTGTAGCGCCACAGCGATTCGATCTGCATCGTGTCGCTCATCCGCTTGTAGAACCACCGCTCCACCCGACGCGTCGTACCGTCGCCACGTTCACCGGCGAGCACCCCTCGCATGGTCGCGAAGTTCAAGCCGAGCCCGACCATGCCGAGCTCGTTGAGGTGGCGCATCGTTTCGACGACCACATAATCGGTGAGGCCGTTGGGATGCTCGTCGCTCTCGGATCGTCGCATCAGATCCAATGAATAGCCCTGCACCGCGGGTGCAGGAACGTACTGACAGAACGCCGCCGGTGTGCCATCGGGCCCGAGACAGATCGCAAGGAGCAACCCGGTGTCGTGCGGGTCGAAGACCCGCCCCAGCGTCATCGAGAAGCCACGCTCGACTTCCCCGCGGCGGCTCTCCGTCATCAAAGCCCGCACGCCGGCTTCCAACGTCGGGTCGAGGTCGGTGGGGTCGTGGAACTCCATGCGATAGCCGGCTTTGTCGATCCGGTTCACCGCTTGGCGAAGCCCCTTGTTGCGGCCCCCCTCCAGGCTGAATCGACGCACGTCGACGACCGCCTCGTCACCGACGTACAACTCGCGCATGCCGGTCGATCGATAGATCGGCAGCCACTCTTCGGACGCGCCCATCACGGCGATCGGCCAGCCGTGATCGTCGGCGAACTGACGAAACGCGAACCAGGCCATCCGGCGATCCCCCACCGGACCGATCGGATCGGGCGACACCAATGCCACACCTTGTGTGACGGCATAGGCCACGAGCGTGTCGCCGTGAAAGAACCAGCGCTTGTCGCTTCGAAGCGAGAAGTAGGCGAGCGTGTCGCCGCCGGTGGCCCCTACGATGCGCCGCGCGCGGGCTTCGTCGTCGTCGTCCCCGCTGAGGCGTCGCGCCAGTACCGGACCGAACAGGATCCATCCGGCGACCAGCACCAAGCTGACCGACACCGACAGCATGGTGGGAACGAGATACCGGTCGAGACGTGGACCGACCTCGATGGTGGTGCTGCCGATGAGCCGCTCCGCTCCCGCCTGCGCCGCACCGACCCAGGTCAATCCCGGGTGGCGGTGACCGGGCACCGCTTTGATGGCCAACATCGCCGATCCGATTGCGGTCGCCAGCCCGACCGCCAACACCCCGAGGCCGCGAGAGAGTGACCAGTCGTCGGACTGCACCTTGAAGTGTCGACGGTTCGCCAACAAGTAGACGCCGACCAGCGCTGCAACCACCGATTCTTCGAAGTCCAGGCCTTTGACGACATGCAGCCCGAAAGTCGCGAACAACGCCACGACGGCGACCAGCCAGGCGTGACGCTGTCCCCGGCGAACACCGCGTGCCACCAAGAGCTGCACGATTCCCGCGAGCACCACCACCATGGCCGCAGCCTGTGAGACCGCCAGCGGCACCACGTCGGTCACGGCTTCGATGCTCGTCGACCGCGGCGGAATGACCGCCGACACGATGTTCGCCACACCCGAGATCGCGATCGCGGAGGCGGCGATGCGGCGAGCCCGACGACGCTCGATGCCATGCGGGGCGGGAACCGGCCAGTCGTTTCCGGCGGGCCAGGTGGCGACGACCTCTGGGTGCGCGGCGCCCTCCGCGGTGTCTTGGGTGAGCAGCCGTTCCAACAGGGTGGTGGTCGGGGGCTGCTGGCGAGCGTGGTGCAATCGAACGTGGAGCTGTGCACCGGCCTCGAGCTCGATCCACGACTGCTGATGGGCAACGGTCCACGCGTCGGGCGCACCGAAGCGACCCGGTCGTCTGACCGCGACCCGGCCGCCGCAGCCGACGTTGGCGAAGAACGCGTCGCCGGCGTTGGTGAGCTCGGCGATGTTGGTGTGCGCGACGACCAGCCCGGCGTAGTCCTGCCCCGCAAACCTGGTCGCCGCGGCTCTTGCAGACGCGTTCGGGTCCTCGGAGGACCGACCGTCGTGGAGCGTCCCAAGCGAGAGGGCCTGGATCGGACCGCGGATCGTCCACCACCACAACGCCCCGGCCACTGCGAGGACGCCCAACAGAGCCACGCCGCCCACCCCCAGCGCCGCCACCCAACGACGCAGCTGGCTCAACACTTCAGCGTGGACGCCGACGGCGGCCAAGACATGCACCGTCGTATAAAGCACCGCTGCGATCGCCATCGGAATCAATGCCCAGGCGAATCGTCGCAACATTCGGCGATACAGCAATCGAGCACCGACGAACGATCCCATCTGCGACGGGTCTGCCAAGAGCTGCACGCCTTCGACCCAATCTCCGGCTTCGACGCGGAGGTGCTGGAGCATCTCGTGTGCATGACGACCCAGCGGTGATTCGCCCGGGTTCCGTGGGTCGTCGAATGCGTCGAACGGATCGAACGCGTGCCCGGGTTCGACCCGGATCCGCTTGGTTCCCGCGCCCGTGTGCACCGAGACGTCGGCGGACAACGCCACCGTTGCACCGAGTCGTTTGGTCACCACCTCGATCGCGGGTTCATGCCACGCCAGACACGAATCGAAGTTTCCCGGTAGCACGACCACCCGACGGTCCGGAGCGGCGCCGAAGTCGGCGACCGCGGACGTGAATCGACGATGGGCGAGCAACGCGCGGCCCGGATCGAGTTGGGAATCGGTGACGAGATCGAAGGTGTTACCGGCGAGCACCAGCACCGCCGGGCCCTGTTGTTGGCGCAACGTCTTGGCGAGCTCGGCACATGCGGCTTCACTTGCCGGGTCAGCCGTCGAGGTGAGCGACAGGTTGCCGGCGATCAATACCCGTCCACCGGGCGGCACTTCGATGTCACACCGATCCGACACCCGTTCGGGTGCGGCCTCGACCGTGATCTTCGCCTGCACCTCGACTCCGCACGCTTGGGGCGGCTTGCGCTTGATCCGTTTGGTGGCGATCGGCCTGCCGTCAGGGAGGAACTGTCGCTGTGGTTCGGGGTCGTTCGACTCGTCCTGCGTGTTCACCACATGATCGCCTTGCGTTCTGCCATCGCCGGATCCCGGCATCCTGCACGATAACGACCGAACACCTCCGAATGCGCAGCCGACCGGTGCACGGCGTCGGAAGGAGAGAGCACGCCGATCAGAAAGCCCCGGACACCTGGCCCTTCGGCACCGGCAGGGGTGGGAGGGTCGTGGTGATCTGGTGCTGGTAGGAGATGCCCGAAGACTTGGTCTTGGTCCTGCCGTAGAGGGCGGCGCCGAGCGCGGCGACACCGCCGGCGGCGAGTCCGACCCTGGCATTGGTGAGATCGATCAGTCCGCCCAACAGGGGGCCGCCGATCGGGGTGGAGCCCAGAAATACCAGGGTTTGGAGTGCCAGCACGCGACCGCGCATGGCGGGGTCGGACCGGAACTGCACGATCGCCGTGGACGACGTCATGAACGCGATGCTCGACACCCCCACCATGAAGGCCATCGGGAAGGACACCGCAAGGTCCGGCACCAGCGACAGCGCACACATCGCGGTACCGAACACGGCGCTGGCCACCTGCATGTGCACCAAGGAGACCGACGTTCTTCGGGCCATCACCAGCGCGCCGGTGAGCGACCCGAGACTGATCACCGAGAACAGCAACGTGAACTCCATGTCCGAACCGTGCAACGTGCGCGTGACGAACAGCGGCATCACGGTGCTGAAGTTGAACGAGAACGTCCCGACGATCGCCATCATCACCACGACCAACCACAGCTCGGGCACGCTGCGCACGTAGCGGATGCCCTCACGCACCTGGCCCGGGCCGCGCACCGCCACCGGTGGGCGTCGCAACTCGCTCGAGCGCATCGCCAACAACCCACCGATCACCGCGATGTAGGACAGTCCGTCGACGGCGAAGCACCAACCGAAACCGACCGACGACACCAGCACACCGGCGAGTGCCGGCCCGATCACCCGAGAGCCGGTCATCATGGCGCTGTTGAGGCTCACCGCGTTGTTGACGTTCGATTCGGGCACCATCTCCACGACGAAGGCGCGTCGCGCCGGGTTGTCGAACGCGGTGATGATCCCGCCGATGAAGGCGAGCGCGTAGACACCCAACAGCGGGGTGTTGGGCATGAAGGCGATCACGGCCAGCGCGCCCGATTGCAACATCGCGAGCGACTGGGTGATCACCAGCAACCGACGTTTGTCGGCACGATCGGCAATCAGACCGGCGAACGCACCCATGAGCAGTACCGGGCCGAACTGGGCAGCGCCCAGCAGACCCACGGCCAAGCCGTTGTCGGTGAGGTGCAGCACCAGCAGCGTCTGGGCCAGCAACGTGAGCCAGTTCCCGACCTGGGAGATGAACTGACCCGAGAAGAACAACCGGAAATTTCTCGAATGCATCGACGAGAACGTGGACGGCATCGGTGTGCGCGCCTCGGCGTCCAAGACGGAGGACTTCCACGAGCGCACCTTTGCAGTATGCCGTCGAGTCCTTGGCTTGCCAAAGCAGTTTTCTCGGCGCGCCTTGGGGTCCGAACCGAACACCCGCCCGCGCGGCGCGTGCGCCAGACGCTGCGCTCAGTCCGCGGTTACGGGAGCGCCCCGACGGCCGATTCCGGCGAGAATCGCGACCTCCTCGACCACGATGAGGAGCAGCGCCACGCCCGCGGACATTGCCCACTGTGAGGCGCTGAGGCCGACCGTGCCGAAGAAGTTGTGCACGGCGGTCACTTCCACGGCAACCACTTGGAGCACCACGACCAGGGCCAGGGCGATCCACAACCGGAAATTGTGCAGCGACCGCCGCGTGAACATCGTGCCGAATTCGTCACGCACGGCCAACGCGTTGACGATCTGGAACAACACGAACGTGGTGAACGCCATGGTCAGGGCCACCTCGGTGGTCCACTGGTTCTGCGCGAACGCCAACACCCCGAGGGTGCCAGCGGTCATGGTCACTCCGGCCAGCACCACCCGCGTCAGGCGACGCGCCGACAGGATCTGTGAGCCCAGCGGGCGCGGCTTGCGCTGCATCACTCCCGCCGCGGCCGGGTCGATACTCAACGCCAGAGCGGGCGGGCCGTCCATGATCAGGTTGATCCACAACAATTGGATGGGGCTGAAGGGCGTGGGCATGTTCGCGAGTTCGGCCACGATGATCGTGAGCAGAGCGCCCACGTTGGTGGCGAGCTGGAAGCGGACGAACTTGACGATGTTGTCGTAGATGACCCGTCCCTCACGCACCGCCCCGGCGATGGTGGAGAAGTCATCGGAGGCCAGCACGACGTCGGCGGCCTCCTTGGCCACCTCCGTGCCGGTTTGGCCCATGGCCACCCCGATGTCGGCAGCACGCAAAGCGGGGGCGTCGTTGACCCCGTCGCCGGTCATCGCCACGACCTTGCCCCGCTTCCGGAGCGCCGAGATGATCCGCATCTTGTGGCGCGGAGACACTCGGGCGAACACGGCGAGATCGTCGATGCGTGCTGCGAGTTCTGCGTCGTCGAGGTCGTCCAGTTCGACGCCCTCCATGGCGTCACCGGTGATCCCGACGGACTCGGCGATGGCCCTGGCGGTGGCGATGTGGTCGCCGGTGATCATCTTGATGTCGATGCCGGCGCCGCGACATTCCAGTACCGCAGCGCGTGCTTCGGGACGGGGCGGGTCGGCGATCGCGGCCAAACCGATCAGCGAAAGGCCCGATACGTCGAGCACGGCTTCGGAGGGGTCGCCGGGGCGCTGACCCATGGCCAGTACCCGCATGCCGCGTTGGGCAAAACCGTCGGCGGCTTCGCGTAGGGCCTCGAGCTCATCGTCGTCGAGGGGGCCCTCGGTGCCATCCGCGTGTCGCACGGTGGTGCTGCGCGCCGCGACTTCTTCCCAGGCGCCCTTCACGGTGAGCAGTGTGCCGACGTCTGCTGCTTCGGATGCGGTGATCATCACCCGGTGGGCCGAGTCGAACGGGACCTCGGCGACACGCGTCCAACGCGCCCGTTCCGCATCGGAGTCGAGGCCGAGCTTGTGGCCGAGCACCACCAATGCCCCTTCGGTTGGGTCACCGATCAGTTCGCCGTCCTGCACCTGGCTGTCGTTGCACAGGATTGCGACGCGAGCGAGATCCTCGAGGGCCGTCGCATCGATGCCAACACCCACGGTGCCTTCGAAGTCGTAGCCGTCGCCGGTGACCTCCACGGTGGCACCTGGAACCGTCACGGCTCCCACGGTCATCTGGTTGAGGGTGAGGGTGCCGGTCTTGTCCGAGCAGATCACCGACGCCGATCCGAGCGTTTCGACAGACCGCAACCGCTTGACGATCGCGCCGCCGGCAGCCAGACGTGACGTCCCCAGCGCGAGGGTCAGGGTGACCACCGCGGGAAGCCCTTCGGGAATGGCGGCCAATCGAGCATGACCATCTCATGACCCGGCAGCTTGATACGGGAGAAGAGCCGCCCGTCGCAGCCCAGCGGCGATCTGGCCGATCTCGGTGTCGCTGCCCGTCGCGGCGACCAACAGCACTGCACGGCCCTTGGTGACCTGGGTGTTCAGAAACGTCGTGTTGACGCGATCACCGAGCGGCGCATCCGGGTCGCTCAGATCCTCGGTGGTCTTGGCGGTCGGAACGGACTCGCCGGTGAGTGTCGACTCGTCCACCTCGAAGGCGTGGCGCTCGACCACGCGGGCATCGGCGGGCACGCGGTCCCCCGCCTCGACCATGACCACATCGCCGACCACCAGTTCATCGGCGGGCACCAGGTGGGCGCGCCCGTCACGCAAGACACGCACCTGAATCTGGAGCATGTCGCGCAACGCAGCCAAGCTCGACGCCGCTCGTTGTTCCTGCACGAAGCCGAGCACGGCGTTGACGATCAACACCACGGCAATGGCGATGGCGTCCTTGAGGTCGCCCACCGCGCCGGCGACCACGGCACCGATCAACAGCATGAAAACCAGCACGTTGCGGAACTGGTCGAGGAATTGGAGCCAAGCCGGGCGGACTTCGGGTTCGGGAAGGGCGTTCGGGCCGTCGGCGGCGAGTCGCTTCGCAGCCTCGGAGGAGGAGAGTCCTGTTTCGATGTCGGTACCGAGCGATTCGATCAGCTCGACCCGGGACAAAATGTGGTGCTGGGTATCACCCGGCATCAAGGATTCTCCTCTGGTTCGGAAGGGAGAATCTATCCGGTTGTCGCCGCGGATCGACAGGTCGGGGCCATCGTTCTTTTCTCGTCGGAGCGCCCCGACGGGCGTCGCCCCGAGCCGGAACATCCTGAGCAACAGCAATAGTCCGATATTCGAACTATCCCGGTAGTGTGGTGACACCGCAACTGTCACAACTCCTGGCTCGAGGACGGCGACAATCCGCCGAACGATCCAAGAGCGAGGCTGAAACCGGCGGTGCAATCCACTCGCCGCCCTTCTTTTCCATGGAGACCACATGTCCGACACGACCACCGACCTTGCCCCCATCGCCGCCATCGAGGAGTCGATCTCACTCCTCGCGCGGCGTGCGAGCCTCCCGCGCGTCCACAAGCAGCTCAATGCTCGCGCCGGGGTTTCCATGGGCTGGTACGCCTACATCGCGCTCTACTGGATCGATGCTTCGGGTCCGCTACGCCTCACCGAGCTGGCCGACCACTTCGGCGTCGTTCCCTCGACCGTCTGCCGCCACGTGCAGCAGCTCGAAAGCGCCGGACTGGTCACCAAGCTCAAGGACCCCGCCGATGGCCGCGCCGTGCGCATCAGCCCCACCGACAAGGGTCGCAAAATCCTCCACGAGCTCAGTGAGGCTCGCAGGTCGGTCATCGCCGACAGTCTGAGCACCTGGAAGCCCGACGAGCTCGAAGCTCTCGCGACCAGCCTGCAGCGCCTCAGCGCAGACTTCGACGAGATCACCGACGGCAAGAAGTAACCGGCGGACGTCGGCTGCCCGGTTCGGTCGGCTCTGCCGCCGCAACACACCCAGCGGTCGAACAGCACGTCTCCACCAAGGGTCAGGCGCCGCCGTGCGCCTGGGCCATTCGCTGCACTCCTATGGGGACGCGCAGCCGGCGCACCCCCAGGCGTTGCTCGACCATCTCCACGTAGTCGTCCTCGGCGTCGGCGAGCACCGCTCGCCGGCCGAGTGACCGTGCCACCGCTCCCGTTGTTCCCGACCCGCACATCGGGTCGAACAGCAGCTCGCTCTCCTCGGTCGCCATGCGCACCAACGGGTCGTACACGCGCTCGGGCTTCTGGGACGGATGCCCGGTCTGTTCGGCGCGCCCGATGAAGCCGACCAGGAGACCCGCTTCGATCACGCTCGGCGGACCGGGCAGATAGCGCAGCTTGCCTTCGGCTTTCTTCGCGAGTTGTGCCTCGTTCAGGAACGCTTCGGGGTGCATGACCGCATCGGTGCGGGTCAGATGCAGACACGTCATCTGCGCGCTGCGCCAGCCGCGGATCACCGACGGGTTGTTCTTGTAGTACCAGGTGAGCCACGCCTCCAATGTCAACGGCTCGGGGAGCCGGTCGACGAACGCGGCGATGATCTCGGGGAACCCCCACAGATAGACGTGTGGCGACACCACCCCGGCAGCGGCGAGCAGCCCACAGACGTAGTCGACGTAGTCGTCTCGCACCCCGCCGGTGCCCTTGTTGTACCAAGGGTCCAACATCGTGCACGTCGGGCGCAGCACGTCGGGCGCGCACTCACCCACCAGCGCCATGACCGCCAAGCTCACCTCGACATCCTGGGGCGCGAATACCACGACGCCATCGGCATCGAGGCGATCGGCCAGACGCGTGACGAATCGCTCGAGGGTCGCTCGAGAGGCGGCGGTCACCAACGGGTCAGTCGGATGGGTGCTGCTCCGCCGCGCTGCTCGAAAACGTGTGGCGCGTTATCCGGCAGGGTCACTGGCGCCGAGACAATGCTGCGGTGAGAACGATCACGAGTACAACTCGTCGATCTCCGCGCGATAGCGGTCGTGGATGCCGCGCCGCTTGAGCTTGAAGGTCGGGGTGAGCAGTTCGGAATCGGGCAGCCATTCGTCCGCGAGGATCTTGATCTTCTTGACCCGCTCGGCGTTGTTGAACTTGGCCATCACCTCGGTCACGTCGGCTTCGATCGCGGCCTGGATCTTGGGGTGCGTGGCCAACACGGCCAGGTTGGTGGGCAACCCGTTCTGCTCCGCCCACACCGGCGCCACATCCGGGTCGAGGGTGACGAGCGCGGCAATGAACGGACGGTTGTCCCCCACCGCTATGGCCTGACCGATCAGCGACACATCCTTCAGCGATGCTTCGAGGTTCGAAGGGCTCACGTTCTTGCCACCGGCGGTGATGATCAGCTCCTTCTTGCGGTCGATGATGGTGACGTAGCCGTCTTCGTCGATTTCTCC
>CAJDVS010000016.1_pt1 | contig 10561 bp, 20 predicted proteins | sample 7391291 | NCBI WGS metagenome assembly CAJDVS01 (sample SAMEA7055702, study PRJEB34461) | soil metagenome | biome: terrestrial ecosystem; feature: Peninsula; material: soil | place: Antarctica | collected 2016
GAGGCCCCGAGAGCCACGACCGTGAACCGATCGGGTTCGAGGTGCCTCTGAGACGCTTTGTGTTCACCAACATTGGATTGTCGGTTCGGATACGGGTTCTCCGTCTGCTCAAGACGTTAACACATGCCATGACCTATCATGATGTGCCTTTGGCGCTCATCTTGTGAAAGACGTCGATGACGTCTCCGACGCGATAAAGCGGGCGTCCCTTCGCGTCGTGTCCAGCGGCTTCCAGGTGTCCACGTCGCTCCCACATCTTGAGTCGCTGCCGGGAGATGTCCAGTCCCAGGTCGACGAACGCACGCGAGAGAGTCGCGGCTCGTTCGAGCCGGTCGTCGACCTGGGCGAGTAGCCAGGAACGGCGATCCTGGACGTCGTAGATCAGCCGACATGCCTTGCATTCGACCTCGGCGGCTCCCAGGCGGGCGTAAAGGTCGTGCCCGCACTGATCACAAGGGCCAGCGAACCAGGTCGGCTCAGAGGGCTGCCGGATCGTGCGCTCGGCCACCTGGGCGGCGTACGTCAGTTCGTCGAACGCGACGTCGGCGGATCCCTGGTGGGCGAGCCAACCGACGTTGTCGGCCAGGAAGCGAAGACTCTCGGGCACTGCGCCCATGTCACTCATCGTGTCGGCCACCGGCCGTCGTCGGCCGTTCCCCAGTTTTCGTCGAGGGCGATCGGGCGAAGGTGCTCGCGGCCATCGGGCAGGAGGACGGCGATCAGGACGGCTCGGTGCCTCGCCTGGGCCATGTGTTTCAGGTCGAGGCATAGTTGCCGGGGCGAGTTGCCGAACGGGCTCTGGGCGGTCGTCCAGCCGATGATCTGCGTCTCTTCGCGGTCGCCGTAGTAGACCTCGCGGATCTCAAACGTCGGATCCTCCGTGTCGACGACCAGGGCTCGCACCATGCGGTAGTTCCAGTGTGAGATCGCGGGCATGCGCTTCGTGATCTTGTCCGGCTTCGCGACCGTGCTCGGGCGCTTGCTCTTGCTCATGCTGCGGTGTCCAGGTCGTGGTGCTCGTGACCGCATGCACACATCTCGACCGGAAGGTCGCTGTAGATGCAGCGGGGGAGATCGTTGTGCCGTTTGCCGCCACCGTCGACGGGGCGTAGGGCGGGCTCGGGCGACCGGGGCTTGCCTCGCTGCTGGGCGACCATTCGGGTCCACTCGTGAACGGTATTCGCCACGACCCAGGCATTCTCCGCTGCGCCCATGTCGATCAAGCCTCTTTCCTCGTTGGAGGTGGCAACCTCGTTGCGGCCTCGGGTTCGTGTCTTCCAGATGAGTTCGCACGACCGGTGATCGCACGCCATGCCTTCGCACGTCGGACCGACGTACGCGGGGCGTCGTGTGGTGCTGTGGCCGTTGCTGGGCTCGACCCTGGTGAGTCGGCCCACTGCGTCACGAACGTCGTCCCAGCGGTCTGCTGTGGCTCGCAGTGACGTCGCCAGGTCGGCCTGACAGTCCGGACAGAAATACGCGGTGTCCGGGATCGGCCGACCGCAATTTGGGCAACCGGTGAACGTCATGATGCCTGACGATATGAGCGGGTCAGTTCGAGCATCGTCATGCCCAGGGCCAGGGCCTCGTCTTCCAGGGCGTAAGCGTCGTCTCCCCACGCTGCACGGAAGCGGGACGCGCAATCGTGGCACCGTCGCGAGCCCTTGAGGACGGGCGTAGTGCAGTCGCGGCAGGGAACCTTTTTCGCGGTGTCGACCTTCGCTCGGCCGAACGGATGAGCCAGGTCCGGGCGACCCATGAGCAACATCTTGCGTTCCAGGGTCCGGATCGTGATGCCCAGGCGCTTCGAGATAGTCCACGCGGACTCGTTCCACGAGAGTAGGAACTCCACGTCTTCGATGACGTCGTCCCAGTTGACGTCCAGTTTTGCGGCCATGTCAGTACGCTCCCCTGCGTCGACGAAGTGTTGAGATCGAGAGATTGAGCCGGGCGGCGGTTTCTTTCCACGTCAGGTGTTCCTCGTCGTGGATCCGCTGCGCCTCGTCGAGCGGGATCTCGACGTGGTGCCGGGCGTTGCCGTGGGTCGACTTGAGTAGGTGGGCGTTGAGCAACTTCGCTCGGAGCGTCGGGATCTTCATGCCGTAGGACTCTGCGATCTGCTCGATCGTCTGCCCGGTCTGGATCATGCGGACCAGTTCAGGCTTGGTGATCTTCGCGTTCGAGCGGATCTCAACGCCTCGCGACCGAAGCCGGGCGTCGACCGTCGACCGGGAGATGCCGAACTGTTTGCTGACCGCTACGCACGAGAGACCAGACGCATACGCGGCGACCAGGGCGTCGGTGTCGACGTCGGTACGGCGTAGCGGGTGCGAGTAGGCGTGACCAACACGCCCAGCGCCAGAGGTGCTGCGGTGCGGACGTCGCTTGTCTGCGGCCTTGCGGGCGGCTTTGCGCTCGACGGTCAGGCCAGCGGCTCGGGCGTCGACTTCGGCCAGGATCTCGCGGGCCTTGCGCTGGGCGGTCCGGCGCTCGCGGTCCGTCTTGAGTTTGCGGATCTCACCGAACGGGCTCGGCTTCGGCTCGGGCTTGTCGGCGTAGACGACGGGCGTCAGCGGGAGCGGGACGTGTGGGGCCTCATAGAACGATGCCGGGCTCATGCCGCCACCGGCTGACCGTAGTAGGCGCGGATCCAGTCGGGCGTCAACCGGCCGTGGCCGACGACGGTCGCACCGAAGGGCCAGACGACAACCGTGATCGGGCCACCGTCATGCGTGGTCGTGAACTGGACTTCGTGCCGTCCGGGAGATAAGAGACGTCGACCGTGAAGCCGTATCGGCGGTCGTTCGTTGCGAGCGGTCGAATCACACTCAACCGTGGATTCATGAGTAGTGCCTTCCAGGCGTCGGTATCGGTGGTGGTGTTCATGCCTCCATGATACCTCATGCGACGTGATGACACAGCATGTGCCCAGCCGGGGGTCAGCCGGGCGTCAGCGGACGTTGATCCAGGCGGTGCGCTTGTGCGCTTCCTCCACGATGCCGACAACGACCAGGGCGACCAGGGCCAGGGCGAGAGTCTTCATCGCCGGGCCTCGGTCGGGTTGAGCCGGGTGTCGATCGCGTAGACACCAACGGCGTATGCCTGCCAGACGTCGGCCTTGAAGCCGTAAAACCAGCCGGGCGCGGCCTTCGAGCCCTTGCCGTGGTTGCCGTCGTTCGGGGCGAAGCGGTCGATGAGGGCCTGCCGGACGTCGGCGTCGTTCGCCTTGCCTGAGTGGCAGACGTTCGTCTTCGATTCGAGCCGGGACACCAAGAGCACGCTCTTGCCGTGGGCGTAGGCGATCTCGGCCAGGTGGCCGATGACGACGCATGTGTCGAAGACGGTCTGACCGACCCGCATGCCGTAGGAGTGGATCATCTCGATCGCGACCAGGTCGACGTCGTCGAACTCGCCGTCGCGGAAGCGGCAGAGCAAGTCGGAGTTGTCGATCTTGCCGAACTCGATCGCATGACAGTCACGCGACTCCATGACGGCGAAGCCGGACTGCTCGTTGCCGGGGTCGATCGCCAGGACGGCGGTCATGCCGCCACCGTGATCCAGGAGACCTCAAACTGGGCGAAGAGTCGACCCTTGTTGTCGTGGACGACCATCGCTTCGCGGGTCCGTCGCTGGGCGTCGGCCCAGGCGGCGTCGTGGGTCGGGAACGGGCCGAAGACGGCGACGATGCGTAGGTGCTCTTCGCCGTCTTCCAGGCGTTCCCAGGCCAACTTCGAGACGGTCCAGCCGGTGGGGCCGTGGCGTTTCAGTCGAGCCATGATGCGGGCTTCGCCAGGACGCGATCTGCGGGCCTATCGGCAGGGGGGGTGCCGGTCTGTGCCGGGGTGGGGGTTTCAGGCCGGGAGGTGACGACACAGCCATGATTTAGGGGGTATGAGCCGTCATGCGACTTCATGGAATCCGATGGGGTCGAGATGTCGACTCGCGAACCGCACTCGCGGCATGCGCGGCTCATGACTCGTACCGGGCGTCATACGCGGCCTCTGCGGCGTCGTGCCCGGCGTCTTCGATGTCCAGGTCCAGGCAGGTGCGCTCGTCCGGGCAGATCGGCTCGTGGCGGCACTGCTCGACCCATTCGGGCGTCCAGGCGTCCAGGTCGGCCAGGAGGGTGACGATCGAGCCGGACGGCCAACCGTTGCCGGTGCGGACGGGCGGGGCGACCCTCGCAGTCTCGGCCAGGGCGGGCTCGAACTCCGACCAGAACTCGTCACGCGTCATGACGTGGAATCCGTCCGACAATTTCAAGATGTAATCGCCGGGCTCGCTCGCTTCAACCGATGTCGAGGAACGAACTTCGAGTTCAACGATCCGGCCCAGGCGGTCATATACCGGGTCTGCGGCGGTGCCGCACCATGTCAGGACATCTTGCGCTGTCTTTGTGTCAAACCATTGCCGGGCTTCGATGTAATTGCCGTATTGCCTCTGGTATTGCATTTGATTCTCTCTCTCAGAATGGTGGTGAATCATCTTGTCGGCTTTGAATTGCCGGTAATACGTGATCGGGCTCCGGGGCTCCGCATAGATGCTGCGGGCGAATCGGATGAGTTCGGGTGTCGGCGTCGGCCGGGAACTGGGAGATCTCTGACGCTTGCCGGACGACCAGCCCTGCTCCCCACCAATGGTCATACGACTCTCTGCCAGCCATTAGGGTTTGATATTCGCCCAATGGCGTCAGGACGACGTCGTCGACCAGGACGGTGGTCCCGGTCCCGTTGCGCCACGCTGCCCAGACACACCGGCCGCATGCCTTGCAGTGGCGGATCCGGGGCCGGTCGTTGACTCCGTGCTTGTCGATGACGCCCGACCGGATGAGGTGGGCTCGGACCTGGACGGGTGTCACGGTGTGCCGTCCGGGAACGGGACGGGCTCGCCGTTGACGTTCTGGTACATCACGCCAGTCGTCTTGTCGACGAACTCCGTGCCTCCCATGATCGCCATGAGCCTCGCCCGAACCTCATCTGGAACCGTACTGATGATTTTTGGACTGGTTTTGGGCTCGTCATCGGTGGCGTCGATGCGGTCCCCTACCCCTAAAGGGGAAGGGGTAGCGGGGACCGTATCGTCGGCCACACCGATTGAAGCGGTACCGGGAACGGCTGGGACCGTATTGGAACCGTTGGAACCGGATGCCGTATCCCACGGTGGAGAGGACAGGATTCCGTCCAGATCGTCCGACGTCGGACGGTGGAAGGGCTTGCTCGTGGCGACCAGGAGGGCGCGTCCCTTCCTCTTTGCGAACGGGTGCTCACCAATGAAGCCGTCGTCACGAAGGGCCACGATGGCGTCTCCGATGTCTTCGGCCCGACCCTTGACGGTGTCTCGAATGTCTCTGACGGACGCTCCCTCGGGGCAGGTGCCCAGGAATGACAGGACGGCTTGCTTGAGATTCAGGGCGTGGTCCAGGGCCTTCGCCTCCGGGTCGTCGTTCAGGGCCGATTCGCTCGGCGGGTAGATGGCGATACGAACGGCCAGCGTGTCTGGATCGGACGTCAATACGGCGTTGCCGATATATCCATCCTTTGTCGACAAACCTCGGACATCGCCTTGCCTATCCTTGTCGACTTTGATCTTGAGTTTGCCGATCTTGCCTTTGCCGAATTGATCGACGACGGTCACTTTAATGCAGCAACCGGTCGTCATGGCTCGTTTCGCCTGGGCTCCGATGGCTCCGTGGGAGTCGTCGTCGTGCGACCCTTGCTTGCTCGTGTGGTCGACATAGACGACGGCCGGACCCATTGCGGCCATCGGCTTGAGCAATACCTGGGCGAATTGCGTGGCATCCTTGTTGGAGTTCAATTCGAGTCCCTGAATCGTCATGGACGCATTGAATCCGTCGAAGATAACGAGAGCCGGACGCCATTCGGACAGGTGGGCGAAGAGATCGCGGCCGGTCGGGAGTGACGGGTGAAAGAACTCATCCGGGTTGATGTAGGCGACACGCCGCTGCTCGGCATCGGTCAGCCCGAGTGCCTTGAGCCGGTTCCTGACGCCTTGCTCGCTGTCTTCAAAGTCGAGGTAGGTGACGTGCTGCCCTGCTCGGACGGCTTGGAAGACGGCTTCGAGGGCCAGCCATGACTTGCCGGACTCGCTCTCACCGATGATGCCGTTAACGCGGCAGAGGTAGAAGAGGGCGGATCCATCGGTGCGATGCAGTTGAGCCGGTGGCGGCTCGGGGCTCGCGTTCGAGAGGTACGCTTCGACGTCACGCGGCCACCACGACGTAACGTGGTCGCCGTCCGGGTCGAGTTCGGCGGCAGAGGGCTCCGTGGGGTCGCTGACGTCCTGTGCGGTCGCTGACGGGCTCAGCGGTGCTGCGTCGGCCGGTTGTGCCTGAAACGGTTCGTACGGGCTCTGAAACGACGCCTGGGCGCTTCCAGCGCTGGCGATCGCCTCCGGTGTCAGCAAGCCTCCGAGTTGTGCCGCTATCGGGTCGCTACAAGGATCCTTGTCGTCGACGATCTCGTGGGCGGCTGCGGCCATCCTGACCGCTCCGTCGATCATCCGACCCCATTCGCCGTCCGTGCTGCGATCATCCGCACCGAACGAGGCATCGAACGCGGCGTGGTAGGTGGAGAGGGCGTTGATCACGCCCAGGTGCCCTTCGCCTGCGAGCCACACGAGCCGGTTGGTTGCGGCCAGGGCGGCTTCGTGGCGTGAGCCCTTGTCGGGCAGGTCGGCCAGGGCGTGCGCCAGGGCGTCGGCCAGGTGGCGGCAGGGAACGTCGGTGGGCTCGAACTGGCTGAGCCAGCCGGTGATGCCGTCGTCGTCGAGGTTCGCGTGCGCCATGTCGTCGGCCATCACGCCTCCGGTGAAGTGCATGACCCAGGCGTCGGGCATGTCCGGGATCTCACCGACGTTCGGGACTTCCTGGGTGTCGGCCAGTGTGCCGTCCGGGCGCTGCCAGTGGTAGGCGACTCCGGTGGTCGGGTGAATGCTCGGGGCGACAACGGCGTAGCGGTGACCCATCCGGATCGACTCGATCCCGGATCCGAAGATGCCGGGCCATCTCAGCCCTACGGGCACGCGGAAGAGCCGGATCCCCGAGATCCCGTCGTCGCGGCTCGTGACGAGCCAGGTGGGCGGCAGGTGTCCGAGTCTGGCTTCCAGGTCGGAGAGCGTCTGACCGCCGTGCTTCGGGAAGTAGGCGTCGACGTCGACCCCGACGACGTCGGGCGGCAGGCGTAGGGCGATGTTGGCACCCTTGACCAGTTCGCGCCAGGCGTAGGTGTCCGGGTATGAGGGCCAGAGTCCGTGGTTGCCGGTGTATCCCTCGGGCGGGCTCCCCTTCGACTGCGGGGGAAGCGGGAGGACTCCACGCCATCCTGCGTTCCAGTACGCGTCGACATAGGTGCCGTACGGGTCGAGCGCTTCGACTTCCTTGCGCGTGAGGCTCACCGGGACGACCATGCCTGTCCGTCGTCGTGGTCGGCCAGCGGGCGCTCGTGCTGCAAGGTGACCTGTCCGATCCGACCCAGGCGGTACATCGCCCGGTCGTCGTCGGTCCATTCGTCGAGCCGGTAGAAACCGGACCAGCACGAGCCGTATTCGCGCTTCGCCCAGGAGCGGGCGATGTCTGCCCTGTAGGCGGTGATCTCGACCCAGCCGTCGCGGATGCCGACCTGGGCGAAGGTGACGACGAACGTCGTCATGTCTTTCAAGTTCATGATGCTTGCCTCATGGTGATTGCCTCTCAGTCGTGACGCTGTCGTTTGGTCACGAGTCTTTATTGTCTCAGATGACACAGCACGGCATGCCGTGGCATACCGTGCTGTGGTCGGTGGGCGGTCGGTCAGGGCGGATCAGACGGCGTCGTGGCACTCCACTAGGAAGGTGCCGGTGAAGACGGGATGCCGTCCGTCGTCGGCGTTGACCAGGGCGTCGATGTCTCCCGTCTGGGTGACGGTCAGCGATCCGGCCTTGTTGGCTCCGAACCGGGCGGCACCGACCTGGCGGGCGACTCCCTTCATGTGGTCGAGATCGGCGGCGGTGGCCTTGACGGTCACGACCAGTTCGCGGATGCTGCTCATGCTGTTTCCTCTGTCTCTGTCTTGAGTGAGTCACTGAGTTCGGCCAGGACGACGGCCATCTGACGGCACGCGCTGCCCATCGCCGTGAGGGCGAAGGCGAGTTCGACCGTGCGCTCTCGTGTGGCGTCGAGCGTCTTGCGGACACTCGCGGGGTCGGCGTCGTGGGCGATCCGGGCGACGTCGCCTGCCATCGCTCGCAGTGCGGCCAGGTCGCCGGGCATGAGGACGCTCACTTCGCGCCTCCCTCGGCCAGTCGACGACGTCGCTCGATCTCGCGATGGACGTACCATTCGGCCTTTTCGAGATCCTGGATCGGGGCTCCCTTGTAGTCGACCCGCCAGAGATACTTGATCGCTGCGCCCAGGTTGTAGGTCAGGTGCTCGATCACGTCGATGCACTCGACCCCGGACGGGCTCTGTAGGTAGTGCGGCGGGTAGTTGACCAGGTCGACGGGCTCGGGCTCGACGACCTGCCGTAATTCAAGGCAAACCTTGTCGGGCTCGACGGCGTCGGGCTGATCCCAGGGTTCGTCGTTGAACCTCACAGCACACCGTTTTCGCGCTTGACCCAGACGCGGAACCTCGCGGTCACCATGCCGGACCGGGGCGTCGGCCAGGTGAGCCGGTTGGCGATCACGCGGGCGTATCGGCCGAAGTAGCGTGCGCCGATCGCCAGGGCTCGGGCTTGAAGTTCACCCTTCGTCGGGGCGGCGGCGTCAACGATGATCTCGTCGTAAAGCATGTGTGGGCCTGTGTACTTCATGTGTGCTCTCTGTTCCTGCTGATCACGTTCGGCACGCCCGATCGGGCATCCCAGTTCGTGGTTGGGGGTGTCGCGGTAGTTGTTGCACTCCGGGCAGATCGTGAGGTCGTCGTCGATCCTCACGATGCGTTCGCCTCCCGATACGGTTGCTGGGCTTGATCCCCAGGGTCAGCGTTGCGGATGATGACGGTGCCTCTGCCCACGTCTCGGGCGTAGCGACATGTCGACCAGGTGCCCAGGTTCTGGCGTCCGAACCTGGGCACGACAAGGAGGACGTCGACGACGTCGACGATGTCGTGGTTGCGGTCGAGGTAGCCACGCGGGTTGTAGTTGACGTCACCCTTCGTGAAGGCTCGGAAGCGTTCTGGGATCGGTGGGTGGACGTGGACGACCCAGGGGTTTCCGGATTGCTTCGCCAGAGCGTGTGCGATCTGGTCGACCCCGACGCAGTCGCCGTGGTGCAGGTGGCATCGGATGCCGAGAGCCTTCGCCGACAGAGCGAGTGCCCGGAGGCAGGAAGCGAGTTGCGCTTCCTGCTCGCGGCTGCATCCGGTCCGGGATCCGGTCACTCCGATGTGGAGTTCCTTGATCACGACGCGCTCCCCGATGCGTCGTCGCCACCCTTGAACGCGGCGTCAAACATGGCGCTCAGTTCGTCGAGCAACGCGCTCTGCTCGGCCGAGAGGTCAACGGACGGGGCGAACGGCTCGATCTCTTGCCGGGCCAGCGTTTTGGCGTGCTCGTGGACGCGGTTGGCGATGTTGGTCAGTCCGCACGCGATGATCTCGGTGGCGCGTGGGCCTCGGAACTCCGGGCTCGCCAGGTACGTCACCTGCTCGTCTGCGTCGATGAGGACGATGGCGGCGATCGGCACGCCAGGGCCGGATTGGTGGATTATCAACGATCCCTCGGGGGACTCCACGACGCGGTGCGCGTTGAAGTCGTCGCCGTCGACGAGCGGGTTCACCTCCCCGGCCTGGCCGATGTCGTCGGATCCGTCGTTGATCGAGTTGTTGCCGTTGCTCTTCATGCTGCGTCTTCCTCTGTGGTGGTTGCGGTGGAGTCGAGTTCGAGTGCTGCGAGGTCGGCCTGGAAGGCTTCCTCTCGCGTGTCGAGTAGGAGGGTCGGATAGGACACGCCCATCTCGTCGCCGTACTGGACGTAGACACCGACGTTGCCGTCGTCGTCGAGCGCGGCCATCCCGACACGATGTGTCGTCGGGTGCTCGGTCCAGGGCTCCCAGTCGATGACGACGTCCGGGTAGGACTCGCGGCTCATCGGTACTCACCTAGCCAGCCGAACGTGTCATCGTGCAGCACGGTCTCGACGTCGGGGTCCAGCGGTCCGAAGGCGATGTCCCACCACTTGCGAAGCCACCTCACTTCGCACCGTCGCTACGGCCGAAGAGATCGCCCAGGTGCGCGGTGAAGTCTTCGAGTTCGTCGAGCACCTTCGCGTCGGCGTCACGCGCGTTCGCGTCGGCATCGACGGAGTCGGCCAGGGATCGCAGACCGGAAGCGAACTCGTGCAGGTTGTAGGGGGACTTGTAGCGTGGGGCGACGAGCATCCCGATCAGTCCCTTGGTGTCGACCACTGCGATGGCGGCGATCCCACCGGTCACGGTGATGTCACCGGTCGTCGGGTTGATGTGGAAGTTGTCGGTGTTGAAGATTTCGTTCGTGCTGCTGCTCATCGTGCGATTCCGTTCTTTTCGAGGTAGGCGGCGGTGTCGGGTGAGGTGATGACGGCGACGT
>CAJDVS010000007.1_pt1 | contig 10352 bp, 9 predicted proteins | sample 7391291 | NCBI WGS metagenome assembly CAJDVS01 (sample SAMEA7055702, study PRJEB34461) | soil metagenome | biome: terrestrial ecosystem; feature: Peninsula; material: soil | place: Antarctica | collected 2016
ACACCGAGCATCTGGCTGCGGTCTACGGGCGCGAGACGCGGTCCCCGGTGATCGCGCTGCGCTACCACAACGTCTACGGCGAACGGATGCCGTCGGACACCCCCTATGCCGGCGTCGCCTCGATCTTCCGGTCCGCCTACGAGTCGGGTCGGGCGCCGAAGGTCTTCGAGGACGGGGGCCAGCGACGAGATTTCGTGCACGTCGACGACGTGGCCAGGGCCAACGTGTTGGCACTCACCGCGCCGAGCGAGGTGACCGGTCCGTTCAACATCGCCTCGGGTGTGCCGCACACCATTGGTGAGCTCGCTACTGCGCTTTCCGTCGCGTACGGCCCGAGCATCCCGCGTCCCGAGGTGACGGGAGCTTGGCGGCTCGGAGACGTTCGCCACGTGACGGCGTCTCCTGAGCGAGCGGCGAGGTCGCTCGGCTTCGTCGCAGAGCGTGGGTTCGCGGAAGGGGTGGCGGCCTTCGCGACGGCACCGTTGCGAAGACCACCACGAAGTATTTGACCAGTTGACCATCGAGGTTCGGGGAGGAGCAGTACGTTTCTGGTGATCCGATGCTCACGTCCCTGAGGAGGTCCTCGTGACCTCTCCGTCAACGCTTCGAACCGACGACCTTCCCGAGAGCGCCGGGGGCACTGCGTCTCGGTCGCAAGGGTCGGACCGGACGATGGCCGTCATCCGGATCGGTGTGGGCCTGATGTGGCTTTCGAACATCAACTGGAAGACGCCCCCGAACTTCGGCTCCGACAACGGTGGCGGGCTCTACAAGTTCACGCAGTACGCCGTCTCCCACCCCGTGTTCCCGCCCTACACGTGGGTGGTCGAACACCTCGTGCTGCCGAACTTCCAGGCGCGATCCAAGCGCTGGCCATCGGCCTTTCGGTGGCATTGGCTCCCGAAGAGTGGCCGTGGGCGTACGTCTTGATGATCATGGCCAACCTGGCGTTGGTAGCGACTGCCGCCGGGCGGACCTGGGGCCTCGATGCCATCGTCCACCCACTGGTCGGTCGGCGATCTGGACGTGCCGCTCGCCTGGTCGAGGCCGCGACATGACCTACGAAGCGCGGTTGGCGCGAACCCAGATCGTGCTCGGTGTGGCCGCCGTCGTGGTCGGCCTGGGTGCGTTCTGGCTGGCCCGGTCCGTCGACTTCGGGGCGTCGACGGCGCCCCGGCTCGGACCGGCCAAATATGAGTTGCAGGCCATGGCGTTCAACCGGCTCGGGGCGCTCGTCGTCATCGTCCTGGGAGCCATCGGCATCGTCGCCGGCGCCATGCGACGGCCGATGATCGCCTACGTGTCCGCCGTCGGCTTCGGACTCATGGGGTTGCAAGTACTGGTGCAGTGGCGACCGTCGGCGTCGAACCTGTTCGGTTCGGTCGGCTCGAACCTTGCGTTCTCGATCCTGTTGTGCACCGGCTTCGCCGTCAGCGCCGCGATCGCAGGTCTCGCTGCGCAAGCGGACGGCACCCGGCCGTCTTCGCGCGCCGTTCCCTGAGAGCGATGCCCTCGCCGTTCCCTGAGAGCGACGTCGAAGTCTGTCCGCGCCGATCATCGCAACCCCCACGTTGGAGCTATTCATGAACGAGACCTACACGGCCCGACTCGACCGGGTGATCGCCGCCGAGATCGAACCCAATGCGGTGCGCACCGATGTCGAGGGCCGCTACCCGAGCGAGAACCTGGCGGCTCTCCGGCAGGCGGGACTGCTCGGCCTGGTGAGCGCCACGGAAGTCGGCGGCGGCGGTGAGGGGCTCAGTGCGGCCACGGCCGTGGTCGGACGCCTTGCCGAGCATTGTTCCTCCACCGCGATGATCGTCTGCATGCACTACGCGGCCACTGCGGTCATCGAGGCGCACGGCGGAGACGAGGTGCGCCGCTCGGTCGCGAAGGGCGACCACATGTCGACGCTGGCCTTCTCCGAGCGGGGTTCCCGGAGTCACTTCTGGGCGCCGGTGTCGTCGGCCCACCTCGACGGCGACCAGGTGCGGTTGGATGCGAACAAGTCGTGGGTCACCGGCGCGGGCCACGCCGACAGCTACGTGTGGAGCAGCACGCCGACCTCTGGTGATGGGCCGAGCACGCTGTGGCTGGTCCCTTCCGACACCGAAGGGCTGAAGATCGATGCGCCCTTCGATGGCTTGGGGCTTCGGGGCAACGAGTCGAGCCCGGTGAGCGCCACCAGTGCGGTCATCCCTGCGTCGCACGCGCTCGGGCCCGACGGCGGTGGATTCGACGTGATGATGGGCACGGTGCTGCCGTGGTTCAACACCATGAACGCAGCCATGTCCATCGGCGTCATGAACGCGGCCGTCGCCCGGTCTGCGGGTCACCTGTCGTCGTCGCGACTCGAGCACCTCGACCAGTCGTTGGCCGACAACCCGATCAACCGTCTCCACCTCGCCCACGCCAAGGTCCGTGCCGAACAGGCATCGGCGCTCCTCGATCGGGCGGTGGCGGCCATCGAGTCCGGGGCCGACGACGCCATGCTCCAAGTGCTCATGATCAAAGCGGCCGCTGGCGATGCCGCCAACGAGGTGCTCGACATCTGCATGCGGGTGTGCGGCGGTTCGGCCTTCCGCAAGGAGGTCGGCGTCGAGCGTCTTTTCCGGGATGCCCGAGCCGCAACCGTGATGGCCCCGACCAGCGATGCGCTCTACGACTTCATCGGCAAGGCCCTGTGCGGTCTTCCGCTGTTCTGAGAATTCGCCGTATTCACCGTTGGCCGCTGAGCCGGCCATCGAGACCAATCGTCACATCGCCACCGAGCAACGCCTCGGAGCAGGAGCAGAGCACATGACCGAATCACCCGTGATCGTGGGCGCCGTCGCCTACACCGCCAACGTCGTGCCCATCTGGGAGGGCATCAAGGACTACTTCGCCGACAGCACCACTCCGATGGACTTCGTGCTCTTCTCGAACTACGAGCGCCAGGTCGAAGCGCTGCTCGCCGGGCACATCGACGTCGCGTGGAACACCAACGTGGCGTGGATCCGAACGCTGCGTCAGAGCGACGGGAAAGCCAGAGCATTGGCCACCCGAGACACCGACCTGACGTTCCAGACGTTCATGATCGGACGGGCCGGGTCGGGGCTGAACGGACTGGAGTCGCTGCGAGGCCGCCGGGTGGCCCTCGGATCGCGAGATTCGGGTCAGGCACGGATCCTGCCGACCTACTTCCTGGCTCGCGCCGGTATCACCGACCGCGACATGGACCTGATCATCTTCGACTCCGATGTCGGCAAGCACGGCGACACCGGTCGTTCCGACCTCGATGCCCTGCGCGCCGTTCTCGACGATGAAGCAGACGTGGCTGCCGTCGGGAGCAACACCTGGCAGGCCCTCACCGCTGCGGGCGACGATGCGGTCGGCGATCTCGTCGTCGTGTGGGAGTCCGAGCCCTACAGCCACTGCAACTTCAGCACGATCGGGTCCCGACCCGACGAACTTCTCGAAACCTGGGTCGAGCACCTGCTGGCCATGGACTGGGAGAACCCGGAGCACCGACGGATCCTCGAACTCGAAGGCCTCACCCAGTGGAAGCGGCCCGACCTCGACGGTTACCAGTCGCTCACCGAGGCCATGGCTGACCAAAACGTCTCGGATCACTGGTGAGCGGCCACGCCTCCCGACTGATGATGCGCCTGGTCGACGAGGTCGGGGGCACTGCCGCCGGGAGCGTCGCCACCATCGCGGTCGACTCTCCCGACGACGTCGACCGGGTGCAAACATGGTGCGGGGCAACCGGGAACACCGTGCTGTGTGTCCTGCCCGATGCCGTAGAGGTGGTGCGGGGACGGATCGAGGATCCGCTGTCGGCCCTCCCCGCAGATCGGCGGCCCGGGTTCCGGCTGTGGATCTACACGAACTTCCACTGCAACCTCTCCTGTGACTACTGCTGCGTGCAGTCGTCGCCGTCGGCTGCCCCGCGGACCGTTCCGGTCGACGAGTTCGCAAACCTCGTCGAGCAGGCGGTCGACTGTGGTGTCGAGGAGATCTACGTCACCGGCGGTGAACCGTTCATGCTGCTCGACCTCGACGAACGACTCCGTGTCGCCACCGCCGCCCTGCCCACCACGGTGCTCACCAACGCAATGGTCTGGAGCGGTGAGCGACTCCGGCGTCTCGAAGCCCTGCCACGCGAGAACCTGACCCTGCAGATCAGCCTCGACTCCACGACCGCCGCACTCCACGATCGGCACCGGGGCGACGGGAGCTTCGCCCGGGCCGTCGCTGGTATCAACACGGCGCGAGACCTCGGCTTCCACATCCGCGTGGCGGCCACCCTCGGCGACGACGCCGGGGATGCCGAGGCGGAGCTCCATGGGTTCTTCGACGAGCTCGGGCTCGAGAAGGACCAACGGGTGGTTCGTCGGCTCGCCAAGCAGGGCGCCGCCAACGCTGGTCTCACCTTGTCCCGTGCATCGCTCATTCCCGAGATCTGCGTCACCGCCGACGGGGTGTACTGGCATCCCGTGACGGCCATCGACCCGGCGATGAAGGTGAGCGACGAATGGTCGCCCCTGGGTAGCGTGATCGATCAGGTGGTGGACGAATACCGGGCCTACCGGATTCGCGGCGACATCCTCGCCAGCACCTTCCCTTGTGCCTGAGCACCTCCACCGGCCAGCAGATGGTTCGAGGTGGCGTTTGCGGTAGGTGGTCCCTCGGGAGCCCGGACGCAGCCCCGTGCCGGCACGAACCCTGGAGCGGCATCGTCATCTTTGCGAACCCGGGTCAGAACTGATCCGGCTGGGTACTTCGTGGGTGTCCACCAACACTCGCTGTGAGGCACCACATGGCAAAGAAGTCGTCCCCGAAGTCGAAGCCCGAGTCGGGCGTCAAGATTCCGTCCACGCGTTCGGCCCCGGGCCCGGGCCCGAGTGGCGGTGAGACCCACCAAGTTGCCGGGGGCGGCGAGGTCCTGACGACGCAGCAGGGCATTCCGGTCGCCGACGACCAGAACACGGCAACGGCCGGTGCTCGTGGGCCGCAGTTGCTCGAAGACTTCGTCATGCGGGAGAAGATCTTCCACTTCGATCACGAACGCATTCCCGAACGGGTCGTGCATGCTCGCGGCTATGGGGTGAAGGGCTACTTCGAGACCTACGAATCCTTGTCCGAGCTGACGTCGGCCGACCTCTTCCAACGGGCCGGTGAGCGGACCGAGGTGTTCGCTCGGCTCTCGACGGTGGCTGGCAGCGCGGGCTCCATGGACCTGGCTCGCGACGTGCGGGGGTTCGCGGTGAAGTTCTATACGAAGGAGGGCAACTGGGATCTGGTGGGCAACAACATGCCTGTCTTCTTCATCCAGGACGCGATGAAGTTCCCCGACCTCGTCCACGCGGTCAAGGCTGAGCCCGATCGCGGGTTTCCCCAAGCCCAGAGCGCACACGACACGCTCTGGGACTTCATCTCGCTGATGCCCGAGTCGATGCACATGGTGATGTGGATCATGTCGGATCGGGCCATCCCCCGTTCGCTGCGGTTCATGGAGGGCTTCGGTGTCCACACCTTCCGCTTCATCGATGACACCGGCGACAGCACCTACGTGAAGTTCCACTGGAAGCCGGTCCTCGGCACGCAGTCGGTGCTCTGGGACGAGGCCGTCAAGATCAACGGCGCCGACCCCGACTTCCATCGCCGCGACATGTGGAACACGATCGATCAGGGGCACCCCGCCGAATGGGAGCTCGGTGTGCAGACCTTCGATGACGCGTTCGCCGACTCCTTCGAGTTCGACGTGCTCGATGCCACGAAGCTCATCCCCGAGGAGATCATCCCGGTGCGACCGGTCGGCCGGATGGTGCTGAACCAGAACGTCGACAACTTCTTCGCCGAGACCGAACAGGTCGCCTTCTGCACGGCGAACGTCGTGCGGGGCATCGACTTCACGAACGACCCGCTGTTGCAGGGCCGCAACTTCTCCTACCTCGACACGCAGCTGAAGCGGCTGGGATCACCGAACTTCACCCACATTCCGGTGAACGCGCCGCGCTGCCCGGTGGCGAACTTCCAACGAGACGGCCACATGATGGCGACCGCGCCGCCGACGGGGCGGGCCAACTACGAACCCAACTCGTGGAGCGACGGCGGACCCCGTGAAGACCCCGAGCGCGGGTTCACGTCGTTCCCCGAAGCCATCGAAGGCGACAAGCGCCGTACCCGCCCCGAGTCCTTCGCCGACCACTTCAGCCAGGCCCGGCAGTTCTACGTCAGTCAGCAGCCGGTCGAGCAACAACACCTCACCGATGCCCTCGTCTTCGAACTGTCCAAGGTGAAGACCACCGCGATTCAGCAGCGGATGGTCGGACAGCTCCGCAACATCGACGACGGCCTGGCCCAGGCGGTCTCGGATGGGTTGGGGTTCGAAGAGCTCCCGACACGCATCGAACCCGCAGTCGAGGCCGTGGACCTGGACCCATCACCAGCGCTGAGCATGCTGGCCAACCCTCCCGGTACCTTCGCCGGGCGGCGCTTCGGCGCCCTCGTGTGCGACGGAGCGGACGCCAAGGCGATCCGTGCCCTGCGCCGAGCCGTGAAGAACCACCAGGCATCGCTGGCCCTGATCGCTCCGTCCATCCACGGAATCCGTGACAGCGACGGCAAGACACTGGAGATCGACGAAGCGGTCAAAGGCGGTCCGTCGGTGCTGTTCGATGCGGTGGCGATCGTCCTGACCGCCGACGGAGCAACGGCGATGAGCAAGGAACCGGCGGCACGCGACTTCGTCACCGACGCCCACGCCCATGCCAAGTTCGTCGGTATGGGGCCGAACGCCAAGACCCTGCTCGACGCCGCTGGCGTGGACGAATCCATGCGTGACGACGGCTACCTCGACCTTGCGTCGACGAACAAGAGTGCCGACGCACTTCTCGACGCGTGTTGCGATCTTCGCTTCTGGGATCGCGTCTGATCGGGCCACCAGCGGCGGGCGTCGCCGCTGGTGGTTCGGTTCTAGCGTCGTGCTCGACGACCCCACACCGCGAGTTCGAACGCTGCTTCGCGATGCTCGACCCGCCGCTCGAGGAAGGGTTGCTGGTCGAGCCAGACGGCGATGGACGCTCCGGTCCTGGGATAGTTGGTCTCGCCGAGGTAGTGGACCGCCACGAGGTCACCTCCAGGCCGCAGCCAGCGTTCGAGCCCGTCCATGGCCTCGGCTGCGCCTGTTTCGTTCAGGTAGTACGCGATCTCCGACCAGACCACGAGATCACCGTCCCCGTCGGGCCACCAGGTCGGAAACTCCTGGCATTCGATGGTGACGTGGTCCACCCCATCGAGGCGGCGTCGAGCTCGCTCGACCGCCGCCTCGATGAAGTCCGAGGCCACCACCTCGGTACATCTCGTGGCCAGCCGGTCCGTCAGGGCCCCGTTGGCGCAACCAGGTTCGAAGCACCGTTCGTAGGTCTGTCGGGGCAGAGCGGCCATGGTCAGCGCGTACTTGCGCTTCTCGTACCAGCGGTCGTCGAAGCCCCAGGGGTCGTCGTGTCCGGAGTACATGCCGTCGAAGTAGTCGACGCCCATGTGGCCCTGCTCGGACGGCGCGTCGCTCATGGGACTTCGGTTCCGTCGGCGACGGCCTGGGAGAGAGCGATCAGGTCTCTGTCGGCGTGGAACTGCCGGACGTAGAAGAGCACGTCGGCGTAGCGCTGAGCGACGTCGGGTCGAACGAGGGACCGTGGAGCGAATGCTCGGGCATGGTGCTCGGCGATGCGCAGGCACCCCTCGTGCACGGCGTAGCGCAGTGCGAGCGCTCGACGGCAAGCCGCAGGTCCGTCGGCTGGTCGTCGGTCGGCGTCATCGCCGGCTTGGGTGAGAAGAGCAGCGATCGTGGCGATCTCGGCCACCATCGCGCCCCGGTGGAGGTGGCGGAGGTCGTCGCTGCCGCCCGGGAGCGTGCAGAGTCCGGCCGCCGCCCCACCCCAACATGCCGCCGGGCCAATGGCCCCATGCCAGAACCCCGGTCGATCGAGGTACCAGCCTGCCGGTCCGACGAGGCGAAGATCGGGATCGATGTGCTGGTCGAACGTTGCCGCAGCTGTCGCCGTGGCCGTCATGGCGTAGGTCTCCCACGCCGGTCCTGATCGCATCGTCGTACCGAGCTCGACTCGAACGTCGACGAGTTGGCGCCGGCCATGGTGCTCGACGTCGATCACGGCTCGGTCGACGATGCCCAGTCCGGAGCAGAACGGTTTGGTTCCGGTGAGCGTGCCATCGGCGCTCAGCTCGACATCGTGGCCACCGGGACCGACGGAAGCCCAGACCCCGTAGAGCGCCCCTCGCTCTGGTATCAGACCGGCCTCGTCGAGAATGGAGGTGGCATCGACATGTGCTTCGGCAAGGCGTGCGACCGAGACGTCGTGGTCTCGGGCCAGCATGAACAACTGCTTCCAACGGTCGGCGGTAGAGCCGGTTGCGGGGGGAGCGAGGTCGAGGTGGCCGTCGGACAGCAGTGCGCCCAATTGGTCGCGGGCATGTGCGGGCGTGATCACGCCGGGGGACTACCCAGCTCGACCGATGGTGACCCGCCCGCTGCCGATACGAGAAATGCGTGAATGACGGTTCACACGAGCGGATGCGGGGTATTCACACCCGCCCCCACCTGTCACCTGGAGTACCGCCCGTGGACGTTCTCGACATTGCGATCATCGCCGGTGTCCGTTTCGGGACGGCCGAGCCGCACGCCGGCGGTCTCGAGCGCCATACCGACGTCCTCGCCCGTGAGCTCGTGCGCAACGGGCATCGGGTGACGGTCTTCGCTGGATCCCGCTCCGATCTACCGGCGACGGCCCCGGACTACACGCTGGAGCCGCTCATCGAGCGCCCGATGAGGGTGTCCGAGGCGGCGCGAGCCGACGTGTCGATGCCTCCCGATGTCTTCATGGCCGAACACGATGCCTACCTGGACCTCTTCGACCGGCTTCGCGACCGCGACTTCGACGTGGTGCACAACAACTCGATGCACTACCTGCCGGTGATCAGCCGGGATGTGCGTCCTGTCGTCCACACGTTGCACACGCCGCCCACGCCCTGGCTGGAGAGCGCACACCGGATCGGTCGACGGCGGCGCCAGGATGCCACCGTCTCGGTGTCGTTCGACAACGCGAGGCGTTGGCATGGCATCGTCGATCGGGTCATCCACAACGGGGTCGACCTGGACCGGTGGTCCAAGGGGCCGGGCGGTGGCGGATACGCGTTCTGGTCCGGGCGAATCGTGCCCGAAAAGGGAGCTCATCTCGCCATCGCGGCCGCTCGTCGGGCCGGGGTGCCGCTGGTGATCGCGGGTCCGGCCTTCGATCACGAATACTTCGAGCGGACCATCGAGCCCTTCCTGGGTGAGGACTGTCGCTACGTCGGCCATCGCAGTGTCGAAGAACTTGCGGCACTGTTGGGGGCCGCTGAGGTTGCGGTGGTCACGCCGTGCTGGGACGAGCCGTTCGGCCTCGTGGTGGCCGAGGCACTGGCCTGCGGTACACCGGTTGCTGCTTTTCGGCGAGGTGCGGTACCGGAGCTTCTCGATGACGAGACGGGGGTGTGCGTCGCGGCTGATGACGTCGAGGCGATGGCAACGGCCATCGGGACCGCGTCAGAGTTGACGCGCGATCAGTGCCGCAGCCGGGCAGAACGTGATTTCTCCTCTGCCCGGATGGCGTCTCGCTACGAGCGGGTGTATGCCGAATCGATGGTCAGTTGACCACGGTGGGGATCGTGATTCCCGCTCGTGACGAAGCCGAGCACATCGACGAGGCGGTGCGGGCCGTCGGGCGAGCTTGTGCGAAGGCACGCGCCACCTGTGTGGTGGTGGTGGTCGACGACAGCAGCACCGACGGCACCCCGGAGGTCGCACGAGCGGCACTCGCAGATATCGACGGCATCGGTGTCTTGGTCACCGGGCGGTACGGCCGGGCGAGCACCGCTCGATGTGCCGGGGTCCAACGCCTCCGTTCGGCGGCCACCGATCCGGCGAACACCTGGCTGTTGAGCACCGATGCCGACTCCGTGGTGCCCGACACGTGGATCGAGTCGTATCTGTCCCACCACCACCGGGGGGCCGTCGCCGTTGCTGGCGTCGTCGACCTCATCGACGACGAAGCTGGTCGCCTGATCGGTGAACGCTGGCGGGATGAGTACGGGGCCACCATCGCTCACGACCTGTCTCACCCGCACGTGCACGCGGCCAACCTCGCCATCCGCCTCGACGTGTACGACGAGGTCGGAGGGTTCGCAGAACTGGACCGGATCGAAGACATCGACCTCTGGCGGCGAGTTCGCGTTGCCGGGTACCCGACCGTCGCCGACTCGTCCATCGTGGTCGCGACGAGCGCCCGCATGACGGGTCGAGTCGAGGT
>CAJDVS010000062.1_pt1 | contig 10328 bp, 13 predicted proteins | sample 7391291 | NCBI WGS metagenome assembly CAJDVS01 (sample SAMEA7055702, study PRJEB34461) | soil metagenome | biome: terrestrial ecosystem; feature: Peninsula; material: soil | place: Antarctica | collected 2016
GGTGGCGGCGTCACCTTCTTGTCCTGGACGCGGTAGTCACCCTTGGGCATCTTGGTGATGACCTGGCGCAGGATGCGAATCGATTCGCGCATCTCGTTGAGACGGATCGCGTAGCGGTCGAAGCAGTCGCCGTACTGGCCGACGACGACGTCGAAGTCGACCTGGTCGTAGGCCAGGTATGGCTGGTCCTTGCGCAGGTCCCAGGCGTAGCCGGTGGCGCGCAGGATCGGGCCGGTCACCCCGAGGGCGAGGGCCTCGTCGGTGGTGATGATCCCGACGCCTTGGAGACGGTCCTGCCAGATCGGCTGGTTCGTCATGAGGATGTCGTATTCCTCGAGGCGACGCTCGGTGTTGTCGAGGATCTCGGTGAGCCGGTGCGCCCAGCCGTCGGGAAGATCGGCGGCCGTCCCGCCCACGCGGATGAAGTTGTGGTTCATCCGGAGACCCGTCACCAATTCGGCGAAGCGGAGCAGCTCTTCACGTTCGCGGAAGCCGTAGAGCATCATCGAGACCGCGGCGATGTCCATGCCGTTGGTGGCGAGGAACGTGACGTGGCTGATGAGGCGGTTGACCTCGCTGAGCAGCATCCGGATCCACGTGGCGCGCTCGGGCAGTTCGACCTCGAGCAGCTTCTCCGCAGCCATGCAGTAGGTCAGCTCGTTGAACAGCGGCGCGAGGTAGTCCATGCGCGTGACGTTGGTGGCGCCCTGCACGTAGGTGAGGTCTTCGCCGGTCTTTTCCATGCCGGTGTGGAGGTATCCCACGACGGGCTTCGTTCGGATGACGCGCTCGCCGTCGATTTCCAGCATGAGCCGCAACACGCCGTGCGTGGAGGGGTGTTGGGGGCCCATGTTGAGGATGGTGGTGTCGCTCTCCTCGGGGGCCCGGTCGATCAACGTTGCGGCGTCGGCCTCGGAAAGTCGGAGCACCGAGCCGACCTCGCGGAGTGCTTCGACACCCGTGGTGAGCGCACGCGGCTCCATCTCCTGGGTGCCCTCGTTGGTGAGGTCGACGACGTTGTGTGCATCGGTGGCGGTCATGAGGCGACCTCCTGGAAACGACGTGGGACGGTCATCGGCTCGGGTCTCCCTTGAACTGCACCGGGATGTTGCCGAGTCCATAATCCTTGCGCAGCGGGTGGCCTTCCCAATCCTCGGGCATGAGCACACGGGTCATGTCGGGGTGGTCGGTGAAGGTGATCCCGAACATGTCGAAGGTCTCGCGCTCCATTGCCTCGGTACCGGGGTGGAGGTTGAACATCGACGGGCAGGTCGGGTCGGCCTCGGGAATCTGCACGCGCAGGCGAATGCGTTCTGCCGCGGCGTGGGAGATGAGGATGACGACGACTTCGAAACGCTCGGGTGCGATGCCCTCGGGCAGACCCCGGTCCGCGGCGTATCCCAGGTAATCGATACCGCTGGAGTCGAGACACTGGATGTAGCCATCGGTGCGGAGCTTGCGCACGGTGGAGAGAAGCTGTTCACGACTGACGTGCAGCACCTTCTGTCCGTGACTCATCGTCAGCGGGCAGCCGTGGAGCTCCGGAGCAGGTTCGGGCGCGGCTTCTGCTTCGGGGGCAGCCGTCTCGTCGGCCACGGTCACTTCGCTGTTCCGCCGAGCTGCACGTTGGCAACACGGCTCGAGGGCTGGGCTTCGATGATCACTCCGGCGCCGCCACCGTTCTCGGCGCGACGGGCAAAGATCTCGTCGCTGCGGATCAGACCGTGCAGCGTGGTGATCGAGTGGATCAACGTCTCGGGGTTGGGCGGGCAGCCCGGGGCATAGACGTCGACCGGCACGATCTCGTCGACACCTTGGACGATGGCGTAGTTGTTGAACATGCCACCCGACGACGCGCACACACCCATCGAGATGACCCACTTCGGCTCGCTCATCTGGTCGTACACCTGCCGCAGGACCGGTGCCATCTTCTGGGAGACGCGACCGGCCACGATCATGATGTCGGCCTGACGGGGAGATGCCCGGAAGACCTCCATGCCGAAACGAGCCAGGTCGTAGTGGGGGCCACCGGCACCCATCATCTCGATGGCGCAACATGCAAGCCCGAAGGTGACTCCCCAGCTGGAGCGGTAACGCGCCCAACGGATGAGGTCTTCGACCCTGGCGGTGAGGAAGTTGTGTTCGATCCCGGCGAGGCCGTGATCCTTGATGTCGGAAAGCTGGCCCATCAGGCGGCGACCTCGTGGTTCGGGTCGCGCCCCTCGGAGCCGACGAGGCGGACGGTGCTGGTGGTCGTGCGGCGTGCGCCCTCGACCGGGTCGAAACGTCGCACCAGGTCACGTGGACCCCAGTCGAGCGCACCGTTGGCGAGCATGAAGATCAGGCACGCGATCACGGCGGTGGAGAACACGACCATCTCGACGAGGCCGAAGATGCCGAGCTCGCGGTACATCAACACGTAGGGGTACAAGAAGATGACTTCCACATCGAACACGATGAAGATCATCGCCACGAGATAGAAGCGAACCGGGAAGCGCTCCGGTGGCTCGAGCGACGGCACGATGCCACACTCGTACGGGGCGAGCTTGGCGGCATTGGGGTTTCTCGGACCCATCACTCGCGCCAGCAACACCTGGCCAGCGCCGAATGCGATCACCAGTACCGTCATGAAGACGATGGGCAGATATTGGGCCATGTTCAGACCTCGGTGGTGTGAAGTTCAGCCGCGGCGCGGGCAGCCATGCCCGCCTTGTCACGACGGTGCAGTTCGTAGCACAAGATCAAGAAGACGATGAGGCTGAGGGTGCCGAACGCGAATCCGGGCTGACGCACTGCACCGAGGTCTCGCACGAGCAGCACGTTGATGACGGGCTGGTTCGGGTCGACGACCGGCGCGGGCGGCGGCTCGCCGGGAAGCGCGATTTGGGGGATGGTTGCTCGGATCTGGACGACCGCATAGTGCGTGGGGTTGTCCGCCACGAAGAACATGGCGGTGGTCTGGACCCGGTGCGTGACTCGGCTCATCATCGACGCGTCTTTGCGCTTCGGCTTGCCGCCCCGTTCCAGGACGGTTCCGATGACATAGGACGACGACGTCTGGAACTTTGCGCCGTTGTAGCCGTTGGTCTGGAGGAACTCGCCCGCTGACGCAGCAGAGTCCGCTGCAACCGGGTCACTGGAGGGAACGATGCGCCAGCCGTTCAACTTGCCCTTGAGCTTCGTGGCGATCTCGGGATCGGCTGCCACGACGTCACTGAGGTTGGCGTTGGACTTGGACCCGATGGCCTCTTCGACCTTGGCGTTGCCCTCGATGAAGCTCTCGGGATCGCCGAGCCGGGCGGGTTGCGGCGCATCGTGCAACGCGTTGCTCCTCGCCATGGCGGGGACGTTGGACACGTCCTTGACCTTCCACGAAGGCTCCGGGCCCTTGTAGCCGAGTCCATAGATGGCCCAGAAGAAGAACATCAAGGTCAGCCATCCGAAGATGGCCGTGGCGGCGAGATAAAGACCGATGCGCGACCCGACGTTGGTGATCAACAGGATCAGGGGCGTACCGCAAAGCACGCCCACGGCGAACGCCACGACGAGGATGCCACGAATGCCTGGGTCCCAGGTGAGTGAGGCGAGCAGGGGGATCATCGAATCTGTGCTCCGCTGGGCGAGTCGGTGGTGGAGGTGGTCCGCATCACATGCCTCGCACGTAGTTGACGATGTCGGCGACATCCGCGCGGGTCATCATGCCGCTGCCGGGTTCGCCGAGTTCCTTCTTGGCGACGTTCGGCTGGGAGGCTCCGCGGTCGGTGTTGGGGTTGTAGAGCTTGGTCTGACAGAACCCGGGCATTCTGCCGGTCCCCATGCCGTGGATGCCGTAGGTCTGGCCGTCCACCGAGCCCTGGCAGATGAAGTCGATCATCGACTGGGTACCTGCGGTGGAGCCGGGGAACTGACCGGTGATGTCGGTGAGGTTCGGACCGAAGGCGCCACCACCGTCGGGGCCCTTTTCTCCGTAGGACCAACCCTGGGTGTGTGACCGGTGATGTCGGTGAGGTTCGGACCGAAGGCGCCACCACCGTCGGGGCCCTTTTCTCCGTAGGACCAACCCTGGGTGTGACAGCGACCGCACGAGTAGGCACCGCCTGCGACATCGGCGTAGTAGCCGAGGTTGAACAGCGCTTCACCCTTGGAGGCGTAGGGATGTCCGGCCTTGTCGGCGGCTTCCATTTCCTTCTTGACGCCGGCGGCAACCTGGTTCTGAGCCGCCTTGGGCGAGAGCTGGATCGACTCCATGTAGGTCACGAGGTTCTCGATGGCCTGGTCGTCGAGCGGACCGCCACCGTCGACACCCCATGCCGCCATGGGCGAGAACGGTCGACCATAGTTGAGGATGTAGCGGATATCGGAACGGCTGTAACGCAGCGTGACGGTGTCCAGCGCCGGGGCCTTCCAGGTGACCTGCTTGAGGAACCGTCCAGCGGTGTCGGTGATGGTGTAGGCAGCGATGCCGCCGACGCCCTTGTCGCCGTGGCAACCGGCGCAGCCGAGGCCATTCGGGTTGGCTTCGGTACTGTTGCCGAACATCTCTTCGCCCTCGACCTGGAAAATGCGATCGTGGGCTTTGACCTGGCTGGACTGGCGGCCGGGCTCACGCAGCCAGTACATCGGCATGAGCACCGAGATGAACGCGAGCGCTCCGAAAGCCATGAACAACACGCGGTCGAGGCGCTTCGTCTCGAGAATGGCGTCGGAGTAGTACGGCTTGCGGTTCGGTGCTGTTGCGACCTCGGAGCCGACTTCGGCTTTGCCCGAGCGCGCGTTGACGAGGCCATATGCGACGACGACCAAGAAGACGAAGAACAGGATCGTGTAGCCGACAGCCGTCTGCACGGTGGCGAAGGTGTTCATGTGGGCGTGCGCTCCGATCACTCGCCGCCGGACACGCAGTGCGGCCCGGCTGCTTCTTGGCCAGTGGTGTCAACGCCGATGGGCGCGCCCTGGATGATGGTGCCGGTATCCGCGGTGAGGACGCCGCCGGAGACCGAAGCAGAGAAGTGGTCGAGTCCGCGTGGGGCAGGCCCGCTCTTCTTCTCTCCAACGGCGTTGTACTGCGAACCGTGGCAAGGGCATTCGAACCACTGCGAGGTGAAACAAGGCGGAACTCGGCAGCCGAGGTGCACGCACTTTTGATACACGACCGTGAGGCCTTCACGCATCGCGGCGAGCTCACCTGCCTGGTAGGTGGCCTCGGCCTTCGGCAGCGCCGAAGCCGGGTAATCGGTGATGAACAGCTTGCCTTCGGGCACGTAATAGAACCCGTTGTTCGCCTGGACCTTTGCCTTGAGGTCGGAGATCTTGCCGAGCTTGAGCTTCGAGCCGAAGCCACCGGAGATGGTGGGCCAGAGGAAGCTGATGAGTCCGGTGCCGAAGCCCGCGACCGAGAGTCCGACCATCGACAGGATCCCGCGGTTCAGGAACTGGCGTCGGTTCATCCCGATGACGGCGTCGGAGGGCGGTTGCCACGCAGCCACGTCGGTGCCCGAGGCCGTGGCGAGCTCCGTGGAGGCCTTGCGACCGGCGCGGTCGCGGCTTCTGGTCTCGGCACTGAGCGTGCCGAGGGCACGGGTCGTGTCTCGCCGCCCGAGCACGAAGAACGCGCCCGCTGCAGCGGCCAAGACGACGACGATGGCGATGATGACGATGAGTGCGGTCATGGGTCAGCTCTCACAGATCGAAGAACAGGCCGTCGTGCCAGGGCAGCGTGAACTGGAAGCCCGGGCCACGGAAGGCGGCACCGATGATGGACAAGATGGCCCAGAACATCAGGAACAAGGTGAAGAACGACACGGCGAACTTGCGATCCTCGGGGCGGGTGCTGGGATTTTTGTCGACGAAGGGAATGACGATCAGCGCGGTGGCGGCCATTCCCGGCCCGAGCACACCCGCAACCATCGGGTTGAAGAACGTCAACAGCTCTTGCAAGCCGATGAAGTACCACGGTGCCTTGGCGGGGTTCGGGGTCTTGTTGGGGTCGGCGAGCTCCTGCAGTGGCGCGTTCACGAAGATCGAGAACAACACCACGAACGTGAACACGATGAGCGCAGCGACGAACTCGATGAGCAACAGGTGCGGCCAGACGTGCACCTTGTCGGTCGGCTTGGTCCGGAGTTCCTTGATCGAGCCGGCGCGAATGACGTCGAGCAGTCGATCGTCGACCGAGCCGTTCCCACCCGCTGCTGCGGAGGCAGCGTCGGCTCGTCGATGAAGGTCTGGGGAGGTTGTCGTCATGATCAGCTCCTACAGCGGTCCGGAGATGCCGCCGTCTTTGCGCACCCGCCAGAAGTGGACCGCCATGAAGATGACGATCACGAACGGGAGCAGCATGACGTGCAGGACATACCAGCGGATGAGCGTGTTGGCACCGATGTCGTTTCCACCGAGCAGGACGAATCGGACCTGGTTGCCGAAGACCGGGGTGTAGCCGGCCATGTTGGTGCCCACGGTGACCGCCCAGAGGGACAACTGGTCCCAGGGAAGCAGGTACCCGGTGAAGGAGAGCAGCAGGGTCAGCAGCAACAACACGATGCCGATGATCCAGTTGAACTCACGAGGTGGCTTGTAGGCGCCGTGGTAGAAGACGCGTGCCATGTGCAGGAAGACCGAAAGCACCATGAGGTGGGCGGCCCATCGATGCATATTTCGGACGAGCAGCCCGAAGGTCACCGAGGTGCGCAGCTCGTAGATGCTGTTCCACGCGGCGGTGGTGGTCGGTCGGTAGAAGAACATCAAGAAGATGCCGGTGACCGTCAGCAGAATGAACAGGAAGAAACTGATGCCCCCGAGACACAGGGTGTAACTCACCTTGACGGCGTGCCGCTTCACCTTCACCGGGTGGAGGTGGTACAGCAAGCTGTTCATGATGACGTAGGACCGGTTCCGGGGGGAATCCTGGTAGTCCTTGCGGAAGATCGATCCAGGTCGGAAAATCGCATTCCAGGCCTGGGAGCCGCGGAGCTTGTCGTCGAGCTCGGCGAGCTTTCCTTCGCTGTCGTTGTCGATGGTGTTGGCCACTGCGGTTAGCGCTCCTGCTCGATACGGATCACGTCAACTGTCCCTTGCGTGTCAGCAGGCCGCCCTTACGGTGGCCGCGCAACTCGTTGGTGCGGCGGGCCTTTTCCTGGATCTGACCACGCTTGTTCCAGTAGACGAACAGCATGATGTGGGCGTTGATCATGAAGCCGTAGATCAACACCGTGATGATGTCACCGAGCGCGCCCTTGGAGAACGACACGGGACCCTTGACCAGCGTGCCTGTAGGACCGGCGAGCATCTGGTCGGGGCGCCACTTGAGTTCGTTCGCAGACCAGAGGATCCACGTCTCGGGAACGACCCCATAGGCCCAGAACATGCAGAAAAACGCAAGAACGGAGCCGAACATGGCTTCACCCCATGTGACTGGAGCTCCAGCAGGGCGTTTCTGGCCATACCAAAGCACAGCTCCGATCATGGCGAAGATGACGAGAAAGGACCCGACAAATGAAACCATTAGGCCTGGCCTCCTCTCGTGAATTCGCTCACAACCTCTTGGCTGAGACTGGACTTGTCCGGGGCAACCACGGCTACGGGTTTAGCACGGACCTGATCCCTCGGACACAATCCGCGTCGTCGACCCGTAGTCTTGCCATTCGGCGTCGTCCGAAGCGGCGACGGTGGGGGCACGACTCGTGGCCTCGCATGACTCGGTCGAGTTCGGTTCCCCACGTCGTACTTGGCTCGCCGTCTTGTCGCCGACCTAAAGTGCAACCGCCTGTCGCCGCGGAGATCACGCCTCGTGATCCTGTCGGTATTCGCCCAGCGGAGGACCCACGTGACCGACAATCCGACTGACCGCAACGCTCCCGGCGAGCCGGACTTCCTCGCGGCCGCAAAACGTCGCAAGAAGATTCCGCTGTGGGCGGTGCCGATCTTTCCCGCGCTTCTGGTGTGGGGGATCATCTACGTCAATGGTGTCACGAACCCGCCGGCGTCGGCGGCCACGCCCGATTCGATGGGCGGCGCGACCTACGGGCTGAAGTGCGGCGGTTGCCACGGCGCGACCGGTGGCGGTGGCTCCGGTCCGGCATTTGCCGGCGGCGACCTTCTGAAAGTGTTCCCCACATGGGAGGAACAGGTGAAGTGGGTGGATGTCGGCTCTTCGAATTGGACCCAGGTGACCGGTTCGGCGACCTTCGGGGAGACCGGGAAGAAGGTCGACCCAGGCAAGGTCATGCCGGGGTTCGGTCCGCTTGGAGACAGCAGCTTGAGCTGTAGCGAGATCCTGTTGGTCGTGCGCTACGAGCGTGAACACTTCGCCGGGGCCGACCCCGATGCAAAACTCAACGAACTCGCTGACCAGATCGCCGCGGGAGTAGAACCTGCAACGATCCCCGGCTGTTCATCCTGATCACAAGGTCTTCCCAATGACGGCACCCCCCGAGCGCCATGACGTGCTGGTCATCGGTGGCGGTCCCGCTGGTGCCGCGACCGGCTACTGGCTTGCCCGAGCCGGTCTCGACGTCCTGGTCGTGGAACGCAAGCCGTTCCCGAGAGACAAGACCTGCGGTGACGGACTCACGCCGCGCGCCGTGCTCCAGCTCGACGAGATGGGACTGGGCGAACGACTCAAGGGCTACCACCGCAACAAGGGATTGCGCGCGGTCGCCCACGACATCACGCTCGAACTGCCGTGGCCGACCCACTCACGGTTCCCCGATCACGGCTATGTCGTACGCCGCACCGAACTCGACCAAATGGTGGCGGACCATGCGTCGGCTGCCGGTGCGACCGTGCTCGACGGCACCGATGCAACCGCACCGATCCTCGTCGACGGCATCCTGACCGGCGCCACCCTCGTCGACAAGGCCAGCGGCGAGAAGCGCCACGTGCACGCCAAGTACGTCGTCCTCGCAGAAGGGGCGAACAGCCGCGTCGGTCGTGCCCTGGGCACCGCGCGAAATCGCAGTTACCCGATGGGACTCGCGATCCGGGGCTACTACAAGTCTCCGATATCGGACGACCCCTGGATCGAGAGCGCACTGGACGTGCGCGATCGCCACGGCAACTCGCTCCCCGGGTATGGCTGGGTGTTCCCGCTCGGCGACGGCACGGTCAACGTGGGCATCGGATTGCTCAGCACGTTCCGGGACTACAAGAGCGTCAACACCACCACGTTGATGCAGGAGTGGTTGGTGACGGCGCCCGAGCACTGGGGACTCGACCCCGATGGCGCGCTCGGTCCGGTCGTGGGTGGTCGACTCCCGATGGCCGGTTCGATCACCCCCAAGGTCGGACCGAACTGGGTCGCGGTCGGCGACGCGGCAGGTTTCATCAACCCGTTCAACGGCGAAGGCATCGACTACGCGTACGAGACGGGCCGTCTTGCCGCCGAACTGATCGCGGAGTCGATCGAGTCGGGCAGCGGACTCGCACTGCAGCGCTATCCCCACCTGTTGGACGAGGAGTACGGCCTCTACTTCAAGGTGGCCCGGGTCTTCATGTCGCTGATGGGCAACCCGGCGTTGATGCGTGAACTCACCCGAGTCGGCATGCATTCACGCACGCTGATGGAGTGGGTGTTGGCGATCATGGCCAACTTGCTCGAGCCCGACGAGCTGGGCCCGGCAGAAGCCGTCTACAAGACGGTCGCCGCCATGGCCAGAGTCATCCCCGACTAGCCCGATCGTTTTCTTCGCTACCCTTCCCGTCGGGATCCCGCCGCAAGGGCGGGGGTATGGGAGGACAAGCACATGACCGATCACGGTGCAACTGGACCACAGCCGCCATGGCCCGGAGGCGGACCGGTGCCGCCACCTCGCATGACGCCACCGCCCGGAACTCCCGTGGCTCCGGGAGCCCATGAGCCCGCATCGGCTGGGCCCCCACCGCATACCTCCGGCATGCACTCGCCTGCGCAGCCAATGGGGCTCCTTCAGGAACATACGGTGCGCCGACACCCCCGCCTCATGTAGCTGATACGTATCCGCCCACCAACCCCGGGTTTCCGCCAGGTGCCTACCTGCCCGGCTCCCCTCCCGGCGCATACGCCAACGGACAACCTTCGACAACAAACGGAGTTACGGCCCAATTCGTCGCAAGTTGGGTAGCGATCGGGTTGACGTTTCTCGCGTCATTCCTTCCGTGGGTCACGGTCGGCATCTTCTCGGTCAATGGGATGGATGGCGACGGAAAGCTCACCGCCGGACTGGCAGTGATCGCCGCAGCAGTGTTCGCGGCGTCCAAGGCGCACACGCCCAGCTTGAACAAGACGGGAGTCGTCGTCACCTTGATTTCCATGGTGCTCGCGCTCCTGATCTTCGGGTACGACTTCGTCAACA
>CAJDVS010000006.1_pt1 | contig 9705 bp, 9 predicted proteins | sample 7391291 | NCBI WGS metagenome assembly CAJDVS01 (sample SAMEA7055702, study PRJEB34461) | soil metagenome | biome: terrestrial ecosystem; feature: Peninsula; material: soil | place: Antarctica | collected 2016
GCAGCACGCGCCAACGGCGCGCGGAACGAGCCGCTGATCGTGCATCTCGACGTCGACACAGGCATGCATCGGGTGGGCGCACAGCCAGAAGAACTTGTCGGGTTGGCAATGGCGATCGAGCAGGAGCCGCTGCTCCAGCTGGGCTCGCTCTGGACCCATTGTGCGGTAGCCGACGAAGCCGACAACCCGTTCACAGCCGTTCAGCTGCAACGCTTCGAAGACGCAACTGAGCTGCTACGCGCCGCTGGCATCTCGGTTCCGTTGCGCCATGTCGCCAACTCGGCCTCGCTGCTGGTGGCCCCAGCCGAACGCCGTTACGGCCTGGTTCGAGCCGGTATTGCGGTTTACGGCATCTCACCCGGTGTGTCGCCAGCGGCTGATGAGCGGCTCGAACCGGCCTTGCGGCTGGTTTCGCAGGTGTCTTTCGTGAAACAGGTCGATGCAGGTGAGGCGATCAGCTACGGCCAGACCTACCGGTTGGCAAAGCGCAGCACCATTGCCACGGTGCCCGTCGGTTATGCCGACGGGGTACGCCGCAGCCTCGGCAAGTGCGGCGGTGAGGTGCTTCCCTGCTTTGGTCGCGCGGGTTGGGACGTCCAATCGGCGCATTTCGTCCAGGGTCGCCCGAGCCGCCGCCGCGGCAAGAGGCTGACCGCCGAACGTGGTGCCGTGATCGCCGGGCTCGAACGCATCGGCCACTTCGGCGCGGGCCCAACAGGCCCCGATGGGGAACCCGTTGCCGAGCGCCTTGGCCATCGTGACCACATCGGCCCGCACTCCGAAGTGATCGCAGCCGAACCAACGGCCGGTACGGCCCAAGCCGGTCTGGATCTCATCCGCAATCAGCAGCAACCCGCGTTCGTCGCAGAGCGCGCGCACGGCCTGGAAGTACTCGCCGGTGGCGGGGTTGACGCCACCCTCACCCTGAATCGGTTCGAGCAATACGGCGACGACCGTGGGGTCGATGGAGGCTTCGAGTGCTTCGATGTCCTGCCAGGCGACATGGCGGAACCCTTCGGGGAGCGGCTGGAATGCCTCGTGCTTCTCGGGCTGCCCCGTGGCGTGCAGCGTGGCGAGGGTGCGACCGTGGAAGCTGCCATACGCGCTGACGATCACGTGACGTCCTCGACCGCCCCAGCGGCGGGCGACCTTGATGGCGGCCTCGTTGGCCTCGGCTCCCGAGTTGGTGAAGAAGACCCGCCCTCCCCCACCCAACAGATCGTCGAGGGTACGTGCGACGATCTCGTGGTGCTCGTTCCCGAAGAGGTTGGACACGTGGACGAGGCGATGCGCCTGCGCAGCGATGGCGTCGGCCACGGGCGCATACGCGTGCCCGAGAGAGGTGACGGCGAGCCCGCCGAGCAAGTCGAGATACCGGGCGCCGTCGTCGGCGAACAGTTCGACGCCCGAACCGCGCACGAAGGTGACCGGCGTCGGGCCGAAGGTGGTCATGAGGGGACCACCGGGTTCAAATGCCATGGGGGCCTCCCGAGACCATGGTGCCGACTCCGGCGTCGGTGAACAGTTCGAGCAGCAGGGCATGCGGGCGGCGACCGTCCAGGATGTGCACGCTCGGAACTCCCCCCTCGACCGCGTCGATGCACGCTTCCATCTTGGGGATCATCCCGCCACCGAGGCGACCATCGGCGATCATCGCCTGCAGGTCGGCCACCGTTGTTGCGCTGATGAGCGACGCGGGGTCGGTCACATCGGCGAGAACACCGGGGACGTCGGTGAGGTAGATCAGCTTCTCCGCACCGACCGCGGCCGCGACCGCGCCCGCTACCGCATCCGCGTTGATGTTGTAGGCCTGGCCGTCGACATCCGACCCGATCGTCGACACCACCGGGATGAGCGACTCGGCGAGCAGGCTCTGTAGCACCGAGGGGTTCACGTCGCTGACGTCACCCACGAAGCCAAGGGAGGGATCACGTTGCTCGGCGACGATCAATCCGGCGTCCTCGCCAGCAATACCCACGGCGACCGGTCCGTGCACGTTGAGTGCCGCGACGAGCTCGCGGTTCACCTTGCCGACCAGCACCATGCGGGCGATGTCGAGGGTCTCGGCGTCGGTGACGCGGAGCCCGTCGCGAAACTCGGGGACCTTGCCGAGTCGATCCATCAGATCGCCGATCTGAGGGCCGCCACCGTGCACCAGGATCGGATGCATGCCCACGGCGCGCATCAACACGAGGTCTTCGGCGAGGCGCTGGGTGGTGGCCGGATCGCCCATGGCATTCCCGCCGAACTTCACCACCACGGTCGTCCCCCGAAACGTCTGGATGTAGGGCAATGCCTCGACGAGTACTGCCGCCCGGTCGTTGGCGTCGTCCAGGATCGCCGCGGCGCTGGTCGGATCGGTCACGAGGTCCCCATGTTCTCGTCGATGTACGCGTGGGTGAGGTCGTTGGTGAGGACGTGTGCGAAGCCATCACCGAGGTGAAGGTCGACCGTGATCTGCAGATCCCGCTGGGCCATGTGAGCGGCCACGGCCGCTTCGTCGTGGGCGATCGTGATGCCCCCGGCCGCGACGGTCACGCCGCCGTAGGCGACCGATACCGCGTCGGGATCGAATGCCACGCCCGCGCTGCCCGCTTCGCTGGCGATACGGCCCCAGTACGGGTCCTGTCCATACCACGAGCACTTCACCAATTGACTCTCCGCGATCTTGCGGGCAGCCGTGGCTGCCTCGATGTGCGAGGCGGCACCGACGACCTCGAGCCGGACGACCTTCGTGGCGCCCTCGGCATCCCCGGCCATCTGTCCGGCCAGGTCGATGCACACGGTGTCGAGTGCGTGCTGGAGCGCGTCTCGGTCGACAGTTCCGGCGCGACCCGACGCGAGGAGGATGACCGTGTCGTTGGTGGAGGTGCAACCGTCCACCGTGAGCACGTTGAACGACTTGTTCACCGCCGAGGTGAGCATTTCGGCCAGGACGTCGGGTGCCGCAGCGGCATCGGTGGTCACCACGGCCAACATCGTGGCCATGTTCGGCGCCAGCATGGCCGCGCCCTTCGCCATGCCACCCACCGTGGCGGCGCCGGCCTGGGCAACCGACTCCTTGGCGTGGGTATCGGTGGTCATGAGCGCCCGGGCGGCTCGGGCGCCATGGTCGCTCGTGTCGCCACGTGCGGCAATCAATGCGGGGATGCCCGTCAGGATCGTGTCGATGGGAAGCGGGATGCCGATGAGCCCGGTCGAGCACACCAGCACCGCGGATGGATCGACCCCCAGTTCGTCGGCCACCGTCGCACACATCGCTTCGGCGTCGGCCAGACCTTGCGCTCCCGTTGCCGCATTCGCGTTGCCACTGTTGGCGACCACCGCGGCGGCCTGTCCACCCGAGGTCGCCAAATGTGCGTACGAGGTCACCACCGGTGCGGCGGTGAGCTTGTTGGACGTGAAGACCGCAGCCGCGTTGACGGGCCGACTGTCGGCGGTGGCAACCAGGACGAGGTCCGGCTCGCCCGACGGCTTGACACCGCAGGCCGTACCGGCCGCGACAAATCCTGCGGCGGCGGTGACGCCGGTGTGCTTCAGGGTGCTCATGGCATCATCCCGACGGTAGGTAGTCCGAGCGCTTCGTCGTAGCCCCGCACCAGGTTGGCGCACTGGATCGCCTGACCGGACGCGCCTTTGACGAGGTTGTCCAGCGCGCCCATCGCCACCACCCATCCGGTGCGTTCGTCGACCCCGACCCAGACCTGGGCCATGTTCGAGCCGAGCGTGGCTTTGGTATGCGGTGGCATGTCGACGACGGTCACGAACGTGGTGTGGTCGTAGGCGTCATGGAGCAGACCACGGAGCACGTCGGTCGTGACGTTCGGGTCGGTCGGCTTCGCGTAGCACGTGGTCAAAATGCCGCGATTCATCGGTACGAGGTGCGGGGTGAAGATGACCTGCGCACCGAGCGTCTGTTCGATTTCGGGCGTGTGGCGGTGGTCGAAGAGGCCGTAGGCGGAGAAGTTCTCGTCGACGGTGCCGAAGTGGGTGCTGGTCTTTGGCGCACGTCCCGCGCCCGAGACACCGCTGGCGGCATCGATGATCAGCTGGTCGGTGCGCAACGCACCGGCGCGGATGAGGGGTGCGAGTGGCAGGACCGACGTCGTTGGATAGCAGCCCGGCACGGCGACGTGCGTGGCGGTGCGCAGCTCGTCGGCAAAGAGCTCCGGCAGTCCGTAGGTGAAGCGATCCAGGAGATCCGGGCACGAGTGCGCTGCGCCGTACCAAGTGGGATAGAGCGAAGCGTCATGTAGGCGGAAATCGGCAGCGAGGTCGATGACATGGGGCACCGCGTCGACCAGCGAGGGCATGAGCGCCTGAGAGGCTCCGTGGGGCAACGCACAGAAGACGAGGTCACCGTAGGCCGCTGCCAGCGATGGGTATCGGTCGGCGGCACGTGCTCCTGCCTGCGAGTCGCCCGTGGCGAATGCAAGGGAAAAACCCGGGTGCCCTGCGAGGAGCCGAAGGAGTTCCACGCCGGTGTAGCCCGACGCACCGATGATTCCGACGTTGGTCGGGTCGATAGTCACCAGCCCAGTATACACGCCATTGCATAGTCATGCAGTAGGCCCGGTGGGCTGCCATGGCCCGGAGCCGAAAATCAGGCCCGCAGGATTGCGGCGTGTGTCGCCTCGACCGCGTCGATCGCCCGCTGGCGTACTTCGCCCACTTCGGCGTCGGTCAACGTGCGATCGGGTGCTTGCAGGCGAAGCGCGAATGCGAGGCTGCGCCGTCCGTCGGATACCGGTGCGCCGCGGAACACATCGAAGAGGTCCAATGCCGCCAACAGATCACCGATGGTGGTGCGCAGCGTGCGCTCCACCTCGTGCACCGGCACGTCATCGGCGACCTCGAAGGCCAAATCGATGTCATTGGACGGAAACCGGCTCACCAACCGGTAGGGACGCGCTCCGTGGGGCAGCGCCGCGATCCGGGTCAGGTCGAGTTCGAGCCACGCCACGCGTTCTGCGATGCCGTGCGCCGAGGCGACATCCGGGTCGATCTCACCGAGCGTGCCGACGGCTTCTCCCGCCACGATGATGCGCCCCGAACGGGTCGGGTGCAGGCCCGGAACCGGCTCGTTCATGAGGTGCACGTCGGGAATCGCGAGCGTGTCGACCACGAGCTGCCACGCCTCGACCGCTGCGGACACGTCTGCCCCTGCGCGAATGACCGCGAGGTGTTCCCGCTCGTCCGGCAGGAGTTCACCGGGGGGCGGCGAACCGAAGACGTGGCCGATCTCGAAGAACTCCACCCCGACGAGCCGACGCTGCGCGTTGAGCCCAACGGCGCTGACCAGACCGGGAAGCAGCGACGGTCGAAGCACCGATTCTTCGGCGACGAGCGGGTTGGTGAGCTCGATGCCCGCGTCATCGAGGCCACAGCGAGCCAGTTCGTCCGGCGCCAGGAACGGCATCGGTTGGGCCTCGGCGAAGCCCATTCCGACCATCGCTCGACGCAGCGCCCGACGCTCCTGCTGCCAATCGGTGAGCGCTCCGAATCGCGCCGCGGTCAGGGGCGCGGGCTCGATCTTCGCGTAGCCGTGCATCCGGGCGATCTCTTCGATCACATCGATCTCGGTGGACGAGTCGTAACGCCACGTCGGAACGGTGACCGACAACGCGTCGGTGCCGTCGGGCTCGGCGAAGAAGCCAATGGGCTCGAGCAGCGAGACCATCGTGTCTCGTTCGAGGTCGGTACCGAGCGTGGCGTTGACTCGCTCCGTACGCACCCGCACCGGCGCATCGGGCGAGAGTTCCCCCGTCACAACCAGCGGTTCGGGCGCACTCGTGGCGCCACAGATCTCGGCTGCCAGCTGTGCGAAGCGGTCGGCGGCAAGCTCCAGGATCGAGGCGTCGCAGCCCTTTTCGAACCGGGCGGATGCTTCGGTGCGCAGGCCGAGACGTCGTGAGGTCTTGGAAATGCTCATCGGAAGGAACCAGGCGTTCTCCAACAGCACATCGGTGGTGGAGGCGTCGATCTCACAACTCGCACCCCCCATGACGCCGGCGATCCCCAGCGCGGAATCATCGGCCCCACAAATCAACAGGTCGTCGCCCAACAGCTTGCGTTCGACATCGTCCAGCGTCGTCAAGGTCTCACCGGGCTTGGCTCTCCGAACACGCAGTCCCGCGCCGGGCACCTTGGACAGGTCGTACGGATGGTTCGGCTGACCCAATTCCAACATGACGTAGTTGGAGATGTCCACCAACGCGTTGATCGGGCGCATCCCGAGTTGTACGAGTCGATTGGCCATCCACTGTGGCGAGCTGCCGACCGTCACGTTCCGCAGAATGCTGACGTGGAAACGGCCACACAGGTCGGCGTCGACGATCTCGACCGAAGCGACATCGCCGGTCGGCGCTCCTGATCGCTCCACCCGGGGGTCGGGCAGGGTGAAAGGCACACCGAGTCGTGCCGCTACGTCACGCGCCACCCCGGCCACCGACATTGCATCTGGCCGGTTCGGGTTGATCTCCAGGTCGAAACACACATCGACCTCGATGCCCAGGGCCTCACGCAGCGGTGTCCCGAGCGACAAGGACGGCTCGAGCAGCCAGATTCCCGCATGATCCGCACCGAAACCGAGTTCCTTTGCGGAACACAGCATGCCGTGTGAAGGCACACCGCGCATCTTGCGCGCCTTGATGGCGAAATCCCCGGGAAGCACGGCACCGACCGTGGCGAAGGGAACGACATCGCCCACCGAGATGTTCGGCGCGCCGCACACCACCGGCACCGGGGTGCCATCGCCCGCATCGACGAGTACCGCGCGGATCTTGTCCGCACCTTCGATCGCGGAGATCTCGAGGATCTTCGCCACGACGACGCCGTCGAGTCCCTCGCCCACGGTGGTTTGCGACTCGACCGCCATGCCGAGATCGCTCATGATCTCGCCGAGCGCGTCCGCGTCGTCACCCAGCGGCGCGAACTCGTTCAACCAACTCAGCAACACCTTCATCGCAGCACCCTCGGACGCATCAGAACTGGGACAGGAATCGAATGTCGACGCTGGCGATCTCGCGCAGGTCCGGGATGCCGTGACGCATAGCGGCCAACCGGTCGAGGCCGAACCCGAAAGCAAAGCCCGACCACTCTTCGGGGTCGAGGCCGCAGTTTCGGAGCACGTTGGGGTGCACCATGCCGCAGCCACCCAACTCCAGCCACGATCCATCGGGTCGCCGAATGTCGAACTCCGCGGATGGCTCGGTGAACGGGAAGAACGACGGGCGAAGTCGTGACGAGAACCCCTCACCGAAGTAGGCCTTGGTGAACGCGTCGATCGTCGCGGCGAGGTTGGCGAAGGTGATGTCCCGGTCGATCACCAGGCATTCGATCTGGTGGAACACGGCCAAGTGTGTGGCGTCTGCGGTTTCTTGGCGGTAGACCCGGCCCGGCATGACCGAATAGATGGGAGGCGGGGTGGTCTCCATGACTCGGATCTGCACCGGCGAGGTGTGCGTGCGCATCACGACATCGCCGGGTTCGCCGAGCTCGACGAAGAAGGTGTCCTGCATGTCACGCGCGGGGTGGTGGGCGGGGAGGTTGAGCGCTGTGAAGTTGTGCCAGTCGTCTTCGACCTCGGGCCCTTCTGACACGGTGAAACCCAGGCCCAGGAAGACATCCTCGAGCCGTTCCATGGTCTGGGTGACCAGGTGCAGGTGGCCGGTCCGGCGTTGCGGGCGAAGCTCGGTGAGGTCGACGCGCTCGGCTTCGAGGCGCGCAGCTCGCACTTCTGCCTCGAGGATCGATCGCCGTGCGGCGAGGGCGGTGCGGATTTTGGTCTGGGCCTCGTTGATCGCCGCTCCGACCGTGCGCCGTTCGTCGGGTTCGAGTCCTCCGAGCGCACGCTTCTGGGTCGCCAGCGCCGATCCCTTGCCGTTGAGTGACGCGTCGAGGGAACGCAGTCCCTCCAGGTCAGGGGCTCCTTCGACCTGGGCGCACGCTTCGTTCGCGATTCGGGCTATCTCATCGATCATGTCGAGGTGAGCCTTCCGTGAGCGGGGTGACGGCGTCCAATCCTGTGCCCTGCTGCGCACGGCGCTGGCGAAGAACTTCGAAGCACAGCACCGTACCGGCCATCGCGACGTTGAGAGATTCGGTGGTTCCCGGCATCACGATATGCGCCAGACGGTCGGCAGAAACACGCAATGCACCGGGCACGCCGTGCGCCTCGTTGCCCAGGATGATGGCGACGGGCATGGTCAGATCGAGCTCGTCGTGCGGCGTGCCGGCCGCGACGTCGCTGGCGATGCCGGCGATGCCGGCGCTCGACAGGCTGCCGGGCAGTGCGTCGATGGCCATCTGGTCGAGGATCGGCATGCGGAGCACCGCGCCAGCGGAGGAACGCACCGTCTTCGGGGCGAACACGTCGGCGGTTCCGGTCGTGGCGATCACGGCATCGGCACCGACCGCCGCAGCGGTACGCACCAGTGTCCCGACATTCCCGGGGTCTTGGACTTCAGCCAGCACCACCACCAACGTTGCGCCTTGCAACACGGTGGCGTCGTGATGCGGTCGCACCACGACCATGGCGATCCCCTGGGGAGTGACCGGATCGGTGACCCGCCCGAACGTGGACCCGTCGAGTTCATAGACGTCCGCGCCCGACGCCGCGGCGCGTGCCGCAACCCGATCGGCATCGTCTCCGCGTCGATCCGCGTCGAGGAACACCTGGGTACAGGTGATACCGGCATCGAGTGCATCGCTGCCCAGCATGGGACCGTCAACGACGAACGCCCCCTCCGACACGCGCACCCGTCGCTGCCGGACCAGGCGGTCCAGCCGCACGACGTGGGGATTACGTGCCGAGAGAGGGCGCATCGTCGGAATCGACGAAGTGAAGATTCAGGACGCCTTGGCGACTGCTTCTGCAGCGACCTTGACCAGCGCACTGAATGCGGCGGGGTCGGTCACTGCGAGATCGGCCAATACCTTGCGGTCGACCTCGACACCTGCGGTGTGCAGGCCGTTGATGAAACGCGAGTAACTGATGTCGTTGAGACGGCACGCCGCGTTGATCCGTTGGATCCACAGCTTGCGGAACTCACCCTTACGGGCCCGACGGTCACGAAAGGCGTACTGCAGCGAGTGCTGCACCTGCTCGTTGGCCGCGCGGTACGAACGGCTCTTGTTGCCGTAGTAGCCCTTTGCTCGATCGAGTGTGGCTTTGCGGTGCTTCTTCGAGTGGACGGCGCGCTTGACTCTTGCCATCGGAGACTCCTTGGGGGACGGTCACGGCAGCGATGCCGCAACTCGGATTCGAGAGGAAACTTGGTTGGTCGGAGAACCGACCGGGGATCACATGCCCAGAAGGCGCTTGATCCGGTCGCGGTCACCGCCGGTGACCTCTGCCTCTTTGGAGAGGTGCCGCTTACGAGCCGGCGACTTCTTTTCGAGGATGTGGCTCTTGTAGGCCTTCCGGCGCATCACCTTGCCGGTGCCGGTGACCTTGAAGCGCTTGGCCGCGCCCCGGTGGGTCTTCATCTTGGGCATGTCGTCTCCTTCGGGCGAGGCCGGGTGGGCCACACCAATACGGGTGTTCTTGTCGGCTGAGCGCCGCTCAGGCGGACTCTTCGTCGGTTGTCGACTCGGTGGTGACCTCGTCGGTGGTGACCTCGTCGGTTGCGACCTCGTCGGTGGTGACCTCGTCGGTGGTGACCTCGTCGGTGGTGACCTCGTCGGTGGTGACCTCGTCGGTTT
>CAJDVS010000011.1_pt1 | contig 9639 bp, 5 predicted proteins | sample 7391291 | NCBI WGS metagenome assembly CAJDVS01 (sample SAMEA7055702, study PRJEB34461) | soil metagenome | biome: terrestrial ecosystem; feature: Peninsula; material: soil | place: Antarctica | collected 2016
CCCGAGCGGGCCCACGAGATCACCCTCGCGAACGCCCTCATCGCACGCCAGGTGGCCGACGACTTCTCCACACCGGACCGCAAGCGCTTCGTGGCAGGATCGATGGGCCCGGGCACCAAGTTCGCGTCGCTCGGCCAGATCCGCTTCGCCGCGTTGCGCGACGCCTATGAAGTGCAGGCAGCAGCCCTGCTCGAAGGTGGCGTCGACCTGCTCATCATCGAGACCCAGTTCGATCTGCTCGGCTTGAAGGCCGCGGTCATCGGCTCCCGGCGGGCCATGGCCGCCGCCAGTCGCCAGGTTCCCATCCAGGCTCAGGTGACGATCGAACTCACCGGGCGCATGCTGCCCGGCACCGAGATCGGCGCCGCACTCGCCGCGATCGACCCGTTGAAGATCGATGTCATCGGCATCAACTGCGCCACCGGGCCGGTCGAGATGAGCGAGCACCTCCGCCACCTCAGCGCGCACAGCCGCATGCCGATCTCGTGCCTGCCCAACGCCGGACTCCCCTCGGTGGTCGACGGCAAGATGCACTACGACCTCACCGCCGAGGACTTCGTCGCCCACCAGGTGCGCTTCGTGTCCGAACTGGGCGTCCAGGTCGTCGGCGGCTGCTGCGGCACGACGCCCGAGTTCATCTCCCAGCTCGTGGACGCGGTCTCCGACCTCACACCGGCCGCACGCAACCCGATCCACGAGCCCGGCGCCACGTCGATCTACTCGATGGTCCCCTTCGACCAGGACACCGCCTACCTGGGCATCGGTGAACGCACCAACGCGAATGGTTCCAAGAAGTTCAAGCAGGCCCTCCTCGACGGCGACTGGGACCTCTGCCTCAAGATGGCGACCGACCAGGTCAAAGAGGGCGCCCACATCCTGGACGTCTGTGTCGATTACGTCGGGCGTGACGGCACGATCGACATGGAGGAGATCGCCAGTCGCTTCGCCACCCAGGTGAATGCGCCGCTCATGGTCGACTCCACCGAGCCCGCGGTCATCGAGACCGCGCTGCACTGGATCGGCGGCAGGGCCGTGCTCAACTCGGTGAACCTGGAAGACGGCGACGCCGAGGGAACCCGCTTCGACCGGTTCCTCACCATGGCTCGCGAATACGGCGCTGCGGTGGTCTGCACCTGCATCAACGAGGTCGGCCAGGCACGCACTCCTGAAGAGAAGCTGGAAGCGGCCACCCAGATCCACGATCTCGCCGTCGAGCGTTACGGACTGGAACCGTCCGACCTGATCTTCGACGCGCTTGCCCTGACGCTGGCCACCGGCATCGAGGAAAGCCGTGGCGACGGGGCCAACACCATCGAGGGCATCCGCCTCATCAAAGAAAACCTGCCCGGCGTGCACACCACGCTCGGTCTTTCCAACATCTCGTTCGGCCTCAACCCCCCACGAGTGCACCCAGGCCGGACTCGATTCGGCAATCGTGCACGCCTCCAAGATCCAGCCGCTCAGCCGGATTCCCGAAGAGCAGCGCGAAGTCTGCCTCGACCTCATCTACGACCGTCGCGGCACCGCCGGCACGCTCTCCGACGGCGACGCCAACTACGACCCGCTCCAGAAGCTGCTCGAGCTCTTCGCAAACGTGAAAGCCGTCGAGGTGGTCAAGGAAGACCGCACCGACTGGACCATCGAAAAGATTCTCAGCACACGCATCATCGACGGCGACCGCGACGGGCTCGAAGACGACCTCGACAAGGCGCTCGCCAGTGGCATGGGTGCGTTGCAGATCGTGAACGACGTGCTGCTGGCAGGCATGAAGGTCGTCGGTGAGCTGTTCGGCTCGGGCGAGATGCAACTGCCGTTCGTGCTGCAGTCCGCGGAGACGATGAAGACCTCGGTGGCGTACCTCGAGCCGCACATGGAGAAGTCCGAGGACGACGAAGGCAAGGGCCGCATCGTGCTCGCCACCGTCAAGGGCGACGTGCACGACATCGGCAAGAACCTGGTCGACATCATCCTCACCAACAACGGTTACGAGGTCCACAACCTGGGCATCAAGGTTTCGGTGTCCGACCTCATCGCCAAAGCCGCCGAGGTCAAGGCCGATGCCATTGGCATGAGTGGTCTGCTCGTGAAGTCGACGTTGGTCATGCGCGACAACCTCGAGGAGCTCAACACCCGCGAGTTGTCCGACATCCCCGTGATATTGGGTGGCGCTGCGCTGACCCGTTCCTACGTCGAACGTGACCTGCGCAACGTATACGAAGGGCGGCTGTTCTACGGCAAGGACGCCTTCGAAGGACTCAGCGTCATGGATCGCCTCGGCGAGATCCGGAGTGACCCGGCCTCGGACGATCCCGACTGGGGCCGAGTGCCCTCGGAATCCAAGGTGCCGTCCCGGCTGCACACCAAGGTCGAAGTCGACGAGTCGACGCTGCCCGCCCGCTCCCCCGAGGTGGAGACCGACAACCCGCTCTTCACGGCACCGTTCATCGGCCCGCGCATCGTCAAGGGCATCGCGATCGACGAGATCGCGGCCTACATCAACGAGACGTCACTGTTCCGCAACCAATGGCAATACCGCCCGGAGGGCTCGTCCAAGCGTGGCCGTGCCGCCATGGAAGCCGGCGAGAAGATCACCGCACCGACCGAGTCCGACGAGGACTTCAAAACGCGTATCCGCCCGATCCTGCGCGAACAGCTCGACTTCGTGCGCACCGAGAACCTGCTGGCACCCGCCGCGATCTACGGGTTCTTCCCGGCGAACAGCGACGGCCGCGACATCATCATCTGGGACGACGAGTCTCGGACCACCGAGCGCACCCGCTTCAACTTCCCTCGTCAGACCAAAGAACCGTTCCTGTGCATGGCCGACTTCGTGCGATCCGTCGACAGTGGCGATCCCGACCACGTGGCCTTCCAGATCGTGACGATGGGTCGCCGGATCTCCGAGTACGCCGCCGAGCTGTTCGCAGCGAACAAGTATCAGGAGTACCTGCACCTCCACGGCATTGGCGTGGAAATGGCCGAGGCGATGGCCGAATGGATGCACCACCGGATCCGCTCCGAATGGGGCTTCGTCGAAGAGGACGGCCCGACCCTCACCGGTCTGTTCCGCCAGCAGTACCGTAGTGGTCGCTACTCCTGGGGCTACCCGGCGTGCCCGGAGCTCGAGGACAACGAGCGCTGCGCAGATTTGCTGGGCGCCGAAGCACTGGAGATCGAGGTGAGCGAGGAAACCGGGTACCAGTTCCACCCCGAGCAGACCACCGCGGCAATCGTCTTCCACCACCCGCGCGCCAAGTACTTCGTGGCACGCTGACGTTTCCGACGCCGCTCGGCGTCTGACGGCTCCGGACTATTTCGCAGCGGTGTCGACGATTTTGTCGACCGCCAACGCGGCAATGTTCGCGACCGTGTTCTCGTCGGGACGCCCGATCGAGGAATACTCGATGGACGACACCACCGAACCCTTGCGCAGCAGGATCTGCACGGAGTTGTAGGTCATCCCCAACGAGGTCGCAGAGATGTTGAAGCCGTAGACCTCGTCTGCGCCGACGTCGGGCATGGCGAACTGCTGGATCCGTGCCGTGCCAACCGGCTCACCGGCGACTTCAACGGTGGCCTTGTCACAGGCGCCGAGGATCTCGACGTAGGCGTTGACGTTGGAGACGAGCTTGTCGGTCTTGTCCGAGTCGAGCTCTTGGACGAGGATCGGAAAATCGTGGCCTTGGCTGAAGGTCACGACTGCCATGGACTGGAAACCCGCCGACTGGTCGGGCAGTTCCACCTCGCGTCCGTCGCAGAACATCTTTTCTTCGGACGCGTCCTCTCGGGTCAGCACTTGGTTCCTACCGATCGAGACCTGCCCCTCCCGACGCCACGAGCCGCCGATGTCGTCGACGCTGAGCGCCATGTCGGCGAGGCTGTCGTCGTCGTTCGGCTCCACCACCGAGGTGGATGTGGCCGTGTCTGCGCTGGTGCTCGTCGGGCCGCCCGCTTTCACGCCGCTGTCGCCTCCGCCACCGCCACAACCGGCGATCACCACCGAGACCCCCACCAGCGCACCGAGTGCGCGAGCACGTGACCAGACCCTCATTCGTGACGACATGGCGTCCACCCTATTCATCTGCTCGGGAACGCCTGACGCCGTTCGTTCCGGTCGGCCGTCATGATCTGTCGCCGGCGATTCGATCACACCCCGCCGAGCAGGGCACGGGCGATCAGGTCGGTGCCGAATCCGGTCAGGATCGCCAGATACGTCAGCCCGGTTGCTGCCATCACCGCCGAGTAGTACCGCTCACGCAGCGCGAGCTTCGTGACATAGACCAGCACCACGGTGGACACCGCGCAGCAAATCCACATCCAGCCCAGCATGCCGCCGTATTGGTCGTCGATCGTGCCGTTGATGACCGACACCATGCCCGTGGGCACCAGCAGCAGCGCCACCTCGACCGGCCACACCCAGAGCGTGATGTGCACCATTTCCAGGAGCGGTTTGCGCGCCAGTCCGGGCTGCACCAGATACCAGTGTCCCAACAGCATCGAGTCGGAGATCGTGCCGAAGAACACGGCTCCGACCAGGGTGCGCGCAATGGCCAGTGCGGCGGGCCCGCCGGCATCGACCCCTGCGGCCACGAGCCCGACGAACCCGAGCGCGGGAGCGATCACGTCGAGGATGGGGGGAAACTCGGCCGCGTCACGATCGGGGCCCTTGTAGATCCGTTCGATGCCGGTGCGCTCGAACGTCTTGGCTTGGCGTTGCACGATCTGGTCGCGCTGACCTTGCACACCGGCTCGCCGCCGCTGCACCGAAATCACCAGCGTCACCGCGGCGGCGATCATCATCGCTGCCGTGGCCGCATCGCGCACCGGCACCGGTTCGGTGATCACCGAGACGGCGATCGACCCGGCGCCGAGCATGACCCCGAGGCCGCGCAGTAGCCAGCCGTAGCCCAGGCTCACCTGGCGTCCGCGTGTGGTCACCCACAACATGGCCAGGATGCCGACCGCCCACTGGGCCAGCACGGTGGCGGCATCGAGATGGATCACGAAGGCGAGGCTAGGAGCCGGTGCGGTGACGCCCCCAACCGCGCGCCGAGCGCGCCCGTGTTCGTCGGGGTCGAGCGGCGGTCGCGGCTCGGTTCAGGACCGCGCTGCGTCGGTCAGCGGCGCCGGCTTCTCGGCCAGGGATGCCAACGACTGCTTGGCGTGGTGAGAGGACCGCGTGAGCGGCGTGGATTCGACATGGCTGAAGCCCAGCGCCCGAGCCATGTCGCCGTAACGATCGAACTCCTCGGGAGTCACCCAGCGGGTCACCGGCAAGTGCTGCGCGGTGGGGCGCAGGTATTGCCCGATGGTCACGATGTCCACCCCGACCGCTCGCAGGTCTGCCAACGCCGACGCGAGTTCCTCGTCGGATTCCCCGATGCCGACCATCAGGCTCGACTTGGTCACGAGCCCCTCGGCCTTGGCACGCGCCAACACCGCCAGCGAGCGGGCATAGGACGCCGACGGTCGCACGGCGCGTTGCAGCCGGGCCACCGTTTCCAGGTTGTGATTCAACACGTCCGGGCGGGCCTCGAACACGAGCGCAAGCGACGCAGGGTCACCTTTGCAGTCCGAGATGAGCGTCTCGACCTTGGTTCCCGGCTTGCGATGGCGAATCGCGTGGATCGTCTCGGCGAACGCACCGGCACCACCATCGTCGAGGTCGTCGCGCGCGACGCAGGTGACCACGGCGTAGTCCAGTCCCATGCGTTCGACCGCCTCGGCCACCCGCTCGGGTTCCGCGGGATCCAGTGGCAACGGGTGACGTGTGTCGACCAGACAGAATCCGCAGGCCCGGGTACACCGATCGCCGTTGATCATGAAGGTTGCCGTGCCGTCGGTCCAGCACTCGGTGATATTCGGACAGCCTGCCTCTTCACACACCGTCACCAGCGAAAGATCGCGCATGGTGCGCTTGATGCTGGTGTATTCGGGGGTGAGGTGCATCTTCCCCTTTGCCCAGGAGGGCTTGCGTTCGGAGATCTGGAGACCCTCGGTGACGCCCGCCTCGGTCAGACGTGCGCGTCGCTGGGGTGACACGCTCGCCGAGGGGGACGCGGTCTCGGGCCCGTTCGATGCAACGGTGGGACGACCCTGTGCTGCCGAGCGACTGAACTGCGCCAGATCCGACCCGTCGGCAGCATGGCGCCACACGACGTCGCTACGGTCGACGTGCCCGTCGGGCGCCCACATCGTGGTGGCATGCCGGGCGACGACATCGACCACCTCGTGCATCGACGCGGTGATGCCTTCCGCGGCAAGCGATGTCACGCCTTTTTCGGTGATGCCACAGGGCACGATGAACGAGAAGCGTTCCAGGTCCGGGTCGACGTTCAGCGCGAACCCGTGGAGGGACCGGCCTCGCACGATCCGTACCCCGATCGCGGCGATTTTGCGAGGACGCGGTCCGTCACCGTCGACCCACACGCCGGGGAAGCCACAAAGCCTCGCTGCGCCCGGCAAGCCGAGCTCGGCAAGCGAATCGATGACGACCTGCTCGACCTGATGGACGTAGGCGGCGGTGTCCGGCTGATCACCGGCACCCTTGCCGGGTAGCCACAGCACCGGATACCCCACCAGCTGTCCCGGGCCGTGATAGGTGATGTCGCCGCCACGATCGGCGCGGACCACCTCCGCGTCGAGTGACTCGGGCGAGGCGAGCAGGTTGGCCGGATCGGCACGTACGCCGAGCGTGTACACATGCGGATGTTCACAGAGCAGCAGGTGGTCGTCGACGCCGGTGGCCGCGATGCCGTGCATGAGTGCATCTGCATCCCGGTAGGCGACTCGTCCCAGCCAGCGGGCCCTGAGGGTCACGCCAGTTCTGCTTCCCAGTCGCGGGTCTCGATGATCTCTCGGGTGCGGTACAAGAACGCAGCGGCGTAGGCGCCGTCGAAGGCACGATGGTCGAAGCTGAATGCGAGCAGTCCCACGGAGTGGATTGCGATGGCTTCCGAGCCGTCTGCGGCTTCGACGACGACGGGGCGTCGCGTGACTCCCTCGGTCGACAGGATCGCCACCTGGGGCTGGTTGATGATCGCACCGGTGATCAGCGTGCCGAAGGGACCCGGGTTCGAGATCGTGAAGGTGCCACCGGAAATGTCATCCGCGGACAAGCCCCCGGATCGTGCACGATCGGCGACCCCATGGATCTCCCGGGCCATGGCCCGCAGGCGCTTGTCGTCCGCGCCGTGGACCACGGGCACGATCAGGCCCTCGTGGTCGAGGTCGACCGCGATGCCCAGGTTGATGTCGTGGTGGATGATGAGCTCACCGTCGCCGACCGAGGCGTTGACCTTGGGGAACTCGCGCAGTGCGTCGACGACCGCCAGCGCGATGAACGGCAAATAGTTCAGGCCGAAACCTTCTTCGGCACGGAACGCGTCGCCGTGGGCACGGCGAACCCGCTCGACCGACTCGTAATCGACCTCGTTCACCATCAGGACGTGCGGTGAGGTGGCCTTGGAGCGCACCATGTGCTCGGCGGTGCGCCGACGCATGTTGTTGAACGGCTCGGCCCGGTCACGGTCGCCCGCCGTCGGCAGCGGGGCCAACGGACGTGGTGCCGCGCTCTTCGTTTGCGGCGCGGACGAGGGAGCCGGCGCCGAGCCGGCAGCCGGCGCCGAAGCCGGAGCGGCTTCGGCCGCGGCGAGCACGTCGTTTCGGGTGATGCGTCCACCGGGTCCGGTGCCACGGATCCGGCTGGCGTCGAGGCCGTGATCGTTGACGAGCTGGCGGACCACCGGCGACAACAACGGAGCAGGTGCCCCCGCCGGAGCAGGAGCCGCTTGCGACGACGCGACCGTCGCAGGCTGGGCCGGGGCAGAGGGCGTGTCGGCTGCTGGAGGTGTCGCTGGGGCAGAAGACGCCGGGGCCGTTTCGGCTGGCGCGGCTTCGGGCTCGGGCTCGGGCTCGGGGGCAGACGCTTCGGGTGCCGGTGCGTCTGCTGCCGGAGCGGCCGACGCGGCATCGGCGGAATCGGACACCACTGCCAGCACCGTGCCGACATCGACCGTCTCACCCTCAGGCACACGGATCTCGGTGAGCACTCCCGCTGCCGTCGACGGCACTTCGGAGTCGACCTTGTCGGTGGAGACCTCGAACAGGGGCTCATCTACCTCGACGGTGTCACCGACGGCTTTGAACCACTGGGTGATGGTTCCCTCGGTGACGGTTTCACCAAGCTGGGGAAGTTCTATATCTGCCATGGACCTCTGCGCTCCTTTGCGATGTGGCCCGTGCGGCGGGCTTGCTGCGTACTGGGACTTTTAGGTGTGGAGTCCTCGACCTGCCAGCGAGAGCATGGTCTCGCCGAAGTTCTCGGACAACGTGGGGTGTGGCTGGATGAAGTGCGCCACTTCGTCGACGGTGGCTTCCCAGTTGACGGCGAGATAGCCCTGTCCGAGCTGCTCGGTCACCCACGGCCCCGACATGTGCACGCCAAGGATCTTGCCGGCGGTGCCGTCGGCGTTCTTCTCGGCGATGACCTTCATCGTGCCTTCGGTTTCTCCGATGATCAACGCGCGGCTCGTGCCACCCCAGGGGTGCCTCGACGCCACGACGTCGTAGCCGGCTTCCTTGGCTGCGGCTTCGGTGTAGCCACAGAAGGCCACCTCGGGGTGCGTGTACACACACCACGGCACCCGGTCGTAGTCCACGGGGAGGGTGGGTTCACCGATGATCTGCTTGATGACGAGGATTGCTTCGGCGAATCCGACGTGCGCCAACCCGGGGGTGGCGATCAGGTCACCGACGGCGAACACGCCGTCCTCTGCGGTGCGACACCACTCATCGACGGACACGAAGCCACGATCGTCCACGACCACCGCCGTTGCGGGGTCGACGAGGTCGTCGGACATCGGACGGCGACCGACCGACACCACCACCGCGTCGACGGGGAGATCGTCGGCGCCTTCGATGTGCAACGTCGTGCCCTGGTCATCGGGGGTGTGACCGGTGATCTTGACGCCGGTGCGGACGTCGATGCCGCGCTTGGACAGCGAACGCTGCACCGGCCGAATGACGTCGACGTCGGCGCCGGGCAGGATCGCCGGCATGGCCTCCAGTAGTGACACGGTCGAGCCGAGGTCGCAGAACATCGACGCGAACTCAGACCCGACGACGCCGGCACCGATGATCGCCACGCGCTCGGGCACCTCGGTGAGCTCGAACACCTCGTCGGAGGTGAGCACGGTGGTGCCGTCGACCTCGAATGCCCCGAGTGTGCGGGGCACCGATCCGGTTGCCAGCACGACGTTCGTGCCGAAGATCTCGGTCGTCGACCCATCGTCTGCGGTCACGGTGACGGTGCGGTTGGCACCCAGGCGTCCGCTGCCCGCAAAGGTGGTGACCTTGCGGTTCTTGAGCAGCCCCGTCACACCGCCGACGAGCTTGGCCACGACCTGGTCTTTCCGGGCCATGAGCGCGGCAGCATCCACCGAAGGTGACGACGTGACCACACCGAACTCGGCGGCCCCCGCCACCGTGCGGAACACCGCGGCGGCTTCGAGAAGCTCTTTCGCGGGAATACAGCCCCGGTTGAGGCAGGTACCACCGATCCTGTCGCGTTCGACGAGTGCCACGTTCAACCCAGCGGCTGATCCGTAGAGCGCTGCGCCATAGCCGCCAGGTCCGCCG
>CAJDVS010000090.1_pt1 | contig 9347 bp, 7 predicted proteins | sample 7391291 | NCBI WGS metagenome assembly CAJDVS01 (sample SAMEA7055702, study PRJEB34461) | soil metagenome | biome: terrestrial ecosystem; feature: Peninsula; material: soil | place: Antarctica | collected 2016
TCGTCGAAGTGGGTGTCGAGTCGGCCGATCGCGTCCCCCAACGCGGCCGCCATCGCGTCGCGGCCTTCGTGACTCAGCATCACCAGGTCGGGCACGTGCGCGGTCGGTGCAACGAGCATGCCGAAGGGGTGTCCCGACGCGTGGGGCACCCGACTCGTCCATTCGTCGTCTCCCGACCCGTGGCGTGCAACGACGAGCTCGAGTGGACACGGGGTGCAAAGGGCACAGGCGCCGCGAGCAGTCGCCAACTCGAGCTCACGTGCGGGCACCGGCGGGATGTCGCCGAAGGCGTAGATCTGGCCGTGGGGGTGATGAATCGTCGCGCCCACTTCTACGCCGCGATTCTCGAAGATCAGGACATAGGAGACGTCGTCGCGGCTTCCCAACGCAGCGGTGCGCTCCGCCCACAGATCGACGACCGCCCGCAGGTGCGTGGGGCCGAGACCACCGAGGGATTGCTCGTGGTCGGGGGAGAACAGCACGACTTCGGCTCGCCCCTGACCCAACGTGGGCCAGCGGTTCGGAAACCAACGCACGTCGTAGGGCTCGGGAGCTTCGAGTCCGCCGACGCAGAAAGGACAGCCCTCGGAGGGAAGGTTGGGTCGGTGCTGACGGTGGCCCGCAACGATGACGGGCACGCCATGGAGCGCGTCGGTGCGCTGGTCGGTCGTCACGTGCGGGGTTTCCGATGTCGAGGTGGGCACGTCGCTTGCCATGGCCTGGGCAGTCTCGCGCACCTTTCCGACCCACCTCCGTCCCCGAATCCCTCCGACATCGTAGAAATGGGCGGCTTGACCAGCTGGTCAAGACTCGGCAGGATGGCCCGATGCCTCTCGCTCACAACGGTGACACCGACCTCTTCTACGAACAGATGGGCGACCCCGATGGGATGCCGATGCTCCTCATCATGGGACTCGGCGCACAGCTGTTGTCCTGGGACGACGAGCTGTGCGACTCACTGTGCGACCACGGTTTTTCGTTGGTTCGCTATGACAACCGAGACACCGGTGAGTCGACCTGGTTCGACGATTACCCCGTCGACCTCGAAGTCCAGGTCGGCAAGCTGTTCGCCGGCGAGCCGCTCGACGCGCCCTACGGGCTCGAGGACATGGCCGACGACGCGGCTGCGGTTCTCGACGCGGTCGGCTGGTCCAGCGCTCACATCATGGGTGCGTCCATGGGCGGCATGATCGCCCAGGGGTTGGCGATTCGGCACCCGGAGCGGGTGCGATCACTGATTTCGATCATGTCCACCACCGGCGATCCCGACGTCGGCCAGCCGGAAGAGGACGTGATGACGAGCCTGCTCAACCCGGTACCGGTCGACCGTGAGGGTGCGATCGAAGCCGGTGTCTTGGTCGGCCGGGCGATCGGAAGTCCGGATCATTTCAACGAGGCCCGATCCCGAGCGATCACCACCGCGGAGTACGACCGTGGTTTCAATCCCGACGGGACGCTGCGCCAGCTCCTGGCCATCATCTCCACCTCGTCTCGCACCGAAGCCCTGCGTGCACTCGATGTCCCGGCACTGGTCATCCACGGACAGCTCGACCGGCTCGTCACTCCGTCGGGAGGGAAGCGCACCCACGAGGCGCTTCGGGGCAGTGAGCTCATCGAGCTCCCCGAGGCCGGTCACGACATTCCCGACGTGTACCGCCCGGACCTGATCGACCGCATCGCCCAGCTCGCCGCCTCGGCCGACGATGCCCTTGCCGCGACGTCGCAGAACTGAGCACGGGCATTCTCATGAGTGGACCGCTGAGCGGAATGAAGATGGTCGAGATCGCGGGGATCGGCCCGGGGCCGTTCTGCGCCATGATGCTCGCCGACCTCGGTGCCGACATCGTTCGTATCGACCGTGCCGACAAGGTCTATGGCGGCGATCCCGACACGCCCTCGCTCGATGTGCTCAACCGGGGGCGTCGATCCATCGGCGTCGACCTGAAGCAGCCCGAAGGTGTGGAAACGGCGATGCGTCTCATCGAAGGAGCCGACGCACTCATCGAAGGCTTCCGACCGGGTGTCATGGAACGCCTCGGCCTCGGCCCCGATGCATGTCTGGAACGCAACCCGCGCCTGGTGTACGGACGCATGACCGGCTGGGGACAGGACGGTCCGCTCGCGCACGTGGCGGGCCACGACATCAACTACCTGTCGATCGCCGGGGCGCTCGGTGCGATCGGCCGTGCGGGCGAACCCCCCACGCCGCCATTGAACCTGGTCGCCGACTTCGGCGGCGGCGGCATGCTGCTCGCACTGGGCATCGCCTCGGCGTTGGTCGAACGCGGCACCTCGGGCAAGGGCCAGGTGGTCGATGCCGCCATGGTCGACGGTGTGGCGGTGATGATGTCGATCTTCCATGGCATGACCGCCATGGGTGTGTGGAGCGAAGCGCGCGGCACCAACATGCTGGATTCGGGTGCCCACTGGTACGACGCCTATGACACCGCCGACGGAGAAGCCATCTCGATCGGGCCGGTCGAGCCCCAGTTCTACGCAGAGCTGCTTTCCCGAATGGGCCTCGCTGCCGAGGAGTTCCCCCACTACGACAAGGACAAGTGGCCCGAACTCAAAGTGCGATTCACCGAGATTTTCAAGACGAAGACCCGGGCGGAGTGGTGCGAGATCCTCGAGGGATCCGATGCCTGCTTCGCCCCGGTGCTCCGCATGAGCGAAGCGCCTCAGCATCCTCACAATGTCGCCCGTGGCACGTTCTTAGAGGTTGCAGGAACCTCGCAAGCCGCGCCGGCACCACGCTTCAGTCGTACACCGGGCAGCATCGATCGTCCGCCACCACACCCCGGCCAGCACACCGAGACGATCCTCACCGATCTCGGTATGGACGGCGCCGAGATCGCCGCGCTGCGCGACCAGGGCGTCGTGCGCTGACGTGGGCACCCTCGTCACCTTCCACGCCCACCCCGACGACGAATGCATCGGCACCGGCGGGCTGATGGCCCGTGCCGCCGCCGAAGGGCACCGGGTCGTGCTGGTGACCGCCACGCGAGGTGAACTCGGCGAGATCATGCCGAACGTGCTCGAACCCGGCGAGCAACTGGGGTTGCGCCGTTGCGCCGAGCTGTATGCGTCGGCGGAAGCCCTCGGGGTCGCTCGCGTCGTACTCCTCGGGTACGGCGATTCGGGAATGATGGGCGAGCCCGGCAATGACGAGCCGTGGTCGTTCTGGCAGGCCGATGTCGAACACGCGGCTCGCCGACTGGCGATCGTGCTGGACGAAGAAGAGCCCGACGTGTTGACGATCTACGACGATCACGGCGGCTACGGCCATCCGGATCACATCCAGGTGCATCGGGTCGGCACGCGCGCCGCAGAGATCGCCGCGGTGACCGCGGTGTTCCAGGGCACCATGAACCGTGACTATCTGATGGACCTGCTCGCCGCACGCGCCTCTCAGGTCGAAGACGAAGCCACTCCGGTGCCCGACGGGGTGTCTGCTGATGGGGCCATCACGCTTCCCGAGGGCTTCGGCACACCCGATGCTCAGATCACCCACCGTGTCGATGTCGGAGACTATGTCGAGGCGAAACGAGCGTCGATGAAGTGTCACCCGAGCCAGATGGCGCCGGACCATTTCATGTTGGCGATGCCCGACGACGACTTTCGGCGAGCGATGGGCTTCGAGTGGTTCATCGCCGACGGCGATGCAGACGCCGGTGCGTTGGCGTCGATCTTCGAGCACAATCCGCACTGAACCGATCCGGTTCCTCCCAGTGCCCGGTACCGTGGTTTGATGTCTACAATGGCCGAAGGGCACAACATTCGCGTGTACGTCAACGCCGGAGCGGGGTCGGTCGACGACTTCGAGTCGCTGAAGGCGGACATGCACACCGCGTTCGCTGCCGCCGATGAATCGGTCCATGTCGAGGTGCGCGCCGTCGAGCCGCAGCAGATGGGCGCAGAGATTCGACGATGCTGGGAGCGCGAGAAACCCGACACGATCGTGGTGGCCGGCGGTGACGGCACCGTCAACATCGCGGCGAACGCGGCTGCGGGAACCGAGATGGTCATCGGGGTGTTGCCTTTGGGGACCTTCAATCACTTCGCTCGAGACATCGGGATGCCCACCGCCCTCGACGAGGCTGCAGCGGCCATCGTGCAAGGAGAGGTCCACAAGGTGGATGTCGGCGAGGTCAACGGACGAGTGTTCGTCAACAACTCGCTGCTCGGGGTCTATCCCGAGATGGTCGCGACCAGGGACGAGATCATGGACGATCGCGGGTGGGGCAAGATCCGGTCGGTGCCGATTGCGGCGATGCGGGCATTGCGGAGCTTTCCGGTGCACCGTGTGGATCTTTTCGGCGACCAGGGTGTCGTCCGTAGGCGGCTTCGCACACCGTTCGTGTTCATCGGCAACGGCCGCTACGACAATGCCGAGGGCGGGGCCATGGTTCGAGGCTCCATGAACGACGCCACGCTCGGCGTGGAGGTTGCTCGAACGGTCACCCGTTGGGCGTTGGTGCGAGCCGCGATCAAAGCGCTGTGGACCGGGGTCGAAGCGACCGGAGAAGTCGACCGGGTGGATACGACCGAGCTGCTGCTCTCGAGTCACACGAAGTCACTTCAGGTGGCGGTGGACGGCGAAGTCATCGAGCTTCGGTCGCCACTTCGGTACCGCGTTCGGCCCGAGGCACTCCGTGTCCGGGCTCCTCGCGCAGCCTTGACGGCTGCAGTCACCTCGGAGTAGCCCGACCGGACAATTCCCGAATCGCTCATTACTCTGCGAGCACACCGAAATGTCGGAGGTCGACCATGAACATTCGTCGTCACTGCACACGCGGGGTGCTCGTCGGTTTGCTGGTTGTCTCAGGGCTTGTCGCGGCGAGTTGCCAGGCGAATCCGATTACGTTGTCGGGGCATTTGGTGGCCACCGATCCCGGGACCATGCCGACGACCAACGTGCAGGTTGCGGTCTTCTCCAACACGACCAGGACGCTCGTTGCCGAGACTCGCACCATCGACGGTGACTTCTCGTTCCGCGCCGACGTGTTGCCGGCGGGCACCTATCGCGTCCGGTTTTCCGACGCGGCTTGGTGGCAGGGTGCGAGTGATTGGCAACACGCCACGCCTGTCATTGCAGGTGACGGGGCAGCACCGCTCGACCCCACTGTCGACGTTGCCACCGCGACCATCACCGGCTACAACGTCATTTCGGGCAGAGTGGCGCCTTCGGACGACTATCCGTTCGAACTCGTGGTTCCGGTCGGCAGCTACTACGTCTTGTCGGGCGGTTTGTGGAACGGTTCGCTCAGCCACCATGGCGCGACGCCGATCACGGTCGTCGCCGGGCAGACCCTCGACTTGGGCGGAATCGACGATCCCGGACCGGTCACCTGGTCGGTCACCGGCGTCGTCACCGGTGGTGGGGCACCGTTGGACGGTGCGACGGTGTATATCGTCGAAGCAGACGGTCTCTTCGTGCACACCAGTGCAACCACCGACTCGAGCGGTGCTTTCACGGTCAACGTCAATCCGAGCGTTGACTACAAGGCGCTGGTCGTCGATCCGAGTGGGACCTACCAGCCGCTCACCTGGGGCGCCCCTGGCGTGACCACGACGGGTGGTACGACGTTCTCGGTCCCTGTGACCCCGCTCTTCGGATCCATTGCGCTCGGCACCCAGGACCTTCAACCCGCATCGCCGTAGCGACTTCCTCGGGCATGAGTCGACCGACCAACGAGTGCCGACTCCCCAGTCAGGCGTCCTCGGTGGCGACCGGGCCGCTGAACTGGGCGTTGTAGAGGTTGAAGTACGCGCCACCGGCGGCGAGCAGTTCGGAGTGGGTGCCTTGCTCGACGATGCTTCCTGCATCCATCACCAGGATCAGGTCGGCGTCGCGGATCGTGGAAAGCCGGTGGGCGATCACGAAACTGGTGCGACGTGCTCGCAGTGCGGCCATGGCGTGTTGGATCAGGACCTCGGTGCGGGTGTCCACCGAGCTGGTGGCCTCGTCGAGGATCAGGATCGTCGGGTCCGACAGGAACGCCCGAGCGATCGTGATGAGCTGCTTTTCGCCGGCACTGACCACGCCGCCCTCGTCGTCCACGATCGTGTCGTAGCCCTCGGACAGTGAGTGCACGAAACGATCGACGTAGCAGGCACGTGCCGCAGCCATGATCTGTTCTTCGGTGGCTTCGGGTTTGCCGTACGCGATGTTCTCGCGGATGGTGCCTTCGAAGAGCCAGGTGTCCTGGAGCACCATGCCGATGTTCGACCGCAGGTGATCTCGACGCATGGTCGAGATGTCGACGCCATCCAATGTGATCGCCCCTGCGTCCACTTCATAGAAGCGCATGATCAGGTTCACCAGCGTGGTCTTTCCCGCACCGGTCGGACCGACGATCGCGACGGTCTGGCCGGGTTCGGCCACCAGGGAAAGGTCTTCGATCAGCGGTTTTGACGGGATGTAGGCGAAGGACACGTGGTCGAACTCGATGCGACCGGTCGGATCCTCGACGATCTCGGGAGCGACGGCATCGATGCGAGTTGGGTCATCGGCTGGGTGAAACGCCGGGAGTACTGGATGAACGCCTGGATGTCACCGATGGTCATCGATCCGGACTTCACCGCGAGCCCGCCGATCACCGCGATGGCCACGAAGTTCAGGTTTCCGAGGAACATCATGACGGGCTGGATCGTCCCCGCGATGAACTGCGCGCGGAATCCCGCTTCGTACAACTCTTGGTTCTTGTCTTCGAACTGTTTTTCGGCGACGGCCTGCTGTCCGAAGACCTTGACCAGGGAATGCCCCGTGAAGGCTTCTTCCACCTGCGCATTCAGGGCACCGGTGTGAACCCACTGTGAGATGAAGTGGCCCTTTGAACGCGTGCCGATGAACTTGACCAGCCCCAAGGAGATCGGGATGGTGAAAAGGGCGATCGTGGCCAGCAGCACCGAGATCGTGTACATCATGATCACGACGCCGATGACCGTGAGCACCGAGGTGAGCACCTGGGACAGTGATTGCTGCATGCTCGTCGCGACGTTGTCGATGTCGTTGGTGACCCGACTCAACAGGTCGCCACGGGGTTGGCTGTCGACGTACGACAGTGACAGCCGATTGATCTTGTCCTCCACGTCGCGGCGGAGCCGTTCCATGGTGCGTTGCACGACGCCGGCGAGGGCATAGGACTGCACCCACGACAGCAACGACGCTCCGGCGAACAGCGCAATGACCCAGCCGAGAATCCGACCGAGCTCGGCGAAGTCCACGCCCTTGTCGGAGAAAAATCCGCGCACGATGACGTCGGTGGCGTCACCCAGCAGCCTCGGGCCGATCACCGCGAGCACCACGCTGGCGATGGCAGCAAACACCATGACCAGTGCACCGGTGCGTTCCGGATCCATCGAACGCAGCAACCTGCGGGCCGTGCCGCCGAAGTTCTTGGACTTCTCGGCCGGCATCCCCCCGGCGAACCGGCCCCCGCCGAAACGTCGGGCCTCGGTGGCGGCCGCCTTGGTCGACTCGGTCATGTCCGGCGTCGACGAATCGTCGTCTTGCGCGGCGACGTCCTGGGGAGTCGCATCGTCGCTCATGCAGCCTCCTCGGCGCTGAGCTGCGAATCGACGATCTCCTGGTAGGTGGGACAGGTGGCGACCAACTCGTCGTGCGTCCCCAGACCCACCACATGGCCGTCTTCGAGCACCAGGATCTGGTCCGCGTCCTTGATCGTGGAGACACGCTGAGCAATGAGCACCACTGCGGCGTCTCGGGTGTGTGGCTCGAGCGCGGCTCGCAACCGAGCGTCGGTCGCCAGGTCCAATGCCGAGAACGAGTCGTCGAACAAGTAGATCTCGGGGCGGCGGATCAATGCCCGGGCGATCGCGAGGCGTTGTCGCTGACCACCGGACACGTTCGACCCACCCTGGGCAATGGTCGAGTCGAGTCCGTTCGGCATCGCGGCGACGAAGTTTTCGGCTTGCGCGATGCGCAGGGCCTCCCACATCTCGTCCTCGGTGGCGTCAGGCTTGGCAAACCGCAGGTTCGTGGCCACCGTTCCCGAGAACAGATACGGCTTTTGTGGCACGAGGCCGATGCGCTGCCAGAGTGCCTGGGGATCGAGGTCACGCACGTCGACGTCATTGACCAGCACTCGTCCGGCGGTCACGTCCACCAGGCGAGGGATCAGGTTCAGCAGGGTTGTCTTGCCCGAACCGGTACTGCCGATGATCGCGGTGGTCTTGCCTGCGGCAACGGAGAACGACACGTCGACCAGCACCGGTGCTTCGGCTCCGGGGTAGTGGAATCCGACGTTGTCGAGGCGAAGACTTGCCGAGGCATGTACGTCGGTGACGGGCGAGGGGCTTACGGTCACCGAGGTCTCGGTTTCGAGGACTTCGATGATGCGTTCGGCGCACACGGAAGCTCGTGGTGCCATGATCGCCATGAAGGTGGCCATCATCACGGCCATGAGGATCTGCACGATGTAGGTGAGGAATGCGATCAGGGAACCGATCTGCATCTCGCCGGTGTCGATGAGCTTGGCGCCGAACCACACCACGGCGATGCTCGACCCGTTCATCACCACCATCACGATCGGGAAGATCAGCGCCTGGAGCCGTCCGGCGATGAGGGACGTGTCGGTGAGTGATGCGTTCACCGCTTTGAACCGTTCGGCTTCGACCGGCTCACGAACGAACGCCCGCACGACCCTGATGCCGGTGAGCTGCTCACGGAGCACACGGTTGACCCCGTCGATGCGTTCTTGCATGAGCCGGAACTGGGGGACCATGCGCCAGATCACGAGACCGACGCCGATGATCATCACCGGGATGGACACCGTGATGATCCACGACAGCTTGGCGTCTTGGCGTATCGCGAGCACGATGCCCCCGACGGCGGTGACCGGCGCCGCCAACAGCAGCGTGCACGTCATCAGCACGAACATCTGCACCTGCTGCACATCGTTGGTGATGCGCGTGATCAGTGAGGGCGCGCCGATGTCCGCGACTTCTCGAGCGGAATAGCCGGTGACCTGATGGAACAGGCCGTCGCGGACGTCACGCCCGAACGCCGCCGCAATCTTCGCGCCGAAGTAGATCGCCCCGATGCCACAGATGACCTGGAAGAACGACACCGCGGTCATGATTCCGCCGGTGGACCAGATGTAGCCGGAATTGCCACGCAGCACGCCTCGGTCGATGATGTCGGCGGTGAGGGTTGGGAGGTAGAGCGTGGCGAGCGCCTGGATACTCTGCAACAGCGTGACGGCGACGAGCTCACGGCGGTAGCGACCGGCGAACATTCTGATCAGGCGGAGAAGCATGCGGTCCTTGGTCGGCAAATGGGCGCCGAGTGCGCCAGGCCGAAGGCGAAATGGTGGGGACGA
>CAJDVS010000328.1_pt1 | contig 9346 bp, 9 predicted proteins | sample 7391291 | NCBI WGS metagenome assembly CAJDVS01 (sample SAMEA7055702, study PRJEB34461) | soil metagenome | biome: terrestrial ecosystem; feature: Peninsula; material: soil | place: Antarctica | collected 2016
AGCAGCCGCACCGTCACCGGCAATCCGTTCATCGCGGCCAGGATCGACAGGAAATCTGCCTTCTGGACGGCGTGGAGTTCCTCGAGGGCGGCGGCTTCTTCTTCCGGGGTGCTCGCAAGGATCATGCGGCGCACCACGGGAAGCCGGTCGTCGGCGAGAAACATGTGCTCGGTCCGGCACAGCCCGATGCCTTCGGCTCCGAAGCTGCGAGCCGTTGCTGCATCGGGGCCGTTGTCGGCGTTGGCTCGCACGCTCATCTTGCCCTTGCGGATCGCGTCGGCCCACTTGAGCAGTGTGTCGAACTCGGCAGAGGGCTTCGCGGCGACCAGCTCGACTGCTCCGAGCACGACTTCTCCGGTGGAGCCGTTGAGGGAGATGACGTCACCTTCGTTGATCGTGATCTTGCCGATCGTGGCGTCGGTCTTGGTGATCTTGACCGCTTCGGCACCCACGACCGCCGGGATACCCCAACCTCGGGCGACCACAGCAGCATGCGAGACGAGTCCGCCACGGGCGGTGAGGATGCCTTGGGACACCTGCATGCCGTGAATGTCATCGGGCGACGTCTCGTTGCGAACCAGGATCACCTTCTGACCGTTGGCTGCCGCGGTGACCGCGTGATCGGCGTCGAAGTAGACACGTCCCACCGCGGCACCCGGCGATGCCGCCAGGCCCTTGGTGACCACCTCCATGTCGGCTTCACCGAACTGAGGGTGCAGCACCTGGTCGAGGTGTTCCGCGGTGATGCGGGCGACGGCTTCCTCGCGAGTCAACTTGATCCAGGTGTCGCGGGTCATGTCGACGGCCATCTTCAACGCGGCACGTCCGGTGCGCTTGCCCACCCGTGTCTGCAACATCCAGAGCTTGCCTTGTTCGATGGTGAACTCGGTGTCGCACATGTCGCGGTAGTGACGTTCGAGCCGGTCGAAGGTCCCCATGAGCTCGGTGTGGATGTCGGGGAACAGGCGCCCCATTTCATCGAGGTCCGAGGTGTTGCGAATGCCGGCCACCACGTCCTCGCCTTGCGCGTTGACCATGAAGTCGCCGTAGGGCCGGTTCTCGCCGGTGGCGGCGTTGCGGGTGAAGCCCACTCCGGTGCCAGAGTTGTCGTCTCGGTTTCCGAACACCATGGCTTGCACGCTCACCGCGGTGCCCAGGTCGTGGCTGATCTTCTCTCGAACGCGGTAGGACACCGCACGAGGGGTGTTCCACGAGGCGAACACCGCTTCGATCGCGCCGCGCAGCTGATCCCACGGATCTTGGGGAAACTCTGCCCCAGAGTGTTTGACGACGAGCTTCTTGTAGTCCTCGCACAATTTGCGAAGGGCTTTGGCAGGAATCTCCGCGTCGTTCTTCACGCCGGCCTTGTCGCGGGCCTTCTCCAACGCCTTGTCGAACACCACGCCGTCCATGCCGAGCACGATGCGCGAGTACATGGCGATGAAGCGACGGTAGGAGTCGTACGCGAATCGTTCCTGACCGGTGGCTTCGGCGAGGCCCTCCACCGAGGCGTCGTTGAGCCCCAGGTTCAACACGGTGTCCATCATTCCGGGCATCGAGGACGCAGCACCGGAGCGCACGCTGACGAGCTGCGGATCGGTGGCGTCGCCGATTTTGCGCCCCATGGCTTTTTCGAGCTTGGTGACATGCCGGTTGATTTCGGCGTCGAGGCTGGCCGGCCATCCGTCTTCGAGGTACGCACGACAGGCGTCGGTGGTGATCGTGAAGCCCGGGGGCACCGGCAGCCCGAGGACCGAGGTCATCTCTGCGAGGTTCGCTCCCTTGCCACCGAGCAGGTCTTTGAGCTGCATCGGGGCACGACGGTGCTTGTGGTCGAAGGCGTAAACGAAGGGCACGAGCACTCCAGGGATGTCGGGGTGGTTGGACGCGGCATCGCAATGGGTGGGCAACGCCGACACCGCCCCCTGGTTCTGCACCGTTTCGGGATCACCGATGGTGAGAACGCAGCGTGAGGGGGCAAGCGTCTGTGCGGCTCCCACCTCATCACCTGGATAAACGCTACCCGAGCCCGGCTGCGGTCCTGGTGTTCCAAAGTTCTCGTCGGCCGAGCCTGGCATGATGGCGGGCATCGTGCGGCTGCGAGACCTTGAGGAGGCCGGTGCCCGTCAAGCCAGAAGTGCAACAGATCCTCGACTTGATCGAGCAGGCCTCGCTGCCGGCCCCTTCACAAATCACGCCGCAGGAACTTCGAGCCTCGTTCGCCGCGATGTCCGGTGCACCGGGTGAGGCCGTGGCCTCGGTCGAGGATCGACACATCGACGGCCCCCACGGACCGATTCCGATTCGGATCTACCGTCCCCTCCAGCCGGCCACCTCCCCGCCGGGGGTTTTGTGATCGGCGATCTCGCCACCAGCGACTCCACCGCACGAGCCTTGACCAATGCCGCCGGCGTGGTGGTCGTGAGCGTCGACTACCACTTGGCGCCCGAGTTTCCGTTTCCTGCCGCGGTCGACGACGCCGTCACCGCGGTGCAGTGGGTCGCCCGTTCGACCAAGAAGCTCGGTGTGGATGCAAACAGGATCGTCGTCGGTGGCGATTCGGCCGGAGGGAACCTCGCAGCGGTGACCTGTCAGATCGCCCGCGCCGCCAAGACACCGCGCATTGCGTTCCAACTGCTGGTGTATCCGGTGATCGACCCTGATGGCTTCTACCCGTCGATGATCGAAAACGCAGAGGGGTACTTCCTGACCCGTGAACTCATGAAATGGTTCACCCAGATGTACCTCGGTGGGCGTGACGCGTCGCACCCACGGGTGTCACCGATTCGCTTCTCCAGCCTGAGCCGACTTCCTCCCGCTCTCGTGATCACCGCCGAATACGACCCGCTGCGTGACGAAGGCGAGAGTTACGCCGCCGCGCTGTGCGCTGCCGGGGTTTCCGCCGAGACCGTGCGCTACGACGGCATGATCCACGGGTTCTTCGGCATGGATCATCTCGCCGACTGTGGTGATGCCCGGCAACGAGCAGGAGATGCGGTGCGTGCCGCGTTGGCCTAGCCCGCCGCCCGCCAATCGGGCGTCGCGCCGGTCCGGGGCTACAGGGCGAGCTGAGCGGTGAGGTGTGCGACCAGGTCCGCAATCGGGACCCGTACCTGCTCCATCGTGTCGCGTTCTCTCACCGTCACGGCCTGGTCATCCAGGGTGTCGAAGTCGACGGTCACGCAGTAGGGCGTACCCAGCTCGTCCTGGCGCCGATACCGGCGGCCGATGGCCTGGGTCTCGTCGTAGTCGACCATCCAGTGGCGCTGCACCGCTTCGAGCACCTCGGTGGCCACACCGGACAGCTCGGGCTTCTTCGAAAGCGGCAGCACTGCGACCTTGTAGGGCGCCAGGCGCGGGTGCAGTCGAAGCACCGTGCGAGTCTCGCCCCGCACCTCTTCTTCGTCGTAGGCCGCCAGCAGGAACGCCATCATCGTGCGGGTGGCCCCGGCTGCGGGTTCGATCACGTAAGGGGTGTAGCGCTCGTTGTTGGCCTGGTCGAAGAAGTCGAGTTTCTCACCGGACGCCGTGGCATGGGCGTTCAGGTCGAAGTCGCCGCGATTCGCGATGCCTTCGAGTTCGTCCCAACCCCACGGGAACATGAACTCCACATCCGACGTGGCACGCGCGTAGTGGCTCAGTTCGTCGGCCTCGTGCGGACGGAGCCGCAGCTTGTCGGCGTCGATACCGAGCTCCAGATACCAGTTGAAGCGTTCGTTGCACCAGTACTCGTACCACTGGTCTGCGTCTGCAGGAGGAACGAAGAACTCCATCTCCATCTGCTCGAACTCGCGGGTACGGAACACGAAGTTGCCGGGTGTGATCTCGTTCCGGAACGACTTTCCGACCTGTGCGATCCCAAAGGGCGGCTTCTTGCGGCTGGTGTTGAGCACGTTGGCGAAGTTCGTGAACATGCCCTGCGCGGTTTCCGGACGCAGATAGGCCGTCGTGGCCGCCGATTCCACCGGGCCTGCGTTCGTGGAGAACATCAGGTTGAATTGGCGGGCTTCGGTGAAGCTGCCCCGCTCGTGACAGTTCGGGCATTCGTCGGGGTCGTCGAGCTTGTCGAGGCGGAACCGCTCGTTGCACTTCCGGCAATCCACCAGCGGATCGGTGAAGTTCTGCAGGTGGCCCGATGCCTCCCACACCGCAGGCGGCGTGAGAATCGACGCGTCGAGTCCGACGACGTCGTGGCGGAGCTGCACCATCGAGCGCCACCAGGCGTCCTTGACGTTGCGCAGCAACAGCACACCAATGGGCCCGTAGTCGTAGGTGGACCGGAATCCGCCGTAGATCTCGGCCGAAGGGAAAATGAACCCGCGGCGCTTGCTCAGGTTGACGGCTTTTTCCATGAGATCGGAGACGTGCGCTTCGGTCATGGAACCGAGGGTACGGCCGTGATCGGCGTCTGCGACCTGGCCCCGTTTCACTGGCGCCGTGCAGCGGCGAACTTCCTCGAGAACTCGATCCGCTGGGCCGATGTCGACGGAGTCATCTACACGGTGCTCGCGAACATCCTCGGGGCCATCTTCGGTACGGCCGTGTTCAAGTCCTACGACCTGACCGGTGTCTCGAGTGGTGACAGATTCTGCGACGTGTGGCGCCAAACCAATAGCGGCTTTTGTACCGCATCGAATGAAACCGCATTCACGGTCGTCGACTTCGAGAAGTTCGTGATCTTGTTCCTGGGACTGTTCATCGCGTATTGCGTGGTGCAGGGACTCCTCGGCGGCAGCCTCGGCAAGCTCTCCGTGGGTCTTCGCATCGTCAAGCGAGACGGCAGCCAAGCGGGTATCGGTGCGTCGTTCATCCGAACGGCCATGTGGATCGTCGATTCACTTCCGTGCGTTCCGCTGGTCGGATTGATCACCCTGCTGTCGAGCAAAGGCCACCGCCGCGTCGGCGACATGGCCGCCGGCACCTACGTCGTTTCGGCCAACCAGGTCGGACACCCCGTCATCCTCCCCGGCGAGGCCGGCTACGGACGGATCCCCCCTGGTGCCCACCCGGGCGCCTACGGCGTACCCCAGACCAACCCGATCCAGACCTACATCCCCGGTGGGGGCACCGACCCGTTCGGCCAACCCTTCGACACACCCCCCGCGTCCACGCCATCACAGGCACCAACGACGTCGTCGCAGTATGAAGCCGACGCACCGACGTGGGACGTGGCACGCAACACCTACATCAAGTACGACTCGGCGCAGTCCGCTTGGCTCGAACTGGACCAGGCCACGCAGCTCTGGAAGCCCATCAGCACATGAGCGTTCCGGCCTACCCGGGGACACCCGGCCCTTACGGCGTCTACGGGATGGACGACCCCACCGACGTGGTGGGGTCACGCATCGTGGCCAAGATCATCGACGGTTTGGTGGGTCTGCCCATTCTGGTCCTCGTCATCTGGTGGATGTTCCACAACGCCGAGACGTTCCCGGTGTCGGATCCGGCCGCTTACTGCGCGAACTTCGATCAGGTGAACCAGATATGCCTTGCCGGCAACAGCCAGGTGAGGATTCTCCGAATCAGCGGCTGGATCCTCTACGGGCCGAGCCTGTTGTTGTGGTTGGCGTACGTGACGACCGAGGCGACGCTGGGTTGGACACCGGGCAAGCTGGTCATGGGCTTACGTGTGATCCGGGCAGACAACGGTCTCACCATCGGTTTCGGCAAATCGATCATCCGCGCCGTGGTGTGGATCGTCGACGGATTCTGTGTGGGCATCGTCGCGTTCTTCACCGCCAGCCGTAGTCCCGGCCATCAGCGACTCGGCGATCAGGCTGCCAGCACACTGGTCGTGCGCAAGTACGCGGCGGGGCAACGGCCCATCGTCCCCGGTCTCACCGTCGGGCCGACCAACTATTACCAACCCGGTACCGGCCAGACGCCACCGTGGACTCCGGGGTACCCCCCTGCCGGGCCGCCCGCGCAGCCCACTTCGATGTCCCACTTCAACGCCGACGAGCCCATCTGGGACGAGCAGCGATCGGCCTACATCCAGTTCGACACCCAACAGGGCGCCTGGCTGCAGTACGACGACGCTTCAGCGGCTTGGAAGCCCATCTCCACCTGACCCATCGGCGGCGCCACCGCGCTGGACGCGCCGCCGCTCGCACCACGCGCCCCCACTCGCAAGCCCGGCGCTCAGAGGAGTCCGGTGCTGCGCAGCCGGCGCTCGAGGTGCACCTCGACGCTGCGCGTCGCCAACCCCTCGAACTCGACCGACTCGGCGGACTCGGGCTGCTCGAGTACCTCGGCCATGCGGCCACCCAGCACGTCCCGGAGCATGCCGAGTGCTTCGGTCGACACGGGTTGTCCGCGTCGATGCACCCGGCACAGCACGCCCCCGTGGGTGAGGTCGAACGCCACCAGATCCTCCGAGGTGCCACATTCGACGCATCCGTCGGTGACCGGTCGCACCCCGTCGTGTGCCAACAGCTTGAAGAAGAACGCCGGCACCACCAAGGCGCTCCCGGTATCGGCCAAGGTGCGCAGCGCGCCGACGAGCATGGCGTACAGGCGCGGGTCGGGTTCGCCTTCCTGCACGACCTGATCGACGACTTCGAGCATGTTGACCGCGCGGCGCAGGGTGTCGAAGTCGTCGCGCAACTCGTGGAACTGATCGATGGTTTCTACCTGGGTCACGATGTCGAGGTTGCGTCCCTGGTGGAGCTGCAATGCCACGTGGCTGGTCGGTTCGAGGCGCGCCCCGAATTTCGAGCGGGTCTTGCGCACCCCTTTTGCGACGGCTCGCACCTTGCCGTGACCCTCGGTGATCAGCGACACGATCCGGTCGGCCTCACCGAGCTTGTAGGTGCGCAGCACCACCCCACGGTCGCGATAGAGCACGCCGTCAGCTTCGCTCTTGCACGCCTCCGAAGCGACGTTCGCGAGCTTGGAACTCGCGTACGGCATCGAAGAGATGTTCGCGACGGAAATCCGGCCAGAGCACGTCGGTGAAGATCAACTCGCTGTAGGCGAGTTCCCACAACAAGAAGTTGGAGATGCGGTATTCGCCCGAGGTACGCACGACCAGATCGGGGTCGGGAAGATCCGGCGCGTAGAGGTGGGCGCGAATGGTCTTTTCGTTGATCTTGTCCGGCTTGATCCCCGACGCCGCGATGGCTTTGACGGCGTCGACGATCTCGGCGCGGCCGCCGTAATTGAACGCCACGTTGAACGTCATACGGGTGTTGTTCTTGGTTTGTTCGGTGGACTCGTCGATGCGTCGCAGAATGCGCTTGGGCACCCGCCAGTCACGCCGACCCAGGAACCGGATCCGCACACCCTTTTCGTCGAGTTCGTCGGTGTGGCGCATCAAGATGCCCTCGTTGAACCCCATGAGGTAGCGCACTTCATCGACCGGGCGAGACCAGTTCTCGGTGCTGAACGCGTACACCGTGAAGTGGTCGAGGCCGAGCTCGAGTGCACCTTCGACGGTGTCGAACAACGCATCTTCGCCGGCGGCGTGGCCTTCGGTGCGCTTCAGCCCACGTTGCTGTGCCCAACGGCCGTTGCCATCCATGACACAGGCCACATGACGAGGAACTCAGGCGACATGACGAGGAACTCGGGAGGAATCGATATTCGGGACAGCCACGGTTGCAACCTACTTGGCGCCCTCAGGAGCCCGGTGCCTCGAAGCGCATGTGATCGAACTCCCAGAAGGCGCGCAGCGCCTCGAGGTTGCCGTCGGCATCCACCCGGTAGGTGAATACCCCGTCGACGATTCCGGCCGATCCGTCGGGGAACGTCGAGGTGATCGTGCCGACGTTGGCGCATTCGTCTCCCGCCACATAGGACTCACGAATCTCGAATCGAACCGTGGCTTGCGCGATCACGGCATCGTAGAACGCGCCGATTGCATCGAGCCCCCGGTGTCCTCGACCCGAAGGGTCGAGCGGCGACGGACCGATCGGGTCGGCGACGATCGCGTCGTCGGCGAACAGCGCCAACCAGGCATCACGGTCACCCGCCTCGATGGCCTGGATCGATGCGATCGCAACGCGTCGCGCCGGCAGGTCGTCGTAGCTGTCCATTCCGATCATCGGAGCTCCTTGGGGGTGGCGTGGCGCAGGGTGTGGAGTTGCTCGGCTCAGCGGGAGCGAAGCGGCTCGATCACGTCTCGGGCGAAGCGTTCGAGATGCTCGATCTTGGCGTCGAGTGGGTGCGGTCCGGGCCCGTGGTAAAGCCATGGCACGGTGATGATGTCGGTGACACCCGCTTCGAACACTTCCCCCATGGCATCCGCGTTGGCGAGCACGAGGGGTGTTGCCTTCACTTCGAACGCGTCGTCGCCGCGCCCGTGGTCGTCCAGAGCCTGGGTGAGGCGGGTGGCGATGTCGCGGAGTGCGGAAACATCGAGTTGTGCGCCGATCCAGCCGTCGCCGGCCCGCGCCGCACGCTGGAGTGCAGGTTCGGAGTGACCACCCACATACAGCGGCACGTGTTCGAGCGGCGCCGGGCTCATCTTGAGGCGACCGAAGTCGTACTGGGCGCCGTGGTACTCCACGTACTCGCCACTGAGCGTGGCGCGCAGGATCTCGATGGTTTCATCGAGCCGCTTGCCTCGCGTCTTCATTTCTTCGCTCAGCCAGCTGAACTCTTCGGGGATCCAACTGAGCCCGAGCCCGAGCCCGATGCGTCCTTCGAACATCGCTGCGAGCGACCCCAGCATCTTGGCGACCAGGAGCGGCTGGCGCAGCACCACTTTGTAGACGTTGGTGTAGAAGTCGAGCTTGGTGGTCGTCGCGGCCATCGCCGGGATCGCCACGAACGGGTCGACGAAGGGCACATCGCCGTCCCAGAAGCGGCTTCCGTCGCTGGAGTAGGGGTAGTCGGCCGCCACGGTCTCGGGGAAGAACACCGAGTCGGGCATGGCGATCGCGTCCCAACCCGTGGCGTCGGCGACTCGAGCAAGCTCGACCAGTTCATTTGCGGGGACCATGGCGAGCGAAAGCGAGAAGCGCATCGCAATATTCTGACAGGCCGTCAGGTTTGGTGCAGATGGGCACCCGGGTGTCAGACCCGAACCGGTACCGTTGCCGGGTGCCCGCCGAAGTCGCCCAACCCGAAAACGAAGCGTTGCCCGAAGTCGACGACGGACATCCGGCGATCATCGCCCTCGACCGGGTGACCGACGCGTTGGCCGTTGGTGAGACCCGTGCGGGACAGCGGACCATGGCCCAAGCCGTCGCAGACGCCATCGATTCGGGACGTCATCTGATCGTCCAAGCGGGAACCGGCACCGGCAAGTCACTCGCCTACCTGGTGCCCGCGGTCGTCTCGGGTCGCACCACGGTGGTGGCTACGGCCACCAAGGCACTCCAAGATCAGCTCGCCGGGAAAG
>CAJDVS010000008.1_pt1 | contig 9219 bp, 18 predicted proteins | sample 7391291 | NCBI WGS metagenome assembly CAJDVS01 (sample SAMEA7055702, study PRJEB34461) | soil metagenome | biome: terrestrial ecosystem; feature: Peninsula; material: soil | place: Antarctica | collected 2016
AGGTCGCCGCGTTCACGATGGACGTCGGTGTGCAAGTATCGCCCGGCTCGTCGAAGGCACTGCACCAGTTCGCAGGCCGGACCCTTCCGGTCGAAACCTCTGGCGAGCAGACGACGCTCGACTTCACCCTCACGGCGGTCCTCTATAGCCCCGCTATCGGGTCGTCGGTCGCCAATGGGACGTCCGACTGGCGCACCGTCATGGACGTCTCACGGAAGGCTTCACCGGCCTGTCTGCGAACGCCAACGGGACTCCGCTACTTCGTGTCCACCGGCACTCCGTCGATGGAACTCACCGAGACGAAAACCGTTGGGAGCGTGACTTGGTCGATGACTGAGATCGCATACACGGAGCCGACGCCGTGAGCAACACACTATTCGAGAACCTGACCGGATCTCGGACGGAAACCTGGACCTGGAACCTACTCGACTCCAACGATTCGCCCCTGGGGCAACTCGACGGGGTCGAGTCGGCCGACTTCACCTTCAACGTCGCCGCCACGATTCGCTCTGGCGGGACGATGACCTGGTCGGCCCAGGACATCACCGATATGCCCGACTGGACGACCGTCCGGTTGCAGCCGGTCTACCGCGCGACGTTCCCTGACGGGACGTTCGTCGAATGGCCGCTGGGCGTCTTCCTGGCAGCCACGCCAACGGCCGACTGGGACGACACCGGACAGCGTCGTTCGATCCAGTTATTCGACAAGTTGCTCGCGCTGGACGGCAACCACTACGCCGAATCCTATTCGGTCGCAGCGGGATCGGTCGTTACCGACGCGATTCGCGTCGTCCTGGCCGACGCCGGGCAGACTCACGTCGCGATCACCGATTCGACCGAGACGCTGACAACGTCGATGGCGTTCCCGGCCGACACCTCGCACCTCGCCGTCATCAACGCTCTCCTGGCGTCGATCAACTATTTCAGCATGTGGTGCGACGGCAATGGATCGTTCCGCGCCGACCCCTACACCGACCCCACCTCGCGAGCCCTGACCTGGTCGTTCGTCGACGATGAGCGCTCGGTCTACTCGCCGCAATTCTCCCACACGCTCGACATCTTCGACGCACCGAACCGGATCATCTGCATCTCGGCAACGGACGGCATCGCGCCCACGTTGACGTCGACCCGTACCAACATGAACCCGGCTTCGAAAGCCTCGTTCCCGGCTCGCGGGATCATCAGCAGCCGAACCGACACGAACGTCGCCGCGACCTCCCAGGTCGTCCTCGACGCCATCTGTCAACGACGTCTCGACCTGGCGACATCGGTGTCGGCCGTCGTGCTTATGAATCACCTACCGCTACCGAGCATCGCGCTCAACGGTCTGGTCACATTCCAACGTGGCCCGGCCAAGTTGAGCATGACCGGCGTTGTGCAGATGATGAAGATTTCCACCGCCTTGGGGGCACTCGTCCAAACACAGATCCAGGAAGTGGCTACCTCATGAGCGGTGAATACAGATTCGGCAATGTCGTCGGGGTCGACCCTCTCGTCGTTCAATTTCTGGGCGAGTCGACACAGATTGCTGACCCCGTCGCGCTTTGCCGCGTCATGGTTGGTGACACGGTGTGGTGCCAGTTTGAAGGCACCCAACTATTCGTCAAGGGCGTCTTCGACGACGGCAAGCGCAACTTCCTCGCCCAAGCGCAGCGAAACCTCCGTGGTGGTGGCGTCCGCGTTGCCACCACAACCGGCGTGTCCTGGGCGCAGAATCCGATCATCCTGGCCGGTGCAGGACGTGGCCCGACGACCGCGCTCGACGGCTACTTCTACATTGGGAATCCGCCTTCTGGCACGGTCATTCCGGTCGTCGGCACATATACCCAGTCGAGCGCCACCGTCCAGACGGACGGCATCGTTCCGCTCACCCTCTATCAGTCGCTCTATTACCAGTTGCCGCTAGGTGGCTTCGGTTCGAGCGTCCCGTCGAACTTCGTGATCGTCGACTACAGGGCTGGCACGGTCGACATTCCTGCCTACTGGATATTCGTCGTCGGTCGCGATGACGATAGTCAGACCTACACCTGGGGCGACGGAATGCAGACCGCTTGGTGGCAGCCTCTGCCATTGTCGAATGGCTGGGTGAACTACACGTCCATCTACTCAGTGGCGCAGTACAAGCGCGAGAACAATCACGTCTACATTCAGGGTCTCGTCAAGAGTGGCACCACCTCCGGTATCGGCACCCTCCCGCAAGGCTATTGGCCTAGCGGTGCATTGATCAAACCCGGCACCTATAACGGTGGCTTCGTCCGATTGAACGCTCTCAGCAATGGGGTGATTTCATGCGATGCCGCAGCATACAACGCAACATTCCTGTCCATTGACATGGACTTCCCGGCAGAGCAGTGAGGAATAGGTCATGATGATTGACACAAGCAACCTGACCATTCTTTCACCGGATGACCTCACCTCTGCCATTGTGGCGCTTCGCGTGGAGCGCAATCGCCGTCATGCGATCGCCCAGGCCCCGGCACGCGCAAACGCCTCGAATCGTGCGCTACTGAGCGCTCTGGGATACAGGCCCGGCGACCCCTGGATCCTGCCGCCCGACTCTCTGCACGTCTACCCGATGGGCTGGCCGGTGACCCTCAACGGGGTCACCTGGTCATCATTGATCCCGAACAACGCGACGATGCCCGGCGATCCGGACGACCCACAGAGTTACCGGTGGTGGCAGGACGTCTCCACGCCGCCCGACACCGGAAACCACTGGGACGGCAACGCGCACGCCTACTTCGCTGGCGATCCCACCAACGGCATCCCGGCCGACGTCGTGACCTACAAGGGCAACGCCTACACCTGCATTCAGTCGCACACGTCCCAGCCTGGCTGGGATCCGGTGACGGTGCCCGCACTCTGGAAGTTGGTGACACCGAATGGTCTCCCCGCAGTGGCTCGCCCGCACTCGAAGTGAACAGTTGCGCCGACACGTCTTTGAGATCGGCTTCGCCGTCTATGGCGTCATAGCAGGGCTGAGCGCCTTACTGACGCTCTGGACGGGTTACGACCTCATACTCACCCCTCTGTGGCTCGATCATCGCTCTGTGGCCCTCCTGGGCACGATCCTCGTGGTCGGGTCCGCGTGGATTCTCGTCGGCATATTCGACGTCCACTGTCCGGACCTCTCGCGCTCCTGGCACTCCGAACGGTTCGGGCTCATGCTCTCGTCGATCGCCTGGGCCGCGTATGGCGTGATCTTGTTCTGGCACGCCCCGCCCGCCTACATGACCTGGCTTTACCCATTCCTACTCGCGACCCAGATGCTCATTCGCTACAACGCGACTCTGCATGATGAGCACCGCGTCCGCAAGACGATCCTGGGGGAAGACGACGATGATGAGCGAACCTGAACTATTGTCGTCACTCATTTCCGCCTTCGTCGCACTGTCCGGCGTGGCCGCGTGGCTGATTCGTCGTCGGGATAAGCGCAAGGATCCGATCCTCCGCACGTCGGCCGAACTGGCGATGGCGAAGCAAGCGCTCAACATCATTCAGTCCTCGCGTGACGTCCTGGTCGACGACGTCGAACGCCTCAAGACGGACTCGACCGAGCACCGCGCAAGCATCGTCGCGCTCGAAGCGCAGGTCAACTCCCAGACCGTCGCGCTCGACCACTTCCGAACGATGCTGACGCAGGCATCGGGTTTCATTGAAGTCATGCTCCGGTGGGCACGCGCAGGATCACCACCGCCACCCCCGGTGCTCCCGGTCGATCTCTACGAATTGATCGACCCAGTGCTTCACCTGAACCCCACCAATCCTCAAGGAAAGGAAACGTCATGAGCAATGACGACTCGCAAACAATGCCGCTGACAAGCGACAACAAGGTCGGAGACGACCCCACCGTCCGCGTGGCAGCGGATCAGACGGCCGGGCTCGCCCGCGAAGATGGGCAGGGTGCCTGAGATGGCAGGAACCGTCAAGGGAATGCTCGCCCAGGCCCAGAGCCAGGTCGGTGTCCGCGAAGGCCGGGATCCGAACGGCAACTGGAACAACATTCAGCCCTACGGGGTCTGGTACGCGAATGCCGTTCACAACCAGGCGTTCCGCGCGGTCGCGTGGTGCGACATCTTCGTGTCATGGTGCGCTGGACATTCCGGCTCGCAGGACATCATCCCGCTCAACGCCTACGTCCCGTCCCGGCTGAACTACTACCGGGCGCAGGGTAGGACCGGGCACTTCCCGCCCATGCCTGGCGACCTGGGAATGGTCATCGAAAACGGTTCGGCCGCGCACATCTTCATTGTGGAGTCTTACAGCGGCACCGCCGATCACGGCACCGTGACGACCCTGGAAGGCAACACGAACGACACCGGCTCATACCAGGGCAACGGTGTCTATCGGTTGGAGCGTGACGACTCGGTCAACAACACCCGCTACATCTACGCCCGCCCCGCCTACGCCCCGGCCGCTCCGGTTGGTGACACGGTGGTCGGTCCGAGCATCGTCGTTCCGGCGAAGCCCGCCTCCTACACGAAGCCAACCGCGCCCACCTCGAAGACACCGATCTTCGTCGCCCCGCACAAGTTCGACTTCAACCAGCGGATCCAGGTCAACAACTCCGACCTCCGCCTGGACAAGCGCTCGTCGGCCGCAGGGTTGTTCAACTCGCACATCTGGTCGTTCCTCTACTGGGAGTGTGGCGCAGCCGGGAAGGCTTACTGTCGGGCGCACTACGTCGCCTGGATGGCCGAATCGTCCGCGTCGTTCGGCCCGCAGTGTCAGGCCGCAATGCGTGAGGCATACCGCCTCCTGCACGCCGCGAAGCCGAACATCTACCCGGCCGCGTATTCGGTCAACCCCCCGCCGACCTGGCCGGGCGAAGTGCTACTCAACCAGATCGGACTCGCATGATGAAGGCCGTAGACAAGACTCTCGGCAGCCTCAAGGCCATCGCGACGGCAGTCGCCGTCGCGTCAGCCCCGTACGCCGTACCGGCGATCCAGGCCGGTATCGACACTCCGCACACCCCGGTCGCCGTCTTCGTCTGGATGCTCGTCGGCTACGCGTTCGTCTACCTCGTCCCAAACAAGGGCAAGGCCCTCGACGCCTCGGTCGCCCCGATCGACGATGTCGTCAAGGCGATCGAGTCCGCCCTGGACGCCGTCAACGCGAAGTCGGCTACCGAGCCGGTCGAACCGGCCGCAGCGGTCGAGCCGTATCTGGCGAACCCGGTGCTGACCGCGACCGTCGCGGCGACCCCGACCGCCCCGGTCGCCCAGTGACGCTGTCGACGTCTTTGACGTTGACGACGTCGACGCGATCGGCTGACACCAGCACGATCCGCTGACCTGGTCGCATGACCTCGTTCGCCCTGGCGAGCACAAGCGGATGCACGATGAACGCCCGAACCGGTGATTCCGGTTCGGGCGTCTTTGTCGTCTTTACGGCTCGTTTGCGGACTGGGGACGTCTTTGTGCGAGTGCGACTCGCCTTGATTGCCATAGCCGCACCATAGGCCATCGGAATGCCACCGTCAGCGATACGGGAAGCCCACCCAGGCATAGTTGCCTGGGTGGGCTCTTTCGTCGCGTCTACGGGGCATACAGCGCTAATGCCTGACGTCAATCGAGATCTCGTTGTCGTCGACGTGGACGGACAACGCGCCTTCGTCGCAGACGTGGACCGCCACGGTTGCCTCGGTCGACGACTTCGCCGTGACGTCGATGACGGCGACCGTCACCCCGTTCGGCAGGACGATGCTCAACTGAGTCCACTCGTTCACGACCAGGTTGGTCCGGATCTCGCTCATGCCTTGCCTTCCTCGTCGTCTCGCCCCTGGAACTCTGCCGCGAGCCGGTTGGCCTCGCTCAAGAGTGCTGACGCCGCCCGATAGGCCGCGTTCGCCGCTCCCGGCAGGTTCGCACCTATCCGGTCGCCCAGGGACTCGGCCTCTTCGCTGAGCCGTCCGTACATCGCAGCCGAATGTCCGACCCGGACTTCGCACCACCGCCAGTGAGCACCGAGCCCACGGCAGCCTCCGCACTCGTGCGTCATGACTCATCCGCCCAGGGCTCGGGGTCGACCGTCCAGCCGTCAAACCACTCGTCGGTGCTCGTGTCCGGCCGCATGCAGTGCGCTACGGCGTCCGTCTTGTCGAGCCCGGTCGCGATGACCTTCGTCGCTTGGAGTGTCCGGAAAAACCGGACGATCCGGTATGTCGGCTCGGTGCTCATGACTCGTCCATCCCGAACGTCAGGCTCGCGACATAGCGGTGGTGATCGCACATCGGCTCGACGGTTTCGTCGCACATCGGGCAGCCGTCGATGTCGAACGCGAAGGCTTCGATCGAAGCGACTCGCAGGATCGTCGCGAGCGAGCCATCCCGGTTCGCGTACGTCGAGCGCAGTTCGTACGGGAGCGTCATCGCGACCTCGTCGGAAGTGCCGTCATGGAACGCACCCTCGATCTCGCCTGACGTCAACTGACGGACGTAGAAGGGCCGGTTCGCGACGTCGACGACGAAGACTGCCCGGCTCGAAGTGTTGACGAACGCAGGCGTCTCGCCCTCGTCGTCGACCGGGACGTCGACCCCGAGCCGAGATGTCTCGGCCTCGAAGCCGTCGCGGTAGCCATCGGCCCAGCGCAGCGAGAGCATCGCTGGGATGCGACCGCCCCGGCTGAACGGGTTGACCGTCCGGCCACGCTCAGCCGCCTGGGCATCCGCCTGGCCCGCGTGGAAGCCCCAATTCTGGATCCGCTGTCCGTTCGTGATGCTCATGATCAATTCCCTTCGCTGACTTCGCTGAGCGGTCCGACGACCCGGATCGCGTACCTGGCCCACTTCCGAGCCTCTTCCTTGTAGTCGCACTTGCCGCCGTACTGGCCCTTGGCCGATCCGGACAGGACTTCCCAGCACCAGACGTGCCGGTCGGGGCCGTTGAACGAGACGATCTCGCGACGTTCGAGCCGGTACGTCTCGCCCTTGTAGGACTCGACGCAGGACCGCGTACGGAGCAGCCCCCCGAAGTCGCCTTCGGGGAGCGTGCTCTTCGCTGAGATGTAGGTCATGCCGTCGCCTCCGACAACGCCTGGGTGATGTCCGCGTCGATGAGCGCTTGCAGCGCCTCGACGACCTCGTCCAGTTGCTCGATCGCGTACTCAGCCGTCGTGCCGCGCTCGCCTGATTGCAGGCTTTCCGGCATGACGTCGAAGTACTCTTGCTCGTCGTCCCGGATCGACGCGATCCGGTCGATAGCCGCTTCCAGGTTCGCGAGTGCGTCCGCGACGTCCGCGACGACCTGGCTGATCTCGTTCCTCCGCGACTTGTTCACGGTCAGTGCCCTTCGGTGGTGGTGGTGGTGGACTCGGTCGACCAGGCGTGATCGTTCGCCGCCTCGGTGAACCGTTCCGGCTGGAAGTGCTGAGCGACGACGATCGCGAGGATCGTAGCGAGTGCCCAGAATGCGACGAACGCGAAGCCACCGAGAACGGTGAGCGAGCCAGCCGCTACGAAGACGGTCATGATGTCCCCTCTCAGGACGTGCTGGCCGCTGATCGACCAACACCTCGAAGAGTACGCCTTAAATCGGCATGACACAACATGAGACGTTATCCGTGCTCAGGCAGCCATCAAATTGAACTCGGCCACGATGATCATGAACTCGACGAAGCGGATCCGGTCGCCCTTCGCTCGCGAGTGATCCCGCACGAAGACGATCTCGCCAGCCGTCGTCACGCGGTCGTCGACGACCTCCGCGAACTCGGTCAACTCGTGGACCCGGTAAGCGAGCAGCCGTTCCGCCTCGTCCATGTCGTCGAAGACGTCGGTGGCCCGGTGATACTCGACCTCGCGACCGACGAAGCGCTGCATGAACTGACCCGGCAGGAACGGCACCGCCCGGTCGGTTGCGGATCCGCCCGAGATGACGATGACGCCCTTCATTCCGACGCCTCCGTCGCCAGCCAGGTGACGATGCCGACGATGCCCAGGACCGCCGCCGTGCCGAACGTCCGCCCCTGGGCATCGCCAGGGATCCAGCAGCCGACCAGCGTGACCAGCACGCCGAGCCAGAGCAGGCCGACCCAGAGCACATGCGACCACCTGACGGGTTCCCTGACTGGCTCTCTGACGGGCTCTGGGACGACGGTCGGTGCAGCCGCCCCGGTCGTGTCGTCTGGGACCGCCAGTGGCCGCGCAGGCACGTCGAACGATGTGTATGTCGGACCCGGCCGCGAACCGTTGTCGAAGGTCATGCCGCCACCAACGTCTCAGCCAGGTCGAGCAGCGATTCGAGCAGCGAGATCTCGACCGATGCCCGGTCGCCGTCGTTACCGAGAACGGTCGATTGGAGACCCAGTTCGCTGAGCCGCCGCTGACACTGGGAGACGCGTGCGACCTGGGCGTTCGCCTTCAACGCCTTCGCCCTCATCGTGTCGTCCGCGTGCTTCCGACTCTCCTGGACGATCGCGAAGCCTTCCTCCCAGGTCGCCCGAATCGCCGCCGTCGCCACGATCGAGCCGATGCTCGACCAGTGACCATGCTTGTCGATGTGCTGGACGATGACGTACCGCTTCCGGCTACCGCCCAGCGACCTCCACGCGTGCGGGACGACGAACTGGCCGAACTCCGTCTCGACGACCTCGTCGTGGCGACTCCATCCGGTGGCCGGTTCGAGCCGCGTGGTGACGTCGACGACCCGGACCCGCTTCATGTAGGCACCCTCCTGCCACGACGTGCTCGACGATGCGAGGTATTCCGCGCCGACCTGAATGTCTGCGAGTTTCATGATGCTTTCCCTTCGGTTGCCTTGAATGATTCGTATGCCATGAGTAGACGGTCGAGAGTGACGACGTCTATCGAGAGAATGCCGTTGGTGGCATTGTCGGAATAGATGCGAACGTCGAGAGCCTTTGCTCGATCAACGCACGAGCACACCGCCTCTTTCAGAATGAAGTCGTGATGAACTCGCTTCGCCCTGGCCCGGAATGCCCGCACCTCGCGAGACTCGACGATCATCGCCGCCTGATTCCATTCCATCCGGACGCTCCCGAGCAATACCAGTTCGCCCCGGTCGTCGAGCGTCTTGCCTTCATTCCACACGCGTTGCATGACGACATAGATTCCGGCCGTCCCGTCTTTGCAGACCTCCGCGTCGTCGACGACGACGGAGCCGCCGTCGTCCAGGCGTTGCCGGGCGTTGACCTTGGGATAGCCGACCCTGGGCCGCGAGAGATCCGCCGCGAGTGTCGTCACCCGCATGCGCCGATTCT
>CAJDVS010000009.1_pt1 | contig 9216 bp, 9 predicted proteins | sample 7391291 | NCBI WGS metagenome assembly CAJDVS01 (sample SAMEA7055702, study PRJEB34461) | soil metagenome | biome: terrestrial ecosystem; feature: Peninsula; material: soil | place: Antarctica | collected 2016
GACGGCGCTACGGGCGTGTCGCCTCGCCGAACCGATCGGCCCGAGGGTCACCCTGCATCGATTGGCCCGAGGCGCACTGCGCGCGCCTGCGCGAGACCGACCCCGATCGCTATCGCACCCTGGTACTCAAGGTGGCCGATCATCTTCGGAGCCGAGCCGACGACGAAGGAATCCGTCTCGTCGGTGAGATGGCGACGCTGATAGAGAATCCCGAAGTCCGGCTGGGTTTCGACCCCAGCACCACCCACTACGCGGACCGTGCACGCCCAGAGGACCTCCCGGCGTTGGAGGACTCGACCGGCGCAAGGAACCAACCTTGGTTCGCTCGATTGGCCCGGTGGATTCTGGAGCGGCCGGAGCAGGTGGTGGCGGTTCGTCGCACCACGGGGGAATTGTCTGCGGTCGCCGTGGTCTACTCGGCCAACACGATTCCCGAATGGGCACGAGCATCGATCGAGGTCGGTCCCGTCGTGGCCAGCGCCCGGTCGGCAGGTCATCTCGGGGCGGCCATGTTCATGCAGGACACCACCTACGTCGAACGATCGGAGAACCCCGAGGTGGCCTCGGAGATCCTTCGGGTCGGAAACGCTCGGGCGCTCGCCGTCGGCGGGCTCACCTCGCCGCGTTTCCTCTATGCCACGGTGCCGCCCTCGGAGGCCACGATGCTCCAGTCGATCGGCTACGTGGGAAGTACCCGAGCTCCGACGCAGCGATGGCGACCGCGCGCTCACCACCATCGTGTGCGATTTCGGTCCGGCCGGGATGATCGGTCGCGCCCACGACATGATTCGTGCCGAGCAGCAAGCCGAGCCGTACCCACCCGGCGATGGCGGTGCACGGCTTGTCAGTGCGCTGCGATCGTTTCACGACGACGATGCGCTCGTCCGACTGTTCGCCGAACCTGCCGCATGCACTCGAACGATGGTGCGCGTTGCGCTGGCCCGTGCGTTCGGCGACTCCGACGTCGATCGTGATCTGCGCCGTGCTCTGGAACGCACCTATGTGGACCCCGACGGTGGGCATGGTGCCGCCCAACGCGAGCTGATCATGAGTCGATCCAGCTTCTACCGGTTCTTACAGCGAGCGAGAAGTCAGCTCGCCGAGCGCGGCTCCGAGGTCGGACCGGCCGACAGCACTACCCGACGATGATCGTCAGGGACTTCTCGCCGTTCACGAACTCCTTCATCGTGTACGTACCCGACGTCTGCAGTGTGAAGCTCTCCGACATCCCCGAAGTGACCGTGTAACTGTCGTTGCCGTTGAATGTCACCGCGAATGCGTTCTCGTCCGCACCGGCGGTGATGGTGAACACCTCACCGGGGGCGACATGCAAGCTCGACGGCTCGAACCCTCCGTCGGTGGTGTAGGCGATCGTCTTGTCTGCGGCGGCAGCGCTTTCGACCAGCTTCTCGTCACCGGGGTTTCCCGCAACCGCCGTCGTGCCGGGAGCGTCGGAACTTCCCGTCGAATCAGCGCTGGTTGTCGTGGGGTCACCGGGCTTGGTCCCCGAGCCCGACGACCCACACGCAACGGGAACGAGCGAGAACAGCACGACACTGGCAATGGCAGTGGAGCGGCGAATCGACATGTTGGCGTCCTCTTTCGGTTCCGAGTGGGCTGCATGGTGGCAGCTTCCGCGGCGCTCAGAACGTGTTTCCGGTCCCACATCGGTCCCAACCTCCCGGGCGAGACGCGTGCCGTCGATCCTCGGACGCCGAAGGAATGATCAGCGGGGCCGGGCCACTCGGATGTCGACGCCGCTGACCGTGTCTCGACCGAGCACCTCGGCACAGCGCCGCACCAGGTCGGCCTGGGACCAGCGGAGCTGCGACGCCCACGCCGAGGACTCGACGTCGATGCGCAGCCGACCGTCCACGAGTGCGCCCGGCTGGGCGTGATCGACTGCTGCCGGGCCGACGATGTCGGACCAGCGTTCACTGAGCACGTTCAGCACCGGCGCGGGTGGTGCGCCGAAGTTGGCCAGCAGGCGATCGACGTCGTCGCTGATGGTGCGCGGCGGGCGCGGATCGGCGTCGTCGCGGCGGGACGGCATCGGCTCGATCGTCATGGCTCAAGTGTCCCACGACGGTCGGTCGCGGTTCCCCTGGAGACGGGGTCAGGAAAGATTTCTAAAAATAAGATATATTATCGGAAGAAACCGACAGCTCGTCGGGTTCTTCATCAACAGCTGCCCCGATTCAGGGGCCATGACAAGGGAGCGGACAATGAGCCGACGGACAATACGATTCGGGGTAGTGGTGGGATTGATCGGCGGCGGCTTGATGGCCGCGTGGATCATGGCAGTGAGCGCAGCGACCGGAAATGGGTTCCTCACCCCGGTGAATCTCATCGCACACACCTTCTGGGACGGCGCCCCGCTCGATGGTGCCTTCGAGCCGGCCGCACTGGTGCTGGGCGTCGCGACGCACCTCACGATCGCCATCAGCATCGGCCTGGTGCTGGCTGCACTCGTCGAGCAACGCGCGCTCGACGGCGGCGCGGTGTTCCTTCTCGCGGTGATGCTGGGCACGGGTGCCTGGGTGGTGCAGGCCTTCGCGTGGCCGGCCGTCGATGGGGAAGCGAGCTCGTCGGTGGTTCCGTGGGCGTTCGCCGGCGCGCACGTGATCTTCTCGGTCGGTTCGGCCCTCGTACTCAACCGCCTCGAACGGCTTTCACCGGACCTTCCCGGGACGGGAAGCGCCGTCGCCGTCGGTGCCTGAACACGGGGGTCATGGCCGCAGCTCTTGTATGAACACGAGTGTTCTTCAATGACCTAGTCTGCGCGGATGTCGCTTCGAACACTCACCGCTCTCGTGGTCGCCGCAGCACTCACCCTGGTCGGGTGCTCGAGTTCCGGCTCGAGCCCCGCTGCCAAAGGGTCGACGACGACCGCCGGTCCGGCAACCACCACGGCATCCTCCGCGCCGGTCACCACGTCCGGCGAGGTGCCCGAGGCCTTCACCGGCGACGTGACCGCGTTCTCCACCCCACCGTCGCCGTTGCCCAAGGGCCAGCCCGGGGCCATCATCCGCATCCAACCGGTGTCCACCACCGACGATGCGGTCACCGTGCGCGTGATGTATCACTCGATCGACGGCGCCGGGCGCGACCAGCCCGTCATCGGCATCATCACCTATCCGACCGCCACCCCACCCGCAGGGGGCTGGCCGGTCACGGCATCGGCTCCGGGCACCGTCGGCCTCAACGACTCGTGCGCGGTCAGCCGGCGGAACCAGCCCGCACCCGGATTCGGGGTGCAGGGCGTCCACGTGGAGACCGACTACATCGGCATGGTCCAAGGCGACCGGCTCCGCTACCTGTCGGGTGCGAGTGAAGCGCACAGCGTCATCGACGCGGTCCGAGCCGCCAGGAACCTTCCCGACACCCACGCCGGCATCCGCTGGGTGGCCGTCGGCGCCTCCCAGGGCGGCCACGCCGCGCTGTTCACCCATCAACTGGGCACCAGCTATGCCCCCGAACTCGAACTCCTCGGCACGGTGGCCGTTGCGCCCGCCGCGGAACTCACCAAGACCTTCGGACCCGACGACCAGGTCATCCCGCGCATGGTCGGCATCATGGGGTTGTTCGGCATCGCGGGCGATCACCCCGAGGTCGATCCCGCCGACTACATCGGACCGGTCGTGGCCGAACGTGAAGGGGTCATCGACACGGGCTGTCTCAATGACATCATCAAGCAGTTCGCGCCGATCCAGCCCGACACCTTCTATTCCCATGACCCGCAGAAGACCGAGCCCGCCAAGTCGATCATCGCCGAGAACGACCCCGGTCAGGTGGCCGTCGAAGAGCCTCTGCTGCTCGCCTATGGCACCAAGGACATCTTCGTGATTCCCGCTCGTGCCCTGTCGCTGTTCGACCGACTGTGCAAAGTCGGCCAGGAGACCGAGCTGTTCAAGATCGAGGGGGCCGAGCACTCCACGACGTTTGCGCTCGGTGGCACAGTCATCAACCAATGGGTCGCCGACCGTTTCGCCGGAAAGAAGCCGGTCGACTCCTGCAGCGCCGCGACCAACTGAGCGATCCGAAAAGCGCTGGGTAGGTTGGCTGCGTGGTGACCACGCTGCGCTCCCCTGCCCAGGGGTATCACTTCCCGACACCGATCGGTCGCTGCGGCCTCACCTGGGGTGAACTCGGCGTCCAGTACCTGGAGCTGCCACGTCCGACCCCGGCTGCGCTGCGCCGCGCGCTGCAGGACCACGGCGTCGCGACCGTCGAGGATGCCGCCGACGGACCCGCCGAGGTGGCCGAGATCGCCACCGCGATCGCCGCGATGATCGCGGGACGCGACGACGATCTCACCTGGGTCCCCCTCGACCAGACCGGCATCACCCCCTTCGCGCGCTCGGTGTATGACGCAACGCGAACCATTGGACCGGGTCACACCGCCACGTACGGCAAGATCGCCGCCATGGCCGGCACGGGTGCGGCCCGAGCCGTCGGACGCGCCATGGGCGCCAACTCGCATCCGATCGTCGTCCCCTGCCATCGGGTGACCGCCGCAGGAGGACGCATCGGTGGCTATTCGGCTGAAGGAGGCATCGCCACCAAGGTGCGACTCCTGCTGGCCGAAGCACGCGGCGACGGAAACACCGACCCGCTGCCCTACGACGTGGACGAGGCGTGCGCGTGGCTGTCCGCGGCCGACGAGCTGATGGCCGAGACCATCCGCCGCGTCGGACCGTGCACCCTGCGGCTCCGGCCCCTGGGCACCACGGTTGCGGCGTTGTGCGAGGCGATCGTGTCCCAGCAACTCAGCGGACGCGCTGCCGCGACCATTCACGCCCGACTGTGCACCGCGTTCCCCGACCCACTGGCGGGGCCGACCGCGCGCGGTCTGGCGGCGATGACCGAAACGGAGTTGCGGGCGGTCGGGCTCTCTCGTGCCAAGACCCTGGCGGTCCACGATCTGGCTACGCGCGCGCTCGCCGGGCAGATTCCCGACCTCGACGAGCTTGCGCTCCTGGCCGACGACGACGTCGTCGATGCCCTCACCTCGGTGCGCGGCATCGGTCGTTGGACCGTCGAAATGCTGCTGATCTTCCGGCTCGGAAGACCCGACGTGTTGCCGGTGGACGACCTCGGCGTACGCAAAGGGTTTGCGCGCATGGCCGGCCGTGCCTCGGTGACTCCCGCCGAACTCGCCGACCACGGGCAGCGGTGGCATCCCTATGCCAGCGTGGCGAGTTGGTATCTGTGGCGCGCTACCGAGCTTCCCTGAAGTCGCTTCCGGCGAGGCGCGCCGTTGTCGCAACCCGTCGACGAAGCACCACAGTGCGGCAGCGACGCAGCAATTTCGGAGCCGAACGAATCCTTTCGCGGACACGGCGAGGGACTAAGCACTCTTCCGTGGTCGAATCCCGCGCAGACAATGCCGCCGCCGTACGTCTTGCCGACGCGACCCGTCGCCTGCTGCGGGCAACGCGTCTGACCAGAGGCGACGACACCACGCTCGAGTCCATCGCGGACGACCTCGTCGCGCTGAGCGAACGGCTCGAAGCCGAGCCGACGTCCGAGGTGCTGTGGATCACCGGACTGGATTCCTTCGAAGACTTCGAGGTGAGTACCGACGTGCGTCGGATGTTCCCCTATTCACCCGCCACCGGGGTGCTCAACGCGATTGCCCCACGGGTCTCGCTGGACTTGAGCCACGACGAGGTGCGCGGTCAGGTGACCTTCGACGAAGTCCACAACGGCCCTCCGTTCGGCTTCGTGCACGGCGGCATCATCTCGCTGGTGTTCGACGAACTGCTCGCCGCGGCGGCGATGGCGGCCGACGACGGTGGCTACACGGGACGTCTCACCGTGCACTATCGCAACGTCACCCCGGTGCTCACGCCCATCGAGCTGCACGCCCGGGTGACCGAACGCAACGGTCGCAAGTTCATGGTGCACGGCGAGATGCGCTTGAACGGCGAGGTGCTGAGCGAAGGTGAGGGGCTGTTCATCCGACCGAAGGAGCGTCCCGACGCCCACGCGTGGGAACTACATGCTCCTGCACCGGTATCGGATGCGGCCGCCTCGACCGGCGACACGGCGACGCTCTCCCCGAGCTGAAGCCTCACGTCGTCCCCGTCGATCACCGACATGCCGAGTCGGGACTGAGCCCGGACACGCGGCGCAGGGCGATGTGATCGAACGCAATCGCGAGGTGGTCGGCCTGATCCAGGATGCACTTGTCCTGGAGGGTGATGTTGCAGAAGGTCGCGTCGGTGAAGCCGGTCTTGCCGTAGTTGAAACTGAACACGCAGTAGCCGTTGTTCTTCAACAGCGGTGAAAGCGTGGCGTAGTTCTCGCCCATGGTGGCAACGGTGGCCGGCACCAGAATGACGGGCGTGGGGTGCTTGGTCGACTTACACGTCGGGTCGTTCGCACCTGCGGGCGCCCCGTCGGGGTGGAACACGTACGGCAACGCCGCGGAGACGTTGTGGACGACTGGCAGTGGGGGTGGCGGTACCGGGTCGCATGCCGCGGAGGCAACACCGACGACAAGCGCGGTGGCGGCAGCGCCGAACCTGCGGACCGAATGCGTACGCATTGGACTCCCTCGAGAAGGAGGGGAAGTACGACTCGCCGTGCGCGGCCGCCAGACACACCGGGAACGGGCGCGTTCTCATGACTCTGACGGGGGTCAGATTCCGAGTGCGTCCCGGGTGCGATCGAGTTCGGTCACGTCCGACGTCGTGGGAACCAGGAACAGTTCGTCACACCCCGCTTCGCGACAGGCGTCGACCGCGGCTCGCAACGAAGCCGCATCGGCGACCTGGGTGCTCTTCGCCATGGCACGAGCCGCGTCGTCCCCGAAAATCCGCAGATAGTCGTACGCGTATCCCTGCAACCGGTCGACGGCTCCGTCGCCGAGCGCATACCAAAGGCTCGCCGAAAGATGCGGGGTCTCGGCGCGTCCGGCATCGCGCCACGCGGCACGAACACGCTCGAATGCGGCGGCCGTCGTCGCGAGATCGACGCCGAAGATCGTGGACGCGTCGTCCACGCCGTCGGCCCAGCGCGCGGCGCGCGCCAATGCCTTCGCGCCCATCACCCCGGCGATCAGCGGTGGACCGTGGGGCTGACGCGGTCGCGGCCCGACCGGATCGGCACCTTCGAACGGTGGCTCCCCCGACCAGATACGGCGCATGGTCGCCACCTGGTCGTCCATGCGTGCCCACCGGTTGGTGAAGTCGCCACCGATGGCCCGGTAGTCGTGCTCACGTCCACCCACACCGATGCCGGCGGTGACCCGCCCCTCGGACAGCACGTCGACGCTGGCCAAATGCTTGGCGGTCTCCACCGCGTCATGCGAAGGGAGCACGATGATCGTGGTCCACAGGCGAACCCGCTCGGTGAGCGCCGCTGCGGCGCCCAGTTGCACCACCCAGGAATGGCTCGGGAACGTGACGCGCTCGGGCACGGCCAGGCTCGCCCATGGTCCTTCGTCGACCGCACGGCACCACGCCAGCGTCTGGGCTCTCGTCGGGTCGAGCATCGTGGGCAACGTCATCGACAGTTCCATCGGCCTCCGATCAAACATCTCGGCCAACCGTCCGGTCGGCTCCGGCGCACGCTATAGCCACCGACGTGGTGTTTCGGAGCCGAGCTCCCCAGCGCCGCCGACGCAGGGTGCAAAGTGGGAGGACTACCGTGAGAATCGGATGCGACTACGCCTGAATGCACTGATCGAGCGGACCCAAGCCAGTTTGTTCCTGATCCCGATGGTCGCGGTCATCTTCGCCATCGGGCTCGGTGCGGTGTCGATCTGGGTGGACAGCTCCCTGGACGCCGACAGCCCGGCACTCCCGATGGTTTTCACTTCCACGGTGGACAGTGCCCGGGCGCTCCTCGGCGCCGTCGCCAGCGCCACGATCACCTTTGCCAGCATCGCGTTCTCTGTCTCGTTGTTGATCATCCAGCAGGCGTCGAGCCAATACTCCCCTCGCGTCGTGCACACTCTGTTCCGGGACCCGTTCAACAAGCGGGTCATGGCCCTCGTCGTGGGCACGTTCACCTATTGCCTCGTCGTCCTTCGGTCGGTCCGCTCCGCGCTCGAAGACGGTGGCGACCCGGTCATTCCGAACCTTTCGGTTGCGATTGCGGTCGCCCTCGGAATCATCACGATCCTGGCGATCGTCGCCTTTATCAACCACAGCGCCCACGCCATGGACATCAGCAACATCCTCCACGACGTCGAGCAGGAATCGGTCGCCCAGATCCAACGGGAGTGGCCGCTGGCGGACCCCTCGCGGACAACGCCCGACGCCGCCGCACGACCCGACGACCCCGCGCACACCGTCCGGTTCGGAATCAGCGGCTGGGTGCAACAACTCGACGTCGACAAGCTCGCCGCCGGCGTCCCCGACGGCGCAACGATGTGGGTCCAGACTTTTCCTGGGCGCTACGCCATTCGGGGAACCCCGATCTGCGAGCTCTCCGCGGTCCCCGACGACCCCGAAGCCACCGAGCGGGACATCAGAGCCGCCGTGGCACTCGGCAAGACGCGCACCATGCAGCAGGACGTGTCCTTCGGCCTTCGCCAGCTCACCGATGTATCCCTCAAGGCATTGTCGCCGGGGATCAACGATCCGACGACCGCGCAGGACGCCATCTTCCACACGGCATCGGTGCTCGACGAACTCCTTCGGCGCCAGCCCCCGCCGATCGCAGCCGATCGCGCCCATGTGGTGCTCTTGCACCAGCCCAGCCACGAAGATCTCATCGGCCTCGCGTTCGACGAGGTGCGTCAAGCAGCAGCCGGACTGCCCGTGGTCTGCGTGTACCTCCTCGAAGCCCTGCACCTGCTGATCGAGACGACGTCGGAGCAAGCACCCCACCTGAGCGAGGCGCTGTTCGAGCAGGCCCGGCTCGTGGTCGAGGGGTGCGTGGCCTCGGACAACCTTCCCACCGATGTCCGTGACGTCGAACAGGCCTACGCGAAGCGCTTCGGCACTCCCGACTTCTGAGCAGCACGGAAGCGGCTTGCGACGCTGCAGCCGCAGCTCGTCGAGGTCATGGGGTGTTCGTTTCCAGAAGGTCGTTCGTCGGATTCTGCTCGGCTCGGCAGGCGACACCGACGCCACCGCCGACGTTCGGCTTGGCAAGGTCGATTCGGGCTGCCATTCTCTCCGCATGAGAAGTGACAGAAGGCACGTCAGAACCGCCCTGCTCGCGATCGTCGCCGTTGCCTTGGTGGGAGTGCTGCCCACG
>CAJDVS010000122.1_pt1 | contig 8715 bp, 5 predicted proteins | sample 7391291 | NCBI WGS metagenome assembly CAJDVS01 (sample SAMEA7055702, study PRJEB34461) | soil metagenome | biome: terrestrial ecosystem; feature: Peninsula; material: soil | place: Antarctica | collected 2016
AATCGAGTAGGTCCCTGTCGCCGGACTCGACGACGGCGACGGCGGGGGCGACGGACCGACGTCGCTTCCGAGGCGGCCAGCTCCACTGCATCATCGTCGCCCAAGTCCGCGTTTGCCTCGACGTTTCGACGAAGACGGCCGCGGAAATCCCGGTTGTAGTACAACACCGTGGTCGACGGTGGTTTCAATATGGGCCCACAACCGTCGGCCGTGTCGCAGTCGGCGACCGCGAGAAGGTTCACTTCCGGCAATCCGACCAGCAGCGCTCACATGCGCGTAGCGTCTGTCTCCACTGGGGCTCCCCGGCATCGATTGGCTTCGCAACCCCGATTCTGTTGAGCTCCAGCATCCAACCCGCGGACCCACGCACCGTCAGCCCCGAATGCCCCGCGTATACTCCACAGCAAGTCCGAAGAGCCGCACAACAAGGCCCAAAATGAATGCAGACTTGAACACCCGGTTCCAGGAGTTCTGGCGATACGCGAACGCCCAGGGCACCACCCGACATACCGTAACGATCTTCGCCGGTCTGGTTTGTGTGATCCCGCTGTTTCTCATCGCCGTGTTTTGTAGCAAGACGCTCTTCTGGGTGCTGTTGGCGTCATGGTGGATCGGCTGGTTTCTGCTTTCATACCGGTCTTATTCCGTATCCAAACGGTCCTCCACGTAGCAGCCAGGATCGCGTCTGAACCGTGATCGTCGAGGAAGTCCGCGAGCCACACGGCTCGCGACGACCGAGCCGACAGCCTGCGCGGCAGGTCGGGCTTCGGCCGCCTCAGCGACCCGCGATTCGTGTGGCATCGCCATCAAGCATGTCGACCCGCCGCCCCGGCTGTGCGACGGCTGATCCGGCCGTGAGATCGGTGATGCAGTCGGTGAACGTGTCGACGAGGGGTCGGTAGTCGATGCCGAGTTCGTCGTGGACCGGTCCGTCGTCGCTGGCAGGCATCTGCGTGTAGTAGTCCATGGCTGCGCGGTTCAGCACCGGGACCAACGGTGTGTGCTTTGTCGCGAAATCGATACCGGAACCGAGGCTCCGTAAGACGAATCCGGGAATGGGCAGTTGCGCGATCCGACGACCGGTCACGTTCTGGAACAACCCACGAAGGCCTCCGGCGTCGACGTACGTGCCGCCAGCCATGATCCGCCGAGCGCCCATGCCTGGCTGGAGGAGCGCCACATGAATGTCCGCGAGGTCGCGCACGTCGATGACCACCCATCCCGCGTCGAGTCCGGGTACCAGGTGCATCTTGAGAATCGACTCGACCCCGTCGGCGACCTCACCGAACTGCTTACCCGCGCCTGGCCCGAGGACCATGCCCGGGTAGGTGATCACCACTGGGGCTCCGTCGCGTTGCAGGTCGCGTGCGTACCGGTCGACTGCGGCTTTCGAACGTCCGTAGGCGTCGTGGCCACCGGTCACCTCGAGATTCGCGTGCATGGTGTCGAGGCCCGACCTGAACAGCGCGGTGATGCTCGACACGTGCACGATAGGGTCGAGCCCCGCCTCGACGGCAGCGCCGAGCACGTTATGGGCGCCGGCGACATTGGTGGAGAGCATTTCTTCGGCTCTTCGTGGATCGGTTGCGACCACAGCGGCGCAGTGCACGACCGCGTCACAGCCGTCGATCGCGGTGCGCACCGATTCGGCATCGGTGATGTCACCGGTGACGTGATCGGATGTGTCAACTCCGAGTGCCCCCACGCTCGTGGCCAGGCGAGTCGGATTGCGAACCAGGAAACGAACGTCGTGGCCTGCGTCGACGATCGCCTTCGCAGTCCAAGCGCCGACGAAGCCGGTCCCTCCGGTGACGAGTACACGCATCTCCGGAGCGTATCGGCATCGCCGGAGACGGCCAGTGGGTCGGGGATAACTGCGCCAGCGCAGCACCGGTCACGGTCCACATCACCGACTCAGCGTCACGCCCGGAGCGCACGCACCGTCCGCACTCCGATTCATATAGTGAAGCGTTGCGGAACGACATTTGCCTCTCCGTCGGTGGATGGCTCGACCAATTCTTCGCGGACCCTTGCATGCGCCGCGCGCCTGTGGCATAGTCCGAAGCAAGTCGTTGGCGGTCGGCGGATTGCCTTCGATATATAACAATTCACGCCTTAGCGGAGGAATGAATTATGACTGTCAAACACGGTCGGCGAAGCATTTTGCGTGCACGATTGCGGCGCGGAAGTCTTGGCATCCTGGCCACCCTGATTGTGCTGTTCGCCAGTGTGATGAGCGCTTCAGCTGCCGATATCACCTCGGCGGGCCCGCTCACCACGGTGACGACAACCCCTGACCTGAACTGTGCGGTGAACCACGTCGGTGATGATTCTGGCGAGTTCTTCGGCGGCACCGCGTGCGGCACGTTCGTCACCGACGGCACCACCCTGTATGGCCCTGCATCGGTTCCCGCCGGCGTTTCCCCGACGGTCGCGTGGACGCCGGTCAGCCAGACCGGGCCCACCGGGACGGGCACCCAGAGCGACCCGTACACGGTCGTCACAACCGTCACGGGCGGTCCATTCACCGTGGTACAGACCGACACCTATGTGCTCGGGGAGGAGTCAGTTCGCACCGACGTGAAGGTGACCAGCAGCACGGCGGTCAATGCGATTGTGTACCGGGCCGGCGACTGCTTCCTGCAGGACTCCGACTCCGGACTCGGCGAACTGGGTGCGGGACAGGCACCGACATGTCGTGCCGAGTCGACATCCACCAACCCGAACCGCATCGAGCAGTGGTATCCCCTGACGAGCGGAAGCAACTACATGGTCGACGGCTACTACGCCGTCTGGGGCGTCATCGGGTCGATGACTGCATTCCCCGACACGGTGCTGGCCGATCAAGGTGGCAGTCCCTATGACAACGGTGCGGGCCTGAGTTGGTCTGTTCCCTTGACAGCCGGCGGCTCGACGACGCTTTCGTCGCTCATGGTGTTCTCACCGGTGGGCATCCAACCGCTGACCGTGGCCGAAACCGTCACACCCGGAACGGTCATCGCAGGAAACCAGGTCACCTACACCATCACGGTGACCAACCCGAGTCTCACCGCCGTGCCACTGTCGTCGATCACCGACACGTTGCCCAGCGGTTTCGCTTACGTCAACGGAACCACCACGGGCGTATCGACGTCGAACCCGACCGTGTCGGGCAACATGCTCACCTGGTCCGGTGCCTACAGCGTGCCTGCCCAGACCGGTTCCACACCGGGAACGGTGACACTCAGCTTCACCGCCACCGCCGGTCAAACCGCGGGGACCTACTCGAGTTCGGCAACTGCAGTCGGTTCGGGAGGCGCGACGATCATCGGCGCCACTGACGTCGCACCGGTCGTAGTCACCGCACCGCTCGCCCAAGCGCCGTTGACGGTGACGTCGACAGCCGGAGTGTCCGGTGTCGGGTTGGCGTTGTCCACCTCGGGTGGGTCAGGTTCTGGTGCGGTGACCTACAGCGTCACGGACGGGACCGCGTCGGGTTGTGCGGTGTCGGTAACAGCGCCGTACACATTGACGAGCACCACTCCAGGCACCTGTTCGGTGACGGCTACCAAAGCGGGTGACGGCACCTACGGATCGGTGTCGTCTGCGGCTACGACGGCCACTCTTGACCGGCTCACCACCTATGTGGGTATCCCCCACGGTGGTTCGACGTTGCAAGGGTCAGTGTGGGTCGACGCCGGTGCGACAAGTGACGTCGGTGTCGCAAGCGTGACCTTCGAGGTGTCCGGTGGGCCCGGTAACCTCACGAACCACGTTGTGGGCACCGGTACCCACACGAGGTGGGGGTACATCGGCGGGTTTGACACCACCGGGGTTCCCAACGGCACCTACACGGTCCAAAGTGTCGTCAAGAACACCCTGGGCGCGTCGGTCACGAGTGCACCGATCACGGTCACCGTTGACAACAAGCCGCTCACCGCGGTGATGTTGATCCCCTCGTCCGGTGCGTCGATGTCCAACGGGTCGATCCTCGACGCCATGGCAATTGGGCTCACCCCGGTCAACTCGGTCACTTACACGATCACCGGGGGCACACTCACCGACCATGTGGTCGGACACGGCGCGGTGACCATTTACGGCTGGCTCGCACTCATGGACACCAGCGGTGTCCCGTCAGGCTCTTACAACCTGGTTGCTACCGCTACGACCACGGGCGGCGAAACCGCCACCAGCACCTCGGTCACCATCAATATCGGTACCACCGGCTGAGTATCGCGGGCCGAGTACGCGGCCCACATGCCTGCCAGGCCGGCCTCTCCGGTGACGGACACTCCCGTCATCGGAGGGGCCGGCGCCGCGCGAGGAGCCCTTCACGATCGTGACGGCCGACGCGCGAAGGGGTGCCCCAGCGGTCGGCGACGTGTTCATCCGTTTCTCACTGGTCAACGTGACCGAACCGTTTCGCGTAGGCCTCCTCGACCTCCTCAATATCGGCACGCAGGTTGTCGCCAGCCACGCAACCTGCGACGACGAGCGATGCCTGGCGGAGGAGTGCTTCACGTCGGGCGGGCGTGCTCGCAGGACAGGCTTCCGCCAAGAGTGCCAGTGACTCGAGGAGGTACACGCACACCGCCGGGAGGGAGGATGCGGCTTGTCGGACCTCGTCGAAAGCCAGTTTGATCAGGTCGTCATGGGTGGGTTGCTGCACCATGGTCACCCGCTCGTTGCCCGACATGTGCGCAGGCGGATCCCGTTGCAAGAGTGCTTCGAGTACTGACGCGGTGTGGAAAATGGCGTCCTGTGCGGTCGTCGGGTCGTTGATGCCGGGTGACAGGGCCTTGAGTGCCACGTCGGTGAGTTGACGAAGTCCGAAGGTCACGTCTTGTTGCATGGTGCGTGTCTCGCCGGTCGACAGCGCCGCTCGAACCTTGCGTTCGGCTGCCTCGACATCGTCGGGAATAGCGGACAAGACACATATGGGGGTCCCCCGGACTGCGTAACGGCCCGGATAGGTGTCGACCCACATGCTCATCCCAGGGTCGAGGCAGTCGGTGAGCTTGTCGACGTCGAGCAGTTGGACCCACCCGCTTTGGTCGAACCTGATGGTGTGTCCGTGTTGTAGCGGCCGCACGGGGCGATCCGGCTGGGTCGCATCGGAGTCGACTTTGCGCCACTCTCGCTCGATCTGTTCAGTTGCGCGCTGTTCGATGTTGTGGAGGATGTTGCTGATGTCCATCGAGTGGGCGCTGTGGTCGATGAACGCGACGATTGCGAGGATCGTGCCGATCCCGAGTGCGACTGCGATTGCGACCGACAGGTTCGGGATGTTCGGGTCGCCGCCTTTTTCGGGGGGGGACCGCACGGACCGCAGGACCGCACGGGCGCTTTCGACCGTGGACGCGAAGCTCAGCGGAATGTCCGAGTTGGTTTGGTCCAGGTGGTGGTCGATGCGGATCCCCAACCAGGCGAGAGCGATACCCAGCACGACCGCAATCATCGGCACCAAAAAGAGACTGGCTCGCAAACGCTCGATCATCGAGCTCAGTCGGATGCGCACCCGTAGCTCCCCCGGCCGTCGTGACGCACGCCAAGTGTGCCGGGCGCGGACTTCACGGCGGCGATCACCACCGACATGGTACTGAGTGGGCTGTCCTGACTGTGCCCGGTCCAGAACGGGGCTGGTCGGCGTGATCGGTGGCGGCGCAAGAGTGCGTTTCGGTCTTGCGGTGATGATTTGTGCTGAGTGTGGTGCCGAGATGTCGATCTTTCTGACCTAGAGCCGAAAGACCCTTGCATCTGTCTTACGTCTGTGACACGCTACCGGCCTTACGTTGCTGGCCGTCGGCGGATTGCCTGCGATTCTTACCGTTCACGCCTAGTTGGAGGAATGAATTATGACTGGCAAACATGTTCGGCAAGGCATTGTGCCTGCACGATTGCGTCGGGGAGGTGTTGGGATACTGGCCGTCTTGGTCTTTTTGTCGGCCAGTCTGATGAGTGCTTCAGCCGCCGACATCACCTCGGCGGGGCCGCTCACTTCGGTGACGACCACGGAGGACCTGAACTGCGCGGTGAACCATGCCGCTGACTCATCGGGTGAGTTCTACAACGACACCGCGTGCGCCACGTTCGTCACCGACGGCACCAACCTGTATGGCCCTGCGTACGTTCCTGCTGGCGACGGCGCAACGGCCGTGACGGGTTACGAGGCTTGGACGCCGGTCGACCAGACCGAGCCCACCGGATCGGGCACCGAGGCAGACCCGTTCACGGTGGTCACCACAGTGACGGGAGGCCCATTCACTGTGGTGCAGACCGACACGTATGTGGTCGGACAAGAATCCGTTCGTACCGACGTGAACGTGACCAGTAACACCGCGGTCAACGCGATTGTCTATCGGGCTGGCGACTGCTACCTGCAGGACTCCGACTACGGACTCGGCGAACTGGTCGAGGGGCAGGCACCGACGTGTCGTGCCGTACCGTCATCCGACAACCCCAACCGCATCGAGCAGTGGTATCCACTGACGAGCGGAAGTAACTACATGGTCGACGGCTACTACGCCGTCTGGGCGGCCATCGGATCGATGACTGCATTCCCGGACACGGTGGTGGCCGATGAAGACGGCGAACCGTACGACAACGGAGCAGGTCTGAGCTGGTCCACCGCGTTGGCAGCCCAAGGCTCGGCAACGTTCTCATCGCTCATGGTGTTCTCACCAGTGGGCATCCAACCGCTGACCGTGACCGAAACCGTCACCCCCGGCACGGTCATCGCAGGAAACCAGGTCACCTACACCGTCGAGGTGGCCAACCCGAGTCTCGTCGCTGTCCCGCTGTCTTCGATCAGTAGCACGCTGCCAACGGGTTTCGCCTACCTCAACGGGACCACTACGGGTGCGACGACGTCGAATCCGGCGGTGTCGGGCAATACGCTCACTTGGTCCGGTCCCTTCAGCGTGCCCGCCCAAGCCGGCAACGTCCCGGGAACGGTGACACTCAGCTTCACCGCCACAACGAGCCAGGTGCCGGGGACCTACACGAGTTCGGCAACGGCAGTCGGTTCGGCGGGAGCGACGATCATTGGCGCCACGAACGTCGCACCGGTCGTGGTCACTGCGCCGTTGACGGTGACGTCGACGGCTGGGGTGTCCGGTGTCGGGTTGGCGCTGTCCACGTCCGGCGGCTCAGGTCCCGGTGAGGTGACCTACAGCGTCACCGACGGGACCGCGTCGGATTGTGCCGTGTCGGCCGCGACGCCGTACACGTTGACGAGTTCCACCGCGGGAACGTGCGTCGTGACTGCCACCAAGGCCGCCGACGGGACCTACCCGTTGGAGTCCTCGACGGCTACGACGGTCACCTTTGACCGGCTCACCACCCAGTCGAGGGTCCCCGCCGCGAACACGACGGTGCATGGCTCGGTGTTCGTCGCCGCAGGTGCGTACAGCGATGTCGGTGTCGCAACAGTCACCTTCCAAGTATCCGGTGGCCCCGACAACATTGTGAACCAGGCCGTCGGTACGGGTACTTCCACGGTCTGGGGGTACATCGGTGGGTTCGACACCACGTCGGTTCCCAACGGCACGTACACGATCCAAAGTGTTGCCACGAACACCCTGGGCGCGTCGGTCACCAGTGCACCGGTAACCATCACGGTTGACAACACGGCACTTAGCGCATGGATGCTGATCCCAACCTCTGGCTCGTCGATGACCAGTGGGTCGGTCCTCGATGCGATGGCAGTCGGGATGAGTCCGGTCAACTCGGTGACCTTCACGGTCACCGGGAACGGACTCCTCGATCACGTGGTTGGAAGCGGCACGTTGACCCTGTACGGCTGGCTCGCCCTCATGGATTCCAGCGGTGTCCCGTCAGGCTCCTACACGCTGACTGCCACGGCCACCACCACGGGCGGCGAAACCGCCAAAAGCCCGGGTATCACCATCAACATCGGTTTCGCCAGCTAGATATCGCGGAACCATTACGCAGTTCACACGCCTAGCAAGCCGGCCCCTCTGGTGACGGAAACACTCGTCAGCAGAGGGGCCGGCGCCGCGCGAGAACGCACCTACGATCCTCGCGATCTTCGCCGACCGTAAGTGGTGGCAGAACAAACTCATGTTTCAACTCGCCCTTGGTGCTTCCGAAGTCTGCAGAGCAGCCCGCTCGGGACCAATGAAGTGCCTGACGATTTTGTGGACACTCAGGCGCAACAGGTTCGGACATCGTCGCCGGCAAAACCCGAGATGACTTGTTCGGTGGTGTAGCTGTCACTATTGTCGCCGAATCACAAGCAGTGAGTAGCTCGGTGTTTGGTTGGACAATACGGCGTTGTCTGTTGTGCAGGACGATGAGCAGTTCGAAAGAGCGGGGTCCTGAGGGGCCGAAGACAAAAGTTCGTGCGTAGGAGTGAGACACAAATGGGCAACCGTTGTAGGAACAAGACTGGACGTATCCATGGTGGTGCTAGCCGACGAGGAGTGACTGAGAGTTCGCTCCGTCGCGGCAGGCATGCCGCCGTTTCGGGTCTGGTGGCGTTGGGCCTGCTGGCGGTCAGCACGTTCGCCTTGACTCCGGTCGCTACTGCAGATTCGACCCCTGCCGCGTCGCCGACGTCGGTCGCAGTTGGTGATGTGTTCATCGCTGACACCTACAACAACCAGGTCATCAAGGTGCCTGCGGATGGTGGCGCCCAAACAACGGTCGGCACCGGACTCTCCTATCCGAATGGGGTGGCGGTCGACGCGGCCGGCAACGTGTACATCGCCGACA
>CAJDVS010000010.1_pt1 | contig 8710 bp, 9 predicted proteins | sample 7391291 | NCBI WGS metagenome assembly CAJDVS01 (sample SAMEA7055702, study PRJEB34461) | soil metagenome | biome: terrestrial ecosystem; feature: Peninsula; material: soil | place: Antarctica | collected 2016
GGGCCTTCGATCAAGCGTTTCTGGTTCCTGCGTCAAGCGATGTTCAGGCGTCGCCCTTGGAGAACGCTTCGATCATCTCGTGCGCTTCGTGGTCGCGGTACTGCTCGGGCGGGCTCTTCATGAAGTACGCCGACGGGCCGAGCAGCGGTCCACCCATGCCGCGGTCCAAGCCGAGTTTGGCGCAGCGCACCGCGTCGATGATGACACCGGCGGAGTTGGGGGAGTCCCACACCTCGAGCTTGAGCTCGACGTTCAACGGCACGTCGCCGAAGTTGCGACCTTCGAGACGGATGTAGGCCCACTTGCGGTCGTTCAGCCACGGCACGTGGTCCGACGGGCCGATGTGGACGTTGTCCGCTTCGATGCCGTGGTCGATCTGGCTGGTCACCGACTGGGTCTTGGAGATCTTCTTGGACTCGAGGCGCTCACGCTCGAGCATGTTCTTGAAGTCCATGTTGCCGCCGACGTTGAGCTGGTAGGTGCGGTCCAGCGTCATGCCGCGGTCTTCGAAGAGGCGGGCGAGGATGCGGTGCACGATGGTGGCGCCGACCTGGCTCTTGATGTCGTCACCGATGATCGGCACGTTGGCCTCGGTGAACTTGGCGGCCCATTCGGGGTCGGACGCGATGAACACCGGGATGGCGTTCACGAACGCGACACCGGCATCGATGCAGGCCTGGGCGTAGTACTTCTGTGCCTTCTCGGAACCCACCGGCAGGTAGGAGACGAGCACCTCGGCACCCGAGTCGCGCAGTGCCTGGGTGACGTCGATCGGCTCGAGGGGGGACTCTTCGCAGGTCTCGGCGTAGTACTTGCCGAAGCCGTCCATGGTGGGGGCACGTTGGACGCGCACACCCATCTCGGGCACATCGGCGAACTTGATGGTGTTGTTCTGGCTGGCCCAGATGGCCTTGCCGACGTCCTGGCCGACCTTGGCGGCGTCCACGTCGAACGCGGCCACGACCTCGATGTCGGAGATGTGATAGCCGCCCAGCACCACGTGCATGAGGCCGGGCACCTCATCTTCGGGCTTTGCGTTCGCGTAGTACTGCAGACCTTGCACCAGGGAGCTGGCGCAGTTGCCTACACCGGCGATTGCCAAACGAATCTTGCTCATGATCGGGGACCTCCAACAGCGGAATTGGGTATGGGATTGGGGGATGGTTCAGGCGAGGCGATGGCCTCGTCGGGGGATGTGGCTTCGAGCTCGAGTTCTTCGTCGATGAGTCGATCGAGCCAGTCGAGTTCGCTCTGATATCCGAGGCGGCCACGGTCTTGTGCGGCACGCCGGTAGCGGTCGCGGAGACGAACGGAGTCGTGTTCGGGATCGGATTCGAGACGTTGGACGAGTTCGCCGCGGCGGCGGCGCAGGAGCGCGAGGCGCTCGGCATCGGTGAGGTGGCGGGCAAATGCGAGCTGCATGGCGAAGGTGCGGTCGTCCGCGGGGGGTTCGACGAGCAGTTCGACGAGCCGCTGCTGGCCGGCCGGTGTGAGGGTGTACACCTTGCGGGTCCGGCGGCTGCGAGGCGCGTTGTCGCGGTTGGCGTCGCGGAGTGCGGCGACTTCGGCGCCGAGGGATCCGGTCATCGGGACATGGGGGCGGGGCGTGGTGTCGCTGGCCTGCACGAGGTTGTTGCGGTCGAGCCGGTTGAGCGCGGGATACAGCGACCCGAACGAGACCGCGGTTCGACCTTCGGCGAGGTCGCCGAGACGCTTCTTGAGTTCGTAGCCGTGGAGCGGCTGGTCGGCGAGGAGGCCGAGAAGGGAGAGGTCGAGGAGGCTCATATCGAATCGTTATATCGAACTGATGTGTCGAGATAGAATGAACGACGCGCGCACCCCATGTCAAGTGCGGTCGTGGCCCGCGCGATTCGACTCCGTCAAAGCTCCCGCTTTGCCGAGGAGCCGGTAGCCTTCCGCCTCGTGGTACTAGGGACGGCCCCATCGGCGCTCAACGCGCATCGACCGGGCGAGATCGATTATCGGCTCTCGCGTCAGTCACTCATTTCGGAGTTCCGAAAAGGTCGCATCGCGCGCAACGAAGTATGCGATGCGCACCCCGAGCTCCGCCGGAACGCCGCGGCCCTCGGCATGCACACCGAACGGGCGTGCCCGATCTGTGAGGAGTCGGCGTTGGTCATGGTCACCTATGTGTTCGGACCGCGTCTCCCCGCGAGTGGGCGCTGCATCTCCAAACGCAACGAACTGGCGGGCATCAACCGCCGTGCCGGATCCTTCGCCGGCTATGTGGTGGAGGTCTGCACCGAATGCTGGTGGAACCACCTCATTCGTTCGTTCTTGCTCGGTCGCGGCGCGACCTCGGGCGCATGAGTCCCCGAGCGCGGCGTCCGGCCGCCCCGCCGACCAAGGGTCGCGGCTCCAAGAAGACCAAGACCGCGTCCAAGGCGAAAGCCCCGATGATTGCCGGCGCGCAGCGTCGGTCACTGGTGTGGCGTTTCCGGCGCTTCTTCTTCTTCTCCGGGGTCCTCGTGATCGCGACGGCCATCGGTGGGCTGTGGGCGGCCTCCCAGGTGCAGATCCCCACGACCAACCCGGTGCTCGACCAGACGTCCTTCGTGTGCACCGCAGACGTCAAGACCGATTGCAACGAAAAGAACGCCATCGCGTCGCTGCACGGCAACGTCAACCGGGTGGTCGTGCCACTGTCCGACATCTCGCCCGAGATGCAGAACGCCATCCTCGCGGCGGAAGACAAGGACTTCTTCAAACACGGCGGTGTCGACCCCGTCGGGATCGCTCGGGCCGCGCTCATCGATATTCGCGGCGGTGGCGTCACCCACGGTGGCTCGACCCTCACCCAGCAATACGTGAAGCTCACGTATCTCACCTCGCAACGCACCCTGACCCGCAAGCTCAAAGAGGCCGCGCTGGCGATCAAGCTCGAACAGGAGCTCTCCAAGACCGAGATCTTCGAGCGCTACCTCAACCTCGTCTATTTCGGACGGGGTGCCTATGGCGTCCAGGCCGCGGCGCAGAGCTACTTCAACACCGACGCCAAGAGCCTCACCCTTCCCCAGGCGGCGTTCCTCGCGGCGATCATCCGGAACCCGAGTTGGGCGACCGACGCGAAGCGCACCACCTCGCTGCGCCGCATCGTGCTGGGCAACATGGCCGACAACGGCATGATCGACGAGGCGCAACGGGCAGAAGCCGATGCAGCACCGCTCGGCGTGCAGGACTTCATGCCCAGCCAAGGCGTCAACTGGCTCGGCGGTGAGAAGGGTTCACCCGGCGAAGACCCCGACGCATCGCGCTACTTCGTGCAGTCGGTCATCGAGAAGCTCGAAGACGAATTGGGCACGGAGACCGTGTTCGGCGGTGGTCTGCGGATCTACACGACGCTCGAACCCAAACTGCAGCACTCCGCGTACGAAGCGGTCACCTCGGTGTTGGGTTTCGAGGGAGCGCCGAACGGGGCCCTGGTGTCGATCGACAACCAGGGTCACATCGTGGCCATGGTCGGAGGCACCGACTACGCGTCGGACAAGGTCAACCTGGCCACGGGTCGCGGTGGCGGCGGTCGACCCTCTGGGTCGACGTTCAAGGCCTACGCGCTCGCCGAACTGGTCAAGCAGGGCTATTCGATCGGGTCGTCGGTCCTGGCCGAGTACAAGACGACGTTCCTCAAGAGCGACTATCCCGAACTCAACGAGGACTATGACGTGCGTAGCGACTGCTGCACCGGTGGGGCCGCCTCGGTCATCGACGCCACCGCGATGTCCATCAACTCGTCGTTCGTGCAGATGATGCTCGAACTCGGCCCGGAGAACGTCGACCGGATGGCTCACGAACTGGGGGTGTCGTCGCCATTCGAGCGCCGCGAAGGCGACAAGGTCTTCCATCTCGCCTCCTACGTCCTGGGCAGTCAATCCGTGTCGGTCGTCGACGTCGCCGATTCCTATTCGACCTTTGCGCGCAACGGCGTGCAGCTCGATCCGATCCTGGTCACGCGCGTCGAAGACCGCGAAGGCAACGTGCTTGCCAGCTATCACGCACAGCGCAAAGCGGTCCTGAGTCCAGCGCAGAACTCCAAAGTGGTCTACGCGCTCCAACAGGTGATGCTCCGCGGCACCGGCACCAGCGCCAACATCGACCGCCCGGCAGCGGGAAAGACGGGAACGGTCGCCGTCCCCGACCAGGACACCGGCGACGAGTCCGCAGCGGTGGAGAACACCGACGCTTGGTTCACCGGGTTCGTCCCGGGGTTCACCTCCGCGGTGTGGATGGGGAACCAGGATGGCAAACCCATGCCCGCGAGCTTCGCCGGGGCGAGTTATCCCGCAGAGATCTGGAAGCGGTACATGACCGCGGCCCTGGCTGACGTGAAGAAGACCGACTTTGCCGAACCCGGAGACCGGACCGCGGGCAAGTACCTGACGAGCTGGGGTGGAGTGACCTATGCCCAACCCGCGCCGACCGCCAAGGATTACGACGACGGTCAGGTGTCCCCGCAGAACCCGAACGCGTCCGGCGGACAGGGCCAAGGCGGGCAAGGTCAGTATCAGGGCCAGGGCCAGGGCGGCCAAACCCAGCAGACCACGCCCGAGTCGGTGCCGACCGATCAGCAGGGCCCTGCGGCCACGGCGCCACCCGCGACGGCGCCGGCCTCGACCGCCGAGCCTCCACCGCCCACCGACCCGCCGGTGACCGACCCGCCGCCCCCGGACCCGCCGGCTTCGGAGTCCGCTCCCTGAGGTGACCGATCACCGGCCCCGACGGCCTTGACGGATCCGGGGCGCGTAGGGGTATCGTTTTGGTACCGCCGGTAGCCGCATGGCACTGGACGGAAGGAGACTGACATGAGCCCCACCGCTTCTCGTGGTTCCCTCACCGTTCCCGCGATCTCGTCACGGAAGGTCCGCACCGGCTCGACGCCGCTGGTGATGGTCACCGCCTACGACGCGCCCGGGGCACGCATCGCCTCCGAGGCGGGTGTGGACATGATCCTGGTCGGGGATTCCCTGGCCATGGTGGTGCTCGGCTACGACGACACCCTGCAGGTGACCGTCGACGACATAGCCCACCACACCGCCGCGGTGCGTCGCGCCGATCCGGACAGCCTGGTCGTCGCCGACCTGCCGTGGATGAGCTATCACGTGTCGGTCGCCGAGACCGTCACCAACGCCGCCGCTCTGATCCGTGCCGGCGCGCAGGCCGTCAAGCTCGAGGGTGGCGCCAAACGTGTCCCGATGATCGAGGCACTCATCGACGCCGAGATTCCCGTGATGGGGCACCTCGGCCTGACCCCGCAGTCCATGCACGCCATGGGCGGCTTCAAGGTGCAGGCGAAGACGTCCGAGGCGGCGCGCCTGCTGATCACCGACGCGGAAGCACTCCAGAAAGCGGGCTGTTTCGCCGTGGTGCTCGAAGGCGTGCCCAACGAGGTCGCCGAAATGGTGACCGATCGCCTCGAAATCCCCACCGTGGGAATCGGTGCCGGCGCCGCCTGTGACGGTCAGGTACTGGTGTTCCACGACGTGCTCGGCTTCGAGGACCGCATCACTCCCAAGTTCGTGCGCCGCTACGCCAATCTCAAGGCCGATGCCGTGACGGCGCTGGCGGCGTTCGCGGATGACGTGCGCACCGGTCGGTTCCCCGACGACTCCGAGAGCTATCACCTCGCGGCCCCGGTCGCCGAGAACCTGGGTCTTTACGGCAGCACGCAGGCTGCGGGCTGAACTACTCCTTCCCCACATGTCCTCGGCAGCTCGCGCATCGCACCTGGGGTTGCACCGCGCACAATTCTGTCGCAGCCTTCGGGCATAGTCGGGTCGATGTCATCGAACCCCACTTTTTCCTCTAGAGTTGCCCGGTCGATTCTGACCCTGCCCCGATCGTCGGGGCCCCGGCTCTGCTGGGTCCACAGGGAGGTAGTACATGCGAGCGTATGAGCTCATGATCATTGCCGATCACGAGATGGAAGAATCCGCCATCTCGGGTTTGGTAAACCAAACAACGGCCACGGTCGAAGCGGCAGGCGGCAAGATCGTCTCCGTCGACAAGTGGGGCAAGCGTCGCTTCGCCTACGAGATCAACAAGAAGACCGAGGGTTACTACCTGGTCATCGAGATTCTCGCCGAGGGCGGTGCCCTCGATGGCCTCGAGCGCAACTTGCGCCTCGCGGACGAGATCGTCCGCCACAAGCTCATGCGGCTTCCGGATCACGAAGCAACCCGTCGCGGGTTGTTCGGTGACGCGGAGCCCACACCGGCTGACGCCGGGTAAGCCAAGGAGATTCCCATGGCAGATAACACCGTCACCCTCGTGGGCAACATCACACGAGACCCCGAATTGCGCTTCACCCCTTCGGGTCAAGCCGTTGCTTCGTTTGGTATTGCGGTCAACCGTCGTTGGCAGAACCGCTCCAACCAGGAATGGGAAGAGCAGACCTCGTTCTTCGACGTCAAGTGCTGGGCCCAGCTCGCCGAGAATGTGAGCGAGTCCCTCGCCCGCGGCGCACGAGTCATGGTCACCGGTCGCCTCGAGCAGCGCTCGTGGGAAACCGAGCAAGGCGACAAGCGATCCAAGGTCGAAGTCGTGGCCGACGAAGTGGCCCCCAGCCTGCGCTGGGCGACCGCTTCGGTCACCAAGAACGAGCGCCGCGATGGCGCTGGAGGCCAAGGCGGCCAGGGCGGTGGCGCACCAGCGCCCCGACCAGCCACCAACGAGCCGTCGAATGCTGGATGGAACACTGATGAGGAGCCGTTCTGATGGCTGGTAAAGGCGCCAAGGTGCGCGGCAAGAACAAAGACAATTCACGTCGAGCCAAGAAGAAGGTGAGCCTGCTCACTTCCGAGCGGGTCGAATACGTCGACTACAAAGACGTCAACCTGCTTCGTCGCTTCACGTCGGACCGGGCCAAGATCCGTGCCCGTCGTGTCACCGGCAACGACTCGCAGCAGCAGGCGACGGTCGCCATGGCGATCAAGAACGCCCGCGAAATGGCGTTGCTGCCGTACACGAGCCGTGTCACCCAGACGCGCTCCAACCGCGGCGAACGTGGCGAGCGCGGCGAACGTGGCGGCCGGGCCGATGGACCGCCGCCGACTCCTTCGGCTCCGCCTCCTGCCGGCGACGAGGTCGTCGACGACGAGACGATCGACATCGAGGCAACGGACGCGACGAACGAGACGAGCGAGGACTGATGGAGCTCATTCTTCGTAGTGACGTTCAGGGAGTTGGCAAGAAGGGCGACCTGGTCGAAGTCGCGGACGGCTACGCCCGGAACTTCCTGCTGCCCAAGGGCAAGGCATTCAAAGCCTCCGCTGGGGCCCACGCCCAGGCAGAATCCATGCGTCGCGGTCGTGACATTCGTGACGCGGCTGCCCGTGCCGCAGCAGAAGAGGTGGCCACCACGCTGGTGCCCACCACGATCACGGTCAACGCCAAGGCGGGCACCGAGGGTCGTCTGTTCGGGTCGATCACCACGATCGACATCGCCGAGGCGATCACCGCGCAAACCGGCATCGAGATCGATCGTCACCAGCTGCACCTGGATGAGCCGATCAAGACCAGTGGCACCCACACGGTTCCGGCCAAGCTGCACACCGACGTGGAATTTCCGGTGACCATCGAGGTCGTACCGGTCTGAGCACGATCGGATCTGGGCGGTCCCGATGGTATGGGGCCGCCCAGCCGAACGCGCCTGCACCACGACGGTTGTCCACATGTCATCCTGAGCTATGGCAAGGGTCACAGGCCTTTGCGCACAGGCAAGCATCGACGCTGAACCGCCTGCAGGCTCACACAAAGCGCGTGGCTGTCCACAGGTCGAGCGAAGTTGTCCCCGTCGACATCCCCGTTCGTGCACAGCCGACCGGTCAAGTTGTGGAAAACTTTCGCTGTTGTGCCACTAGCTCCCCACAGCGGTTCTCGGGCAAGGTGAGATGATGGCTTCGCAAGATCAGTCTGATTATGGAAATACCGCCCGCCGGACGGTGTCGGGTCGTGTTCCGCCGCACAACCTGCAGGCGGAAGAGTCGCTGTTGGGTGCCATGCTGCTGTCGCGCGATGCGGTGTCCGCGGCGGCCGAGCGGGTCACCGCCGACGCGTTCTACAAGCCGGCGCACGGTCACATCTACGACGCCATCTCCACGCTCACCTCGCGTGGCGAACCGGTCGACCCGGTCACCGTCGCGGATGAACTTCGCCGCGCCGATCTGCTCGATCTCCTCGGCGGCCCGTCCGCGCTGCTGAGCCTGCAGGCCAACACCCCGGCCACCTCCAACGCCGGTCGTTATGCCCAGATCGTCGAAGAACACGCGATGCTGCGCCGCCTCATCGGGGTTGCCGCGGAGATCTCCGAGCTGGGCTACAGCCTTCCCGACGACGTCATCAAGACGATCGACACCGCCGAGTCGATGGTCTACGACCTGTCTCAGCACCGCATCACCGACTCCACCGCCGAGTTGCGCGACGTGCTGCCCGAAACCCTCGGTCGTATCGAGATGCTCTATGACCGGGGCGACTCGATCACCGGTACACCCACCGGGTATGCCGACCTGGACGAGCTCACCGGCGGGCTCCAGCCCGAAGCCCTCATCGTGATCGGCGCGCGTCCCGCCATGGGAAAGACGGCCTTCGCGCTGGGCATGGCCACTCACGCGGCAATGCACGCGAACAAGCCGGTGCTGTTCTTCTCCCTCGAGATGAGCCGCCTGGAGCTTTCCCAGCGTCTGCTCAGCGCCGA
>CAJDVS010000018.1_pt1 | contig 8676 bp, 6 predicted proteins | sample 7391291 | NCBI WGS metagenome assembly CAJDVS01 (sample SAMEA7055702, study PRJEB34461) | soil metagenome | biome: terrestrial ecosystem; feature: Peninsula; material: soil | place: Antarctica | collected 2016
GGGGGGGGCGGTCGATGCTTACCGCGACCACGCCGCCTCGTTTCCTGGAGGGTGCACCGGATCTCATCTTGAACAACCTGGGCACGAACGAGATTCAGTTTGCATTGGAGTGCGCATCCCGATGACAAGCGTGTCCTCACGATCGACCTCGGTGAACCAACGTGCAAAACGTTCCTCGAACACAAGCACGACAACGTGCTCTCCCCGAAACGACGACCGAACCGCGCCGCGGCACAGGTTGCTCGGCGCTGTGCACTAGAAGTGCAGCATGCTTCTCAGGGGAAAGACCGTGCTCGTCACCGGTGTCGGCGCAGGGCTGGGCGCCGAGTGCGTCTCAGCTGCACTACGGGAGGGGGCCAATGTGGCCCTCGGCGCCCGAACCGAGGCGACGTTGGCAGCGGTTGTCGCCGAACTGGATCCCGACGGATCCCGCACGGTGTGGGCGGTCACCGACATCACCGACGAAACCTCGTGTGCTGCGTTGACGGCCGCTGCCGAATCGAAATTCGGAACGATCGACGCGTTCGTCCAGGTCGCTGCCTACGACCGGGCGAACGGTGGATTGTTCGACACCGACTTCGAACGTTGGAGGGCGGCGTACGACACGAACGTGATCGGCACGCTCACCATGACCCGCGAGGTGGCCGAGGTGATGAAGCGCGGCGGCGGGGGTTCGATCGTGTTCATCGGCTCCCAATCGATGTTTCGCCCGCAGCTTCCCCAAGCGGGTTATGCCGCCACAAAGAGTGCGCTGTTGACGGCGATGTATTACCTCGTCGAGGAACTCGGTCCGGACAACATTCGATGCAACATGGTGGTGCCCTCGTGGATGTGGGGTCCACCGGTGGAAATGATGGTGAAGTACCGCTCGACCAAGGAGGACCGCACACCGAATGACGTACTCGAAGAGATCGTGGGCGAGTTTCCGTTACGGCGCATGACCGAAGACGGCGAAGTAGCCGATGTCGCGATGTTCTTCGCGTCGGACCTCGCCAAAGCCGTGACCGGCCAGCACCTGTTGGTCAATTCGGGTGAATACCTGAGCTGACCACGACGACGTGGGAACGGGCGAGCGGTCCTACGCCCAGGCCATCCGTCCGGTTGCCCCCGCAGGTACCAACGCGGGATGGAAGGGCACCACTCTGACGGTCATGCCCTGGCGACCGGTCCGATCGCAGCCGATCGTGGCTTCGAAGCGGCCGTGGCCGTCGACGATCTCTCCCACGGGTGTCATCGACACGATCGTCGGGTTGGTGATCTCGTCTGCGTCGCCGACCGTGCCATAGACGAGCTGTACAGCCACGTCGGACGGTTGGGCCGATCCGAGGGACACCGTTGCGGTCACCTGACGGGGTTCGCCGAGCGTGCTGGCCCCGGCGTCGGTGGTGACGTCGTCGACGTGCACGTCGCGCCAGACCTCGGCGATACGTGCCTTGAATGCCGCGAGCTCTCGTGCGGTCGCCCAACCGTCGGCGGCGACGGCGTCGGCGTCGGAGGCCGCGGGTTCATAGAGCCGCTCGACGTACTCGCGCACCATTCGTGTTGCCGTCACCTTGGGGCCGAGTGAGGCGAGTGAGGATTTGATCCGTGCCGTCCACCCCCGGGGTACCGGGCCGCCCCAGCGTTCGTAGAACAACGGCACCACTTGGTGCTCGAGGATGTCGAACAAGCTGTTGGCTTCGAGTTCGTCACGGCGATAGGTGTCGTCGATGTGCTCGGCGGACGAGATCGCCCAGCCGTTCTCGCCGTCGAACCACTCGTCCCACCAGCCGTCCATGATCGAACAGTTGAGCGAGCCGTTGAGTGCCGCTTTCATGCCCGACGTGCCGCACGCTTCCTGGGGGCGGCGAGGCGTGTTCAGCCATACATCGGCACCTTGGTAGAGCGCACGGGCAACGGCGATGTCGTAATCGTCGACGAACACGAACCGATGGCCGATCTCCGGGTCGGCGGTGAACTCCTCGATCTTGCGGATCATCTCCTTGCCTTCGTTGTCGGCGGGATGGGCTTTGCCGGCGAACAAGAACTGGATGGGTCGGTCGTGTGATGTGAGCAACGCCCGCAGTCGATCGGGCTGGCTGAGCAACATCGTTGCGCGCTTGTACGTGGCGAAACGGCGGGCGAAACCAACGGTCAACACCCGAGGATCCAGCACCGTGTCGAAGCGCGCTGCGTCCGAACTCGACGAGCCGCGTCGTGCGGCCGCGTCGCGCAGTCGCTGGCGCACGAAACGCACCATGTGGTCTCGGCCCTGTTCGCGCACCCGCCAGAGTTCGTCGTCGCCCGCATCGGCGATGTGGGCCCAGCGGTCCTCATCGGCATCCGACCATTCGGGAAGCACGTAGCGAGTCAGGAGCTCCGACATCGCCGACGACACCCAGGTGTTGCCGTGTACCCCATTGGTGACCGAGGTGATCGGTACTTCGTCGACGGGCGCGTCGGGCCACAGGTCGTTGAACATCGCTCGACTCACCTCACCGTGAAGACGAGCCACCGCGTTTGCGCGCGCCGAGAGGTGGAAGCCCATGACCGCCATGTTGAATCGATCGTCGGGGGCGTCGGTCGGTCGATGGCCGATCGCCATCAGATCGTCCATGGATACGCCACATTCGGCGGTCCATCCCGAGAAGTGCGCCTCGATGAGCTCCCGGGGGAATTGGTCGATGCCGGCGGGAACCGGAGTGTGCGTGGTGAACACATTGCCGGCACGCACGGCCTCGATGGCCTCGTCCAGGGTCAGGCCATCGTCACGGATCGCTTTTCGAATTCGTTCCAGACCGAGGAACCCTGCGTGCCCTTCGTTGGTGTGGAACACCTGCGCGTCGATGCCCATGGCATCCAGTGCGCGCACGCCACCGATGCCGAGCAGGATTTCTTGGGCGAGTCGATGTTCGATGTCCCCGCCGTAGAGCCGATCGGTGATGCCCCGAAGCTCGGTCGGGTTCTCTTCGATGTCGGCATCCAACAGGTACAGCGGCACCCGGCCCACGTCTGCTCGCCAGATACGTGCGACCAGCGGCTGACCGGCAAGGTCGACGGACACCCGGATGTCCTCGACTTCGGTCACGGCCATCGAATAGGGGTCGAGGTTGGGGTACGTCTCCTGCTGCCAGCCATCACTGTTGAGTGCCTGACGGAAGTAGCCATGCCGGTAGAAGAGGCCGATTCCCACGAGGGGGAGACCCAGGTCGCTGGCGGCCTTCAAATGGTCGCCGGCAAGGATGCCCAGGCCACCCGAATACTGGGGGAGGGCCTCGGAGATCCCGAATTCGGGTGAGAAATACGCCACTTGCCGAAGCGCGCCGGCGGAGCCGTCGGTGTGCCTCGCGGAATTGTCGGAGGAGAGCTTCGATTCCGATCGCTCCGCGGCTTGGAGCTGGAACCATCGTGGATTGGTGAGGTATCGGTCGAGTTCGTCGCGCACTTCGCCCAGGAACCGCATGAACCCGGTGTCTTCGCACAGCGCGGCGAGACGTTCGGCGGACACGAGACCCAGCAGACGGACCGGGTCGTGCACGGTGGCATCCCAGGCATCACGGTCGACCCAGCGGAAGAGGTCCCTGGTCTGGGAGTCCCATGCCCACCGAAGGTTCATCGCGAGCTCTTCGAGCGCGCCGAGTTCGGCGGGAAGGTTCGGGCGGACGGTGTAGCTGCGGAGTGCCTTCATGTCCGCGACCGTACTGCCGATCACACCCGGGTCCGCCCCTCGGGGATGGTGCCCGGCGGAGGATTCGATGGCGGTCCGAACCCGTGAAGGGATCGAAGGCGGCGGCGGGACGGGTGATTGCCGGGCAGTATGGACCCATGGAGTCCCGCCTCGTCATCGACCGGATCCGGCCAACGACCCTGGCCGGGGACGGACCTGGGAAAGCTGCTATCGGCGAGCGGGTGACCGTGTCGGCGTGGATCTACCGAGACGGTCACGATCCTCTCGGCGCAGTCGTTCGCTGGCGGCCCTCGCAGTCGGAGTCGTCGCACGAGGACACCTGGAGCAGCGCACCACTCGAACACCACGGCAACGACGAATGGTCGGGCCATTTCGTCCCCGAACGTGTCGGGATGCACGAATTCGTCGTCGAGGCCTGGGCGGAGCACGACGGGCAGCCGTCGCAGTACGACCGCAGCACGTCCGAGCCCATGCCCCTCTGGGTGGACCGACCCAAAGCACGTTTCAGTGCCTGGTATGAGCTGTTCCCGCGGTCCGAAGGCGGGTTCGCCGGGGCAGCGAAGCGACTCGACGCCGTCGCGGACATGGGCTTCGACGTGGTGTACCTGCCACCGGTGCATCCCATCGGGATCACGGCGCGCAAGGGTCCCGGCAACACACTCGTCGCGGGACCCGGCGACCCCGGGAGCCCGTGGGGAATCGGCTCCGCGGCGGGCGGCCACGAGGCGCTCAACCCGGAGCTGGGGACGCTGGACGACTTCTCGGGATTCGTGGCCAGAGCCAGGGACCTCGGCATGGAAGTGGCACTGGACTACGCCTTGCAATGCTCTCCGGACCATCCCTGGGTGCACCAGCATCCCGAGTGGTTTCATCGGCGTCCCGACGGCACGATCCGTTGTGCGGAAAACCCACCGAAGGTCTACGAGGACATCTTTCCGATCAACTTCTGGCCGGTGGACGATGCGGGTGCTCCCGACGATGAAGCCCGAGCGGCGCTCTGGCAGGCGTGTCGGGACCTTTTCGAGATCTGGATCTCCCGTGGAATCGAGATCTTTCGCGTCGACAACCCGCACACCAAGCCGATCGCGTTCTGGGCGTGGGTGATCCCGGACGTGCAGGCGGCGCACCCCGACGTGCTGTTTCTGGCAGAAGCGTTCACGCGACCCAAACCAATGGCCAAGCTCGCCGAGATCGGATTCAGTCAGAGCTACACGTACTTCACGTGGCGCCACACACGTCTGGAGCTCACGAGCTACCTCGAGGAACTCGCGCATGGTCCGACGGTCGACTATTTCCGGCCGAACTTCTGGCCGAACACCCCGGACATCCTGGGGGGCATCCTCCGCCACGGAAATGCCGCTGCGTTCGAACTCCGGGCCACTCTCGCCGCCACGATGACCCCGAACTGGGGTATCTACAGCGGCTACGAGCTGTGCGAGAACCAGCCGGCTTCCGACTCCAACGAGGAATACCTGCACTCGGAGAAGTACCAACTGCGTGATCGCAATTGGGATGACCCCGCATCGCTCGCACCCTTCATCGGCAAGCTCAATGCCATTCGACGTGCCCATCCCGCGTTCGCCGAGTTGCGGACGATTCACTTTCACGACGTCGACAACGACCAGCTCATCGTGTACTCCAAGACCACCGTCGACGGGGCCGATCCGGTGCTCGTGGTGGTCAACCTCGATCCGCATCACGTGCAAGCAGGCACCCTGCACCTGGATCTCGGAACACTCGGCTTTTCCGAGGACACCGCGCTGCTGGCGTACGACGAACTCTCCGGTGTCGAATTCGACTGGCAGGGTTCTCGTCCGTGGGTCGAGCTCGACCCTGCGAAGATGGTGGCGCACATCATCTCGCTGCGGCAGAAGGACTGACCTGTTGAGCTTGCACCTCCCGCCGATCTCAGGGCGACCCCCGCTCGAATCCGACCCACGGTGGTATCAGAAGGCCGTCTTCTACGAAGTCTTGGTGCGGGGCTTCAACGACGTCAACGGCGACGGCACCGGCGAGCTGCGAGGCATCATCGAGCGACTCGACTACCTCGAGTGGCTGGGTGTCGACTGCCTCTGGTTGTTGCCGTTCTACTCGTCGCCACTTCGCGATGGCGGCTATGACATCAGTGACTTCTTTTCCGTTCTGCCCGAATACGGCACCGTCGACGACGCCGCCGACCTGATCGACGCCTGCCATTCACGTGGCATGCGGGTCATTGCCGACATGGTGATGAACCACACCTCGGATGCGCACCCGTGGTTCATCGAGTCCCGTTCGAGCCGGGACAATCCCAAGGCCGATTGGTATGTGTGGAGTGACGACGATCAGCTCTATGGCGATGCGCGCATCATCTTCGTCGACACCGAAGCCTCGAACTGGACGTGGGATCCGGTGCGCGAGCAGTACTACTGGCATCGGTTCTTCCACCATCAGCCCGACCTGAACTACGACAATCCCGAAGTGCAAGCCGCGATGCTCGAGGTCGTTCGCTTCTGGCTGGGCATGGGATTGGACGGGTTCCGTCTCGATGCCGTTCCGTACTTGTTCGAGCGAGAAGGAACCAACGGCGAGAATCTCACCGAAACCCACGACTATCTCAAGCAACTCCGAGCGACCGTGGATGCGGAGTTCCCCGACCGGATGCTGCTGGCCGAAGCCAATCAGTGGCCGAGCGACGTGGTCGACTATTTCGGCGACGGCGACGAATGTCACATGTGCTTCCACTTTCCGCTCATGCCGCGCATGTTCATGGCGATTCGACGTGAACAGCGTTTTCCGATCACCGAGGTGCTCGCGTCGACGCCCGACATTCCCGAGAACTGCCAGTGGGGCTTGTTCTTGCGAAATCACGACGAACTCACGCTGGAGATGGTCAACGACGAAGAGCGTGACTACATGTACGCGGAGTACGCCAGCGACCCGCGCATGAAACGCAATGTCGGGATCGCTCGGCGTCTGTTTCCGCTGTTGGACAACGACCGTCGGATTGCCGAGTTGTTCCATGCGCTGCTGTTCAGCCTGCCGGGGAGTCCCGTGCTCTATTACGGCGACGAAATCGGCATGGGCGACAACATCTACCTGGGGGACCGGGACGGGGTTCGCACCCCGATGCAGTGGACCCCGGACCGAAATGCCGGGTTCTCACGAGCCGACTTCGCGCAGCTCTACCTGCCACCGCTGATGGATCCGGTGTACGGCTACCAAGCCCTGAATGTCGAGGCAGGGCTCAGGGACCCGAGCTCATTCCTGCACTGGACGCAGCGGATGCTCCAGGTGCGGCGCCTCCATCCGGTGTTCGGTACCGGGCGATTCGAGGTCGTGAGCTGCGAGAACCCGTCGGTCCTCGCCTACCTACGTCGACCTGCCGAGGTCCCCGATGCGGATTCGCCACCGGGGGCTTCGGATCAGGAGAACCTCGTGTTGTGCGTGAACAACCTCAGCCGCTTCGCCCAGCCCGCCGAGATCGAGCTCGGGGAGTTGGCCGGAAACGTGCCCGTGGAAATGATGGGGCGTGTCCCGTTCCCGCCGATCGGTGACCTGCCCTACTTCATCACGCTGCCGCCATATGGTTATTACTGGTTCACCCTCACACCGGAGGACGATTTGGTGGCAGACCGGTGATCGACGCAGAGCTCCTTGCCCGCATCCTGCCCGCCTACATGGTGCGGCAGCGTTGGTTCTCGCTGAGCGATCAGATGGATTTCGACGTCGACGTCGTCGAGATCGAAGTGTGGCGGGACTCGTGGCCTGGACTGGTGTGGGCGATCGTCCAAGCCCGTTGCGCAACGGGCGAACCAGAGATGTACCAAGTGCTCGTCGGTCTGCGAGCAATCGGCGACTACCCCGAGTTCCTTGCGGGGAAAGGCCAGTGGCTGTTGGGCGATGTGGCAACGGTGGACGGCGAAGCCAGCGCCTACGACGCCCTGGTGGATCCGGAGCTCACGGTCGAGTTGTTCGCCCGGGTGGCGCCGGAGCTGGCCGTGGAACGGGTGCGGCCGCTGATCGTGGAACAGACCAACACGTCGATCGTGGAGCGGTGAGAATCCCGACGTCGATGTCGCCGATCAACTCTGGGCGCGTGGGTTCACCCACACACCCGAGCCGATCGCGTCGTGGCGACACGCCGGGTGCGACCTGGCGGTGGTACGGCGCTTCGTGCCGTCGAGCACCGATGGCTTCGTGTTGGCCAGCACGAGTTTGCGCGACCTGTACGACTCGAAGCTCGACCCGGCCGAGAGCGGCGGGGATTTCGCGCCCGAATCGTTCCGGCTCGGTGGCGTGGTCGCCCAGATGCATCGGGCGTTGGCCGAGGCCTATGGCACGTCCGAGGTGGAAACCGCAGCCGTGATCGCTCAGGTGGCCGAGGAGATGCGCCGGGCGGGCATTCCCGAAGTCGCGTCGATCGACGTCGCGGCATGGGTGACGCGGGTGGCCCGGACCCTCCCGGATCGTCTCGTTGTGTCACGGATCCACGGAGATCTTCACCTCGGACAACTGCTGCGAAGCGACACCGGCTGGCTCGTGGTGGACTTCGAGGGGGAACCTGCCCGGGCATTGCACGAACGCACCGAGCGGTCTTCTCCGTGGCGGGATGTGGGCGCCATGCTTCGCTCGTTCGACTACGCCGCACATCTCACCTTGGCGGAGCGGCCCGAAGATCAACTCGACGACGAACTGCAGTCGCTGGGGGAGCGTTGGCGGGTTCGCAATCGAGGCGCCTTTCTCAATGGATACCGCAGCGAGATGACCGATGCCTCGCCGATCGCCGACCAGGATCTCGACGCGTTGGTGCGGTTCTTCGAACTCGCCAAAGCGGTCTACGAGGTCGGCTACGAGCGCGCCCACCGCCCGGAAATCGCGTGGATCCCCGAGACCGCGGTGCGAATGCTCGTCGGCGACGCGTGACCTCCCGGTGACCGTTCCGCTGGATGGTGCGTCCGGGATGTTGTCCCGTGCCGATCTCGACGCCATCGGCGCGGGGACACATCCGCGCCTGTGGGATGCGCTCG
>CAJDVS010000190.1_pt1 | contig 8639 bp, 8 predicted proteins | sample 7391291 | NCBI WGS metagenome assembly CAJDVS01 (sample SAMEA7055702, study PRJEB34461) | soil metagenome | biome: terrestrial ecosystem; feature: Peninsula; material: soil | place: Antarctica | collected 2016
GGCTTTGGCCTGACCAACACGACGATCGCGTTCTCCGCGGCCTTGATCCTCGCGCTGGTCGTCCAGTTCCGTCTCGACCGCTACATCCCGGCGGCCTACTGGCTGGTGGTCGTCCTGGTCAGTGTCGTCGGCACGCTGGTGACCGACAACCTGACCGACGCCCGCGGAGTGCCCCTATGGGTGAGCTCCACGATATTCGCAGTCGTGCTCGCCGCCGTCTTCTCCATCTGGTACGCCCGCGAGCGCACCCTGTCGATCCACACCATCGTCACGCCAACACGCGAAACTTGGTACTGGCTCACGGTCTTGGTCACGTTCGCCCTCGGCACCGCGGTCGGCGACTGGACCCTCGAGCTCACCGGTTGGTCCCCAGGAGCAGCCATCCTGCTGCCACTCGGCCTGATTCTTGCCGTCCTCGGCGCGTGGAGGCTCGGCGCCGGCCCGGTGCTCTGCTTCTGGCTCGCCTTCATCCTGACCCGCCCGTTGGGTGCAAACATCGGCGACTTCCTGGCCCTGCCCAAGGACGAAGGCGGACTCGGGCTCGGCACCCTCATCACCAGCGTGATCTTCCTGGGAGCCATCACTGCGACCGTGGTCTACCTGACCATCACTGGCAAGGACCGCACCGAGGTGGTCCAGCCCGAGGAGTCCGTGGAGGCGGCCTGACGTGGGCGAAGACGCCTGGCAGCTGCGACCGAAGCTGGGCGCACTCGTCCAAGCGGACCCGGGCCCACGGTCGTCCAAGGACGCCAGCCGTTGAACGGCTGGCCGCATCGTCGGGATCGTCGCTCCCTCGCAGGAGACCCCGATGAACCGGGGAATCCACGCCGCGTCCGTACGCAACTATCAGCGCGGTCCTGCGCGGCGTTACAGACGTGTCACGGTGTCGCGATCGTTCCGACGGTCCTGATCGGCAGTCCGTAGTGCCGCAAACGATGGCCCAGGTCCTGGTGTAGACGAAGGATCTCGTCGATCGGCTCGTTGAGGAGTACCTCTTCGACGGCGTCCATCGGGTCGTGCCGGACCGACACCGACCCGATGACGTGACCGCCGGCTGCAGCCTCGAGTGCGGGTAGCACCCGGACGAGCGCGTGCTCGGCCTCGTCTGCTCGGTCGTGGCGCTCGGGATGCAGCAGGTGCAGCTCGTGCGCAGCAGGGTTGGGCACGATCAACCGGAACCGCGCGGAACCCGCGCTCGCCCGCTCACGAACCGCCGTCAACAGGTCGGGAGTCATCGCAGCCTCGTGTGCGACCACGAGGACCCGAGTGGGACGCGTCCTGTCGAACGCGGCGGCCGCGACGGGTGCATCGCCTGGGGACACCATGGTTCCTCCTCCGACGCCGAGGCGACGGCCGGTCCGTCACTTCGACATCTCAACCATGGCTCAGGTGACCTGCAACCGACCTGACCGCCGTGTCGACGTCGAGTTCTTGAGGCTCGCCAGCGTCCCCCGCCTGCTGCTGGTGAGGTCGAGTTCGAGGTCGGGCTACTGGGGTGGACCCGTCTCGAGCTCAGCGGTGATGGTGCCGGACGAGTTGCCCCGCCCAGGCGTCCGCCCACGTGTTGCTCTCCACCCGAAGGGGGATCGCCACACCAGGCTGCATTGCGGTGTGCGCCACCGAGCGCACGCGGACCGAAACCTTCGCCCCGTTTCGATCCACCAACGCCTTGATGGTGTCAGTCAGCAACGCCGCCGGGTGCAGGTCGTTCACCGCGCCTCCCGGCTTACCCCTGCCGGAGGCCGTCCGTACAACATCGACGATGACCACCTCATTCATGCTTTGTGCCTTCTAGTTGGTGGGACGGGCTTCGGGTTTCAGGGGGTGACGCCAACGGCCTTGAACGCCTTGCGCGCCGTGTGCCCGAGGCGTTCTTCGGCTGGGAGCTTGGCGAAGTAGAGACGGATGCCGAGACCAACCAGCCGCAACGCAACTGCGTCCGCGGCGGTCCACCTCCAACCGTTCTTCTCCCGGACGGATTTGGGCAAGGTGCCGCGGGCGACCCACGCATAGAACTGCAGGCGAGTTGCTTCGGTCTTGGCCCACTTGCGACGGTCGAGAAACTGGAACGGCCGCGGGTTGGCGAGTCCGTTCATCACCGGCACGCGCTTGGTCGAGTCGTTCACGACCAGCACCCTTTCAACGATGTCCTCCCAGTAAGCCTCGAAGTCGGCGAACGTCTCCGGCATCGGTCGCTCGGAGACGCCGTAGCGGCGGTACCACTCCTTCGACTCTTCGAAGAGTTGCTCCTTCTCGGCACGAGTGAAGGGCTTCCCGAAGTACTCTGCGGCCACGATTTGCATATAGAAGAAAGTGGCGTGAGCCCAGTAGTAGGCATCCGGATTGAGGGCGTGATAGCTCTCGCCATCGGGTCTGTTTCCTGAGATGTCCTTGTGGAACGACCTGACCTTTTGGGCGGTCTCCCCGGTGACGTCGTAGACGGTGCCTGAGATTGGCGCTGCAGAACGCAGGAGTCTCGACATCTCGTTGTCGAAGACATCAGAGTGCTGCACCAGGGCGGCGCCAATGGTCGGGTGCATGTTCTGCAGCGTTGCGGCCCAGAAGATCAGGAAGGTGGAGCGCTTGTCTCCGAAGTACTTCCAGGTCAAGGACCCAGGTCCAAGGATCGAGAGCTCGGAGGCTGCCTCGGCCTTCGCATTCTTGGCTTCTTCTGACTTTGCCATGATGGTCACTCCTTCTCTGCGCGCCGGTCGACTGAGGCGCTGACGTGGACTCGAAGTTCGTGCTTGATGACCTTGCCGCTTGCGTTTCGGGGCAGCAGGGCGAGCGCGTGGATGCGCGTGGGGAGTTTGAAATTCGCCAGCCGCTGGCTCGCCCATTCGCGAAGTTCGGAGATGTCGATGGGCGGGTGTCCGGAGGCCCAGTTGATGACTGCGACGGGCGTCTCGCCCCACTTTTGGTGTGGTTCGGCGACGATCGCGACCTCAGCGATCGCCGGGTGCTCAGCAAGGACGTTCTCGACCTCAGCGCAGTAGACGTTCTCGCCTCCGGTGATGATCATGTCCTTGGCGCGGTCGACGACGTAGATGAACCCGTCCGCGTCCTCGCGCACCAAGTCGCCCGAATGGAACCAGCCACCACGAAATGCCTCAGCCGTGGCTTTGTCGTTGCGCCAGTAGCGCGACATGACCGTCGGGCCGCGGTAGACGATCTCGCCAACGGCGCCAGAAGGAACGTCGTTCATGTCGTGGTCGACGATGCGTGCCTGAACGGTCGCAACCGGTCGCCCCACCGAGCCGAGCTTGTCGAGTGCGTGGTGACCTTCGAGGACACAGGTGATGGGTGACATCTCTGTCTGCCCAAAGACGGCAACGTTCATGGCCATGGGGAATGCTGCTGACATGTCGCGCAGGAGCTTGTCGGTTGCAGGGGCAGCCCCCCACGACATGATCCGCAACGCTGGAAGGTCCCGACGTCGGGCGAGCGCTTCGTCGCAGATCGCCCGCCACTGAGTCGGAACCAGGAAGACCGTCGTCACGCCTTCGACCGCGAGGACGTCGAGTGTCTCGCAGGCGTTGAAGGCGGTGGACGGCGCAATGACGATCGTGCCACCCGTCAACAGGAGTGCGACAACAGACCCGATGGCACCGATGTGGAAGAGCGGCGATGCGACCAGGTTCACGTCGTCAGAGCTTGTCAACTCGAAAGCTCGTGTCACGGTCAGCGCTTGGGCTTGCAGGTTCTGGTGGGTCAGGACCGCGCCCTTGGGTCGCCCTGTAGTGCCGCTGGTGTACATGATGAGGGCGTCTGCGTTCTCGGGCACATCCACCAGCGGGGAGCTTCTCGGGTCCGAGCCCACGAGGTCCTCGTATGCCGAGTCGGCTTCACCGATGTCGACGACAGCGAGGGGGGCTTTAACAAGTCTGACGGCTTCGGCCGCGATGGTCGTTGTGAGTGAGTCGCTGAACAAGAGGGTCGCAGCTGAGTCCTCCACGATGTACGCGACCTCGTGGGCGCTGAGGCGATGGTTGATTGGAACCGCGATCGCGCCGATCAAGTTCGCGGCAAGAACGACTTCGAGGAACTCGGGCCGGTTCCCCGTGAGGACGGCTACTCGAGCGCCGGCTTGGATCCCTCGGCCGGCAAGGGCATTTGCTAGACGTTCGACCCGGGCGTGGAACTCGGCCCAAGTGGTCGACTGCCCCTGGAACCTGAAGGCGACGTCGTTCGGCCGCATCGCCGCGTGGCGCCGTACGTGGTTGACCCAGTGGTTGCGGCGGAATGCGTTGATCAGTTGAGTTCCGGAGGTATTCATCGGAGTCCGAGAGCTTCTCGGGCAACGAGAACCTTCATGATCTCGGTGGTGCCACCGAGTTCTTCGGGGGCATTCAATCCGAGGATGCCCAGTTCGCCTGCGCGAAGCCAAACGTTGTCAGGAATCACGCCTTCGGCGTCCCAGGTCTCGATGTTGTCGCGGACCTCACGGTCGATGAACTCGCGCACGATCGCTCGGAAATCTTCGTGGTCGGTGTCGAAGAACTTCCGCGGGGCCCACACGTCGATCGGCATGTTGTCTCCAGTTGGCTTCGAAAGGGTCGGTTGGCTGTGCTCAGCGTGCTGAGAGGCCGCCGTCGATGACGAGGGTGGCGCCGGTCATGTACGCCGAAGCATGCGAAGCAAGGAAGACAAGTGCGCCATGCAGTTCTTCGGGACGACCCAGGCGTTGGATCATGCTGTGGGTCTGGACCATCGAACCTTCTGCAGTCATCTCGGACTCGAAGAAACCCGGGCACAGTGCGTTGACGCGGACGCCGTGGCGTTCGGTCCATTCGCCGGCCAGGTCACGGGTCAGTGCGACGACTGCAGCCTTGCTGGAGGCGTATACCGCCTGTGGGAAGTAAGGCCCGACAACGCCGAGGACACTGGCGACGTTGATGATGGAGGAGCCGGGCTTCATATGAGGGAGCGCCGCGGTGGAGAGCCAAAACGTGCCGCCAAAGTTCACGGCCATCACCGCAGCGAGACTCGTGGGTGTCTCCCTGGTAGCCGGGATGGCGTGACCGATGCCAGCGTTGTTGACTAACACGTCGATACGTCCGTGGGTAGCGACGGCTTCGGCGATGAGTGCCTTGCACTGGTCGGGGTCTGACACGTCGGTCGTGACGGTGGTCACCGATGATGCGACACCATTGAGTTCGTCTTGAAGCGCTTCCAGTCGGTCGCCTCTGCGGGCGGCGAGGACCAGGTGCGCGCCCGCTTCTGCAAGGCAGTGGGCGAAGCTCCAACCGAGGCCAGAGCTCGCTCCGGTGAGCACGACAACGGAATCTGTGAGGTCGAACAGGCCCCGGCACAGAGGGCTGTTCTGAACGGCGGCGGTCGTCATTCGGGGCTCAAGTTGGTGCCGATAGCCCGAAGTTCACGCTTGAGAACCTTACCCGTAGCGTTGCGAGGCAGTTGGTCGAGGAAGAACACGTCGCGGGGCACCTTGTAGCGGGCGAGATTGGCGCGGATGAGGTTCTTGACACCGTCGGCGTCGATGTCGGAGTCGGGTCGTGCCACGACGAATGCCTGGAGCGCCTTCCCGAAGGTCGGATCAGAGACGCCGATGACGGCGACCTCTGCGACTTGGTCCTGATGGGCGAGGAACTCCTCGATCTCAACCGGGTAGACGTTCTCGCCGCCGCAGATCGCCATCTCGTCGTCACGACCATCTATGAACAGTCGTCCGGCGTCATCGAAGTGTCCGACGTCGCCGGTCGAAAGCATTCCGTCGATGACCTGCTTGGTGCCGCCTCCGGTGTACCCGTCGAAGGGGATGGCGCTGCGCACGAAGATCCGTCCGGTCTGGCCAGCCTCCATAGGCGTCCCAGCATCGTCGATGATGCGCACGACGGCGCCGAGGCAGGGCTTCCCGACCGTGGTGGGTGCTGCAGCGAGGTCCTCGGGAGTGGCGCTGGTCGCGTAGGCGACCTCCGTCGAGCCGTACATGTTGCGCAGGACCGGGCCGAAGTAGTCCTGGACCCGGTTCGCGAGGTCTCCCCCGAGTTGGGAACCAGCCGCCATGATGACCTGCATCGAGGATACGTCGGTAGCCGAAAGGACTTCCGTACCCTGGTCGAGTAGGCGAGAGAGCATGACCGGGACTGCGACGAGGCCGGTGCTCTGGTTGGTCTCGATGGACTCAAGGAGCGCCTTGGCTTCGAACCTCCGTCGAACGACGACGGTGTTGCCGAGGGCAACCATCAGGATGGTCATGGCCAACCCCAGCGAGTGGAACATCGGCGCACTGAGCTCGACGACGCTGCCGGATCGGAACGGAATCCGTTCGAGGATTGCGGCTGCCGGAAGGAGCGACCTCGGGTCATTACGGGGCGCGCCCTTGGGGGAACCTGTCGTCCCGCTCGTCAGGACGACAAGCTTGGGGTGGTGGACCGGTCGGGACGGCTCGCTCAGATCGCCGTCGGCGATGATGGATTCGAGCGTGACGCAGTCGCTCGCCGAGGACGGCCCCGGACCTTCGTGCCAGGCCAGGTAGGTGCCGAGTCGCGCGGTGATAGTTCGCATGTCGGCCACGAACTCTTCATCGCATGCGATGAGGTCGACCTGCTCTCGCTCGAGGATCTCGTGCAGCTGCTGGCCACGGAAATCCGTGTTGAGCAGGATGATCCGAGCGCCGACCTTGCCTGCAGCGTAGAGCGCGACCAGAAAGTACCGGCTGTTTCGCGCCAGGATCGCAACCCCGTCGCCAGACTGAAGCCCTTGCTCACGCCAACTGTTGGCGACGGCATTCACAGCCTCGTTGAGCTCCCTGTAGGTGATAGAGCCGACCTCGTCAATGACCGCGGTCCGGTGAGGGAACCGGAGGGCGGCATTGACGGCGCCGGCTCCGGTGCTGCCGAGGGCACGGATGTTGCGGAGCATCCGGACGGTGGTCGGAAGGCTGGCGCCCCCGATCAGTCCCATTTCCTTGAGGATCTTCAAACCCTTGATTTCTGTGGCAAGGGCGCTGAGGCGGGAGCTCAGCGGTAGCTGTCGAGACACGGTGACCTAGCCTCCCCACATCTTCTGCTTCAGCCGTGCGGTGGGCTGCGCGAGAGGTGGATGGAGGCGACGAAGCCACCACTCAAGGTTGACCTGGCGGCGCGGAACTGGGCGGATGAGCACCTTGCGGTCGATGACGTGGACGAAGGCCTTGGCGACGTCGATCGGGTCGGCGCCGTACTTCTCATACATCTTGAGCACTCCCTCTTTGGCGCCGGGACGAGCCTCGGCGGCGAGCGTGTTGGCGATTGCGGTGTTGATGATGCCGGGGCAGACGGCGCTCACATTGACGCCGCGGGGAGACCATTCAGCGTTCAGCGATTCGGTGAGGCCGATGACCGCGTGTTTGCTGGTCGCGTAGGGGACCAACCCTGGAACGGGCGTGAGGCCTGCCGCGGACGCAGTGTTGATGATGTGTCCGGAGCCGCGTTCGAGCATCTGGGGCCCGAAGGCGTGCACACCGTGGATGACGCCCATGACGTTGATATCGATGACCCGTCGCCACTGGCTGATGTCGATGTTCTCGACTAGGCCGTTGGCTCCGATTCCCGCGTTGTTGATCAAGATGTCGACGTGGTCCTCGTCGGCGAGGATGGCGTCGCGTACCTTCTCGACTGCTGCGAGGTCAGCTACGTCCATCTCGTGAGCGACGGCGTAGTTCCCCGCGTCCTTGATCTTCTGAACCGTTCCTTCGACACTCGGAAGGTTCAGGTCAGCAGCGTGGATGCGAGCTCCGAGGTTCGCGAGTTCGATCGCTGTGGCTTGCCCGATCCCCGAGCCAGCGCCCGTGACGACGATGACTCTTCCTTCGTACTTGCGCTTGTTGCGTCGGATGGTGATGTCAGTCACTTCCGGATGTTGTCGTAGTAGGGGATGACGATCTCGTCGGTTGACTGGAAATCTCCGAGCATCATGGTGGTTGCCGGATGCACGACGGTTGCGGAGGTCGCCACGTTGATGCACGCCGGTAGACCCGAGGCGAAGGCGCGCTCTACCGCGGGCCCGACCTCGGCCGGATCGGTGACGTGCTCGCCGTAGCAGCCAAAGCCGGCGGCGACGAGGTCGTAACGGGTGTCGTTCAGTTTGGTGATGACATCGTTGCCAACGCCGTAGACCGCTTCCTGCCCGTGGATGGACATCCCCCAGCACGCGTTGTTCAGTACGACGGTGACGATCGGCAGGCCGTGTCGCACCATGGTGTCGAACTCTTGGATGTGAAATCCGAGGGCGCCGTCACCGGTGATGTGGAGAACACGACGGTCGGGTTCTGCCAGCTGGGCACCGATCGCAAAGCCCATGCCTATCCCCAAGAACCCCATGTAGCCGAGGTTCAGAACCCGATGTGGTGGAGCGACGGCGAGCCCGAAGGCTGGCCACAGCGGCGCCTCGCCTCCGTCCATGACCACCACGGCGTCGGGGCCTGTCGCGACTAGGGAGTCCCGTGAGGCTTGATACGGGTGAACCCTGCCGTCTGCGGTCGAGTAGTCCGCACTCATCATGGAGTCGAGGAACGGATAGGTTCCCGTAGCTGTGGCGATCCACTCCGCACGGTCGGGCCAGTCACGGTCCGTGGCGGCCAGGGCCCGGTTGAGGGCGTGGAGGGTTTCACCGCAGTCACCGACAAGGCCCACGTCGAT
>CAJDVS010000064.1_pt1 | contig 8621 bp, 4 predicted proteins | sample 7391291 | NCBI WGS metagenome assembly CAJDVS01 (sample SAMEA7055702, study PRJEB34461) | soil metagenome | biome: terrestrial ecosystem; feature: Peninsula; material: soil | place: Antarctica | collected 2016
GATGGCGACGTCACGCATGGGGAACGCCCGACCGCCGAGTCCCCAGAGGGCTTGCGTGGTGGACAACAGGTTGGGAAACAGTTCGCCGCCTTGTGGCTGGAACGCGATCGCGCCCCGGTCGGCCGCAATCGGGCTTGCACAACTCACCTGCAGGGTGCCGAGCACCGCTGCAGCCTGCGGATCGAGGGCGCCATCGACGCTGACGAACGCCGCAAGGACCAGCCCGGTGGAGTTCCCGTCGGACATGCCGCTGGGATCTCCGAAGTAGCCGAAGCCGCCGTCGGCGGTCCGGACGCTGTCGAGCCATGCCATTGCCGTGCCGGTGTCGACGCCTTCGACGTGCAGTGCGATCGCAGCCAGTGCCGTCGAGTTTGTGTCGGGACCGGTGTAGGACACGAGGTCCAACGCCGGGCAAGGCATCGCCGTGTCGGCACGGTAGGACACGAATGATCCGTCGGCGCACTGCTGTGCTTGGAGCCATGCGAGGCCGGTCGCGCTGTCGACGTCCGCGGCGTTCAGTGCCAGGAGCGACAGGCTTTGGCGGAACACGCCGTCGTAGGTCGGGTCGACCCCGGCGAGCCCGAAGAGCCCGTCGGGTCGCTGCGTGGCTTCGAGGCGCGCCACCAGGTCGACCCCGCCGAAGCTGCGTGGGTTCTGCCCCGTCGCAACCGCGCCGAGGATCAGGTAGGCCAGCGCGCCAGGCTGGTCGTCGGCACCGGGGTGCACGTACGTCTCGAGATTCGCGGCGAGAAAGCCCTGCATGGAGGCGATCGTCGAGCGACCCTGGCCCGTCGAGGCCAAGGCGAGCACGGCCTGCGCGGTGAGGCCAAAGGCCGGATCACCAGGGCTGTAGGGATCTTCGATTGATCCGTCGGCACGGACCTGAGAGATGAGCCAGCCTGCACCTTGAGTGGACACGGTGGTGGTATCCGGCGGGGTTGCCGCACCTGCCGAACCCACGAGCAGAAGCGATGCGACCACGACAGTCAGCAATGCGAGAAACGTTCGCAAGGAATGAGCCTTCCAGTTGGATCGTGCCAACTGCCGAAAAGCTCACGCGGAGCCCTCCGACCGTAGGACCACGACGGTTTCGGAGGTAACGCTCACAGTGGGTTTCCCGGCTTGCGGAGGTCGATGCCTCCGACCACGGTTGCGGGTCAGCGCCGGAATCTCGCCGGACTTCCCCCACACATGTGCGGACCTGATTGTTCAATGGAGCAGCGTACTGCTCACGTCTGTGGCACGGTCAATGCGGCGAGGATCCGGCATCATTGCAAGAGACCGCCAGTACCCTCGTGCCATGACCCGCCGAACCAAGATCGTCGCAACCATCGGCCCGGCGTCCTCGTCACGCGAAGTGCTGGCGGAGATGATCGAGGCCGGCATGGACATGGCGCGGGTGTCGTTGTCGCATTCGTCGCTCGACGACGCTCTGGCATTGATCGCCCGCATTCGTGACGTTGCCGCGGCATCGGGTCGTCACATCGGGATCCTCGCCGATCTGCCCGGACCAAAGGTGCGGGCAGCCGAATTTTCTGCCGGCGGTGTCGAATTGGTCGAACGAACGTCGGTCGTACTGACGAGCGCCGGTCCCGGTGATGTCTCGACGGCGACGCGCATCGCAATCGATCATCCTCAAGCCGCTCCCGGGCTCAGCGAAGGCGACCGGGTGGTGCTCGGCGACGGTGCGATCGAGCTGGTGGTCATGTCGACCAACGGCACCGACGCCACCGCAGAAGTACTCACCGGCGGGTTCACCCAAGGTCGCCCTGGTGTCAGTGTCCCGAGTTCCCGCCTGCAGCTCGCCTCCCCCACCGAGGAGGATCTTCGCCTGATGAGCGCCCTGTGTGACGCCGATGTCGACATGATCGCCATCTCCTTCGTCCGCAGCGCAGCGGACGTCGAGCGTGCCCGCGAGGGGTTGACCACGAATGGACCGGTCCTCGTCGCCAAGATCGAGACGCCCGACGCAGTCGAACGGGTCGAGGAGATCGTTGCCACCGCCGACAGCGTGATGGTGGCGCGCGGTGACCTCGGCATCCGATGCAACCTCGAGGACGTCCCCCACTTCCAGAAGCAGGTCATCCACGCCGGCGTGGCCTTCGGTCGCCCGGTGATCACCGCGACGCAAATGCTCGAATCGATGGTGCACTCACCAGTTCCGACACGCGCCGAAGTCTCCGATGTCGCCAATGCGGTCTTCGATGGCACCAGCGCGGTGATGCTCTCGGGCGAGACCGCGGTGGGCCGCCACCCAGTGGCAGCGGTGGCCACGATGAGCCGCATCGCGGAGCGCGCCGAGCGGGAGTTCGACTACTACAGCTGGGGACGCGCCATCGGGAAGGAACAAACGCTCGAAGCACATGGGGCACCGATTGCCATGCGCATCACCGCGGCGTTGTCGGCTGCCACCTGGCGCGCGGCCATGGACGCCGATGTCGCAGCGATCATCGCCTGCACCGAGACCGGCGCAACGCCCCGAGCCATCTCGCGCTATCGCCCGACGGCGCCGCTCCTCGCTGCCACGCCTTCGCTGCGGGTTGCTCGGCAACTCTCGGTTGCGTGGGGCATAACGCCGCTCCTCGTCGAGCGACGGAACAACACCGACGAGATCGTGTGGTTCTCCGTCGAGGCCGCAGTGCACGGTGGGCATGTGCACTCGGGAGACCTTGTTGCGGTCATCGTCGGATCGCCGACCGACCCCGAACCCGCCAGTGACACGCTCCGACTGGTGCGGGTCACCTGATCCCGATCGGCGGCACCGGACTGGCAGGTGTGCGTCCACGGACCGCGCCGAGCGAGTAGTTTCGGCGGCTGCGTGCCGCCACCGGCGAGTTCACGCTTCGCATCACACCGCACCGCGCACCAAGGAGCTCCACCTGTGGGAGACACCCCAGACACCGAATCGACCTCATCCAAGGGAGCCAAAGCCTCCGGCACGAAGCAACAAGTGACCTGGAAGGGCATTGTCGACGTGGACGAATCGAGGCCTCGAGGAGGAATGATCGGGCGGGTTCGCCACGCAATCGGTGGCGGGGGATCCAGTGGCGGGGGCGGCGGACGATCCGACGGCGGCGACGAGTTCCCCGACCCGTATGCGGGTTTGCGTCGACGACGCCGCTTTTTGAGTTTTGCTGCGGTGATCGTCGTCATCGGCCTCGCACTCGTGGTGTCGATGGTGCACATCGTTCCGCCGGGCAAGGTGATCGTTCCCCAGGTGTTCGGATCCGCGAAGCCCGCGCTCGGAGAAGGCCTGCACGTCACGCTGCCATGGCCCATCGAGCGGGTCTCGACGTTGACGGTGCAGACACGGAACTACACGATGAGCGCTGCGAAGGCGAAGGGTACCGACCCAGCGGTCCTGGTATTGGGTTTCGACGGTGCTTCGGCCACCGTGGACGCCACGGTGCTCTACCGGCTGGAACCCAAGAACGCCACCCGGGTGTTCCGAGAAGTCGGACCCAATTACCTGGCGACGGTGATCGTCCCGTCTGCTCGCACCTGTATCCGCGAGGCGTACGCCGGCGTCGACCTGGTGCGCGCCGCGACCGGGGACTTCCCCGGAATCTCCGCATCGATCACCGCGTGTCTGAAGGAGAAGGTCGGCTCCAAGGGCATCACGGTGGTGGATTTCCAGCTTCGAGACCTGGCGTTGAGCACCAACATCCAAAAGGCCGTCGACCTGAAGGTGGCGTCCGACCAGCAGATCGTGGCGTCGCAGCACCGGGCGGACGCACAGCGCCTCGAGGCGAAGGGTCAAGCCGATGCCGCTCAGGTCCTGGCCTGCGGTGGCAAGACGAAGGCGACCGAGGTCGATGGCAAGATGACGCTCGTCGTCGAACCGAACACCACCGCGAACTGTGAGACCCCGCCCCTCGATTCCAACATGTTGACCTACAACTACATCCAGGCGCTGCGGGACATCATCAATTCACCGAATTCCACGGTGATTCTTCCCAGCGGCGACAGCGGTCAGCCGATCGTGAACGTGCCGGCAACACCCGCCACTCCAGCCGCACCCTGAACGAGTACGACCAGGTCCGCGGCGCCCCTCACGGGCGCTGCGGAGCGCCTGTCACATCTCCTGCATGACCTCGTCGGGGGCGACTCCGAATTGGTCGATGAGGTCGTCGCTGGTCAGGTAGGCGTCGCACACTTCGCGCGCCGGGCCTTCCATCTTGATCTTGCCTTCCTCCAACCACACGCACCGTTCGGCGAGGGCGGTGATCAGGAAGAGACCGTGGCTGATGATGATCACCGTGGTGTCACGGCCACACAACTCCACCAGCTTGTTCATGCACTTGTTCCGGAACCGGGCGTCGCCCGCGGAGAGTGCCTCGTCGATGAGCAGGATCTCGGGGTCGAGGTGCGAGGCCACCGCGAACCCAAGGCGGGCGAACATGCCCGATGAGTACGTGCGGAGCGGCGAGTCGATCGCCTCACCCAGATCGGCGAAGTCCAGCACCTCTTGGTAGTGCTTCAGGATTTCTTCGGGATTCAGACCGATCGACAGCCCGCCCAGCAGGATGTTTTCGCGTCCGGTGAGTGCCCGGTTGAACCCGACCCCCAACGACAGCAACGGGGTGACACGGCCGTTGACGACGATGCGACCGTTCGACGGCGACAGGATGCCTGCGATGGCCCGGAACAGCGTGGATTTCCCCGCGCCGTTGTGGCCGATGACGCCATAGACCGAGCCCACCGGCACATCGAAGCTGATACCGCGTACTGCGTTGACGTGACGAACAGCTTTCCGCTGACCGCGCAGGCTGAACGACCGCCCGCCGTGACTCGAGGGACGCTCCACCACCGTGCGGTAGCGGATCCAGAGATCTTCGATGCGCACCGCGACGTGATCATCGTTGGGAAGTTGTCCGTGGACCACTTCGAGCCGATTGCGATTTTCGTCGAGCAGGTCAGAGTCGGATGGCAAACTCTCGCTCCTTCCGCAGGAAGATGACGGTTCCGATCACGAGCGCCACTGCCGCCCACGCCGCACCACCGAGCAAGCTGCCCATGGTCGGCATCTTGCCCCAGAACAGGTGCTCGAGGGCATCGAAGTACGGGTAGAGCGGGTTGAGGACGAGGAATGGTCGCAGACCACGCGGGATCTCGGACACGAAGAACATGACCGGCGAGAGGTACATCCAGATGCGCGCCGCATAGGGCAGGAGATCGCCGACGTCGCGCACGAATACCACGGCCGGCACGAACGCGAGCCCGAGCCCGAGTGCGAAGGTCGTGAGCAGCGCGATGACCACCGGCAACATGATCAGCGTCGGCGTGATGGGTTGCCCGAGAATCAGGTGGACGCAGAAGTAGACCGCCATGGCGGGCACGAAGTCATAGAGGGCTCTGGTCAATACCACTGCCGGATAGGTCCCGCTGGGAGCCGAACAGTTCAACGCCAGCATCTGATTGGACACGATGCTGCGCGCCGTGCCTTCGAAGACACGTCGAAAGAAGTTGAAGAACGTGATGGCCAGAATGAGGTGCGCGATCCAAGCCGAGGCATTCGCCTTGCTGTTGGGCATCAACACGATCCGGATCAGGTAGAACGTGAACGCCGTCAAGATTGGATCGATGATCAGCCACAGTCGCCCGAGCACGGTGTCGTAGTGCACCGCTTTCGAGCCGGTCCGGGACAGATGCCAGACCAGGTGGCGGCGCTCCCAGAGTCGGTGCAAATACGGGCGAATCGGCGGAATCACCCCGGACGGAGTGTCATAGACCGTTTGCGCGCGTGTCGTGACGGCCATGGATCCTTTCCGGTACTGCACAGACGAATGTAAACGGCAAAGCAGGCTACAACGTGAAGCACGAGCGCCGAGTCAAGGGCATTGCGGACTCGGCATCGATGCGCGTCATGGGGTGCTGCGCCGGGCACTACGATACTGCGCCACCGATGCGGGCACTACGATACTGCGCCACCGATGCCCATGTCCGAGCCCAGGTCCTTCGTCTCCCCACCGTCGCCAGCAGAATTCCCTGACGAGGTACTCGTCGCCATCGGCGGCATGCATCGCAGTGGCACGTCTCTGCTGGCTCGGATCGTGGACCTGCTCGGGGTGTCACTCGGCAGAACCGAGGATTTGCTCGGCCCCGGTGACGACAACCGCGCGGGTTACTTCGAGCACAAGGCCATCAAGACCTTCGACGACGAATTGCTCGCCGAATTGGGCGGTTCGTGGGATCGTCCGCCGCGTCTCCTGGCCGGTTGGGAGCATGATCCGACATTGGCACCATGGCGCGCCGATGCGGCTCGAGTACTGGCCGCATCCTTCGGACCGCGTCGATCGGGCGATGCCCCGATCGGATTCAAGGATCCTCGTGTCTCGCTGTTGCTCCCGTTCTGGCGCACCGTGATCCCCGTACGCACGTCGATCGTGATGATCCGCGACCCGCGAGAGGTGGCGGCGTCACTTGCGGCGCGGCGCTTCCACGTCGACTCGGACACCGCAGCGAGCTTGTGGCTGCGGTATCTGCTCGCGGCGACACGTGCCGATCCGGGGCATCTGTTGCTGACGCATCGGGCGCCGTTCGAGGATCTCGACGGCACCATCGATCGGCTGGTGGCCCATCTCGGATTGGCCGAGCCGGAGTCCGCCGTGCGGGCACGCATCGCGGCTCATGTGGATCCGAACTTGCTGCACCAGCGCGCCGATCCATCGAAGACCGACACCTCCGGACCGCTTGCGGCGTTGGCATCGAGGGTGTGGAACAACGGTGATGTGAACCTGGACGCGTTGGACGAAGCGTTGGCCGCCACATTGGCCGAAGGGCGCCTGCAGCCCCACGCAGACCAGGAAGAAGCCGTCCGTGCCCGAGCGGATGCCGCGTCGTTCAAGGCCCAGCTCAAGAGTCGTAACGACCAGGTCCGCGCCCTGGAGCGCAAGCTCGATCAGGCGACCCACGACGCGGCGTCGAGCGGCTCTCCCGCGACCGAGGTGGACGACCCGGGAGACATCGGCGTTGCCGTGCCAAGCGACTTGTACCTCGACCCGATCGCACGCACCCGATTGATCGAGTCGTTGACATCGCTCGCAGTGATACATCGAGGCGTGTTGGCCCCCGTGACCCCGCTCTCGCCCGGTGCGAGCGCTGCCACCCAAGCCGAGCGCGCCCAATTGGATCCGCCACCGCTGCGACCATTCCTCGACCACCGTGCCAGCGCAAGTATCGCGGTGCGCGGATCGCTCGATGCAGTGACCGTCGACGCGACGACCGTGGAACTGCGCGAGCTCACCGAGATCATCGAGGACCGATCGGCCCCCACACATGAGCCCTGGGCGCCGGTCGGACCCGTCGAAGCCGACCACCACGGCCGTCCCCCATTTCCACAGCGCCCCGTCGTGGTGTTCTGTGGCACGACGATCGACGACGACATCGATGACATCACCCGTGCCTGGGTGAATGATCTCGTGCGCTTGGGGGTGGAAGCTCGCTTGGCCGTACCGTCCCCTCCCCCGGGATTGCATCTGACCGCCCCGTGCAGCCCCACCGCCAGCACACTCACTGCCCTCGCACCCGACGTGGTGGTCGCGCTCGACGACGATGCGCTCGACATCGCAATCGTGAGTGGGGGCGAGACTCCCCCGATCCTGGCGCAGGTGTCCCAGGACTCGGTCGATCGAGTCGTGTTGGGCTCGTGGCGCCACCGCGATTCGATGGTGCGGGCGCGCATCGGCCGCCGCAGCGGTGCCCGTGAGATCCATTCGGTGATCGCCCGACTGGCATCGGGACCGTATGCCGTGCATGCGCCTTCGCCTCATACTCCGCTGCCGGACGAGGACGATGCCACCGCGATCACGACCAAACAGCCGCTGGTCGTCGCGGTGGTCCCCGAACCCCCTGGCGCCAGTGAGCGACGTGCCGGCGTGATCGCCGAAGCACTCGAGGAGCGTGAGGAGACCGTCCATCGTGGCCTGGGCGGACTGCGCCACGCCGGTCGTTTCGCCACGGAGGTGACGGTGGTGGAGGCAGGACGGCGCGGGCGGCGTCTCGACCGCATCGTTGCGTCTCGAGCCAAAGCCTCGCTCGTCACCGTCGTCCGCATCTCCGCGGACGACGTGATCGTCGACCGCGATGCCCCCGACGGCATCGTCGGCTTTCGAGACCTCGCGGCCAAAAGGCTGGCGCTCGCGGGATTGGCCGTGGTCCCCTCACGTGCCATCGCACGTGCTGCGGCGAGACAGGGCGCGACGGCCGCCGTCCTTCCACCTGCGCTTCCCGAGTCGCTCCTGGCACGACTGGGTGCGCTGGGCGAGACCTACCGATCCGATGCCGTGGTGATGGGTTGGATCCTCGATCCGGGTTCGGCGGCACCTTCGCCCTCGACGGCACCGATCGCCCAGGCCATCACGGCATTGCTCGAGGAATACCCCGAGGTGCGCGTCGAAGTACATGCTCCCGCGAAATGGGATCCGGGGTCGTTGGCGAGACATCCGCGCGTCGTGATCTCCGATGCGGCACCACGCACCGATTCCCTCGCCCGATGGACCGCCCAGGTGTGGTCGCCTTCGACTCGCCAGCTTCGTGTGCTGGGCCGGAGTGATCCGATCGTCGAGGCCTCCGCCGCGGGAGTGCCGACGATCCTGAGTCGCGGAGATGCCTCACTGGTC